>WNGP01012340.1_pt1 | contig 11221 bp, 8 predicted proteins | sample 5407671 | NCBI WGS metagenome assembly WNGP01 (sample SAMN13153381, study PRJNA577476) | soil metagenome | isolation source: 40 cm soil or saprolite under Garry oak tree replicate 2 | place: USA:California | collected 2016-06-15
CGGTCGAGTGGCGGCAGGACCTGCCGAGCGCGACGTACCTCGTGTCGCTCGTCGTGGCGCCGCTCGCCCGGCTCGCCGACACGTGGCGCGGCATGCCGGTGGACTACTACGTCTACCACGCGGACAGCGCGATCGCCCGCCGCCTCTTTGCCGTCACCCCGGACATGATCGACGTGTACTCGCGCCTCACGGGCATCAAGTACCCTTGGGCCAAGTACGCGCAGACCACCGTCGCCGACTTCTTCGGCGGCATGGAAAACGTCAGCGCCACCACGCTGATCGACGGGCTGCCCGACGAGCGCGCGTATCGGGATCGCCCGTGGTACCTCTGGATCCTGATCCCGCACGAGCTGTCGCACCAGTGGTTCGGCGACTACACCACGACCGCGAACTGGGCGAACATGTGGCTCAACGAGGGCTTCGCCGAGTTCATGCCGGGGCAGTATTGGGGCACCAAGCTCGGGAGCCACGCGGCCGACGATTACTACCTCGACGAGTACACCCAGTTCTTGGGGCTAGACGCGCGCCGGCGCATGCCGCTCGCGGCCAAGGCCTCGAACAACATCTATCCCAAGGGCGCCCTGGTGCTGCGCATGCTGGAGCGCTACCTCGGCCCCGAGCGATTCTGGTCGTCGCTGCACACGTACCTCACCCGGCACGCCCTCGGCAACGCCACGTCGGACGATCTGCGCCAGGCCGTCCTGCTCGCCACCGGTGAGAACCTCGCCTGGTTCTGGGACGAGTGGGTGTACGAGGCGGGGTACCCCGAGCTCACGGTCGCCGCGACCTACGACAGCGCCGCGAGACGGCTGACGCTCGCGGTGAAGCAAACGCAGACCGATACCGCGAAGGCCGACTCCACAGGCCTCCGGTTCACGACCCCGGCGGTGTTCCGAATGCCGGTGACGATCCGGGTGGGCACGGCCGCGGGAGACGTGGTGAAGCGCGTGACGTTGGACGCGCGGGAGCAGACGATCGCCCTCGACGGGGTGGCGGGGTCGCCCACCATGGTCGTCTTCGACGACGGCAACGCGATCCTCAAGACCCTGGCGTTCGACGAGCCGACGAGCTGGCTCGCGACGCAGCTCGAGCGCGACCCCGACCTGTGGAACCGCTCCTGGGTCATCCAGCAGCTCGCCGGCCGCCAGGCGGACTCGGCAGCCGCCCGGGCGCTCGCCGCTGCCGCGACGGGGGCCGACTACTTCCTGACCCGCGCGCAGGCGGCTGAGGCGCTCGCCGCCACTGCCCCGTCAACGGCCGTTCCCGCGCTCACGACGGCGCTGCGAGACACCTCGGCCGCCGTGCGCCAGTCGGCGCTCGGCGCGCTGGCGGAGCTCGGCGGGCCTACGGTGGTCGCGCTGGCCCGAACCGCGCTCGACTCCGACCCCAGCTACGAGGTGCGGGCCGCGGCGGTCGCCGCCCTCGCCCGCACCGATTCCGCCCACCGGCGGGCCGTGATCGCCGCGGCGCTCGGGACGCCGTCCTATCAGGAGAGCATCCGGACCGCCGCGCTGCGCGCGATCGCACAATCGAACGACACCAGCTTCATCGACCGGGTGGAGGGGATGCTGGCCGATTTGCGCGCGCCGGCCCAGGTGCTCGCCGCGCTCGCCAACCGCGGCAGCACCCGCGCGCTCGACGTCCTCAGCCATCACCTCGACGACGAGCGTCCCTACGTGCGGCGCGCCGTGCTCCAGGCGTTCCAATTCGTCCTGCGCCCCGATCTCGGCGTTCCGCGGCTGCGTGCAGTGCAGGACAAGCTGAAGTACCCGGACACCCGAAAGCGGGCGTCCTCGGTCCTCGAGCAGCTCGGCCAGCGGCAACCGGGGGAGTGAGCGCCGCCTATTGGCGGGTGAGCCGGGCGCCGCGCTACAGCCTGTTGTTCGCGCTGCCCCTGCTGCTCGCCTACCAGATCCTCGCCGCCCTCGAGCCGACCGGACCGCGCGGCTCGCTGCGCAACGGCGCCGACGTCATTCTCGAGAGTCTGTTCGTCACGCTCGCGGGGCGGTGGGGGCCGCTCGTCTTCATGACGTGCGTGATCGGCGCAGGCCTCTGGCTCGTCGCGCGCGACATGCAAGCGCACAGCGGCCGGCTCCGGGCTGTCGTGTTTGTCTGGATGGTCGCGGAGGCGGCGGCGCTCGCGGCCGTGTTCGGCGTGGTGGTCGGCGGGCTCGCGTCGCAGGTCTCGTCACCGCCGGCCCCGGCCGCCGTGATGGGTGCCTCGCAGATCGAGACGCTCCGCTCGGGAACGCGCGTGATGCTGTCGCTCGGCGCCGGGATCTACGAGGAGCTGTTGTTCCGCGTGGTCCTGGTGACCGCGCTGGCGTGGCTCGCCGAGGGGGTGTTCGGATGGAGCCCCACCCTCGCCGGGGGCTGGGCCGTCCTGCTCGGCGCCATCGTGTTCTCCGCCGTGCACTACCTGGGTCCGTACGGGGATCAACTCACGGTGTATTCATTCATCTTCCGGATGATCGCGGGACTGTTCTTCAGCGCGCTCTACCTGCTGCGCGGATTCGGCATCACGGCCTGGACGCACGCGCTGTATGACGTCTTCCTGTTGGTGACGTGACGCTCAGCCTTCCTCTCGATCCACCACATAGATGTTTCGTTGCGCCGTCGGCATGAGCACCAGGTCGAGGATGTTCACGTGCGCCGGCAGGTTCACCACGTAGGAGATGGCGTCGGCCACGTCGTCCGCGGAAAGAGGCTTGAATCCCTGATACACGGCCTTGGCCCGCTCGACGTCCCCGTGGAAGCGCACCTCGGAAAACTCCGTCTCCACGAACCCCGGATCCACTCCGTCTCCACGAACCCCGGATCCACACTCGACACGCGGATCGCGGTGCCCGCGACGTCCAGGTTCATCGCTTCGTTCAGGGCGCGCATGGCAAACTTCGTGGCGTTGTACACGTTGCCACCGGGATAGACCATGTGCCCCGCGGTGCTGCCGATGTTCACGACGTGACCGGTCCGCCGCGCCACCATATGGGGGAGGATCGTCCGGGTCACGTTCAGCACACCCTTGATGTTCGTGTCGATCATCTTGTCCCAGTCCTCGAAGTCCCCTTCCTGCAGCTTCGACAGGCCGCTCGCGAGCCCGGCGTTGTTGAGCAGCACGTCCGGCGCCCCGTCGCCGCGCACCAGCGCCTCGCCCTCGCGCTGCACTCCGGCGCGGTCGCGCACGTCTACCTGCGCGAGGGTCACGGGGACGTGGTGCGCGGCGCGCAGCTCGGCGGCGAGGCGCTCCAGGCGGTCGCGCCGGCGCGCCCACAACACGAGCCGCGCACCCTGCGCCGCGAAGCGTCGCGCGCACGCCGCCCCGATCCCCGAGCTCGCCCCAGTGATGAAGATCAGCTTCCCGGCGACGCCCCGTCCCCCGTCCCCCGTCCCTCGTCCCTCGTCGTTCATCGCATATTCCCCGTGTGCCCGAGCGAGTACCGGCCGGGCTGCGGCCACACCGTCAGACCGTGCGGCCCGCGCTCCACCTTGATGCGGTGGGCCAGTCGCCCGGTCGCCGTGTCGAAGACATACACCTCGTAGTCGAACCGCCCCGAGAGCCACAACTCCTTCCCGTCGGCGCTCACGTTGCCCATGTCGGGGCTCCCGCCCCCCGGCACCGGCCAGGTGGCCACGACCGCCCGCGTCGCGAAATCGATCACGCTCACGCTCCCCGGACCGTGGCGGCCGCCGACGACGGTGTTCCAGCCGCGGTTCGCCACGTACAGCACCCGGCCGTCGCGGCTCGGGTACAGACCGTGCGCCCCCCTTCCCGTGTGGATGAAGCCCACGAGCCGGAACGCTGCCGGATCGAGCAGGTGCACACCATTTGCCGTGAGGTCCGCCACGTAGAAGACGCGCCCGTCCGGCGCCGAGCGGATGTCCTGGGGCATGGCGTGCCCGAACGAATCCGCCGGCAGCGTGATGTAGCCGACGATCTTGTGCGCGGCCACGTCGAGCTTGAGCAGCTGGCCGGAGAACTCGCAGGTGGCGATAGCGAAGCGCCCGTCGGCCGTGAAGTCCATGTGGTCCACGCCGCCGCAGTGCACCGGCACCGAGTCGTGCAGCGCCATGGTATGGGGATCGCGGAAGTCGAGCCTCCGCTGCCGCTCCGCCACCACGATGGCGAAGCGCCCGTCGGGCGTGAAGTAGAGGTTGTAGGGATCGGCCACCCGAATGCTCGCGCCCGGCGCCGCGGTCGTCGGGTCGATCGGCGTCACCGTGTTCCCACCTTCGTTCGCGACCCACAGCGTAGCGAGATCATAGCTCGGGACGACGTGCTGCGGCACGATGCCGGTCGCGAACGTGCGCACCACTGCATACGTCGCGAGGTCGATGACGCTGACCGTGCCGGCGCCCCCGTTGGGGACGTAGGCGCGCCGCAGCGCGCGGCCCGCTGCCGGGCTCAGCAGCCCGGGACCCGCGGCCGCGTAGATGTTGTTCGAGTCCGCCGGGGGCGGCATGCCGGGGAGGAGCGTGTCCCTGACGCCCGACGCGGCCGGCCCGCTGGCGCGCCCCCCCCCACCTCCCCCGGTCCCCCCCCGGCCGCACGCGAGGACGATCAGGACGGTCGCGCCGACGGCCCAGGCCCGTGTCATGGCGGACGTCCAGGGACCCAGCCTCGGCATCTCGGGTAGCAGGCAGCAACGTCCACCGACCGAGGGATGATGTCCGACGCATCCCACGCCCCGCCTCTGGTGGTCATCTCCAACCGCCTTCCATTTCAAGTCGAGCGGCGCGGCGGCAAGTTACACCTGACGCGCTCGCCCGGAGGACTCGTGGCGGCGCTCGATCCCGTGCTGCACCGGCGCGGCGGCGTGTGGGTGGGGTGGCCCGGCGTCGCCCAGGAGGACCTGGAGGCGCTGGGAGGGGGAGAGCTGCGCCCACCCGGCTCCGCCGGCCTCACCTACCGGCCCGTGTCGCTCAGCGCGCACGAGCTGTCGCAATACTATGCGGGGTTCTCGAACCGCACGCTGTGGCCCCTGTTCCACTACTTCGTGGGCCGCACCAACATCGACGACGCGGCGTGGAGCGTGTACGACCGCGTGAACGAGCGCTTCGCTCAGGTCGCGGCCGCGGACCATCATCCCGACGCCCTGTTCTGGGTGCACGATTACCAGCTGCTGCGCGTACCCTATTACCTGCGCCGCCTGGTCCCCAAGGGGCGGATCGCGTTCTTCCTGCACATCCCGTTTCCGGCAGCCGACGTGTTTCGCGTGCTGCCCTGGTCGCGCACCCTGATGCGGGGCATGCTCGCCTCTGACCTGATCGGCCTGCACGTCCCGGCCTACGTGGAGCACTTTCTCCGCTGCGCCGAGCGGCTGCTGGGCTGCGAGGTGGATTACGCCGCCGGCATCGTGCGCTTCGAAGGCCGCGAGGTTTCCGTCCAGAGCCACCCTATCGGGATCGACGTCGCCAGGGTGGAAAGCCTCGCCGCAGCCTCCAACCTCCCGCGCGGACCCGAGCGGGTCGCGGAGGTCATCGGCGTGGACCGGCTCGACTACACCAAGGGGATCCACGAGCGGCTCCTCGCCGTGGAGCGCCTGCTCGAGAGCTACGGCGGCTATCGCGGGCGCGTGTTGTTCACCCAGGTGCTCGTACCGAGCCGCGAGCGCGTCGCCGACTACGGGGAGCTCAAACGGGAGATCGACGAGACGGTGGGTCGCATCAACGGCCGCTTCGCGGAGCAGGGGTGGAGTCCCATCCGCTATTACGTGCGCTCCCTGCCTCCTGCGGAGCTGGTGGCGCTGTACCGGCAGGCCGACGTGGCGCTCGTGACCCCGCTGCGCGACGGGATGAACCTCGTTGCCAAGGAGTACGTGGCCGCGCAGCTCGAGAACGACGGGGTCCTGATCCTGTCCGAGATGGCCGGCGCGGCGGAGGAGCTGCAGGAAGCGCTGCTCGTCAACCCGCTCGACATCGAGTCGGTGGCGGGCGCCCTGCACCGGGCGTTGTCGATGCCCGACGACGAGCGCCGCGCCCGCATGTCCGCCTTGCGGGACCGCGTGCGGGCCAACGATGTACGGGCGTGGGTGACCCGCTTCGTGGAGGCAGCCGAGACCGCCATCGCCCGTGCGCGCGCGACCGTGGCGTCGCCCGCAGACGCTGTCAGCCGGCGCCTGGCGGGGTGGCTCGCCCAGCGGCCCACGGTGGCGCTGTTCCTGGATTACGACGGCACGTTGACGCCGCTGGCGCCGCGGCCCGAGGCCGCGATTCTCTCTGAGCCAGCGCGCCAGATCTTGCAGCAGGCCGCGCGCACGCCCAATCTCGACACCGTGATCGTATCCGGCCGGGCCGTGGCGAACGTTCAGGAGCTGGTCGCCGTGCCCGGCCTCACCTACGTCGGCAACCACGGGTTCGAGATCGAGGGCCCCGGGATCAGCTACCGGCACGACGGCGTCGGGCGCTTCCGCGCGGCGCTCGACGCCGCCGCGGCCGAGCTCGCGGCGCTCGGGCTCGAGGGGGCGCACGTCGAGCGCAAGGAGGCGAGCGTCGCCTATCACATTCGGGACGTGGCGGCGGCGGAGCGCCCGAAGGTCGAACGGCAGGCGCGCGCCGTCTTCAAGCGCCGACGGCTCCGGGTGCTCCTGGGCAAGTGCGTCGTGGAAGGGCAGCCCCCGCTCGAATGGGACAAAGGTCACGCCATCCTCCACGTGCTGGTCCGGCGCCACGGCGCCGATTGGCCGTCCAAAGTGCGGGCGATGTATCTGGGCGACGACACGACGGACGAGGACGCGTTCCGTTCGCTGCGAGGCATCGGACGCTCGATTCACGTGGGATCGAGCGCCCCGGCCCGCGGCACGAGCGCCGACTTTCACGTCCCCGACCCGGATGCCGTGCTCCAGCTGCTGCGCTGGCTCGCGTCGGGCGCCTTCACCGGCGTCAAAGCGTGACCTACCTCCCGATTCAGGACTACGGCATCATCGGCGATCTGCACACGGCGGCCCTCGTCGGTCGCAACGGGTCGATCGACTGGTGGTGCGCGCCGCGCTTCGATTCGCCGAGCGTCTTCGCCGCGTTGCTGGACGACGCGCGCGGCGGGCGTTGTCGCGTCGCCCCGGTCGGCAGCTGGACCAGCGAGCAGCGCTATCTCCCCGGCACCAACATCCTCGTCACCACCTTTCACGTGGACGGGGGGGGCGTGGTGGAGGTCACGGACTTCATGCCTGTGGGTCCGGTGCGGGCGGGGGCGAGCGAGATCCACCGCCGCGTGTGCTGTACCCGCGGGGGAGCCAGCGTGGACATCGTGTTCGCGCCCCGGTTCGACTACGCCCAGCGGCCCCCGTTCCTCTCCCAGCGGACGCACGGCGTCCTGGCGACGGACGCCGAGGACGACGTCGCGAGTCTCGTGGCGCCGGCGCACGTCGCGTGGCGCCTCGAGGACGGGCAGGCGGTCACTCAACTGCCCCTCGAGACCGATCAGGACGTGTGGCTGGTGCTGCGCTACGACGACGACGAGGTGCACGCCGTGGACGCCTACGCGTCCCAGGAGAAGCTCGACGCCACGGCGCGCTGGTGGGACGCGTGGGTCGCCCAGGTCCGGTACAAAGGCCCGTATCGGCTCGAGGTCGAGCGCAGCGCGCTCGCCCTCAAGCTGTGTTGCTACGAACCCTCCGGGGCGATCGTCGGCGCCCCCACGACGTCGCTCCCCGAGGCGCACGGCGGCGCGCGCAACTGGGACTACCGCTACACCTGGCTGCGCGACTCCGCCTTCGTCCTGTTCGGGCTGGAGCGGCTCGGCTGCGAGGGAGAGGCGGATGCCTTCTGGCGTTTTCTCAAGCGCGTGTGCCGCCGGTCGGACGGGCGGCACGTGCAGGTCATGTACGGCATCGACGGGCGCCGCGCGCTCCCCGAGCAGGTGCTCGATCACCTCGAGGGCTATCGCGGGGCGCGGCCGGTGCGGACGGGCAATGACGCGGCCGGCCAGTTTCAGCTCGATGTGTACGGGGAGTTGCTCGAGACCGTGTTCAGTCGCCACCGCCTGCGCGAGCAGGTCACGGAAGGGTTATGGACCGTGGTCCGCTCGCTCGTGGACTGGACGGCGGCGCATTGGCACGAGCCGGACTGGAGCATCTGGGAAGCCCGCCTCGATCCCAAGCATTACGTGTTCAGCAAGGTGATGGCGTGGACCGCGCTCGACCGCGGCTTGCGGATCGCCACCGAGCTCGGCCTTCCCGCCGACGTGGACCGCTGGCGGGCCGCCGCTGCGGCGGTACACGCGGAGGTGCTCGAGAAGGGGTGGGATCCGGTGCGGCAGACCTTCGTCCAGGCCTACGGCGAGCCCGGGCTCGACGCCGCCCTGCTCGTCATCCCCAAGACGGGGTTCCTCCCGCGCACCGATCCGCGCGTGCGCCAGACCCTCGCCGCGGTGCGGCGCGAGCTCGCTTCCTCGTGTGAAGACCTGCTGTATCGCTACCGCAGCCCCGACGGCCTCGCCGGCCCCGAGGGCGCCTTCCTGGCGTGCAGCTTCTGGATGGTGCAGAACCTGGCGTTGATCGGGGAATTCGCGGAGGCAGAGCGGCTGTTCAAGAACCTGCTGCGCCGCGCCAACCACGTCGGGCTGTTGGCAGAGCAGATCGATCCCACCACGGGGGATCACCTGGGGAACTTTCCGCAGGCCCTCTCGCACGCGGAGCTGCTCGGCACGGCGTGCGCACTCGAGCGGCTGCGGCCGGAAGCGCCCGATCCCGGCTACTCGTCCTTGTAGATCTTGATGACGATCTGGCCGTCGGGACCCACGTAGCCGCGGTACATCCCTTCGGTGTTGAACGGCAGCGCGAAGTGGCCGTCCTTATCGAGCGCGATCACTCCACCGTCGCCGTGCTGCGCCACCAGCTCGTCCATGACGACCTCGTGGGCCGCCTGCTCGAGCGACTCACCCTTGTAACGCATCCGCGCGCAGATATCGTGGCCCACCACGTTGCGCATGAAGAACTCCCCGACGCCCGTCCCCGACACGGCGCACGCGTCGTTCGCATACGTGCCAGCGCCGATGATCGGCGAGTCGCCGATCCGGCCCCAGCGCTTGTTTGCGGTGCCGCCGGTCGATGTGCCGGCGGCGAGCCGGCCCTGCTGGTCGAGCGCCACCGCGCCAACCGTGCCGTGGGCCCGTGGCGTCGCCTCGGCCGCCTTGATCCGCTCCAGCTCCCGGGCGCGCCGCTCCGTGTAGAAGTACGACTGCGGCACCAGCGTCACCCCCTGCTCCTTCGCGAACGCCTCCGCGCCGTCGCCCGCCAGCATCACGTGGGGCGACTTCTCCATCACGAGACGTGCCAGAGTGATCGGGTTCTTTACGTGCTTCACGCCCGCCACCGCCCCCGCGCGCAACGCGCTGCCGTCCATGATGGCGGCGTCGAGCTCCACCGTCCCGGCGTTCGTCAACACCGCGCCCTTGCCGGCATTGAACAGCGGAGAGTCCTCGAGGACGGTGATGACCGCGATCACGGCGTCGAGGCTCGAGCCACCGCCGCGCAGCACGTCGTAGCCTCCGCGGATCGCCTGCGTGAGGGTGGCGCGGTACGCCGAGTCCTGCGCCGGCGTCATGTCCTGCTTCCGGATCGTTCCCGCGCCACCGTGCACCACCAGCATGAACTGCGGCCGCTGCGGCAGCGCAGCGGCGAGGGCGAGCGCGACCAGGCCGGCTGTCAACGGGAGTCTCATGGCCTCATCCGGTCGGGAGTCGCTCAGTCTGGCCCCGGACTGCGCCGGAAGCAAGGGGTGGTGTAAGTTTGGGGACGAACGAAAGGAGGAGGGCGATGGCTGCCGTTTCGGTCGAGCGCTTGGTGCAGGAGCTCGAAAAGCTGAAGCAGGAGATGGACGCTGGCAACCTGAAATCCAGTGAGTACGATCAGCGGCTCGCGCGCGTGATTCGGGACCTGCGGGAGCAAGGGCTCGACGCGGACCGTGTCCGGATCACCGCGGCGCTCGAGGACGCGCTGCGGCGTGGGATCATCACGAAAGGGGGGAGGGAGCATATCGCAAAGCGGTTGGGGCTTACCTAGCAGTCCTTAGCGCCAGTCGATCACGAGCTTTCCGACGTTCTGGTTGTCCCGCATCCGCTGAAAAGCCTCGGCCGCGCGCTCCGGCGGGAACGCCGAGTCCACGGACGCGCTCAGCGTCCCCGCGTCGAACCCCGGGAGGACCTCCTGCCGGAACCGGGCCACGAGCGCCGCCTTCTCTTCCCGGCTGCGCGATCGCAGCATCGAGCCCACGATACGAGCCTGCTTTCTCATGAGCAGCGACACATCGACCTCCGCCTGCGCGCCGGACAGCGCGGCGAGGCAGATCACCTGCCCGCGCGGTGCGAGGACGGCGAGGTCTTGCGCGAGCGTGGCGGCGCCAACCGGGTCGAGCACGACGTCCACTGCGTCGCTTCCGAACCGGGCCGCGATCGCGCCCGCGAAATCGCCCGTGGGCGCGTGCACCGCGAGGTCAGCCCGCTCCAGCGCCGCGATCTTCTCGCGCGTGCGGGTCGTGGCGACGACGCGTGCTCCGAGATACTTCGCGACCTGGATCGCGGCCAACCCCACACCGGACGCCCCCGCGTGCACGAGGACAGTCTGACCGGCCCGCAGCTCCGCTTGCACCACGAGGCTCAGGAACGCCGTGAGGAACGCCTCGGGAATGGCGCCTGCCGCCACCAGGTCGAGGCGCGAGGGCGCGGCAAACACCTGGCCCTCCGGTGCCGCCACGTACTCCGCGTGCCCGCCTCCGGCGAGCAGCGCGCACACCCGCTCACCCGACCCCTTGACGGTCCCCGACACCTCGAGGCCGAGGCCTTCCGGCTCACCGGGCGGCGGCGGATAGCGACCCGCGATCTGAGAGAGATCCGCCCGGTTCAGGCCGGAAGCGGCGACGTGGACCAGGACCTCACCGGGACGCACAGTCGGCGTCGGCGCCTCGTCCAGCGAAGCGACGTAGCGACCTTGCGCCTCGACGACGTGGAGGACTCTCATCGGCCCAATCTAGCTTTGGCTCGATCCCGGGTGCACACTTCGACGCGATGACCGCACGCGACGCCATTCTCGCCGCCCTCGCGGCTGTCTCGAGCGCCGGGCCGCCCACCTCCCTGCCGCGTCCCCCGCACGCGCAGGTGATCACCCTGAGCGACGCGGGCCGCAACACCGAGCCCTCGATTGCGGTGGACCCCAACAACCCGCAGCACGTTGTTGCCGCGTATCAGGACATCGTGCACGCCGCGTATTCCCGCGACGCCGGCCGTACC
>WNGP01023270.1_pt1 | contig 11220 bp, 14 predicted proteins | sample 5407671 | NCBI WGS metagenome assembly WNGP01 (sample SAMN13153381, study PRJNA577476) | soil metagenome | isolation source: 40 cm soil or saprolite under Garry oak tree replicate 2 | place: USA:California | collected 2016-06-15
CAGGTCTATGGCGCCATCGCCAGCCCCACCCGGCGCGCCATCCTCACCGCGCTCGCCGGCGGAGAGGTGAACGTCGGTCGACTCGCGCGTCGCTTTCCCGTGTCGTTCAACGCGGTGTCCAAGCACGTGAAGGTGCTGGAGCGCGCCGGGCTGGTGTCGCGCAGCATCCGCGGCCGCGAGCACTAGCTGCGCCTCCGGACCGGGCCACTGCACGCGGCGGCGCGCTGGCTGGCGCGGCAGCGCACGTTCTGGAATTCCCGGCTCGACGCCCTCGAGGCGGTGCTGCGCGATGACGCCCCCCCCGGGCGCTGACGAGCTGGTGGTCCGGCGCGTGCTGTGCGTCCCCCGCGAGCGGGTGTTCGCCGCGTGGCTCGACGCCGCGCTCATGGCCCGCTGGATGTGTCCGGGAGACACACGCAGCGCGACCGTCGAGCTCGACCCGCAGGTCGGCGGCACGTTCCGGATCGTCATTGTGGCAAAACTAGATGCGGTGCTCGCCCGTACGGATCGACTACCTCCGTGAAACGGAGACCTCATGAACGGGCACATGGCTGTCTCCCTGATGCTGGCTGCGGGCGGACTGTGCAGCGCGTCGCGAGTCGGTGGTCAGGGGAAGACGCTCGATCCGGCGAGCCTGGAAGTCTTCAACCGCACGGCGACGAGCCTCACCGACGGGGCCAGAACGGGTGTGCGGCTGAGCGCACGCGCCGACAACGGCGTCGCCTACCTGCGGGGCGTGGAGCTCGGCAACGGCACGATCGAGCTCGATATCAGGGGCAAGGACGTGCAGGGGCAGAGCTTCGTGGGCGTGGCGTTTCACGGAGTGGACGACACGACGTACGACGCCGTGTACCTCCGTCCCTTCAATTTCAAAACCGACGACCCCGTGAGACACAAGCACGCCGTGCAGTATGTCTCCCACCCGACCTACCCGTGGCAGAAACTGCGGGCCGAACATCCGGGGGAGTACGAGCAGCCCGTCACTCCGGCGCCGGACCCGAACGGCTGGTTCCACGTGCGCGTCGTGGTGGCGAGCCCGAAGGTGAGCGTGTTCGTCGCGGACGCGACGGAGCCCAGTCTGGTGGTGAGCCAGCTGAGTCCTCGTGCCAAAGGACGGGTGGGCCTGTGGGTGGGGAACGGCTCCGACGGGGACTTCGCGAACCTCACGATCGTTCCGAAGGAGTGACAAGCAGTCCCCTCTTCGTTTGTCCTCACCCCCTGTCCCCCTCTCCGCATACGCGGAGAGGGGGCCCTCTCCGCATACGCGGAGAGGGGGGACTACGAACCGTGTGTCCGTACGAGAGCCTCGAGCCCCGCCCGCGTGACGTCCCCGTTCCGCACCCGGACCACGCGGAAGCCGGCCGCTTCGAGCACCTCCGCGCGGGCCGCGTCGTAAGCTCGTTGGTCGAGTCCGTCGTGCGCGTCGCCCTCCAGCTCCAAGACGAGCCGCTTGGCAGCGCAATAGAAGTCTACGATGAACCCGCGCAGCACGTGCTGGCGACGGAATTTGAAGCCGAGTATGCCGCGGTCGCGTAGCAGGGACCACGCGTGGCGCTCCATCGGGGTCGCGGTGCGGCGCAGCTTGGCCGTGAGTGCGCGCTTCTGGACGCACGTGACGTGCCTGAGGGGATCCACCCCGCAATACTGACGTCTCCGAGGGTACGGCCCTAACCCGAACAGCGCACGTTGGGGCATAACGTTGCGTGGTCCTCACCCCTTTTTCCCCCCTCTCCCGAGTCCTTGCTCATCGACGCACGTTTAGCGTCCCGCCTCTCCGCGTATGCGGAGAGGGGGACAGGGGGCGAGGACCAGGGAGGCGGAGAGGGAGGTCACCGTCTTGGGAAAGGGAGGTCACAGCATGGTCGATCCAATCGAGCAGGGCCTGGTGGTCGTGCGCGGCGGCGCGCAGGGATTCGTCCAGGAGATCACCCTCGGGCGCCACCGGCTCGTCGCCGACGAGCCCGTGTCTGCCGGAGGCAGCGACCGCGGCCCCGGACCCTACGATCTGCTGCCTGGCGGCGCTGGGGGCCTGAACGTCCATGACCATCGCGCTGTATGCGCGACGGAAAGGATGGCCCCTCGCGGGCGTCACCGTTCGGCTCCGCCACTCGCGTATCCACGCCGTTGACTGCGCCGAATGCGAGACCAAGCAGGGTCTGCTCGACCGGATCGAGAGCGAGATCGCTCTGGACGGGGCGCTCGACCAGGAGCAGCGTACCAAGGCACTGGAGATCGCCGAAAAGTGTCCCGTGCATCGGACGCTCACGTCGGAGATCAACATTCAGACCAGACTGGTGTGAGGAGGACCCGGTATGACCGGTACGCCGCCCGCCGTAACGGTGACTTTGCTCGTCAGGATGCTGCGTGAAGCGTTCGAGGGGCCGCCCGGTCCCTGGACCTACTTCACCGACACATCCTCGGGGACCGGGGTGTTCGGCACCATCGGCGGGTTGAGCGCCGCCGCGGCGTCGCGGCCGGGGGGACCGGGCGGCACGACGATCGCTGGCCACGTGCACCACCTGAGCTCGAGCGTGGCCCTCTCGACCAAGGGCCTGCGGGGAGAGCCGACGTCGCGCGACCGCAGTCGCAGCTGGACCGTGTCCGTGGTCGACGACGCCGCGTGGGCTGCGCTCCGGACGCGGCTGCGCGAGGAATACGACCGGCTGGTGGTCGCGGTGGAGATGCACGCGCGCTGGGACGAGGACGCGCTGGGTGTGGCGCTCGGCGCCGTCGCACACACGGCGTACCATCTCGGCGCCATTCGGCAGCGGCTCGAGCCGGCCTAGCGCCGCTCCGCCGCCCGTAACCCCAGCACGCCGTTGATCCATCGCACCAGCGGCAACATGAGGCGGAAGTCGGCTTCGAGCAGCGCCGGCAGCCGGGCGCTCACCACCTGGGCGTCCGTCAACGCCCGGCCCATCACGAACGACTGGAACTTGAGCCACCGCGCCGCCGGGTGATCGGGGGCGAAGCCGCGCGGCACGCGGCGGAGCACCGCTTCGTCGGACAGTCCGCCGAACCGCCGCAGCACCCTTCGGTCGGTCGCGATCTTGGTGAATTGCTTCGGGTCTCGGGCGATGGCTTCGCGCAGCGCCCGCAACGCCTCGCGTGCCGGCATCCACATACCGCCGCCGAGAAACGAGTCGCCCGGCGCGATCTGGAAGTAGAACCCGGCGCCGCCGCCCGCGGCCTCGCGCCCCACCGCCCGCGACCCGTCGCGATGGTAGAACCAGCAGGCGGCGTGGGTCTTGTACGGGGACTTGTCGGCCGAAAACCGGATGTCGCGGTAGATCCGGAACAGCGAGCGTTTGGGGTCGCCGACGATCTCGGGCGCGAGTCGCGCCAGGCGCACGTCCATCTCCTCGATCAGATGGCGCATTGGCTGCTGCACGACCGCTTCGTATTCGGCGCGGTGGCCCTCGAACCACGCCCGGTCGTTGTGACGCTTGAGGCCGCGCAGGAATGTCAGGGTCGCCGTCGAAAAAGTCATTCCACCACACGCAACGATACGGTACTACTGGGCGAGATCCAAGGAGCTACGAGGCGCGACGAAGTGGGCACCTTCCTTGATCCCCTCCGTGGGGACCGCCGGCCCCGACTAGTAGAAGCACAAGATTTGTTTACCGCCGGGCGCACCGGTGCCAGGCGACGCTTTGGCCAGGACGAGATCGACGTAGGTGGTTTCGGGTGGGGGCTGCGTCGCGGTGATGATGAGCTCGAGCCGGGGCGACAGCTTCGACTCCAGACCGCTATTCGTGGGGGGGGTGGCCGTTACCGCTACACCGGCTCGAAGCTCGAGCGAGTCTTGGAGGCCGATTTCGATGAGGTAGCCGCCATCGGCGCTCGTGGATGAGAGGTTGGACATCAAGAGGGGCCCCCCGTGAACCTGAACGACGGCGGTAGCGCACACCTTCGCCTCTCTGACGCCTCGGCCCGCGGAGTCCCGCACGAAGCCGGCCACAACGCCCTCGGACACTAACGTCCTCACATGGTCTGGAGCTGCTGTGGAACTGCACGCTGCGATGCCGCACGTGATGGTCAGGAGACGTGGTAGGCTAGCCATGCGTGGCTCACGGGTGGACTTCCAGCTCCGCGCCGCACGTTCAGTGCCAAACAGCAACGCTCCGTCCGCTGCGTCGCCGTTGCGTCGGAGCAACAGGCAGCTCCGGAAGGACACCCGCGTGGACGGAGCCCACCAGGTGAACAGGTTCGGATTGTCGGGATCGAACGAGCGTCCGCCGGCGCCCTATCGAACGTATCCACCGGGTCGTAGACTGGCGCCGTGCGCATCGGCATCGACCTCGGCGGAACGAAAATCGAAGGGATCGTGCTCTCGCCTGCCGGCGAGGAAATCGCCCGGCGACGCGTGACCACGCCGCCCGATTACCTGGCGTTGCTCGACGCCGTCGCGCGGCTGGTGCGGGAGCTCGACCGCGCCGCCGGCGAGGCCGGTACGGTGGGCATGGGCATTCCGGGGGCGGTCGTGCCCCACACTGGGCTCGTGAAGAACGCCAACTCCGTCTGGCTCAACGGGCGGCCGCTGGGACGCGATCTCGAGGCGCGACTCGACCGCCCCGTGAGACTCATGAACGACGCGAACTGCTTCGCGATCTCCGAGGCCACCGACGGCGCCGCCGCGGGCGCGCACGTCGTGTTCGGCATCATCCTGGGCACGGGAGTCGGCGGGGGGATCGTGGTCGACGGTCAGGTGCTGCTGGGCGCGAACCTGATCGCCGGCGAATGGGGGCACAATCCGCTTCCCTGGCCCACGTCCGATGAATGGCCCGGTCCGCCGTGTTACTGTGCCAAGCGCGGCTGCATCGAGGCCTGGCTCTCCGGCCCCGGGTTCGAGCGCGACCACGCCGAGCGTACGGGCGTCGCGCTGTCGGGGCGCGAGATCGTGCGGGCCGCCGCGGCAGGGGACGCGAGCGCGGCGGCCACGCTGGCGCGATACCACGACCGTCTCGGCCGCGCCCTCGTGTCGCTGATCCACGTGCTCGACCCCGATGTCGTGGTGCTGGGCGGCGGGATGTCGAACATCGCCGGACTGCCGGAGGCCGCGTACGCCATGCTCCCACGCTACCTGTTCGCGGCGGGCGCCGGCTCCGAGCCCGTCGCCACGCGCGTGGTACGCGCCGCTCACGGCGATTCGAGCGGCGTGCGCGGCGCGGCGTGGCTCTGGCCTAGCGTAGGCGCTGACTCACCGCCATGATGTTGCCCTCGGAATCCTTGAACCAGGCGGTCTTGGCGCCGCCCCCCGTGGCGACGCTGTTCTTGGTCTTGAGCCCCGGCATGTCGTATTCCTCGAACACGACGCCGCGGGCCTTGAGCTGGGCCACCTCCCGCTCCACGTCGGCGACCTGCCAGAACGCCTGGCTCGCCCGCGACGTGCCCGCATTAGGAGTCGGATACATGAAGACCTCGGCGCCGCCGCATGTATAGATCACACCGCCGCCGTACTCCTCACCGGGCTCGAGCCCCACGGTCTGCTCGTAGAATCGCCTCGCCCGCTGCAGGTCGGAAACGGGGATGTAGGCGCGGATCGGCGCGGTGGTGAGCATGGGGCGACTCCTGGTTTACCTGGGATCTTAGCTTCCCGAGGACGGCTATGCCACGATATGCCGCGTTGCTTCGCGGCGTGATGCCGACGAACGCGAAGATGCCCGATCTCAAGGCCGCGTTCGAGTCGGCCGGCTTCACGGATGTGAGAACCGTGCTGTCGAGCGGCAACGTCGCGTTCACCGCGCGCGCCGCGTCGGAGGTGACGCTCGAGCGCCGGGCCGAGGCGGCGATGGCGCGGCGGCTGGGTCAGGCCTTTCTCTGCTTCGTGCGCTCGATGGACGCGCTGCGCGACCTGCTCGCGGCGGACCCGTACCGAGCGTTTCGGGTGGACCCCAAAGCGAAGCGCATCGTCACGTTCCTGCGCGCCAAGCCACCATCCCCGCCCGAGCTGCCGATCGAACGGGACGGCGCGCGCATTCTCGTGATCAAAGGGCGAGAGGTGTTCGGTGCCTACCTGCCGACTCCCAAGGGTCCTGTGTTCATGACCCTGATCGAAAAGACCTTCGGCAAGGACGTGACGACGCGCACCTGGGACACCGTCGCCAAGGTGGCGCGCGCGTAGCAGCGCTCAAGTCGCGGATCCCACCGCCGCTTCGGTTCTGGCCCAGAGCTCCTGTGCCAGGGCGTGGACTCGGCCTGACCTCGCGCATGCGATCGTAGTACCGGCCGGTGGTGGCGGCGAGCTCGGGCGCGGTGGCGCAGTAGAGCGGGCTCTCCGCGCCCTGCTCGTTCGAGAGCATGAACAGCTTGCCGAGCCATTGCAGCGGTAGCGGCAGGGCTCGCCAGATGTTGGACGCCACCACCCCGGGGTGGAGCGCGTAGGTCGTCACCCGGGTGCCGGCCAGGCGGCGCCCCAGCTCCTTGGCGTGCAGCACGTTCATGAGCTTGGTGACGCCGTAGTCGCGGTAGCCGCTGCGCCGCGGCGTCGCGCGGCGCTCGAGCCCCGACCAGTCGATCTGCTGGACCGTCATGTGGGCGGCGCTCGCCACATTGAAACGGTCCGATGTGGTTGGTCGCGTACGTGAGGTCGAAGCCGTCCTTGCTCAGGGCACGCGTCCCCGCGACGCCGGCATTGTTGACCAGCACGTCGATCGGCTGACCGGACGCGAGGTACGCCTGGGCGGCGCGCCGCACCGAGCCGAGATCCGAGACATCGAGGGACACCCAGTGCGGCTGCGCGGCAGGGTAGCGGCCCTGGATCGCGCTCAACACGGGCCTGGTCCGCTCCTCGGAGCGGGTCGCGAGCACCACCCGGCCGCCGCCGGCCACGAGCGCCTCGACCAGGGCGCGGCCGATACCGGAGTTGGCGCCGGTGACGAAGAAGGTGCGATCGTGAAGCCCGGAGTATCTTCGCGTCATGCCTCGGAAGTGTCCCCCTCTCTCGTTCCTGGGCGTGCTCGCCTGCCTGGTGGCGGCCTGCACGGCGCGGGCGCCGGGCGAACTGACCCCGGGCGCAAGCCCGGGGGTCCACCCGGACCACAACCTCCTCACCGAACAGCAGCTGCGTGAGCACCACTTCGTCACGGCCTACGAGGCGGTGGCGGCGCTCCGCTCCTCCTGGCTCGAGACGAGGGGCCCGGACAGCTTCACGGCTCCCAGTCAGGTGCTCGTGTACCTGGACGAGAGCCGGCTGGGTGGCGTGGAAACCCTGCGCGCGCTTCCCATGACCAACGTGCTGTCCATCCGGTTCATCGACGGCATCGCGGCGTCGGCGCGGTGGGGACTCGACCACGGCCAGGGGGTCATACTGGTGTCGACGCGCATGTGAGTGCCGCGGGCATCACCCCCGGTCGACCGGGTGATCCTCGGGATTCCATTTCTGCACCGCCTTCACGACGCCCTCGATGTGATTGTGCATGCGCTCCACGGCGAGCCTCGCGTCGCGCCGCTCCAGGGCCTCGAGGATGCCGAGGTGCTCCTTGTGGTCCCGCTCGCGCGAGGCGACGATGGCGAGGATGAGGCGCTGCTCCGCTGTAAACAGCTCCCGCAACACGTCGAGCGTCTGCAGCATCACCGTGTTCCCCGACGCGATCGAGATCTGCCGATGGAACTCCATGTTGACCCGGTTCAGCACGTCGTCGTCGTCGAAGTTCTGCTCCGCGGTGGTGAGCAGTCGTCGCATCTCCTTCAGATGCGAGGGCGTTGCGTGCTCGACGGCGGCCGCGATGGCACCGACCTCGAGGGGTTGCCGGGTCCGGAGGAGATCGAGCAGCAGCCGCTTGGTGAACGCGCCCGAATGGTGCGGGCTCGCGAGCACCAAGACTTCGTCGGTGCGGTTGACGTACACGCCGGAGCCGTGGCGGATCGACACCAACCCGATGGTCTCGAGGCTCTTGAGCGCCTCGCGCACCGTCGGATGCCCCACGCGGAAGCGGCGTGCCATCTCCATGATCGGAGGCAGCTTGTCGCCTTGGCGGTACTCTCCTTGCTGTATCAGCACCCGGATCTGCCGCGCCAGCCGGTCAGGGAGACTCTGTTTCGAAACCGGTTTCAATGCGTGCGTCAATCGTGCCTTCCTTGCTTTGCCGGAGCCGTACCGATGACGGCCGCGAACGCCGGCTTGGGCCGGCCGTCGCGATCGAACAGCAAAGGATAATTCGTGCGCCCTCGCACCGGCCAGTTGTTGAGCCAGGAGTCCCGGTCGGTGACGCCCCAGAAGGTCACCCGCGTCACCGTCCCGCGGTGCCGCAGGTACGAGCCGAACAGCTCCGCATAGCGCCGCGCCAGCGCCTGTTGCAGCGAGTCGGGGAGGCCGTCCACGAACGGGTCCGCTCCCCGCGGCAGCACGTCGACGTCGAGCTCGGTGATCATCACCCGCACGCCCAGCGCTGCGAACCCGTCGATCGTGGAATCTTCCTGCGCCGGCGACGGCCAGTCGAGACGGTCGTGGTTCTGCAGCCCGACGGCCGCGATCGGGATTCCCTCGTTCTGGAGGCGTTGGACCAGCTCCACGGCCCCCCGCCGCTTGGGCGCGTTCTCGAGCGAGTAGTCGTTGTAGTACAGCTCGGCGTCGGGGTCGGCTTCGTGGGCAAACCGAAACGCGGTGGCGACGTAGTCCTCACCCAGCGTGGTGAGCCACGGAGTACGGCGCAGGGTGCCGTCGTCGTTGAGCGCCTCGTTCACGACGTCCCAGCCCTTGATCCGGCCGCGGTAGCGCCCCACCACGGTGTGGATGTGGTCGCGCAGCCGGGCGAGCAGCGTGTCCCGGCTCACCGGATGCCCCCCACCGCTCGAGTCCTCGAACACCCAGCGCGGCGTCTGATTGTGCCAGACCAGATTGTGCCCGACGATGAACATACGGTTCTGCTCGCCGAACGCGACGTAGCGGTCGGCGGCAGCGAAGTCGTAGGTTCCGGGGCGGGGATGCACCGAGCCCCACTTGAGCACGTTCTCGGGCGTGATCGAGTTGAACTGTGCCTGGACGATAGCGGCTCCGATCGGATCCAGCCCCGAGAACTGGGCCGCGTTGAGCGCCGCCCCGACCAGGAAAGCGCCCTCGAAGATCGTACGGAGGCTACGCTGTGTAGACCCGAGCTCGGGCGGCTGCGGCCGGGCGCACCCGGCCGCGACCGCTCCCAGCAGCGCCACGCGGCGCCACCTAAGGCTCCTCGACGACATCCAAGGCGACGCTCGAGACGTCCACGGAGTTGCCGCCCACCATGATGTCGAAGCGCCCCGGCTCGACAACGCGCTTCATGTCGGGGCCATGGTAGGACAGCTGCCCCGGCCCGATCTCGAACCTGATGGTGCGCGTTTCACCCGGCTGCAACGTGACGCGCCGGAACCCGCGCAGCTCCTTCACCGGCCGCGTCGCCATGCTGACGACGTCGCGGATGTACAGCTGCGCGACCTCGTCTCCGGCCCGGGCTCCCGTGTTCGTCACGTCGACCGAGACGGTGGTCCGCTCCCGGGTCCCGATGCGAGCCGGCGCCACGCGCAGGTTGGCATACGCGAAGGTCGTGTACGACAGGCCGTACCCGAACGGGAACAGCGGCTGCGTCGTGTCGAACAGGTACCCTCGCCGGGCGGAGGGCTTGTGATTGTAGAACACCGGCAGCTGCCCCACGTGACGGGCGACGGTGACGGGCAGCTTGCCACCGGGATTGATGTCGCCGAACAGGGCCTCGGCGACAGCCGTGCCGGTTTCCTGCCCGAGATACCACCCGTCGAGAATGGCGGGACCGCGAGCGACGAGTGCCGGGATCGACAGCGGGCGGCCGTGAATGAGCACCAGGACGGTCCGCGTGCCGGTGGCGAGCACCGCGCGCACGAGCTCCTCCTGTTGGCCCGGCAGCCCGAGGTCCGCCCGGTCGCCGAGGTGATTCGGCGCGTATGCCTCGCGACTCGTCATCTCGTTGTCCCCGACCACGACGATCGCCACCTGGCTGCGCCGGGCGAGCGCGACGGCGGCGGCGCGGCGCCGTGCGTTGGACGCCGAGTCGGCGAGCACGACCCGGTCGGCGCCCCAGCGGGCGTGCGAGCGGGTGCCGCCGACGTGCGGCTGGGGCTCGCGCGTGAACGTGGAATCTTCGGTGATGCGCGTCCCTTCCGCATACTCGACCGTGGCCCGCGGTCCCAGGCGGGTACGGATGCCCTCGAGGATACTGACGAGGTGCCGCGGGCCGCCGGAGTAGCCGCCCAACAGTACCTCGGCCGCGTGGGGCCCGATGACCGCGACGCGCGACAGGCGCTCCACCGAGAGCGGCAGGATTCCCCCGTCGTTCTTGAGCAGGGTGATCGCTTGCCGGGCCGCGTCGAGCGCCAGGCTCCGGCTTGCGTCCGCGCCCGAGATTCGGTCCGCCGCGTCGGGATCGACCAACGGATTCTCGAACAGGCCGAGCTCGAACTTCGCCCGCAGCAGCCGTCGCACAGTGGTATCGATGGTGGCCTCGGCGACGCGCCCCTGCCGCACCTGATCGACCAGCGTGCCGTACGCCTGGACGTCGGGCAGCTCGACGTCCACGCCGGCCGCGAGGGCCTGGCGCGCCGCTTCCGCATGGTCCGCCGCCACGTGGTGCAGATCGGCGAGCTGCGAAATGGCGAACCAGACGGAGACGATCACTCCGTCGAACCGCCACTCTCCGCGCAACACGTCGCGTAGCAGCCAGCGGTTGGCGTGGGACGGAATGCCGTCCACCTCGTTGTACGACGGCATCACGGAGCGCGCGCCCGCCTCCCTGATCGCCACTTCAAAGGGGTAGAGAAACACGTCCCGTAGCGTGCGCTCTCCGTAGGGCGCGGGGCCGACGTTGGTCCCCGACTCGGGTTGGCCGTGCCCGGTCATATGCTTGAGTGTGGCGAGCACGTGCGACGGCCCGATCAGGGCCTCGGTCCCCTGGAAGCCACGCACCGCCGCCACGCCCATACGGGCGGCGAGATAGGGATCCTCCCCGTAGGTCTCCTCGATGCGCCCCCACCGCGGGTCGCGTGCCACGTCGACCACGGGCGCCAACACTTGGTGCACGCCCCGCGCGCGGGCCTCAGCCGCCGCGACGGCGAACACGCGTTCCACCAGCTCTGGGTTCCAGGTGCTGGCGAGCGCGATAGCCTGCGGGAAGCTCGTGGCCTGCTCCGCCTCGAGGCCGTGGAGCGCTTCCTCGTGGAACAGCACGGGAATGCCGAGGCGGGTGCTGTCCTTCACCCAGCGTTGGATGGCGT
>WNGP01009877.1_pt1 | contig 11219 bp, 11 predicted proteins | sample 5407671 | NCBI WGS metagenome assembly WNGP01 (sample SAMN13153381, study PRJNA577476) | soil metagenome | isolation source: 40 cm soil or saprolite under Garry oak tree replicate 2 | place: USA:California | collected 2016-06-15
TCGGCGGGGGTGCCTTCGAACACGATGCGGCCGTGGCCCATGACGTAGACCCGGTGCGAGATCTGCATGGCGATCGTGAGCTTCTGCTCGACCAGCAGGATCGAGACGTTGCGCTCGGCGATGCTCTGCAGCAATCGGCCGACGCGCTCCACCATTTGCGGCGAGAGGCCCTCGGTCGGCTCGTCGATCATGATCAGGTCCGGATCGCCCATCATGGTGCGGCAGATCGTGAGCATCTGCTGCTCGCCGCCGGAGAGCACGCCGGCCATGGTCGGGGCGCGCTCCTTGAGCCGCGGAAACACCCGATAGGTATCGCCAAAGCCCCAGCGCGGCGTCTTGTTGGCGTTCTTGACCCCGAGCAGCAGGTTGTGCTCGACGGTGAGCGTGGGAAACACGGCGCGGTCCTCCGGCACGTAGCCGAGCCCGCGATGCGCGATCTCATAGGACTTCAATCCGGCGATCGGCTCGCCCTTGAAGGTGATCGAGCCGTGCGGCGGCACGTCGCCCATGATGGCCTTCAAGGTCGTCGAACGGCCGACCCCGTTGCGGCCCAGGATGCTGACGATCTCGCCGGCGCCGACCACAAGATGCACGCCCTGCAGGATGTGGCTCTTGCCGTAATAGGCGTGGAGGTCCTGGACTTCGAGCATCACGCCGCGGCCCCCACCGCCGTGCCGAGGTAGGCCTGCTGGACCGCGGGATCGGCCTTGATCTTCGAGGGCGCGTCGCAGGCGATGATCTGCCCGTAGACCAGCACCGAGATGCGGTCGGCAAGATCGAACACGACGCCCATGTCGTGCTCGATCATCATCAAGGTCCTGCCGGCGCTGACCTTGCGGATGAGCGCGACGGCGTCCTCGGTTTCGGCGTGGCTCATGCCGGCGGTCGGCTCGTCGAGCAGGATGATCTCGGCGCCGCCCGCGATCGTGATGCCGATCTCGAGCGCGCGCTGCTCGGCGTAGGTGAGCACGCCGGCCTGGATGCGCCGGCGGTCGGCGAGATGGATCTCCTCGAGAATCTGCTCGGTACGCTGCCGCACGTCGGCAAGCGAATTGATGCCGTGCCAGAACGAATAGCGGTAGCCCAGCGACCACAGCACGGCGCAGCGGATGTTCTCCCATACGCTCAGCCGCGGAAAGATATTCGTCACCTGGAAGCTGCGCGACAGCCCGCGCCGGTTGATCTCGTAGGGTTTTTGGCCGGTGATGTCCTCGCCCTTGCAGCGGATGCCGCCGGCCGTGGGGGCGAGGCGCCCGCTGATCAGGTTGAACAGCGTCGATTTGCCGGCCCCGTTGGGACCGATCATGGCGTGGCGCTCGCCGAGCGGGATGGTCAGGCTGACGCCGCGGATGATCTCGGTCGGCCCGAAATTCTTGCGCAGGTCCGTGAGCTCGATGGCGGCGGCGCTCATGCGGCGCTCCGGCGTGCTTGCTGCATCTCGGCGTGGGCGTGCTGCCACGCATCGGCGACGAACGGCCAGGTCCGGCGGAACAGATAAAGGCCGCCGACGAGCAGCACGGCGGCCACGATCCACGGCACGGGCGCCGCCGCATCGAGCGGCACGGACACGAAGCTCATGCGCGTGCCATCGGAGGCCTTCACCATCAGCCGGAACGTCATCTCGATGACCAGAATGAGGCCGGCGAGCGCCATCAATCCGGGGATCAGCGCCAACAGATACGCGGGGATCAACCGGCCGAACAGCGCCCGGTAGGCGCCGGCGTGCCACAGCGGCTCGTGCATGAAAATAAGGCCGGCGATTCCGCCGGGCGCAAACATCACCATGGCGATGAACAGCAGGCCGACATAGAGCTGCCAGATCTCGGTGACGTCGCTGAGCATCACCTGCAGATAGGTGACGAGGACGGCGCCGATCACCGGACCGATGAAATTGCCGATACCGCCGATATAGGCGGCAAGCAGCACGGTTGTGGATTGCCCGGCGCCGACGACGGAAGCATTCACCAGCTCGAAATTGATGGCGGCGAGCCCGCCCGCGATCCCGGCGAACAGGCCGGCGAGGCTGAACGCGATGAAGCGCACCACGTAGGGGTTATAGCCGACGAATTGCGCCCGCTCCGGGTTGTCCCGCACCGCGTTGCACATGCGCCCGAACGGGGTGCGGGTCAGTGCGTACATGGCGATCATGCAGATCAGGCACCAGGCCGCGATCAGGTAATAGACCTGGAGCTGCGGCCCGAAATTGAGGTCGAACACGCGGAACAGCTTGGTGCGGTTGGTGCTGATGCCTTCTTCGCCGCCGAAGAAGCTGCGCAGGATCAGCGAGCTCGACGCCACGAGCTCGCCCAAACCCAGCGAGATCATCGCGAACGCGGTGCCGCCGCGCCGGGTCGAGACCGAGCCGAAGACGATCCCGAACAGCAGCCCGGAAAATCCGCCGACCAGCGGAATCAGGAACACCGGCACCGGCAGCGCCTCGCGCGCGAGCGTGTTCATCGCGTGCGCCGCGAGGAAGCCGCCGAGCCCGTAATAGACCGCGTGGCCGAACGACAACAGCCCGGTCTCCCCGAGCAGCATGTTGTAGGACAGCGCGAACACGATCATGATGCCCATCAGGCTCATCATCGTGTGCGCGATGCCGGAGGCGAAGATCTTCGGCAGCACGGCGAAAGCCGCCGCGAGCAGCAGCCACGCCCCGTACCGCCGCGCGATCGACATCCAGTCGACCGGCTGGGCGGTGCGCACGCCGATTTTCGTCGCCTCGGTCACGTCTCGCGTTTCCCCAAGAGCCCGGTCGGCCGGAAGATCAGGATCAGCACCAGCATCAGGTAGGGAATGATCGGCGCGATCTGCGCCAAGGTCACCTCCCACAGATCGTGCAGGATGGTGCCGGACGCCGGGCTGAAGCCGATCCCGGCGAACAGGTCGGAGGCGGAATAATTGACCGAGACCGCGAACGTCTGGACCAGCCCGATCAGCAGCGAGGCTACGAAGGCACCGGAAAGCGAGCCGAGCCCCCCGACCACGATGACGACGAACAGGATCGGACCGAGCACCGCCGCCATGTTCGATTGCGTGACGAAAGCCGGGCCGGCGATGACGCCGGCTACCGCGGCCAGCCCGGTGCCGACCCCGAACACCAGCATGAACACCCGCGGCACGTTGTGGCCGAGCATGGCCACCATGTTGGGATGCGTGAGCGCCGCCTGGATGATGAGGCCGACCCGGGTCTTGGTCAGCACCGCGAGCAGCACCGCGAAGATCGCGATCGCGGTCAGGAGCTCGAACATCTTGTAGGCCGGATAGGTCGTGGTAAAGATCGTGAACGCGCTGAAATCGAGCGAGGGCGGCACCCGGTAATCGACCGGCACCTTGCCCCAGATCATCTGCACCACTTCTTCGATGACGAAGGCGAGGCCGAACGTGAACAGCAGCTCGGCGACGTGGCCGTGCCGGTGCACGTTGCGCAGGCCGTAGCGCTCCACCAGCGCCCCGATCGCTCCGACCAGCACCGGCGCGACGACGAACGCCGGCCAGAACCCCAGCCATTGGCTGATCTGGAAGCCGAAGAACGCGCCGAGCATGTAGAAGCTGGCGTGGGCGAAATTGAGCACGCCCATCATGCTGAAGATCAGCGTCAAGCCGCTCGCCATCAGGAACAGCAGCATGCCGTAGAGCACGCCGTTGAGGGTCGAGATGATGACGAGCTCAAGCATGCGTCAGCCGCCGAGCCAGCCGCCATGCAGTTGCCTTCCTCTCCGCCGAACGAGTTCGCAATAAGCATCTCGGCGCCGATGTTGTGTCGGTCGCAGTTCCACGGCGGAAATTCACCGTCCTCAACTCGGGCGATTCATCTTGCAGCTGGTCGGCACGATGGTGTTGGGGGTGTCCACCTTGCCGACCACCTTCCAGCCCCAGCCGGTGTTTTCCTCGTCGAACGGCTGGTCCTTGCCGATCGGGCCGAGGTTGGCAATGTAGATCGGCTGGAAGAACTGATGGTCGTCGGCCCGCATGAAGCCCTCGCCGCCGCTGTGCACCTCGATCTTCATGCCCTCGAGCTTGGCGGCGATCTTTCCCGGCTCCGCCGAGCTCGCTTCTTGAATGGCCTTGACCAGCATGTTCATCTCGTTGACGGCCCGCGGATAGAGCAGCGTCTGCCCGATCTTGGCTCGGAATGCTTTCTCGAAGTCCTGCGACGGCTTGTAGGCGATGTTCGGATACCCCTCGGCGATTTGGAAGACGCGATCGGGCACGTTCGCCTGCTTGATCGCGGTGGCGCCGCCGAGGCTGCCGGCGTAATAGGTGTACCAATCGACCTGCAGGCCGGCATCGGCCGCGGCCTTGAGCATCAGCGCGAAATCGTTGGCCCAGTTGCCGGTGACGACGCTGTCGGCGCCGGAAGCCTTGATCTTGGCGATGTAGGGCGAGAAGTCGGTGATCTTCTGCAACGGATGCACCTCGTCGCCCACGATCTGGATGTCGGGGCGCTTCTCCGAGAGCATCTTGCGCGCCGCGCTGCGCACCGCCTGGCCGAACGAATAATCCTGGTTGATCAGATAGATCTTCTTGATGTTGGTGCGCGTCTTCATGTAGTTGGTGAGCGCTTCCATCTTGATGTCGGAATTGGCGTCCCAGCGGAAATGCCAGAAATTGCATTTCTCGTTGGTGAGCACCGGGTCGACGGCGGCGTAATTGAAATACACGACTTCCTTGCCCGGATTGCGATCGTTGTATTTGCCGACCTGGTCCTCGAGCGCGGCGGCGACGTTCGAGCCGTTGCCCTGGGTCACGATGCGAATGCCGGCATCGACGGCTTTTTGCAGCTGCACCAGGCTTTCCTGGGCGTTGACCTTGTTGTCGTAGCCCACGACTTCGAGCTTCTTGCCGAGGACGCCGCCCTTGGCGTTGACCTGCTCGGCGAGATACTGGAAGGTCTTGAGCCCCGCCTCGCCGGTGCTCGCGGCAAGCCCGGACAACGGATCGATGAAGGCGATCCGAACGGTTTCCTGGGCGCCCGCGGCGGAGCTCAGCCACACCGCCGCGCCGGCCAGCAACGCCGCTTTCAAATGCACGGAATTCATTGCACTCCTCCCGTTTGATCGATCCTTGTTGCGCAATCTCATGCGCGGCCGACGCCTAGATGATCCCCGGGGGCGCGCGTAGTCAAGCGCCCGCCCGGGCCGGATGCGGCGAACCATCACTTGCCTGCACGGGGCTCGCTTCCTCGCCGGCTTTTGGCGTAAATCCCAGCCCGGCCATTGGACCACGGAGGGATTCATGCGGGTGTTTGCGGATTTCGACGCCGTGAAAGCCGCCGTCGGCGAGGACATCGGGGTCAGCGATTGGGTGCTGGTCTCGCAGGAGCGCATCGACCGCTTCGCCGAGGCGACCGGCGACGACCAATGGATCCACGTCGACGTCGAGCGGGCCCGTCGCGAGCTGCCCTACGGCACGACCATCGCGCACGGGCTGCTGACGCTGGCGCTCGTGCCGTCGTTCTTTCGCACCGTGCTCCGCGTCGAGGGCGTGAAGAACAGCCTCAATTACGGCTCGAACCGGGTGCGCTATCTCAGCCCGGTTCCGGCCGGCTCGCGGCTGCGCGGCCGCATCGGCATCGCGCAGGCGGTGGATGTCCCGCCCAACGGCCTGCGCGTCACCTACCACACCAGTGTCGAGATCGAAGGCAGCGAGCGGCCGGCGTGCGTCGCCGACACCATCGGGGTGCATTTCAGGTGATCAGAAATCAGAAATCCGAAATCACGACCCGATTACCCTACTGACTTGTGATTTCCGATCACTGTCTCCTGGACGACGGCTGGTATTTGCGCAGCTCGAGCTTCGCCACCGTTTCGCGATGCACTTCGTCCGGCCCGTCGGCCAGCCGCAGCGTGCGCGCGTGCGCCCAGGCGAAGGCGAGGTGGAAGTCCTGGCACACGCCGGCGCCGCCGCACACCTGGATGGCGCGATCGAGCACGTTGAGCGCGACGTTCGGCGCCACCACCTTGATCATGGCGATCTCGGCGCGCGCCGCCTTGTTGCCGACCTCGTCCATCATCCGCGCCGCGTGCATGGTGAGCAGCCGCGCCTGGTCGATCTCCATGCGGCACTCGGCGATCCAATGGCGGCTGACGCCGTGATCGGCGATCGCCTTGCCGAAAGCCGTGCGTGACAGCGCGCGCAGGCACAAGGTCTCGAGCGCCCGCTCGGCGACCCCGATCGAGCGCATGCAATGGTGGATGCGCCCCGGCCCGAGCCGGCCCTGCGCGATCTCGAAACCGCGGCCCTCGCCGAGCAGGATGTTGGAGGCCGGCACCCGCACGTTCTCGAAGACGACCTCGGCGTGGCCGTGCGGCGCATCGTCGTAGCCGAACACGGTGAGCGCCCGCATCACCCGGACCCCGGGCGTGTCCATCGGCACCAGGATCATCGACTGGCGCTTGTGCGCCGGAGCGTCCGGATTGGTCAACCCCATGAAGATCGCGATCTTGCAGCGCGGATCCATGGCGCCCGAGGTCCACCACTTGCGGCCGTCGACGACGTAATGATCGCCGTCGCGGCGGATCTGCGACTGGATGTTGGTGGCATCCGAGGAGGCGACCGCGGGTTCCGTCATGGCGAAGCAGGAACGGATCTCGCCCTCCATCAGCGGCTTGAGCCAGCGCTCCTTCTGCTCCTTGGTGCCGTAGCGCGCGATCGTCTCCATGTTGCCGGTGTCCGGCGCCGAGCAATTGAACGGCTCGGCGCCGATCGGCGAGCGACCCATGATCTCGCACAGCGGCGCGTATTCCTCGTTGGTCAGCCCGTCGGGGAACTCCTCCTTGGGCAGGAACAGGTTCCACAACCCTTGCGTCTTTGCCTTGGTCTTGAGCTCGTCCATGACCGGGAGCGCGCTCCACCGGCTCGGCATTTCGGAAAGCTGGCGCCGGTAGACTTCCTCGGCGGGGAGGATGTGCTCCTCCAGGAACGCGCTGATGCGCTGGCGCAGCTCGGCGGCGCGGGCACTGGGCGGGGTGAGCATGGTTTCCTCCTGAGACGATGAACCGGGCTTCGGCAAGCGATGCGTTTTATGGGCGGGGGCACGCCGCGCGTCCTTGGTCAAAGCATAGTCCGGAATTCCCGGGGGAGGCTAGGGCATCATGGCGTGGTGCTGCATAGGGCAGCAGAACCGCGAGTGAAAAGCTCGCGCGGGCGAGCTGGAATTACCCCGCGGGAATTTGCTATACGTGGACCATGACAAAATTGCTCCAAAAAGCCATCCAGCAGGTTGAACAGCTTCCCGAGGACGAGCAAGACGCCGCGGCTGGAGCTCTGATCGATTACCTCGCGCACATGCGAGACCTACGGCTTACGGACGAGCAGCTTGCCGAAGTCCGCCGTCGCCGTGCCAACAGGAACCGACCGGCCGTTCCGCTCGCCGAAGTCCGCGAACGGCTGCGGCAGCTCGGGAAATGAAGATCGCGCTCGATCCGGAGGCGATCGACGATCTCATAGGTATTTATCAATGGATTGCCCAACACGATTCAGCAGCGGCCCGACTTGTCATTGAACGCCTGCTCGACAGCATCGAGCATCTCGAGTCCTTCCCGAACATGGGGCGTATCGGCCGGGATGAAGGAACGCGAGAGTGGCCGGTCCCGCGTTTGCCGTACATCGTGGTCTATGAGGTTGCCGCTGAGCGTGACGAGCTTCTTGTCCTTGCTATCTTCCATGGCGCGCAGGACCGTTACTAATTTTGCGTCAATAGCCCCGCATCCGCGCCAGCCGGTCGGCATGGAATTGCACATCCCCGAACAGTTCCTGCACCACGCGGATGCGTTTCATGAACAGCCCGATGTCGAGCTCGTCCGTCATGCCCATGCCGCCGTGCATCTGCACCGCCTCCTGGCTGGCGAGCTTCGCCGCCTGGCCGGCCTTGGCCTTGGCGACCGAGGCGATCGGGCCCGCGCCGTCGAGATTTTCGTCCATCGTCTGCAGCGCCTTGAGCACGGCCGAGCGCGCCATCTCCAGGTCGACATAGACCTGCGCCGCCCGGTGCGCCAGCGCCTGGAACTCGCCGATGGCGCGTCCGAACTGACGCCGCTCCTTCAGGTAGGAGACGGTGCGGTCGAACGCCTCCGAGCCCGCGCCGACCAGCTCGGCTGCAAGCCCGGCGCGGCCGATCGAGAGCACGCGCTCGAGCCAGGGCGCGCCCTCGTCGACTTCGCCGAGCACCGCGTCCGCCGTCACGTCGACATTCTCGAACGCGAGCCGCGCGGCGTTGCGGCTGTCGACCATGATGGTGCGCTCGCGCGCGAGGCCGGGCGTCTTGGCATCGACCAGGAACAGCGTCACGCCTTGTTTGTCCTCGATCCCGCCTGCGGTGCGCGCCGCGACGATGAGGAGATCGGCGACGTGACCGTCGATCACGAAGGTCTTCGTGCCGTTGAGCCGGAAACCGTTGGCGTGTCGGGCGGCGGCAAGCGCGATGCGGCTCGGCTTGTGCTTGGCGCCTTCGTCGATCGCCAGCGCGGCGACGAGCTCGCCGGCGGCGATGCGCGGCAGATGCTGGGCTTTGTGCTGGGCGGAGCCGGCGAGCCCGATGGCGCTCGCGGCGACGACCGCGGTCGAGAGGAACGGGGAGGGGGCGAGCGTGCGCCCCATTTCCTCGAGCAGGACGCCGGCCTCGACATGACCGAGCCCGACGCCGCCGAATTCCTCGGCGATCAGCACGCCGGCCCAGCCCATTTCGGCAAACCCGCGCCACAGCGCGCGGGAAAAGCCGGTGTCGTCGCGTTCATCGCGCAGCTTGCGCAAATGCGCGACCGGAGCCTGCTCGGCGAGATAGCCGCGCGCGCTCTCGCGCAGCATCTGCTGCTCGTCGGAAAGGACCAGAGGCATCAACTCCCCTCCCGATGGGTCATTCCGGCCGAGCGCGAAGCGCGAGAGCCGGAACCCATGAACACCGTCCTCTTTGTAACCGCAAACCTCGTGTTCATGGATCCCGGCGCTCGCTCGCTACGCTCGCTTGGCCGGGACGACGGCGCACCAATTGCTGATCCTGAAACGGCCCCACTTCACGCGCCCGGCAGTCCCAGCAGGCGCTTGGCGATGATGTTGAGCTGGATCTCCGAGGTGCCGCCCTCGATGGAATTGGCCTTGCTGCGCAGCCACTCGCGCGCGGCCTTGCCGTCGTGCGAACGCGCGCCCTCCCATTCGAGCGCGTCCGAACCGCCGCCGTCCATCATCAGCTCGTGCCGGCGCTTGTTGAGCTCGGCGCCGTAATATTTGAGCACGGACGAATAGGCGCCGCTGCCCTGTCCGGCCTTGGCCATGTCGGCGGCACGCTGCATGCTCAGCAGGAAGCACCAGCCGTCGACCTCGAATTCCGCGATTTTCGCCCGCAGCAGCGGGTCGGCGAGCACGCCGTCATCGTGGCCGACGGTTTCGGCCGCAAGCTCGCCGAGCGAGCGCCCGATCTGCGTGACCCCGAAGGCGCCGATGCTCTCGCGCTCGTGGGTGAGCAGATATTTGGCGATCTCCCAGCCCTTGTTGCGCTCGCCGACCAGGTTCCCTTTCGGCACTTTCACGTCGTGGAAGAAGGTTTGGCAGAACGGCGATTTGCCGGAAATCAGCGAGATCGGCGTGGTGGACACGCCCGGGCTCGCCATGTCGAACAACAGAAAGCTGATGCCCTCGTGCTTCTTGGCGGCGAAATCCGTGCGCACCAGGCAAAAAATCCAGTCCGCCCTGTCGGCGTACGAGGTCCAGATCTTCTGGCCATTGACCAGGAAATGATCGGCCTTGTCCTCGGCCTTGGTTTGCAGCGAGGCGAGATCGGAGCCGGCGTTGGGTTCCGAATAACCCTGGCACCAGCGGATTTCTCCCCGGGCGATCTCCGGGAGATATTTTCGCTTCTGCGCCTCGGAGCCGTATTTGAGCAGCGCCGGACCGAGCATCCAGATGCCGAAGCTCGTCAGCGCGGCACGGCAATGGAGCCTCGCCATCTCCTCGCGCAGCACCTTGGCTTCCTCGCGCGTGAGCCCGCCGCCGCCGTATTGCTTCGGCCATTCCGGCACGGTCCAGCCGCGCTCGCCCATGCGCTCGAGCCAGACCCGTTGCGCGTCCGACTGGAAGCTCGGCTTGCGTCCGCCCCAGCAAACGTCGTCCTCGTTCAAGGACGGCCGGCGCATCTCGGCCGGGCAGTTTTCCTCCAGCCAGCTGCGGACTTCGCCGCGGAATTGCTCGAGATCGCTCATGGTTCACCTTACAGCGTGGCAGCATGTTGGCAAAGAAGCTCAAGCGTGCCGCGGCTCCAAACGGCGCACCTTGATCTTGTCTCGGCGCGTGCGGATCTGAGCGAGATCATGCGCTGCCTGCATCCTGAGCCAGGCATCGGCCGTGCTGCCAATCGCCTTTTCGAGACGCACCGCCATTTCTGGCGTGATTGCGCTCTTGCCGCTGATGACGTTGTAAAGCTGCTGCCGGGTGATCCCGAGGCCCTGCGCTGCGTCGGCAACGGACAGTCCCAGGTCCTCGATGTTCTCCTTCACCAGACGGCCCGGATGCGGCGGATTCTTCATGGGCATGTCGGCCTCCTAATGGTAATCCAGCAGATCGACCTCGAATACGTTCCCGTTCTCGAAACGGAAGACGACGCGCCAGTTCGCCCGCACCGTCACCGACCAGAAACCCTTCAGCTCGCCGGTCAATGGGTGCAGCCTGAAACTATGCACGTCGACGTCCTCGATCTTCTGGGCGATGTCCAGCACACCGAGGATGTTCTCGATCTTCTCGACGTGCTGCGGGTTCACGCCTCTTCGGTTGCCGCGTTCAAAGAGCTGTTTCAATCCCTTGTGGCGGAAGCTTACGATCATCTTCGCTCGATGATCAGGTAAACTGTCAATTAACAATTGTCAAGATCGCCGCGCGGGAACGTCGCGCGGACGGTGCTACCGGCTCCCGGTGCTCAGGCAGCAGCGGCGCCGGGGGCCTTGAGCGAGGCGAAGCCTCTGCCGTCGGCCGCGAGCTTCGAGAGCAGCGGCGCCGGCTGCAGCGTCTTGTCCCCGGTGCGCTGCGCATAGAGCGCGAGCCGATCGCGGATCTGCGCGAGCCCGACCTGGTCGGCATGGAACATCGGCCCGCCGCGCCAGACCGGCCAGCCGTAGCCGTAGACCCAGATCACGTCGACGTCGCCCGGGCGATACGCGATGCCCTCGTCGAGGATGCGCGCGCCTTCGTTGATCATCGGGTAGATCATCCGCTCGATGATCTCCTGCTTG
>WNGP01004847.1_pt1 | contig 11218 bp, 7 predicted proteins | sample 5407671 | NCBI WGS metagenome assembly WNGP01 (sample SAMN13153381, study PRJNA577476) | soil metagenome | isolation source: 40 cm soil or saprolite under Garry oak tree replicate 2 | place: USA:California | collected 2016-06-15
TCCAACAGGTAGCCGGCATAGTTGACCCAGACGGCGTGGCACCATTGCGTGCCGTTCCCAGTGCCGCTATCGCCCTGGATGAAGCGGAGCCCCCTCGTCGTCGTGACGGTGTCGCCGCTAGTACTCGCCACATCCCAGGTGGTCGAGACGCAGTTCGGGCCGGATAGTTTTTCGAAGCACCCCGCCGTCGTAAGCGCGGCCACCAGGACGAACATGAGGGTGAGTCTTACCATATCGCTACCATCGAGCGCTCGAGGCCCGTTTCGAGCGTCCATTCGACCCGCTGTCCGGGCTGCACGAGGAGGGGATCTGTCCTCAGGATCCGGGTCGCACCAATCGGGTTTGCTTCGAGCCGAATCAGGCGTCCGGTAGCGATCATGCGAGCGGGGAGCTCATACGTTTGGGTTTGCGTGGCCGAGACGGTTCCGACATGCGAGCGTTGGTCGTCGGACATTACCACAATGGAGACATCAAGCCAGTGATGATTGACCACCGTCAGGCTCCAGCCCTCGGCCGGTGCGACACTAGGTGGGGACGCCCCGTGGCGTGCCGCGCAGGCTGCCAGCAGCACTGCCCCGAGGATTCCTATGGCGTGGAATTGCCGCATCGAGTTTGAGGCTCGCTCTCGGTCCGCGGACTGTCAAGCTCCGGCGGGTTCCCTTGCGGGGCTCCCGACGCGCGCTCAGAATAGAGAGCACGTTCTCTCTGACCGTCTTCGCACACGCGACATGATTCGCAAGTCCTCATCACGCGGCACTGCGGCGGCACTTCTTTGACGGAGAGGTGAAGCTATGAACGACACATCTCGTGTACTGCACGTCCCGGTGGTAGTCGCGCTCCTGATTGGATGGGTCCCGGTCGCCACGGCACAACAGGGCGGGGGAGCCGTCGGGGGCGTGGTCACGGACGAAACGTCCGGCAATCCGATCGTGGCCGCGCGCGTGGCGGCGGTCGGCACATCGATCTTTGCGCAGACCAATGCGTCCGGGCACTACGTGCTCGCGGGTCTGTCGCCGGGGCAGGTGACGCTGCGGGTAAGCGCGATCGGCTACGGTGCCGTGACGCGGGCGGTCACGATCGCGTCCGGCGAAGTGGCGACGCAGGACTTCGCGCTGACCCTGCAACCGTACTCGCTCGATGAGATCGTCGTGACGGCGACGGGGGAGCAGGCAAAGCGCGAAGTGGGGAACGTCATCAACAGCATCCGCGCGGATTCGCTCGTCCAGACGCGACCCATCGCCAACATGAACGATCTGCTCAGCGCGAAGGCGCCGGGCGTCGACGTCCTCGCGGGAAATCTGACGGGGGCCGGTTCACGCGTGCGGATCCGCGGGACCAACAGCCTGTCGCTCAATAATGAGCCGCTGTACATCATCGACGGCGTCCGCATGACCGCCGACAACAACTCCTCCAGCATCGGGATCGGCGGCACCAATCCCAGCCGGATCAACGACATCAACCCCGAGGAGATCGAGTCGATCGAGGTCGTCAAGGGTCCCTCGGCCGCGGCGCTCTACGGCACGGCGGCGTCCACCGGCGTCATCATCATCACGACCAAGCGCGGACGGCCGGGGCCGGCACGGTGGAGCGTGTATGCCGAGCAGGGTTTCATTACGGATCAAAACACCTACCCCAACGCCTATCGGGGCTGGCGTACGACGCCGACGGCATCGACGCCCACCAATGGCGTGCAGTGCATCCTGACACAGGTAGCGGCTGCGACGTGCACGCAGGACAGCGTGACGAGTTTCAATTTGTTCACCGATCCGCAGACGTCCCCGAATGCAACGGGGTACCGCAGCCAGTACGGGCTCCAGGTCGCGGGCGGGTCGGACGCATCCACCTACTTCGTCTCGGGCGAATACGAGAACGAGGTCAGCCAGCTCAAGATGCCGCCGTTTGCGGTGGACACGCTCCTCAAGATTCGGCAGATCAGCGAGGTCCCGTTCGAGCAGTTGCGCCCCAACGCCCGTCGCCGGGTGAGCGTGCGGGCCAACGTCGAAACGCATCCGAACTCGCGCGTCGATCTCGCTGTGTCGACCGGATTCGTGTCGAGTGCGCAGCGGCTGCCGCAAACCGACAACAATACCACCGGCCTGCTGTCCAACGGGCTGGGCGGGCCGGGCAACAAGGACAATGGCCGCTACGGCTACCGGGCCTTCACGCCCAATGAGTTCTTCTCCGAGACGGTGAACCAGAACATCAACCGGTTCATCGGCAGCGGCACGGCGAACTGGCGGCCGACGAGCTGGCTCGCGTTCCGCGCCACGAGTGGTCTCGACTTCACCCAGCGGCTCGACACGGATCTCTGCCGCCGCGAAGAGTGCGTGGATTTCGGCACGGTCAAGACGGGGTTCAAGACCGACAACCGCACGAATTTCTTCTCGTATACCGGGGATGCGAGCGGCACGGCTACGTTCCAACTGACTCCGACGCTCTCCTCACGCACCACCCTCGGCATGCAGTACCTGAAGACGGTTTTCGACCGCAACGGGGCTGCCGCGGAGAACCTCTCTCCGGGGTTCACCACAGTCGATGCCGGGGCGATCCAGCGCGTGAGCGAAGTGACGGACATCGGCAAGACGTTCGGCGCATTCGTCGAAGAGCACGTCGGTTTCCAGGACCGGGTGTTCGTGACGGGCGCGCTGCGCGTGGATGATAACAGCGCGTTCGGCTCGAGCTTCAAGGCCGTGTATTACCCGAAGCTCAGCGTCAGTTACGTGATCTCCGACGAGCCGTTCTTCCCGCGCTGGAGCTGGCTCAACAACATGCGGCTGCGCGCCGCCATCGGCGCATCCGGCGTGCAGCCCGGCACGACCGACGCCCTCCGCTTCTTTTCTCCGGGGATCGCCCGCATCGAGAGCGCGGACAATCCGGTCATCGTCTTCTCGGCGCTGGGGAACACCAAGCTCAAGCCGGAACGGGCGCGAGAAATCGAAATCGGCGGCGAGGCCACGCTGTTCAACAGCCGCCTCAACCTCAATCTGACCTACTACAACAAACGCACGAGCGACGCCCTGATCGCGCGCATCCTGCCGCCTTCCGCCGGCGCCAGCGTGTCGCGGTTCGAGAACCTGGGTGCCGTCGTGAATCGCGGCGTCGAGATCCTGGCCGATGCGCGGGTGCTGGACAAACCGAACATCGGCTGGGACCTGAGCGTGAGCGCCGGATACAACACGAACTTTATCGCCGACATGGGAGGCGTGCCGCCGATCATCGGTACCACCACCCGTCAGATCACGGGGTACCCGATCAACGGCTGGTGGCAGCGGCCGTACACCTTCTCCGACACGGATGGGAACGGCATCATCACCGCCAACGAGATAACGGTCGCCGATTCCGCCAAGTTCGTGGGCTACGCCAATCCGCGGTGGGAAGTCGTCTACACGACGGGGTGGGATCTGTTCAAAAAGAAATTCCGGATCCTTGCCCTGTTCGATCACAAGAGTGGGTTCTACCAGCTCAACGGGACCGAGCGCATCCGCTGCGAGTCCCGCCTGAATTGCCGCGGGCTCGTCGACCCGGCTGCGCCGCTGTCGGAGCAAGCACGGGTCGTGGCACTCCGTGAGACGCCGTCCCGCACGCAATGGGGGTTCATCGAGAAAGCGTCATTCGTGCGGCTGCGCGAGCTCGCGCTGACCTACGACCTCCCGCAGCGGTGGGCCCGGATGTTCTCGGCGAGCCGGCTCAGCTTCACAGTCGCGGGCCGCAATATCTGGAAGTCGACCGCGTGGAGCGGCATGGACCCCGAGGCGAACTACTTCGACGGCGCAACCGGCATCGTGAGCAACTTCCAGACTGCGCCGCCGCCGACACTCTGGACATTCCGCCTGAACGTGGGGTTCTGACCATGCGCGCACACACAACCATGAGACTGCACGTGTTGGGCGCGCTTGGCGCGCTGCTCCTGGCGGTGCAGGCCTGTACGAAAGAACTGCTCCAGGTGAACGATCCCGACATCATCCTGGACGAGACGCTGAAAGCGAGCTCGGCCGCAGGTGCGCAGGGCCTGCACAATGGCGCCATTCTGCGGCTCGAGCAGGCCACGGCGGGCACGCAGGGGCCCGATGCGCTGTTCGTCTTCGGTGGACTGCTGACCGACGAGTGGCAATCCGGAGACACCTTCATTCAGCGTAATACGATGGACCAGCGGATCTGGGATCCGCAGAACACGTTCAACGCCGGGCCGTACCGCAACGTGAACCGCGTTCGCGTGCTCTCAGAAGCGGCCATCAACGCGCTCCGACAGTACAAGCCCGTTCCGGCCACGAACATCGCTCGGATGTTCGCGTTCATTTCCTATGTCCAAACGCTGATGGGAGAGCATTATTGCAACGGGACTCCGCTCAGCGATCTCGAGGGGACCAACGTCGTGCCGGGCCAGCCGATTTCCAATGACTCGATGTTCGGGCTGGCGCTGGCGAACGCCGATTCAGCGGCGGCGAACCTCGGCGGCGGGGACAGCGCGAAAGTGGCCCAGCTGATCCAGGTGGTGCGGGGGCGCGCCCTGCTCGACCGTGGTCAATTCGCCGCGGCGGCGGCGGCGGTGGCAGCAGTGCCGGACAATTTCCATTACGACGTCGAGTATTCGATCGCGTCGGGCGACAATCAGAACTGGGCGCTCAACGCGAGCGCCAGGCGCTATACGCTCGGGGATGCTGAGGGCACGAATGGGCTCAATTATCGCGCCGCTCTCGATCCCCGTATTCCCAACAGACGTGGGCCCGATCGGATTTTTGACACCGCATTTCCAAGACCGGTCGATCGGCAAGGAATCTGGGGACGTGAAAGCAGCATCAAGATCGCCTCGGGGATCGAAGCACGGCTGATTGAGGCGGAGAGCGCGCTAAGGGCGGGTGATGCCGCAACGTGGCTGGCCAAGCTAAACCAGCTGCGGGGGGCGTCGGGCGCCGCGTTACTGCCGGTCGTGGTCGATACGAGTTACCGGCCGGTTGCCGGTACGCTCCTGGCGGCCCTCACCGATCCGGGTGCGTCGGTCCCAGACACGCTCAGAATCAAGCTCATGTTTCGCGAGCGGGCGTTCTGGATGTTCGGCACCGGCCACCGGCTAGGCGACATGCGCCGGCTCATGCGGCAGTACGGCCGCACCGAGGCTCAGGTCTACCCGATTGGGCCGTGGTTCAAAGGCGGGAACTACGGCGACGCGATTCAAATGCCCGTGCCGTTTGACGAGCAGAATAACCCCAACTTTGTGAGCTGCACCGATCGGAACCCCTGAACTAAAAAGAAGGGGGCGGGGAAGGGGGCAGGGGGACGCGGGTCGGCGTCCCCCTTTTCGTCACTGAACTCGTGTCGTGATGATGACGACGCCGCTGGCCGACGTGCCGCCGAAATAGGTGGTGGCATCCATCGCGTTGAGGACCTGAATCTTGAAGATGTCCGCGGCGGCGATCTGCTGCAGCATCTGCAGATCGGCCAGCCGCACATTGTCCACGATGACCCGCACTTGATCATCGAGATAGATGCTCGACCGGCCGCGGCGCTGGATGCGCGACGCGGCGCCCCGCGTTTCCCGCAACTGAATGGTTGGCACGGTGAGGCGGAGGGCATCCCACGCCGTCCGGGCTCCCGATGCCGCGATCCGCTCCTGGGTGATCGTTGTCCCGAGGGTGGCTGGGACGCTGCCCGCCGATTGGGGATGAGACCGGGCACCGCCGCACCCTCCGAGGAAGGCCGCGCCGCACAGCAAGGCGACTCGCATCAGGGTTGAGGCTGGTTGCTGAACTCCGACGTGTCAAGACTTGTAGGGGTTCCCTTGCGTGGTCCTGAACACTCCCTCAGTATAGGAGCGAGGTTCTAACCGTCACCCGGGAGGCAGCATGGATCAGATTTCCGTTCGCTGCGTTCTTCACCTCCAGCGCAATATCATCATCCCCGGTCGATGTAGTCGCTAGCGGCCGACCGAAGTCGTCCGTGTATGGCCGCTCCGGTCTTCGGACCGGATACTCGTGTTTTCGAGGTCGATTCCCTCAACAATGAGGAAGGGGAATATGCGATTTGCGATTACGAGACCATTCCTGCCCGTGGCCGCGCTCTTGGCGTTCTGCGCCCGGCCGGCCGCGGCACAGCAGGGCGAAGTCATGGGTCGAGTGACCGACAAGACATCCGGTCAGGCGTTGGCGACGGCGCAAGTCTCCGTCGTGGGCACGACGATTCGCGCGCTCACCGGTCAGGACGGCCGCTATCGCATGGTCAACGTGCCGGCAGGGCCGGCGACCCTGCGAGTGTCGTACATCGGGTATGCGACGACGACGCAACAGGTCACCGTGCCGGCGAGCGGATCGGCGCAAGCGGATTTCGCGATCGCGCAGGCGGCCGTCGGCCTCGAGGCCATCGTCGTGACGGCGACGGGCGATCAAGCGGTGCGTGAGCAGGGGACCGCCGCGCACAACGTGGATCTGCGCGATCGCACCAGTCAGGCCGCCGTCAGCAATCTCTCGGACGCGCTGAACTCGACCGTTCCCGGCGTCGTCGTGCAGTCGAGCGGCGGCACCACGGGCACGGGCACCCGGGTCCGCATCCGCGGCTCCAACAGCGTGTCGCTGTCCAACGACCCGGTGTTGATCGTGGACGGCATCCGGGTGGAGAACGGCTCGAACTCCACGTCGATCGGCGTGGGCGGGCAGCAGCCGTCCCGCCTGAACGATATCAGCCCCCAAGATCTCGAGGCCGTGCAAGTGAACAGCGGGCCGGCGTCGAGCGTGTTGTACGGCACCGACGCGGCGAACGGCGCGATCATTATGCGCACGCGGCGCGGCCAGCCGGGCGCGACGAAGTGGACGATGTCGGCGGAGGGCGGCACGCTCAACGATTACGGAAACTATCCCGACAACTATACCGGTCTCACCGCGCTCGATTCGGCCTGCGCGCTGACCCGCGTCGTGGCGACCGTGAATCCATGCGTGCAGGTGCGGGTGCGCCGTTTCAACCCGATCGAGCAACGCAGCCCCTTCCGGACCGGCCATCGCGTCCAGTACGGCATCAGCGCGTCCGGCGGATCGGAGCAAACCACGTTCTACCTTGCCGGGCACTTCAACAACGAAGACGGCGTCTATCCGGTCAACTGGAACAAGCAGGTCAACATCCTGGCGAATCTGTTCGACCACGTGCGGTCGAACATGGACATCCAGGCGACCGCGCTATACACCAACGGCAAGCTGCGCCTGCCGCAAAACGACAACAACGTGTTCGGCGTGCTCTCGAGCGGCTTCCTGGGCGGGTCGGACAGCACCGCGAACAACGGCTATGGCTTCCTGACGCCGGCGCAAAGCTTCTCCATCCGGACGTTCCAGAATATCGATCACTTCACGGGCAGCGTGCAGGCGAATTACCGGCCGCTCAGTTGGCTGGAAGCACATGCGGTGATCGGGACGGACTTCCTAAGCCGGTACGACGAGAATACCACGTTCCCTGGGGTCATCCCGGCGTCGTTCAACGTGAATGCCAGCCAGGGCAACCGCAACGCGAACCCGTTCCAGATCTACAACTGGACGGGGAATTTCTACGCGACAGCATCGTTCGCGCTGACGCCCACACTGAATTCCACGACGAGCGGCGGGCTGCTCTACTACCACCTGCGCAACCACGGCGTGCTCGCCAGCGTCCAGCAATTGACGGCGGGGACGAACTCGCTGTCGGGCGGCGTCATCCCGACAGCCAATGAGCAGACCCTCGAGACGGTCACGATCGGCCGCTTCGTCGAGGAGCGCCTCAGCTACAAGAACCGCCTGTTCGTGACGGGCGCGCTCCGCAGCGACGACAACACGTCCTTCGGAAAACGGTTCGGCAACATTCTCTATCCGCGGTTGTCCATGTCATGGGTGGCATCCGAGGAGCCGTTCTTCCCGAAACCCGGCTGGCTCGCCGCGCTCAAGCTGCGCGCGGCCTACGGGAGCTCGGGCTTGCACCCCGGGCCGACCGATGCGCTCCAATTCTTCAACCCGACGCCGGTCGTCATCAACAACACGGACGTCCCGGGCATCACAATCGGCGGCCTCGGCAATGCGGCGCTGAAGCCCGAGCGGACCAATGAAACGGAAGCGGGCCTCGACGCGGAGCTTCGCCCGCTCTCGGCACGCATTGCGTTCACCTATTACTCGAAGTTGTCGCACGATGCGCTCATCGCCGTCACGCTACCGCCGAGCTGCGGCTGCGGGACGTCGATCTTCCGGAATCTGGGTTCCGTGAGCAACAAGGGCTTGGAGATTTCGGCGGCCGCGACCGTGATTCACTCCCCCAACCTGAATGTCGATCTCAACGTGGGCGCCTGGGGCACCAAGAGCCGCGTGAAGACGCTCGGAGCCAACATCGCGCCGATCATTTTCGGTCTGGGCGGTGCCACGCAGCGCATGCAGGTCGGCTGGGCGCCGGGATCCTACTTCCAGCGGCCCTACACGTTCAACGATGCGAACAACGATGGCATCATCGCGATCAGCGAGGTGACACTGGGGTCGACCGCCACGTTCCAGGGCCAGCCGTTCCCGGATCACGGCGGGTCGGTGAGCAGCACGATTACGGTGTTCCAACGCTTCCATCTGTACGGGCTCGTCGACGGCCGGTTTGGCAACAAGCTGTTCAACAGCACGGAGCAATTCCGCTGCGGGCTGAGCAACTGCCGCGGCCGGAACGATCCCACGGCGTCGCTGGCCGAGCAAGCGGCCGCGGTCGCCAACATTCTGGGCACGCAGGCGGGATACATGGAGGACGCGGATTTCGTGAAGTTCCGCGAGCTGTCGCTGACGTATGATGCGCCGGCGAACTGGGCCACGCGGATCGGCGCGTCGTCGCTCAGCTTCACGATCGCCGGGCGGAATCTGGCGACGTGGACGAAGTACAAGGGGCTCGATCCCGAGCTCAACGAGGCCGGCCAGAACAACTTCACGACGGCCGACTTCCTGACGCAGCCCCCAGTTCGCTACTGGATCGGGCGCATCAACGTGGCCTTCTAACCGGAGAAACGGACCAATGACCATTCAGATGCCGAAGATCATGGGCCGCGCCCTCCGGTCGTTCGGAGGCCGCGCGCTGAGTGTGACGTTCTTGCTGACCGTCGGCGGCGCATGCCACCTGCTCGATGTGAGCACGCCGGACGTAGTCCCCGCCGACAACCTGAACAGTCCGCTGGCGCTGCCGACGATTCGCGCCGGCGCGATCGGCGATTTTGGGATCGCTTACACAGGATCCGGGGCGCAGGGCTCGGGTGGCACGACCGAGGGCCAGGTGCTGGCCAGCGGTTTACTCGCCGACGAGTGGATCAACACGGAGACATTCCCGGATCGCGTGCAGGCAGACGCTCGGCAAGTCGATCCTGCGAGCGGGACATGGACGACTGTGTTCCGGAACGTCGCGCGCGCGCACCTGTCGGCGCTCAACGCGGCGCAAAAGTACCGCGAGCTGTCCGACACAACGCGCGTCACCGGTCTGGCCGAGATGCTGGTTCTCGCGGGATACACGCGGGTATTCTTCGCTGAGAACTACTGCTCCGGGGTGCCGCTCAGCTATCCCAACCCCAATGGGACGGTGAACAATGGAGCGCAGCTCACCACGGCGCAGATGCTGGATTCGGCGCTCTATCTGTTCGACCAGGCGTTGATCCGAGCGAACGCGCTGGCGCCCGTGACCGCCTCCGACACCGCGGCGAAGCTGGCGATGCAGCGGTTCGCCCGCGTGGGGAAGGCCCGTACCCTGCTGGATATGGGGCGCGTGGCCGACGCGGACACTGTCGCGTCCGTCGCCAACATTCCCACGTCGTTCTCCTACGTGATCCAGCATGACCTGAACACAACCCGCCAGCAGAACGGCGTCTACAGTGGCATTCGCAAGTTCAAACGGTACGGCGTTGCTGACCGCGAAGGAGGTGCTGGATTCCCGTGGCAAACTGTCCTGGATCCACGCACGCCATTCACGCGCGTGCCCGGGACCAACAAGGGATTCGATGCTTCGACACCGCAGTTCGACCAGCTGCGGTATACTGATGAGAAAGCCGCTATCACCCTAGCTACCGGCTTGGAGGCCCGTCTCATCAACGCCGAGGCGGCGCTGCAGCGCGGTGACACGACGGGGTTCATGGCTCAGCTGAATGGGCTGCGGGCGTCACCGCCCACGTACATTCTCGCGGGCGTGCAGGGGACGACCTCGCCGAGCGATCAGCCCCGGCCGGTTGCGGCGATGGCGGCGCTCGCCAATCCCGCCAGCGCCACGGCGGCCGTCGATCTGTTATTCGCGGAGCGCGCGCGCTGGTTGTGGGGCACGGCGCACCGGCTGAACGATCTCCGCAGGTTGGAGCGGGCGGTCGGCGTGCGCGGCGGCTACGGCCGGCCAGACGCCAGCGTATTCCCGACCGGGGCGTACTTCAAGAACGGATTGATCTACGGGACGGATGTGAACTACCCGGTACCGCTGGACGAGCAGAATAATCCGAACTTCCAGCAGTGTCTGGACCGCTTACCGTAACGTCCAAGGGCGGAGGTAGTAAAACCGAGGAGGGGGCGCTGAAGCCCCCTCCTTTTTTAACCCTTCTTCGTGCGCACGAGAATGACGCCGCCAACGGCGTCCGTGCCGTAATACGTGGTTCCTTCCGAGCCGGTGAGGACTTCGATGCTCAGGACGGTGGACGCCGGCAGCTGCTGGAGCGTGATCAGCTCCTGAATGCGCACGCCGTCGATGAAGAGCATGGGCGGATCTTTGAGCATGATGCTGCTGTGGCCCCGCCGCTCCATCCCGGTCGCCTGCCCGTTGCGATTCTCCCCGTAGGACATCTGCGGGACTTCACGCCGCAGGACCTCCCAGGCCGTTTGCCCGCCGGATCGGGCGATCATGGCTTCAGTGATCAGGATGCGCTCGCTCCCATTGGCGGGAATGACGGGAGCCGGGCGGAACGATTTGCAGCTGGTGATAGCGAGAAGGAGCGAGATAGCGGCGACGATCGTGCGACGATTTGCTGAGGCGCTCATGGCGGCCTCCGGCCAGGGTCACCGACGAATCACGGGATAACTCAAATCAGTTGAAAGGTACTGCGGGAGTCAATCCACGATCGCGTCAGGCAGCACGTACTTCATCGGATCGACCGGGTGGCCGTTCACCCACACCTCGTAATGAAGGTGCGGTCCGGTCGACAATCCCGTCGAGCCGACCTTGGCGATCGGCTGGCCGCGCTTCACGCGCTGGCCGCGCACGACCAGGATCTTCGAGCAGTGCG
>WNGP01005584.1_pt1 | contig 11218 bp, 14 predicted proteins | sample 5407671 | NCBI WGS metagenome assembly WNGP01 (sample SAMN13153381, study PRJNA577476) | soil metagenome | isolation source: 40 cm soil or saprolite under Garry oak tree replicate 2 | place: USA:California | collected 2016-06-15
AAGAGAAGCGGGCCGCCGAGCGGGCCCGCCAGGCAGCCACCCGGCCCAAGAACCAGCGGACCGCGGAGGGACACCTGATCGAGGGCGCGGTCACGCCGGGCTGGCGGGAGGCGCTGGCCGCCTTCGACGCCAAATGGCCCGGCCGGATCCCGGTGACCGCCATCTGAGCGGCCGGGCCGTGGGGATAAGGGGGACGCGATGAGCAGGATGCCGGTCACCCTGGCCGGCCAGGGGATCTTCATCGAGCCCGAGGACGCTGACGAGCTGACCGACCTGCTCGCCGACGCCGCCTGGGTGATCGGCTGCCTGACCGGCCACCCGGCCGCCGAACAGGCCTGCGCCCGCGCGCCCGCCCGTCAGGGCAGCTGCGCCGAGCTGGCCATGGACCTGCGGCTGGCCGCCGCCGGCCTGGACGAGGCCGCGACCGCCGGCCAGGAAAACACCTACCTGGCCGCCAGCGTCCGCAAAGCAGCCGGACCGGGCGGGAAACGCCCGCGACACGCCCCGGAAAAGAAACACTCCGGGAAAGGGAAGTGATAAGGTAAATGCATTAGCGCGGCAGCCGGGAACGGCAGATAACTCAATACAGGCCAGACAGTGGTGTGCGCGACAGGTCTCCTAAGAACAGACAACAAAGGAAACCGGAAAAGCCCTCACACCGGAAATCTGACAGACCCGCGTGCTCTATCACGGCCAGAACATAGGCCTGGCTGCCATCGAGCAGGTCCGCCGTAAAGAAGTCACATGCCAGGATCGCCTCGGCCCGGGAGCGCAGGAAGTGCGGCCAGGCATGCCCGGTCCGCCGCGGCGCGGGATCGATTCCGGCATTCTTCAGGATTTCCCACGCTGCCGACGCCGCTATTTTCACTCCCAGGCCGGCCAGCTCACCGTGGATCCTGCGATACAGTGCCCTGATGTTCCGGCGGGTGACTGGCCTGCCGGTCCTGCCGCGGATGGATCTGGCGGCCCAGCGGCAGCGGACGATATCGCGGTGCCAGCGCAGGATCGTGTCGGGTGTGACCAGCAGCCGCAGCCCCTGGCGCCGCGCTTTCGGCATCACTCCGAGCAAGGTCGCGAGCAGTGCCCGGTCTGCCCAGTCCAGGTTCGGGCGGTGTGGCTGCTGCCGTTGCAGGACGGTGAGCTGGTGGCGCAGGAGCAGGATCTCGGCGGCCTGCCACGCTTCCTCGCGCCGGGACAGCCGCAGCCATGAGGCCGTCCGTGTGATCAGGAGGAAGACGAACCGCAGGCACATGATCGGTGATCATCACGGCCGGCCTGGAGAGCAACTCTGCTGGTCACAGCCGCGGACGAGATTCGCGGCACGCACAGCACCAGGACGTAGGACATGAAGGCCCCCATGATCGTGCCCGTCAGTTGCTTCTGCCGTTCGACCGAGACGATCCGGCCCAGTTCACGTCCGCCGGCGGTGGTGAACCTCTCTCCGACGTGAGGCTCGGGAAGTCCGGCCAGTTCTCGAGGTGAACGGCGGCCTAGGTTGTCGATCCAGTCGTAGGAGTACGGCGCGAGCCTCACCTGTGCCACCCATGGCCACACTGCTTCGGCAGGCGCCCGGACGTGCACGGCCCGCCACGCTTGCAGCGTGGGCGAGGAGACGAAGCCGTCGCACGGGTAGGAGCGCAAGGTCTCGCTGTCGCTCACGCCCCACCGGTCACCGATCACGCACCCAACCTCCGCCAGGCCCAGAGCTCAGGCTATAGGTGCAGTAGCCGGTCACAGCGGCGAGCAGGCCGTGGCCGCGGTTGTTGACCCTGCCCCTGGGGCGGGCGGCATCGTGGTCACGCGGGGGTGACCGAGCCAGACCGATCAGGGAGAGTGGCCATGGATTTCCGAATGCGCGAAGTGCCAGAGCAGGTCGTCGTCGGCGAACAGCGAATGGTCGACCAGCAGGCCTTGGAGCAATGGCTTCCCGGGGCGATGACGCGGGTACACAAGGCGGCCGGCGAAGCCGGGGCGGGAACGGCGGAGCAGCCGCACCTGCTGCGCGACGACAGTTCCGACGAGCCGGTGTTCATCGTCATCTACGAGGGCAACCCGAATGTCGGCGAGACGGCGGTCGAGGTATGCACCCCCTTGCGGGCGGGCAGTGCCGCGCCGGCCGGTGTGGCGGTGCGCACGATCCCGGCGCACCGTGAGTCGTACGTGCGGGTGACGAAGGGCACCGTTCAGGCGGGCGGCCTCGGCCGGGTCTACGAAGCGATCGAGGGCTGGATCGGGAGCCAGGGCATGGAGATCGCGGCGGCTCCCAGGGAGACGTACTGGACCGACTTCCACGCTGCGGCCGACGATGACGTCGTGTTCGACGTGGCCTTCCCGGTGCGGTAGACAAACGTATGTGGCTGACCGGCGCGCGGAGATGACCAGCGGTGAGTTCTCCCGCCGGTCGTTGCTGTCGGTCAAGGCGCTCCGGCTGTATGACCGCCTCGGCCTGCTCAGGCCGGCGAGCGTCGGCGAGAACGGGTACCGCAGGTATCACGAGGATCAGCTGCTGACCGCGCGGCTCATCGTGATGCTGCGCCGCCTGGACATGCCGCTGCCTGAGGTCGCCCGCGTGGTGTCCGCCTCCGGGCCGGACGCCGCGGAGCTGATCGATGCGTACTGGGCGTCGGCAGAACGGCGGTTCGCCGCGCAACGGCAGCTCGTGGCCGTCCTCAGGCCGGGCCTGGCGACGTCGCAGCCGGGCGTGGGCGCGCTGCCGGTCGGTCAGCGGGACGTGCCCGCTCAGACGGTCCTCACCGAGCAGCGGCACGTCTATGTCGGCGAACTGACCTGGATCAGGGACGCCGCCGCCCGGCTGGAAGCGCGCGCCTGCCTCTGCGGCGGCGTGGCGGGCGCCCGGTTCGTGATCTTCCACGGCACGGTGACGACCGACAGCGACGGCCCGGTCGAGGTTTGCCTGCCGGTCAGGCACCCGCCCGCGGACCCGGCCGAAGCGGCCTGCCGGGTCGAGCCCGCGCACCGTGAGGCATTCATCCACGTCACCAAGGCCAACTTCGACGTTCCCGCTATCTGGTCGGTCTACGACCAACTCGACCGTTGGGTGACCGCCGAGGGCCGCAGGAGGTCCGGCGCGCCGCGCGAGGTTTACCGGCACGGCGCCGACTCCGCGGCGCAGGGCGCGGGCGCGGACCAGCACGTGTGCGATGTCGCGGTGCCCTTCGCTCCGTCCGTCCAGGCAGGCTCCGCCTGATACCGCCGAGGTGCAAGGTTCCCTGCGTGATCCCGTTTCGGGGCAAGCTCGCGCAGGGACCTGCGGTCATGATCGGCCGACCGCCGCCAGCCCTCTGCGCCTAGTCCGACCGGTCCTCGCATCGGTTGTGCCACCCAAAGTGGCTGGTCAGGGCTCTGCCTGCAAATGTGCAGCGGGCTGTGTCAACGCTACGCCTGCTTCAGAACTCAGGACAAGTGTCAAAGTCCTGGCACCAAAGGTGCCCTAGGCGGTGAGAGCGTCGATGAGCCGGTCGTTGTGCACGTACCGGGCCGGGGCGACCTTCTTCTTGCCGGAGGCGCGGGTGATGGGGCTGGTCGCGGCGTAGTTCTTGCGGGCCTTGGCGGAGGCGTAGCGGTCAGGGTCGTCACAGAACTCTGCGAGCACCCGGGCGCCGAGGATCGGTCCCAGGTCGGGCTGGCTGAGGATGATCTCAGCGGCCGGGTGCGTTCCAAAATGGGTCTCCACCTGCCCCTCAAGGGCTTTCACCTGCTCGTTCAGGGTGCCCAGTACCGCGGTCAGGGCGCGAACCGAGGCAGCGTAGGCGGCGGTGATCACGGCGGGCTGCCCCAGATGCTCGGCGCGCAGCGCCGCCTGGATCGCCGCTGTCTTCTCACCGGTCTTGCGGCGGCGGGCGCGCTTGAGCGCGGCACTGATTTGAGCGATACTCAGCCTGGCCGCCTCGTCCGGTGCCGGGGCCCGCGCCAGCAACTCCAAGGTGTCGGAGGCGCCCAGGTCCTCGAACGCCTCCAGCGCGGCCGGGAAGTACTCACCCAGCGCATGCCGGAGCCGCTGGACGTGCCGGGTGCGCTCCCAGATCAGCGTCTTGTGCATCCGGGTCACCACCTTGACCGCCCCGGCCTGCTCGCTGTCCCCGGCCACCAGGCGCAGCTGATGGGAATCAGTGCGGACCATGTCGGCCAGCACATGCGCATCCCCGGCGTCGCTCTTAGCACCCGACACCGCGTGCCGTTCCCGGTACCGGGCTTGTCCGGATCGCGTGGCCGCATGGGGTCATCTGCATCTCGGGCGGGCGGGGTTCGCCGACGTTAACGCTGGGACGCGGCGTTGGCTGCAGGTGAGTCCCGCGGCGCAGCGGCCCGCTATTTACGTCTGGATCGCTCGCCAGGTTCGGGACCAGCTGGTTCATCGTCACCGGCAGCGGGTCACCGCAACTCAGTACAATTTCGGCGCTGGTGTCGCCGACCAGCAGCGCCCGGACTCCGGCCCGCTCGAATATGCCCGCGGTCAGCATGTCGTAGCTGGTGAGCATCGACCACCGCTCGACCCGGTCGGTCGCCGCCTGGATGTCATGGATGGTGATGCGCCGGCCGGACGGCCATGCCTTCGCGGCGGGCATGATGATTCCCTTGTGGTCGCCACCACCGTGGTTGGCGCCAAGGCCAATCCTCCACCTTGCCGCAAGAGCTGAACCCTCCACCAGCCGCAGGAGCCGAGTAACCCCCGTGCTGGCCAGACAGGGTGCCCGGCCGGTGGCTGTCCGCCTGCGATCAGACCGTTAGTGCGGCCGGTGCGGGAACGCGGAACGCTGGCGGGCGGTAGGTGCGCCATGCCGCAGTCATGCGGCGCACCGCCTCGGTCAGCTCATCCGGGGAGGCCAGGAAATGCACGCGCACATACCCCGCACTTCGCCCCGATGGGTCGAGCCCGCTTCCCGGAAGGACCGCGACACGATGGCGCAGCGCGGCCTGCGCGAACGAGGCCCCGTCCCCGTGCGGCAGGCGTACCCAGAGGGTTTGCCCGCCCCGTACCGGCGGCACATCCCAACCGGGAAGATGCCGGGCCAATTGCGCGCGCAGGTGATCATGACGGGCCTCGCGTTCGGCCGCCCGCCGCTTGGCCAGCGGCCGGAGGCGGGGCAGCAGGTCGGCGGCGGCTAGCTGTGCGGGGACGTTCCCGCCGAGATCATGGACCGCAAGCAGCCGCGCGAGGCGGGCAATTGTCGGCCCCGGGGCGCGCACCCATCCGATGCGCAACCCAGCCCACACGGTCTTGCTGAGCGAGCCGACCGAGATCACCGAGTTCCCGAGGGTGGCCAGCGGCGGTGGCGCCTGCTCGCCGGGGAAACCGAGATCGCTGAGCACCTCGTCATCGATCAGCGGGACACCAGCGGCCGCACAGGTCTGCACCAGAGTCCGCCGGGCCAGGGCGGACAGCACCGAGCCGGTTGGGTTGTGGAAGGTCGAGATCACATAGGCGAGGGCGGGGCGGTGCTGGCTCGCGGCCACCTTGAGCCCGCTCAGCCCGATCGGCAGCGCTCGCAGCACCGCTGCCTGCTCCCGGAACGCCTCCAGCGCACCGTGGTAGGTGGGTGCCTCCACCAGTACCCGGTCGCCTGGGGAAACAAACGCGCGGGCCAGCAGCGAGAGGGCCTGCTGGGCGCCATTGGTCACCAGGATTTGACCCGGGTCCGTGCGGATCCCGCGACGCGAGTAGTGCTCGGCGATCGCACGCCGCAGTGCCGGATGACCGGTCGGGTGGTAGCCGATGTCGCCGGAAATGGCGCCTAGCCTGGGCAGGATTCGCGCGTAGGCGTCGGTGAGCTCCGGTGGCGGCGTGTCTGGGGCGGCGCAGGCGAGCAGTATCACGCCGTCATGTGGTTCCAGCAGATGCAGGAAGACTGGTGCGCACGTGGTCTGCCGCCCTGTGGCGCGCCGGGCCCCGGAAACGTGGGTGCCGCTGCCCTGGCGCCGGACGATCCGCCCGTCCTGGCGCAGCAGGTCATAGGCGGCCACGACGGTGCTGCGCCCGACCGCAAGAGCCGATGCGAGGGCGCGGTCCGCTGGCAGCGGCTCTCCCGGGGGCAGTTCGCCGTCGTCGATCAGCTGCCGTAGCCGGGCCGAGAGAAGCACATGCAGTGGACCGCGGCCCGATGACCAGCGACCCAGACGCTCGCCCACCTCTATTGGCTTCATCTGCAAGCCAATACTGCGGCATTGGCTCTGGAGCCGCTACCGGAACGCGCCGGAGAATGATCGGGTAACACCCCGGCCTGAAGCTTCTGACGCGCCAGTCCGGTCACCACCCGCCGACAGGCCCGTGGCACTTCAAGGAAGAGAAACGCATCATGGACCACCACACGCTGCAGCACCGGTTCGCAGCCCTCACCACCGCCCACCTGGCCGATGCCTGTATACGTGCCCGGGTCCCGGTACGTTGCGCTCCTGCCCTCCTGCATGCTGTGGCGCCCGGCAGCCGCCTGGCCGGGCATGTCTGTCCCGCCAGGCATGCTGGCAGCGTCGATGCCTTCCTGGAGGCATTCGAAACGGCAGCACCCGGCGACGTGCTGGTGGTCGACAACGGCGGACGGCTGGACGAAGCATGCGTCGGTGACCTGGTGGCCCTGGAGGCTCGGGCGGCTGGACTGGAGGGCATGGTGATCTGGGGGCTACATCGCGACACAGCAGACATACGGGCGATCGGGCTCCCAGTCTTCAGCCTGGGAGCGATCCCCACCGGCCCCCTTCGGCTCGACGCCCGCCCGCCCGGTGCGCTGGAGACCGCAGTCGTGGGAGACTGGACGGTGAGCCGCGAAGATCTGGTCCTTGGCGACGATGATGGCGTGCTCTTCGCACCCAGCGCCCAGGCTGAGGAGATCTTCACGCTGGCCGAGACGATCCGCGATAGCGAGCGCCGCCAGGCCGAACGTATCCAGGCCGACGTCTCCCTGCGCAGCCAGGTGCAGTTCAGCTCTTACCTCACAAAGCGCGAGAAGGACCCCTCCTTGAGCTTTCGCGACCATCTGCGCGCGGTAGGCGGGGCCATCGAGGAATAACCTCTCAGGTTGACCACGAACTGGTCCAGCGTTGCCGGGACGGCCCCGGAACCAACAATCGGAAAGATGGCCCCCTGCCGCCCCGCATCCACCTGACGCTGCTGGGTGCCGTACGGCTCAGCGATGGCTCGGCGGGCCCAGTACGTGCTGTGCCAGGAAGTTGAGTGCGAGTTCCTGGGAGATAGGCGCGGACCGTGCCGCCCGCGCATCCAGGCAACCCAGGTGTCGTTCTGCGGCCGGGGACGCCCGCGTTGCTCGGCCGAAGCCGAGATCTCTCCCCAGATGGCCCGTGATGTCATCGGTACTGTGAAGCACTGGGACACGGCTGAGCCACTGGTCCATCCGCCGCTGGCGAACCGCTCCGCACTGCCGGCGGAACGCCCACTTCGTCAGGTCCCGACGGGCGCGCTCCTCCTACGCCTCCGGCTCGCACGGCGGCGGCCCAGCGTGCCGGTGTCATTCCGTATGCCTTGGTGAACTGGCGGGTCATATGGCTCTGGTCGGAGAAGCCGGCGTCCGCAGCCGCCTGCGCGAGCGGCGTGCCGTTCTCGATCGCTGTGCGGGCCAGCGCGAGGCGTCGCATGGTCCGGTACCTATCGGGACTGGTACCGAAGGCACGCCGGAAATGGCGGGCGATCGTATACCGGTCAGTGCCCGCGATCTGCTCGAGTTCGCTGGCCAGGATCTGCTCGCGAGGGTGGGCGGCCAAGTAGGCGCGCACGAGCCGGACAGCACGCAGGTCGGTCCCGGTGCGATCGCGAGCGGGCAGGCCGGCTAGGTCGCTGAGCGCGTCGCAGAACGTCGCTGCCATCACGGCGCGCGCCAGATCGTCGAGAGGCTCGTCGATGTCAGCCAGGAGCGCGGCGACCCGCCGGGCTGACGGTCCGGCCGGATGGACAGGATCGGGAACGAACGGCAGGTCGCGGTCGCCGAGCGCCTCGCGGATCAGTTCCGGCGCGATGTAAGCGATCCGGTAGCCGAAGCCCCTGGCCGTGCCCGGAGCGCCGTCGTGCGGCTCGTCGGGATGCAGGACGTGCACCTGGCCTGGCAGGCATGCGTGCTGACCGCCGCGGTAGCGGAACGTCTGCACCCCGGACATGGTAACGCCGATCGCGTAGGCGTCGTGCCGGTGCGGAGCGAAGGCGCGGGCCGACAGGAACACCTCCGCGCGCTCCAAGCCGGCGGCACCGGACCCGAACCTGATCGACTCGCATCGCCGGCCGCACGATCGTTCAAGACCGCCGGCAGAGCCACCGGCTAGCGTCACGGCCATGACCGAACCGTACCGCCATGGCGATGCCTGATCTGGCGGCCGCACCATCCCTGGCTGCCGCCGTCCGCTGGGCAGCGGCAGGGCCGCTGTTGCTGTCCTCGCTCGCTGTCATGGGCAGCCCTGGCCCGGCCACGATCAGCCTGACCGCAGCCGGGTCGGCCTACGGCCTGCGCCGCTCGGCCCACTATCTGGTCGGCGTTACCGCCGGGACCACGATCGTCCTGTTGGCGGTGGCCTCCGGGGTAACCGTCACGCTGCTGGCCGTGCCAGGGCTCCGGGCCGTCCTGATCGTGGCCTCCGCCGCCTACATACTGTGGCTTGCCTACCGCATCGCCACCGCGCCGCCGCTGCCCGCGCAGCAGGCAGCCGCGCAGGCACCCTCGTTCACCGGCGGGCTGTTCCTCGGTGTCGCCAACCCCAAGGCCTGGGTCGCGATCGCCGCTGTCTTCGCCAGCAGCCGCTTGGCTAGCACCGCGGTAACCGACGCAACGGCCAAGGTCGCCCTGCTCACAGCCATGATCGTGCTGATCATGATCTCGTGGCTCACCGTTGGCGCGACCCTGGCCCCGCTGCTGCGCCACCCGGTCCGCTCCCGCGTCATCAACGCCGCGCTCGCCGCCGGACTCATCGGCGCGACCGCACTGGCCATCATCCACTAGCCAGCCACACCATGAAGCCGCTGCGCGCCGCGCACGCAAGAAACCGCGGTCCCGATCTTCGATGCGGTCCCACACGCGTCTAGCCTCGTGATTTCGGCTGGGAATGGCCGAGCTTGATCATCTGAATGAGAAAGTGCCTTTGAACTGGGAGAATAGGGCTTGTCGATGGTCCTGTCCGTACCAGTTCGAAAGGCACTTTCAAGGTGAAGATTACCTCTCGTCGCCGTGGCAGGCTGGTCGTGTCCGCCGATGGGAGGGGGCTGGTGTCTGGCGCGGGCGGGTTGCTGGTCACTGAGACGTTGCGGGTGACGGGCTTGGGGGCTGGCCTGTCGCTGGGCCTGGCTCGGTGGCGGCGGGAACGCTCCATCCACGATCCTGGGAAGGTCGTCGCCGACCTGGCCGTGGCGGTGGCGCTGGGCGGGGACTGCCTGGCCGATGTCGCAGTGCTGCGCGCCGAGCCGGAGCTGTACGGGCCGGTTGCCTCCGATCCGCTGGTTTCGCGGAAGGTCGCGGCGCTGGCCGCCGATCCGGTCCGGGCGCTGAAGGCGATCCGGGCGGCCCGCGCGCGGGCTCGGGAGCGGGCCTGGGCGCTGGCCGGCGATGCGGCGCCGGGAGCCGGCGGCGGGCTGGTCACCCCGGGCCAGCACCCCGACCGAGGGCGGGTTCTGCACCTACCAGCCCGTCGTGCACGGCGGTGCCTGCCCGTGCAACCTGAACTGCCATTCCTGCGACAAGTTCGTGCTGTCCGGCGCGGACCTCTTGTACTGGCGGCGCAAACGCGAGCAGTGGGCCTCCATCGCCGAACGCGCCCCCGACGACGCCACCGCCGACTACCTCCACCAGGTCTTCGCGCCCACCGCCCAGGCGATCGACGGGCTGGAAAAGGCCCTCGCCGGGCTCGGCCTGCTCGACCAGGCGCTCGCGCTGGACCTGCGGCGTCCCCAGGACTACTACCACCGGCTGTGGAACATGTCATTCCGCGCCACCGACCTCGCCGCAGCTACTGGCAGCGAGGCCGAGGAGGAAGGACGCTGAATGAGCACTGCACCGTCGCGGACCGCGGCGGCCAACCAGGCCCGGCGCAAGCGCACGGAAGACAAGCTGCGGGCCGTCGCCGACGCCATCCAGCAGATGCAACGACGCTGGCTCCCGGTGACCTACCCTGCCATCGCATCCCGCGCCGGGGTCTCCCGCACGTTCCTCTACGACAATCCCGCCGCCCGTGACCTGATCAGCGCCGCCATCACCCGCACCGCCACCCGGCGGCAGCACGACCAAGCTGACCGCGACGCCCAGGCCGAGGCGTCCTGGCAGCAGCGGGCGCTGAACGCTGAGCAGGCGCTCAAGACCGCCCACGCAGAGATCCGCGCCCAGCGCGCCCGCATCAGCGAGCTGCTCGGCGAGCTCCGCGACACCCAACGCGAGCAAGACCACGACGCACTCCAGCGGCTCACCGCCGAGAACACCACCCTCAAGCAGCGGCTCCGCCAGCTCACCAGCGACCAGCGTGCAATGGAAGAAAAGCTGCAAGCCGCCCGCTCCAACAACCGCTTCCTCGATAAGCGCATCGCCGGCCTCGAAGCCCAGCTTCTGGACGCCGGCATGAGCCGGAGAACGTGATCGGCGCTTCTCACAGCGGCGCCATCATCACTACGCGCGGCCTGATCCACCGCGCTGGGCCCCGACCGGAGTAGAGCCGCTGCTGTGACTCCACGCCCGGTCGGCCGTCGCCACGGAGGGTGACCACAGCCGGAAAGGTCACGGACACGCAGAGCGCACGGAAGGCGCTGCATCTGGTCGCCGCTGAGCGCCGGCCCGTCTTCGAACACCGCCAGCTGGTTCCCCTGCAGCGGCGTGTCAGCAAATACCTCGGCGATCACGTGCGCCAGTGACATTACATCTCCGTACTATTCATCTGGCTGTGGCAGGCGGCGTCCATATCGGCCGCGCTGACGGCTTGCGGCGGAGGGCATTGCGCCTGCAAGAGCGGGTCGGGTATCCGGTCGCCGAGTTGCAGCAAGCCGGCTCCGGTCAGTGCAACCGCCAGGGCGCCGCCCCACCAGATGGCGTCGGGTGAGGTTGCGAGCAGCGCGCCGCCGGCCGCGGGGCCGAGGGCCACGCCTGCGGTGAAGCTGACGCCGTAGAGCGACATGTAGCGGCCGAGCAGATGCGGCGGTGCGAGGTCGGCGACGATTGGGCCGAGCACGATGAACTGCGCGCACTCACCGATCGCGATCACGATCGCGACCCCGGCCAAGACGGTG
>WNGP01030412.1_pt1 | contig 11216 bp, 10 predicted proteins | sample 5407671 | NCBI WGS metagenome assembly WNGP01 (sample SAMN13153381, study PRJNA577476) | soil metagenome | isolation source: 40 cm soil or saprolite under Garry oak tree replicate 2 | place: USA:California | collected 2016-06-15
CAGCGAACGCCAGCCCGAGCCCCAATCCCAGCCAAACGATGTATCGCGTCACGTCCCCTCTCATGCTCAGCTGGAGGTCGCCACACGGGTTGCCCAGCGCAGCAGCTCGACCTCTGCGCGCGCCGCCGAAGCGACCAGTCCGCGCAGCTCCACGTTCCCCGGATCACGGGCCAATGCGTCGCGTGACTCACGGATCGCCGCGTCGATCACGCCGAGATTGCGCTGCAGCAGCGCGACGGTGGCCGGTTCGAGCCGGTCGCGCTGGGACGCGAGGGCGTCGCGCAGCTGTGCCCCCGCCTCATCGTACTCGGCCTGTACCGCTTCCCAACTCTCCCCGCTTGGACCGTCGAGGGCGGGAGAAGACGGTAGAAGACGGTAGATGGCGAAGCCGATGACGAGCGCGGCCGCCGCGGCAAGTGCCGTCCTCCACCACCCTTTCCCCTTTCCCCTTTCCCGTTTCCCGATACGGTTCGCGACGCCGGTCCACAGCTCCCGAGCCGGCTCGATGCGCTTGGGGAGCGCCGCCGCGCCGGCGACTAACGCGCGTAGCTCCGCGACGGCCTCCCGGCAGCCCGCGCACCCCGCCAGGTGGGTCTCGACGAGCGCCCGCGTTTCCGCCGTGAGCGTGCCGTCGACATACTCGTTCAGCCGCGTTTCCCACTCGCTGCACATCACTTGCTCAACGCCTCCCGCAACAGCCGGCGCGCCCGGAACAGTTGTGCCTTCGACGTTCCCACCGCGATCCCCGTGAGCTGCGCGATCTCGTGATGACGGTAGCCTTCCACATCGTGCAGCACGAACACTTCCCGCGCCCCCGGCGGAAGCGTCGCGATGGCGCGCTCCAGATCCCACTCCCCTGCCGCCGTACTCGACGCGTCCACCGGTCGCTCCAAAGCCGCCGGATCGTCCGTCGTGAACACCCGCAGCGCGCGCCGCCGGCTTGCCCGCTGGCTCAGGAACACCACGTTCACGGTGAGCCGGTACAACCAGGACGAAAATGCGCTCTCGCCCCGGAAGCTCGCGAGCCGCTCCCACGCCCGCACGAACGCGTCCTGCGTGAGCTCTTCGGCGCGCGCCGCATCGGCCGTGAGGCGCAGGCACAGCGCATACACCCGACCCACCTGCGCACGGTACAGCTCCTCGAACGCGGCCTGGTCGCCCTGCTGCGCACGCTGGATGAGATCGCTCGAGTCCGCCTGCATCGGGTCGCGGGGGCCGGGGGCCGGGGGCCAGGGGTCGGAGGTTCCGGCACGCTGGTATGATGCCGCCGGGACACGCTTGGTTGAGAGCCCCGAGGCTGCTAGGGCAGGACGGGCCGCATCAGTAATCCGGTCGTCGAAACCCGCACCTCGTAGCGCGCGGGTCTCGTGCCCGCCACAAAGGCGGCGGAGCCGTACTCGGCGTCCACCAGGGGGCCGAGTACGTGGCGTCGCGCGATCCAGAAGAGATCTATCCAGGCCGGCCGCGCCAGCTCATAGGCCGTGTGCGGCTTGCTGCGCTCGTCGGACACGGCGTTGTAGCGGCCGGCCACCCGGTCGAGCTCGTAGGACGTATGGAGCCCCAGCAGGTTTACCCAGGGGTGCCACTTGAGAATGTGCGCGTCCATGTACAGGGCATCGCCCGCCAGGTCGTACATGGCGAGACGCTTGTCGGGAAGTACAATCATTACCCGGAAGCGCTGCGGCCCCACGGGCTCCGTCGTGACCGTCGCCGCCAGCACCTCGAGCGTCAACGCATGGTATTCACGCAGGCCGACGCTGATCGCGGCGGCGAGCCCGGCGAGGGTCAGGAACAGCAGGCCCAGCAGGCCGCGCACGGATCCACCCGTCCAGCGCCTCGTGCGGAGCGCCGCCAGGCCCGCGCGACAGAACGCGACCCCCAGGACGAGCAGGCAGAGGCCGGCAATCAGCAAGCGGGTAGGCATGTCGGTCGTCTAAACTACGCCGTGCGGTTACTGTTAGGTTAGCCCCGCCTCCGGGATATTCCACATGCCGGCGATCGACTCGACCATCCAGCTGCGCAAGCCTCCGCCGTCGGGGTGCGACGACATCCTCAGCGCCGGTGCCCTGGACTTCCTCGCCGCGCTGGCGCACCGCTTCGAGCCGCGGCGCCGTGAGCTGCTCGAGCGCCGCCGCCTGCGTCAGGCGGAGCTCGACGCGGGCCGCCTGCCCGACTTCCTGCCCGACACCAGATCCATCCGAGAGGATGCGTGGACCGTCGCGCCCATTCCGCCCGATCTGCGCGACCGGCGTGTGGAGATCACGGGCCCGGTGGACCGCAAGATGATGATCAACGCGCTCAATTCGGGCGCGAACGTCTTCATGGCCGACTTCGAGGACGCGAACGCTCCGACGTGGGAGAACAATGTCGTCGGCCAACGTAACCTGAAGGATGCCGTCGCCGGCACGATCTCCTACGCGAGTCCCGAGGGGAAGCGCTACGCGCTGGCCGCCAAGACGGCGACGCTGTTCGTGCGGCCCCGCGGGTGGCACCTGGTCGAAAAACACGTACACCTGGACGGCGCCCCGATCTCGGCATCGCTCTTCGATTTCGGGCTGGCGTTCTATCACAATGCGGCGGCGCTGATCGCCAAGGGCAGCGGTCCCTATTTCTACCTGCCGAAGATGGAGAGTCACCTGGAGGCGCGGCTCTGGAACGACGTCTTCACCTTCGCGCAGGACGCGCTCCGCATTCCACGCGGCACGATCCGCGCGACCGTGCTGATCGAGACGATCCTCGCGGCGTTCGAGACCGACGAAATCCTCTGGGAGCTGCGCGATCACTCCGCCGGGCTCAACTGCGGGCGCTGGGACTACATCTTCAGCTACATCAAAAAGCTGCGCCGCTTCCCCGAGCGCGTGCTCCCCGATCGCGCCCGCGTCACGATGGAGCAGCCCTTCCTCAAGAGCTACGCCGAGCTGGTGATCCGCACCTGTCACCGCCGCGGGATTCACGCCCTCGGAGGCATGGCGGCGCAGATTCCCATCAAGCGCGACCCGGAGCGGAACGCCGAGGCACTCGAGAAGGTGCGCCAGGACAAGCTGCGCGAGGTGCGGCAGGGGCACGACGGTACCTGGGTCGCCCATCCCGCGCTGGTCCCCCTGGCGCGCGAGATATTCGACGCCCACATGCCGGGCGCGAACCAGATCGAGCGTCGGCGCGACGACGTGCGCGTCACCGCCCAGGACCTCCTGGCCACGCCGTCGGGCGCGATCACGTTCGAGGGATTGCGCACCAACCTGGACGTGGCGGTCCGCTATCTCTCGGCCTGGCTGGGCGGCCTCGGGTGCGTGCCCATCAACGACCTGATGGAGGACGCCGCCACCGCGGAGATCTCCCGGGCGCAGGTGTGGCAGTGGCAGCGCCACGGGGCGCGGTTGCAGGACGGGCGTTACGTGAATGCCGCCGTGATACAACAGACGCTCTCCGAAGTGATGGCCTCCCTACCCGAAAGGGTAGGTGCGGAGGCCCCCGGCGCCGATCAGTTTTCACTCGCGGCGCGGATTCTGGCCGATCTGACCACTGGCGCGGACTTTGCGGAGTTCCTGACGACGGTGGCGTACGACTATCTGGACTGACCGACTGGACGGGGCGGCCATGGACAAGCACGCAGTGATCTCGGCATTGGAGCGCGCCTGGGCGAACGACGCGCGCTGGAACGGCATCACACGACCGTACAACGCCGGCGACGTGTACCGGCTGCGCGGCTCGATCGACATCGAATACTCGCTGGGGCGCTACGGCGCGGCGCGGCTGTGGGAGCTCCTGCGGGACGAGGATTACGTCGCCGTGCTGTCGGCCATCACCGGGAACCAGGCGATCCAGCAGGTCCAGGCCGGGCTGAAGGCGATTTACGTGAGCGGCTGGCAGGTGGCCGCGGATGCCAATCACGCGCTCGAGATGTACCCCGACCAGAGCCTCTACCCGTCCGACTCCGTTCCTGCCCTGCTGCGACGCATCAACAACGCCCTCAAACGGGCCGACCAGATCGCCCACCTCAAGGACGACCACTCGACCTACTGGTTCGCCCCGCTGGTGGCCGACGCCGAAGCGGGGTTCGGCGGGCCGCTGCACGCCTTCGAGGTCATGAAAAACATGATCGACGCCGGAGCAGCGGGCGTGCACTTCGAAGATCAGCTCGCGTCGGTGAAGAAGTGCGGCCATCTGGGCGGGAAGGTGCTGAGCGAACCGCCGAAGGGTTCTTCCGGGTGCGCGACGGCGTCGACGCCGCCATCGCCCGGGCCCTGGCGTACGCGCCCTACGCCGACCTGCTCTGGTTCGAGACGTCGAAGCCGGATCTCGCGGAGGCGACCAAGTTCGCCCAGGCGATCCACGCGAAGTACCCGCGCAAGCTGCTGGCGTACAACTGCTCGCCGTCGTTCAACTGGCGCAAGCACCTGAGCGCCGCCCAGATCGCCGCATTCCAGCGGGAGCTCGGCGCGCTGGACTACAAGTTCCAGTTCGTCACCCTGTCCGCGTTCCACGCGTTGAATCACAGCATGTTCACTCTGGCGCAGGATTACAAAGCGCGGGGCATGGCGGCCTACGCCGACCTCCAGGACCGCGAGTTCGCCTCCGAGAAAGACGGCTACGCGGCGGTGCGGCACCAGGAGTTCGTGGGCGTGGGGTACTTCGACGAGATCACCCAGATCGCGACTGGGGGAACCTCGTCGGTGACGGCGATGGAGGGCTCGACGGAGCAGCAGCAGTTCCACGAGCCCGGACGCAAGAAAGCCGGCGCGGGACACTAGCGACGGCGCCGGGCGGAAGCGAGGGGGGGGCCGGGTGGCGATACGCTGCCCGGCCCCCTTACGTTGTGTGACATGAGGCGCTCGACGCTCTACGGCCTGGCCGCGGTGCTCGCCGTCGCGGCGCTGTTCTTCGTGATGACGACGGCCCGCGCCAAGACGCGGTGCCGTGTGTGCGTGGAGTTCCGCGGCCGGACCAACTGCGCCACGGCGGCGGGCGCGACCGAGCAGGCCGCGCGGGAGGGCGCTCAGACCACCGCGTGCGGGCCCATCGCCAGCGGCATGGATGAGCAGATCGGCTGTGGTCGAACTGCACCGACGTCCGTGCAGTGTCAGTCCCGTGACGCCTTCCCGTGACGTTCTTCCTAGACGTTTTCCCGTGACGCCCTTATGATTTCGCTGTGTCGGATTTTTCGTTACCCCGGACCCCCATTCCCGCCCGCCTGCTGCTCACGCAGGGCGTCTCGCGCCCCGGGCAGATCTACGTGATGGAGCGCGTGCCGCATCACGACGGGCCGGAAACGGTGCTCGAGCTGCTGAATCGCCCCGAGGGGTTTTTCGCGTTCCGCCCCGCCGAAGACGACGAGATCCTGCTGGTGTCCAAGGTGCAAACGGTCTCGCTGTCGGTCGACCGCCAGGCGCCGATCGCCGACCCGGCGCGCCTCTCGGCCGCGCGGACGCTGGGCGTGGAGGTGGTGCTGGCGGGCGGCGCCACGCTGGGTGGCTGGGCGAGCGTGGAGCTGCCGAAGCAGCACGCGCGGCTGCTCGATTACTTGAACGCGTCCCAGGAAGCGTTCTTCGCCGTATGGAGTCACGCCGCGACCCACTACGTGAACCGCGCGTACGTCCTGTTCGCGCGCCCCCTGACCTGAGATCCCCCTGATATGGCCGCACGCATCGATCCTTTCGTCGACGTCCTGCTCCGCGAGCGCGGGGATCAGCTCTATCTGCTCCCGGACGAGCCCGTCACGATGGTCAAGGACGGCAAGCCGCGGAAAGTGAGCCGGCAGCCGCTCACCGACCAGCACATCTACGCGCTCCTGGTCGAGGTGGCCCCGTCCGAAGCGGCGGACCACATCGACAAGAAGGCGGAGACGGAGTTCGAGTATGTCGCGGACCGCGGTATGGTGCGGGTGCGGATCGTGCCCGAGATGGGTCGCCTGACCGCGGTCGTGGCGCCGAGCGGCAATTCGCGCGCTGAGCCGGTGGCTCCCGCCGCCGCAGCCGCTGGGGCTCCCGCTCCGGCAGCCCAGCGGGCATCTGGTGCCACCGCGGGGCCTCCCGCTCCGGCAGCCCAGCGGGCGCCCGCCGTCGCGGGAGGCCCCGCGGCGGCACCGGCAGCGAGCCACCAGCCACCCGCCGGCCTGCCCATGGATTTCGCCGCCGCGCAGTATCAGGGAGCCGAGCGCGCGCTGGGCGAGCTGCTCAAAGCCCTGGTCCATTCCGCGTCGTCCGACCTGCACCTGCGCGTGGGCGAGCCGCCGGTGTTCCGCACGCACGGCGAGATGAAGCGCCAGAATACGCCGCCGCTGTCTTCGGAGCAGCTCGAGCTCATGCTCCTGTCGGTCATGCCGGACCGCAACCGCGGCGAGTGGAAGGAGACGGGCGACTCGGATTTCGCCTACGAGATCCGCGGCCTGGCGCGGTTCCGCGTGAATGCGGCGCGCGACCGCAAGGGACCGATGGCGGTGTTCCGCGTACATCTCCAAGGAGGTGCAGCAGCTGTGCTACCTGACCAAGGGACTGGTGCTGGTCACCGGGCCGACGGGATCGGGCAAGTCCACCACGCTGTGCGGCCTCGTCGACCTGATCAACCGCACGCGCACCGATCACATCATCACGATCGAGGATCCGATCGAGTTCGTGCACGAGAACAAGAAGTGCGTGATCACGCAGCGTCAGGTCGGCGTGCACACCGACAGCTTTAAGCGGGCGCTGCGGTCGGCGCTACGCGAGGACCCGGACATCGTGCTGGTAGGCGAGATGCGCGACTTGGAGACCATCGCGATCGCCATCGAGACGGCCGAGACCGGTCACCTCGTGTTCGGCACGCTGCACACCACCACCGCCGCGTCCACGGTGGACCGGATCATCGACCAGTTCCCGGCGGACCGGCAGTCGCAGATCCGCGTGATGCTCTCCGAGTCGCTCAAGGGCGTGATCTCGCAGACCCTGTGCAAGAAGCTGGGCGGCGGGCGGGTGGCCGCGCGGGAGATCCTGCTCACGACGCCGGCCATCTCGAATCTCATCCGCGAGGGGAAGACGTTCCAGATCCCGTCCATCATCCAGACCTCGAAGCAGCTCGGCATGCTCACGCTCAACGACGCCCTGCTCGAGCTGGTGGAAAAGAAGGAAGTCAGCCCCGACGAGGCGTACATGAAGTCGGTCGAGAAGGGCCACAAGGTGACACTGATAGCCTAACGACGTCGTCAAACGGATCTTGTCATTGGTTCCGCCACTCGTCTCCCGACAGCCGCCGCTACATCCCGCACGCGGTCCATCAGCTCGGAAAACGCCTCCAGCTTGAGCGACTGATCCCCGTCCGAGCGGGCGTGGTCGGGATCGGGGTGCACTTCGATCAGCAGGCCGTCCGCTCCCGCGGCCACGGCCGCGAGCGCGAGCGCCGGCACGAGGTCGCGCCGCCCCGCGGCGTGACTCGGATCCACCAGCACCGGCAGGTGCGTCTCGCGCTTCAGGTACGGCACGGCGCCGATGTCGAGCGTATTGCGCAGCGCCCGCTCGAACGTGCGGATGCCGCGCTCACACAGCATGACCTGACCGTTGCCGCGCGCCAGCACGTATTCGGCGGCGAGCAGCAGGTCCTCGAGCGTGGCCGACATGCCCCGCTTCAAGAGCACGGGCTTGCCGCTCTCCCCCACTTCCGTGAGCAGCGCGAAGTTCTGCATGTTGCGCGCTCCCACCTGCAGGCATGACGAGTATCGAGCACCTCGGTCACGACCGGAAGGCCGGTGGTCTCCCGCACCGCCGCCAACAGGTCGAGCGCCTCGGGCCCGAGACCGCGAAACGCGTAGGGAGACGTGCGCGGCTTGAAGGCGCCGCCCCGCAACGCGACGGCGCCCGCCGCCTTGACGGCCTCCGCGGTCTCGAGCAGCATGTCCCGCCCCTCGACCGAGCAGGGACCGGCGATGGCGTGCACCGCGCCGTCGCCCACCGCCGCCCCGCCCAAGGTCACCTCCGTGTCGCGCGCCACGAACTCCCGGGCGGCGAGCTTGTAGGGCTTTTCGACCGGGAGGATCGTTTCCACGGCGGGGAACGCGAGCACCGGCACCTCGCGCAGGCGGTCTTCGTCGCCGATGCAGCCGATGATGGTGCGGCTGACCCCACGCGAGACATGCGGGGTCAGACCGAGCGCCGTGACCTGGGCGACGATCTGGTCCAGGTCGTGCTCGCTCGCATTGGGTCGCAGGACGATGATCATGCAACGCTCCGTGGCACGGGAAAAAGAAACGGCCCCGGAAGCCGGGGCCGCGTAAGCTCGTGTCATTCTGCAGGCTACTGCGTCATTCCATCGCCTGCGCACACGCGCCCGCCGGCCCCATCGGGACCAAACCAAAAAAATCGATAATAGCGCGCGCGCGTCATGACTTTAGCGTAGCCCTTGCCCGCAGAGCTGTCAACCGTGCGGCGGGCGATGCCAGCGGCGCGATCGGCGCCGGCGCGGTGGTATAGCCAAAGGTCCCTCGCCCGAGTTGACCGAAGTAGCCATCCCCCCAGCAGCTCACAGTCCCTGTGCCGGTCAGGCCACACGTGTGGTTCGAACCCGCGGCGAGCGCCCGGAAGGTAGGATCACCTTGAATCGCGATGGGCACCATGCTCCGTGCTGGTGCGCCGTTACCGAGTTGCCCGTAAGTGTTGTCACCCCAACAATAGGTTGCTCCGGCCGTCGTCACGCCGCAGGTATGCTCGTCGCCCGCGGTCAGGGTCGCGAACGCGAGACCGCCGGAGACGGCGACCGGCGATGAACTGGAATTGATCGAGCCATCGCCGAGCTCACCCTTCGTGTTGATACCCCAGCAATACGCCACGCCGGTGCTGGTGAGCGCGCATGAGTGCCACCCGCCTGACGCGATGGCGACGAAGTCCTGGGTTGGGTTCATCCATTGCGGAGTACTCTTCTGCCCATCGAGGTCGCCCCAACAGTACACCGCGGTCCCTTCGAGTCCGCAGGTGTGCCAGATGCCGGCGGCCAGGGCGCTAAACGTGTGGCCGCCTGCAACGGGCACGGGTTCGGAACTGTTCGTGCCGGAGCCATTCCCAAGCTGACCGAGAGCGTTCTCACCCCAGCAGTAAGCCGCTCCACTAGTGGTGAGGCCACACGTGTGGTGGATCCCAGCGGTGATTGCGCCAAAGGTCAGGCCGCCGGTCACGGCGATCGGGACGCTACTGGCGGGAATGCCACCCGCACCAAGTTCGCCGAGAATGCCGAAGCCCCAGCAGTAAGCGGCGCCGGAGCTGGTGAGGCCGCAATTGTGATTGCCAGCCGGCGCGAGCGCCGTGAAGCTGAGTCCTCCGGATACCGCCACAGGCAGCGAGCTATTCCCCGTTCCGCCGCCAAGCGGTCCGCCATTGTTCTCGCCCCAACAAAACGCAGCACCGCCGGTCGTGAGGGCACAGCTGTAGTTGCCATAGGGCCCGGCTTGAGTGAGGCTTGCCGAATCGAGACCGCTCACGGGCGCGGGAGTCCACGTCTGCTCTCGCCCATTGCCCACCTGGCCGTAGCGGTCGCCCCCCCAGCAGTACGTGACCCCTGCACTCACTCCGCAGGTATGGCTGCCTCCGGCGCTGACGGCGGTGAAGGTGAGACCACCCACCACAGCGACCGGAGTGCCGCTGGGCGCGATGGATCCGTTTCCGAGCTGGCCCTCATTGTTGTAGCCCCAGCAATAGAGGGCCCCAGCGGTCGCGATTCCACACGTGTGATTAGAGCCGGCGGCAAGAGCGCTGAATGACAAACCTCCCGTAACGGCCACCGGAACCAGGCTCCCCGTGTAGAGGGTTCCGGTGCCGAGTTCGCCCGACGAGTTGCGGCCCCAGCAATAGGCGGCGCCACTCGCCTCCAGGGCGCAGGCGTGCTCTGCGCCGACCGCAATGTCGATGAAGCGCAACCCACCGGAGACGGCTACTGGAACCGGACTGTCGGTAGTCGTTCCGTTACCCAGCTGCCCCCCTGAGTTGCCGCCCCAACAATAGGCGGCGCCCGCCGGCGTGAGGCCGCACGTAAAGCCTCCACCCGCGGCGAGAAAGCTGAAACGCAATCCGCCAGGGATTGCGGTCGGCAGCGACAAGTTGGTCGTTGCTCCATTGCCGGGCGTCGCGCCCCAGCACAACGCACTGCCGGCAGCCGTCAAACCGCAGTTGTGCCCGCCGCCTACCGCCAGGAACGTGAACGTCATTCCACCCGATACCGCCACCGGCACGCTGCTAGAGTCGGGACCGGTTGTTCCGAGCTGCCGACTGTAGTTGCCGCCCCAGCAGTACGCCGCGCCCGCCGTTGAGAGACCACAGCTGTGAGCGCCACCCACCCCGATGGCCCTTACTGCAATCCCACCCGACACGGCAACCGGCGCAGGCTCGTTCACGGCCGACCCATTCCCAAGCTGACCCAACAGGTTATCGCCCCAGCACGAGGCACTCCCCGCTTGGACTTGACACGTGTGATAGGAGCCGGCAGCGATCGGTGGGGCGAGCAGGTTATCGGTCGTGTACAAGATGCAGCCGCTGCACGTACCGCCGCCGTACGTGCTCGACGTGACGACAACGTCCTTGGGTCCTGCCGTGAGCGCGGGCGCGACGCCCGTGATCTCCGTGGGGCTCACGGCCCTGCTGCTACCCAGCTGGGTGCCGCCAATCGTCACACTGGTAACGTCGACGAAGTTGGTCCCCGTGATCGTCACGGTGAGCCCGCCGCTGACCGGACTGGCCGTGGGGCCAACGGCGAGTACCGCCAGACCAACATAGGTATAGCACCCCGGGCAACGGCCGCTGCCGGACGTTCCGGCTGTCACCACGACATCGGTGGCTCCGGCAGTGGTCGCAGCGGGAGCCGTACCGGTAATCATCGTCGCGCTCACGACATGTCGATCGATCAGCTCCCTGCCACCGATCGTCACACTGTTCACGCCCGAGAGGTTCTTGCCCGTGATCGTCACGTTTGTCCCCCCGGCGAGTGGTCCCGTAGCGGGCATCACCGAGTCGACGATTGGGGCGGGCGCGGGACTGGTTGAATCGGAACAGCCGGCAAGCAGGACGGAACTCAGCAGAGCGACGATGCTCCGAGAGACTCTCATGACACCCTCGGGAGGACCGAGTGAGATGAAGTCAAGGAGAGACCTCACGCCTCTTGTATTTGAAGAGCCACCGGTCGGATTTGAACCGACGACCGCTCGATTACGAATCGAGAGCTCTACCACTGAGCTACGGTGGCGGCCCCCTAACTTAGCGGCGTGC
>WNGP01022743.1_pt1 | contig 11215 bp, 8 predicted proteins | sample 5407671 | NCBI WGS metagenome assembly WNGP01 (sample SAMN13153381, study PRJNA577476) | soil metagenome | isolation source: 40 cm soil or saprolite under Garry oak tree replicate 2 | place: USA:California | collected 2016-06-15
CAGGCGTGCTCTAATGCTGGTAATTGTTTGGATCAGGGGGAGAAATATGTCTTCTTTTCCAGTACCCAGTGTACTCGACGCGCGGACCCAGGCTTTTCCAGTCCTGACCCCAGCACAAATCAGTCGGGTTCGAGCCTTGAGCGAGTTGCGACATGTCAAACCAGGCGAAGTCCTATTCGCACCAGACGATACGAACGTCCCGTTTTTCGTCCTGCTCTCGGGGGCCATGGAGATCGTGCAGCCGGATCTCGCGGGCGAGCGCCCCATAGCAAAACACGGCCCGGGCGAGTTCACAGGAGAAATGACCATGATTTCGGGCCGGCGCTGCCTCGTACTCGGCCGAGTCACTGAACCAGGCGAATTTCTCGAGCTAAGCGGGGAGGGTTTGCGGTCCCTGATCGCAAAAGACGCCGAATTGAACGAGATCTTCATGAGAGCGTTCATACTCCGGCGGCTTGAGCTCATCAGGCGTGGTCAAGGCAACGTCATTCTGATGGGGTCGCGCCACTCGGCGAAAACACTGCAGCTCCGCGAGTTTCTTACCCGCAATGGACATCCCTACGCCTATGTAGATCTCGACACCGATAAGACCTCGCAGGAACTTCTGGATCGTTTCGAGGTCAAGCCGGAGGAGGTTCCGGTGGTTATTTGCAACAGCCGCACCGTGCTGCGCAGCCCAACGACTCAGAAGTTAGCCGATTGCCTGGGATTGAACAGCCGGATTGACGAGTCCCAAATGCGGGATTTGATCATTGTGGGCGGGGGACCGTCGGGACTCGCAGCGGCTGTCTATGCAGCGTCGGAAGGCTTGGACGTGCTGGTAATCGAAACAGATTCTCCGGGAGGGCAGGCGGGATCGAGTTCGAAGATCGAAAACTACCTGGGTTTCCCGACCGGAGTCTCGGGTCAAGAGTTGACAGCACGCGCTATTACGCAAGCTGAGAAATTTGGAGCCAAGATGATGGTTGCGCGCAACGTCGTGCGGCTGGATTGCGCAAGGCGCCCCTATCAAGTTGTGCTGGACAATGGCAATGCACTGGCAGCGCGCGCCGTGATTATCGCCACCGGGGCTCAGTACAACAAACCGCGCATCCCGAATCTGCAAAGGTTCGAGGGGCAGGGAGTTTACTACGGGGCAACTTATATGGAGTCACAGTTGTGCGAACAGGAAGACGTCATCGTGGTTGGCGGGGGGAATTCTGCCGGGCAAGCGGCAGTTTTTCTCTCACAGACCGCACGCAAGGTTTACATGCTGGTGCGCTCCGGTCAGCTTTCGGACACAATGTCGCGATACTTGATCCAGCGCATCGAACAAAATCCCGCGATCGAACTGCACTATAGAACCGAAATCGTGGACCTCGAGGGCGATACGCATCTGGAGCGCGTCCGTTGCCGGGAACAAACCGGCGAGACTTCCGTCCACGATATTCGCCATGTATTCATCATGGCGGGGGCATCTCCGCGGACAGATTGGCTGCGGGGCTGCATAGCCCTCGATAACAAAGGATTCATCCTAACCGGGCGCGACCTAGATACAGCGACCGAGATGGCGGTTCGGCCGATAGCCACTCCTCCGCAGATGCTGGAAACCAGCCTGGCCGGTGTTTTTGCGGTTGGAGATGTCCGCTCCGGCAACGTGAAGCGGGTAGCCTCGGCTGTTGGTGAAGGAGCAATTGCCGTCCACATGGTCCACCGCGCCTTGGCAGAGCTCTAACGAAAACATCTGCCAGCTCGCTAAAGTAGTGGCATGACGTTCCTCTATCTGTGACGGGCGTGCGTTTCAGCGAAAGCAACTCATGAAGCCACCATGCGACCAGGCGGTAATTGAGTCCGGCCATCCCGGCGTTCCGTGCACAAAAGCCGCCGAACCGTGGATCCTCGCCGTCACGATCCTGGGATCCAGCATGGCCTTCATCGACGGCACCGTCGTGAACGTGGCACTGCCCGCGATTCAAAGAACTCTCGGCGGGACCGTAATCGACATGCAGTGGGTTGTCGAGGGATATGGATTGCTCCTGGGCGCGCTGATTCTGGCGGGCGGCGCGATGGGCGATGTATTCGGGCGCAGACGGATGTTTCTGGGCGGCGTAACCGTGTTCGCCATTGCGTCGGCGGGTTGTGGTCTCGCCGCACATATCCGCGAACTGGTGATCTCGCGAGCGGTGCAGGGATTTGGAGCTGCGTTTCTTGTGCCCGGCAGTCTCTCAATTATCAGTGCCTCCTTCAGCGAGAAGGAACGCGGTCGGGCTATCGGGACATGGTCTGGCTTCACTTCGATAGCAACGGCTACGGGGCCTGTTCTGGGCGGCTGGCTGATCGAGCACGCTTCCTGGCGCTGGGTATTCTTCATTAATCTGCCTTTTGCCGTCGCGGTGATTGTGCTTTCGCTTTTGCGACTGCCAGAAACTAGGATCGACGCGCCGAGCGGAATCGATTGGATTGGGGCGCTGACCGTAACGGCAGGTTTGGCTGGCGTAACGTATGGATTCATAGAATCCGCCGACCTGGGGTGGAACAATACCTCGGTTTGGGGAGCTTTGGTCGTCGGTTGCGCGTGCCTGATTGCTTTCTCTTACTTCGAGGCTCGCGCCCACTCCCCTATGGTTCCACTGGGGTTGTTTCGGTCGCCCGGTTTCACCGGGGCCAACTTGCTTACGTTTTTTCTGTACGCCGCTCTCGGAATCTTCTTCTTTTTGTTCCCGTTGAATCTGATCCAGGTGCAGCATTATTCGGCAACGGCGACGGGCGCCGCCGCCCTCCCACTCATCCTGCTCGTGTTCGTGCTATCACGCTGGTCGGGTGGACTTGTCGATCGCTTTGGGGCGAAGGGACCGCTGATGGTGGGTCCCGCCATTGCAGCCGCAGGATTTCTTCTTTTCGTGATTCCATCAGTCGGCGGCAGCTACTGGACAACATTCTTCCCAGGATTCGTGGTGCTCGGGCTCGGAATGGCTGTGAGCGTGGCTCCACTGACAACCGTTGTCATGGGGGCAGTAGAGCGGAACCATGCGGGGACGGCTTCTGGCATCAATAATGCCGTCGCCCGAATCGCGGGGCTGCTTGCAATTGCAATCTTGGGCATGGTGATGGTCGGTGCATTCAGGGATCACATGAACCAGTCTCTGACGCAGCTAAATATGCCCTTCGACGTGATACAGAGTGTGCAGTCGAGCGCAACCAGACTGGCTGCCATCGCTGTGCCTGCTGGGATTGATTCGAGTGCAGCCGCTGAAGTCAGAGTCTCCATCGACCGAGCTTTTGTATTCGGATTCCGGTTAATCATGCTGATTTGTGCGGGTCTCTCTGCCGCAAGTTCAGGTTTCGCTTGGCGCATGATAGCAGTCGATGCCAAACGCGACCTCGTCTAGTGCCGTTCCAACTAGATTGGCCAAACGTGCGAGCTAACGTTTCCGAGAGATCGCCGTAATCAAGACGAAAGACGATTTGCTCAAACAAGTTGGAACGGCACTAGTACAAATCGTTGGTCACGCGCATCTTTTTTGCCAGTTCTATGTTGACAGTTGCACTTCTTTCAGGAGGCCGTATTCATCGCAAATGGCGTTGCGTCCGGACGCAGCGTTCCCGCGACGGCTGAGACGCTTGGCCCTATTCGCGGGCTACGCGACGAACCTCGCGCTCTGTGGCCACGAGCTGCATGCGCTGCAAACCGCCGAGCTGAATGCCTCGCCCGGCGAGCTCGATCTGAATCCGCCTGCGTAGGCGCAGTTCGTACCTGCAGCCGCACGGTCGTTCCATTCGGCGTCAAAGACTCCACTCCAAGCACCCGCGGTCCATCCAGCAGCATAGGTGACCATGACGGATCGGCGCGAAATTCGCTGGCCACAGCTTCCAGCGCGTTCAGCGCCTCATCCAGCGGCTGATCGGCGGCGACAATCGCATCGAGAAAGAGCTGGCCCCAATCCCGGCTCAGATTGGCCACCTTGGAAATTTCACTGTTGGGAATTGTGACTACGGCGCCCTGAGGGTCGCGCACTACGGTGCGGCGAAGTGTGAGATGCTCGACACGGCCTACGACGTCGCCGATGCGCACGATATCTCCGACCACGTATTGGTCTTCCAAAACGGTGAAAAACCCATTGATGAAGTCGCGCACCACATGCTGCGCTCCAAAGCCGATGGACAGGCTGGCTAACCCGGCGGCCGCCGCCACCGGCGTTATATTAAAGCCGAACTCGGGCAGGGCCATCAGAGCCGCCACGATAATGATGACGGCAGTTCCGCCGCTATAAAGAATTCCGGCCAAGGTCCGGGTGTGCTGCTCGCGCATTCGAGCGACGCGCGCGGCGGATTCACTTCCGGCAGAGGCGATCAGGCGTCGCGTTAACATTCGCAGGACGCGAACCAAAATGAGAGAGATCAGCAGAATCGTGAGCAGGCGCGTGCCGTGCCCCAGCGCAAATTCCGTCCACCTGAATACCTGGTCTGTCATAACCCTTTAGCCGCGAGCATCACCCCAGGACAAGGCTCGCGCGTTAAAATAGACGGGCGCATTATATCATCGGGCTTTGGAGCGGCCACCAAAGCGCGCAAGGCGTTGCGCAATGTCAACCGCGGGATGCCCGCGCGGGTTAAACGAGTTAGGTAGGGTAGCCATTTGTCGAACCCGGAAAGGATGGCCATGTGCTCGTCGCGTAGAGTTTTCATCGGCGCTTGGCTCTCGTTCGCCGCGTCCGCCGCCGCTGTTTGGGCCACGCAGCAGGGGCCGCCCGCGCCGCAGTTTCCGCCGCCGTTTCCACCGCCAGAACCTCCGGAACTCCCGCGAAAGCAGAAACGCGATCGTCTCATGCTCAAAGCGAATCGCGCTGCGATCTCCAAGGACGTCACCCGAATGTCCGAGCTGATTGACGCGTTGCAAAAACAGCTTAAGGAAAACGACACCACGGACATTTTGTCGCTGGACGTGATTCGCAAATCCGAGGAGATCGAAAAATTGGCCCGGCAGGTGCGCGATTTAGTGCGCGGCTGAGACAGGCCTTCTGGCTTCTAGGCCGGACTCAAGGACGCCGACTCCCCGAAGCGCCGGTGCGCAATTGATGGCGCGCGAAAAGCGTTTTACAATGCATTGTCCACGGCGACACCAATCTGCGCGCCTGTAGCTCAGTTGGATAGAGCGCTGGTCTCCGGAACCAGAGGTCGGAGGTTCAAATCCTCTCAGGCGCGCCAGCTTCATTCAACTTACTCACTTGCTGCGCTCAACGGCGACTCACACCTCAGTTCACTCGCAAGGGTGGGAACGCGACGCGGCGAGCCTGAGCATATAATAGACAGACATTTTTCTGCGAATCATTGCAACTGCTTCATAAGATGTAGCTTAGAGCAACCAGCGCCAAATCATTGGGGGGATCGGAAAAAGGCCCCGGCCTGGGCATCGCTACGTTCCGGAGTCGTTACCAATTGTAACGTAGTCTCCCTGACCCTACGCTGTGCCTTCTGAACTAAATAAATGAAAACAAGTTACTTACCATCTGGCCAAGGGATTGCGCCATTTATCCCAAAGAGCCTGGAACCATCCCCCGGATGCCTGTTCCAGGCAAGCCATAGATTAGCGCCAGGTGGAGCTTGTGAGAAAAACATCTCCTGACAGAAAAGTGGGCGAGCGAGGATTTTCGATCCTCGAACTTGTCGTTGTGATGGCTGTGGGAATCATCCTTACGGCGATGGCCATTCCCAAAGTGACCTCCATGGCGCGTAATTATCGCAGCATCGGCGATGCGCGCTCGCTGAGCGACATCGTTTCGCTGGCGAAGATGAGGGCGGCGGCGCAGTTTACAGATGCCCGCGTGTATGCGGATACAGCGAACAATCTCTATCGCGTCGAGGTATGGACATTGATCCCGGGCCAGACACAAAGGTGCTGGGTTACCGACGGCGATACGTCCAACCCACCCCAGTGCTCGGCTAACTATAGCAGTCCCAGCACGCCGCCCTCGAACTACCTCTCGTCCGGCGTAACTTTTGGGTATGGCTCGCTTGGCAGCCCTCCGGCGAGCAGCACACAGGTCACACAGGCCGCGCTGGGACAGGCGGCTGCTTGCCAATCGGACACAGACACGCAGAATCAAAACGCCGGGAGCATCGCGAACTCCGCGTGCGTCGTTTTCAACTCTCGGGGTATCCCGGTCGACAACAACATGACAGCGACCCCCAACCATGCCCTATACGTCACCGACGCCAGTTCGGTTTATGGCGTCACGATATTGGCCACCGGGCTGATTCAGACCTGGCGCGGCGATCTAAGTTCAGGGACCTGGAGCTATCGATGAACACACCTTCGGATAAGAAGACCATGGACCCTGCTGTCAAGCACGGCTCGCAATTGGGAATGAGCCTGCTCGAAACGATGATTGCACTGACCGTTCTGCTGATCGTGACGGTAGGAGTGATGTCCGTGGCCACAATTGCAGTGGAGACAACAGAGAACCAGGGTCACCTGCAATCCCGCGCCACTGAATACGCACAAGACAAAATGGAGCAGCTCATCGGCCTTGGGTACGGCGACGGCGATCCGCCGGCCACTTCCGGAACCGATACACGTGGACTACTTGGATAAAGCCGGCACTCCCACTACGGTTAGCGGTGCGTGGTACTACATTCGCGTGTGGAAAATCGAGCAGGCTGCGACGAATCTCAAGCGCATTACGGTGACCGCGCAGGTGCGTTGGACGGTGGGCGGCACGAATTCAGGTGCGGGTGCACTCCCCACTTCTACCGTTGTTTCGCTGAAGACTTTCCCATTCTGAGGAGGCAAACGTGTTTGAGCGGACAAAAACGCGCAAAGATCTGAAAGCTGGAGCGCATACCGGTTTCTCCCTGCTCGAAATGCTGATCTCCATGGTGATTCTGCTCGGAGTTACCGCTGTGGTGATGTCGGGGCTCCTCCAGACCACAAACACGGAAGGTACGGTGCAGAACAGAACGGAAATGCACGCGAGCGTACGCAGCGCAACGGAGCTGTTGCAGCAAGAGATCGGGCAGGCGGGGCGAGTTGCTTTGCCCAGTGCACAGGTTACACTCAACTCCCCCGTAACCACTCCGGGCATAGCGACGCCCACCGTCAGCTCGGCCGCAGGAATGTTCGTTGGCGAGGAGTTGGTGGTGGACACAGGAGCAGGCTACGGAACAACGGGCTTAACCGGTTCAGCTCAGGAAACCGTGAAGGTGACAGCAGTCAATACGACAGCGACACCGAACACCTTTACTGCCGTATTTGATCTCCCCCACCTTATCAACACACCAGTTACAGTGAAAGGCGGGTTTGGGACCGGCATAGTGCCTGAAAAAGCGGCGCCTTACAACATGACAGACGGTTCTGATGGCTTCCACCTCAAGCTTTATGGCGACATCAACAGCGACGGCAACATGGTCTATGTGGAGTATGTATGCGATACGACAGGTGGGAACCTCTATCGCAGCGTAAGCTCCATAAACGCCGCGACGATTGCTGCGAAGACGATTTTATTGCCCAATCTTCAGCCGAATCCTCCCAACAACGCAGCCTGTTTCGTTTATCAAGAGCAACCCGCTGGCTGCAACTCGACGCTCGGCAACCCGTGTTTCGTGACCGATGTGGCCGTGACCTTGACCGTACAGACACAGCTGCCCGATCCCTCTACCGGGCTTTACCAGCAGGAGACCAAGGCATTGCTGAACGTTTCTCCGCGAAACGTGTTCGAAGCATATCAGCTATCGACGCTGAATAATGACCGAGTTCAGCCGATGCCGTCCACGGTGGGGACGACCCCGCCGAACACAGGTCTAACGTCTCAAACTCCTTAATTAAGGCGAAAAATGAGGCCTCTATGAACCGCAAAAAAAATGAAAAAGGCGTGGCTCTGATTCTGGCGCTGATTCTAATGCTCATCATCTCGGTGATGGCCGTTTCGCTGATGTTCATTTCGCAGACGGAGACCTGGGCAAGCATGAATTACAAGCTTATGTCCCAGGCCAGGGACGGAGCGGAAGCCGGCATCAACGCGGCGGCAAATTATTTGATCAACACGTATACGCCGCCCGCCAGCACGGGAACGGATGTGCTCTCAAGCTACAACTATAACGTTTCGGCCGTGCAATACCCGCCTGCCAACAGCGGGAACCACGATGTGGTTTTAGCGACCAGCAACAGCAAGAAAGCTAACAATTATCCGGTGTCTTCGGTAGTGACAGCCTTTCAGGGTGCGGCACAGGGCAATCTTACGGCGGGCAACGCAACGGTCGCTTACTCCACCTCCGCAAGGCTTTTGAGCATGGAACAAGTTACGCCCTGGGGCACGACCATACCCGTGACCGTGCAGACCTGGCAGATCACCTCGGACGGCACGATTAGCGGTGTTCGTGCCGCCGACGAAGAGCTGTCGGCGGTTTTAGAGAAGCAAGTTACGCCTGTGTTTACCTATGCCGCGTTCGCTACTGCTAATGGTTGCGGCGCCTTGAATTTCGGCGGAGGCGGCCATACTGATAGCTATAATTCTGGCAATCTTACGATGAGCGGCGGCGTTCCGGTAACCACGGCCGGTAACGGTAACGTAGGCACGAATGGAAACTTAGCTGAGAACGGCGGTACGACTACGATTAACGGGAACCTCTCCACGCCGCGCACGGGTACAGGGAGCTGCTCGAGCGGCAACGTTACAGCCTGGACGAACAGCAACGGAACTGTGACAGGTGGGATGGTCGAACTGCCCCAGCAGGTGGTCTATCCGAATCCGGACGCGCCAAATCCCGCACCGCCGACTACCAGCATAACTTTGGATAACAGCGCCGGCAATTGTGGCGGCGTCATCGGCTGCACCTATGGCACGGGCGCCCCTCCTGGCGGCAACGGCTGCCCATCGGGGGACTTCTGCTTGGCACCGGGAATATGCCCTCCGCTTACCGGCGGGCCTGTTAACACCACCCTTGGCGGTCTTTACGGGAACCTTACCGTGAAGGGTACCGTGCATCTCTCTAGCGGTTGTTACAACATTAATAGCCTGACTGAGAACGGCCAGGGCACTATTACGGTCGATTCGGGGCCCGCGGTCGTCAACGTCGCCGGAAGCGGCGTTTCCACGCCGGTTGACTTGACTGGCGGAGGCCTGATCAATAATGCCGGGTGGGGTCCGCAAATGTTCCAGCTCATGTATGCAGGAACGGGCACGATCAATATCAAGGGTGGCGCTAACTCCATAGGACTGCTATATGCACCAAACGCCACGCTCTCTTTTAACAGCGCCGGCGGAAATTGGTATGGCGCAGTCATTACGGGGAGCATGACCGACATGGGCGGCGCGACCATCAATTACGACATCAACTTGCGGAAGCAAGCCGTCACTGTCGGCAGCTGGATGCTCGATTCCTTCACCTGGAAGAAGAACTAAAGCGCTGTCACCTGCCGGCAAGAAATTGGGGCACGCCGTGAAAGGCGTGCCCCAATTTCTTGGCAAATCGCTAAGGCAAATCGCTAAAGAGAACTCCAGTCCACGCGGGCCAATCAGGCAAAAAAAAGGAAGCAGCTTTGGTACTACCGCCGCTGCTTCCCGGGGTGTGTTCTATGAGTATGGTCACTATATCACATTTCGCCGCGAAGTGAATAGGGGAGAAGCCGTATAGCCAAAAGCGGGGTGGCTTAAGCGCCGTGCTATACTGCGGCTCGCGCCCGTTCGCAGTTAACTCATTCTGCCTATCGGAGATAGGAACAAAACGGCGGCTCAGGAGGCGAGATGTCCTACATTTCCCGGCGCCAATTTACAACCCGGTTCATTTTGGCAGGTGGAACGGCCTGGATCAGCCGAGGCACTCGAGCAGCGGATTTCAAGCTAAGGCAGTTTCATAATCAGCCCGCGGACAGCCCTTTGCATAAGCGGCTCGTCGAAATGTGGACGGCCGTCAAAGCCGAAACCGGCGGACGCGTAGACGTAGCAACGTTTGCCGATAATGACCAGCTTCCCGGGAGCGATCCTGCGGCATTAAAAATGCTGGTTGACGGGGAGTTGGATTTCTTCACCTTGAACGGAGGCTTGATTGGCACAGTTGTGCCAGCGGTAAATGTGCAGGGGCTACCTTTCGCATTTCGCGATGAAGCTCAGGTCTATCGCGCCATTGACGGTGATCTGGGTGAGTATCTGGCGAAGGAGATGGCCGCCAAGGGCATTTATGCCGTTCCTCGAGCCTGCTTCGAAAATGGGTTCCGGCAAATTACCTGCTCGGTCCGGCCGATCCGCACGGTGGAAGACCTCAACGGCATCAAGATGCGCACACCGGACACCCCCATTTATGTCGATTGCTGGCGCGCCTTGGGAGCCACTCCCGTGGTGTTCAATTTCAACAAGATTTATGAAGTGCTCAAGACCGGCCAGGCGGATGCGCAGGACAATCCTTTGAACGTTGCTGAATTGCTGAAGCTCTATGAAGTGCAGAAGTACATCAGCTTAACGAATCACATATGGTCCGGCTTTAACCTGATCGCCAATCTGAAAATGTGGCAAGGTTTGCCTGCCGATGTGCAACGAATCATCCAGCGCAACGCCGAGAAATACGTGAAGCTGCAGCGGAATGACACGGACAAGATGAATCATGATCTGCCTCCGCGCTTAGCGCAGCGCGGCATGATAATCAATCAGGCGGATGCCGCCACCTTCCGAGCACGGCTCGGCGATTACTACGCGCACTGGAAGGAGACAATTGGGTCCAAGACCTGGGCGCTGCTCGAATCTCACGTCGGGAAGCTTGGGTAATCACTAAAAAATTAATGCAGTTGTACCGCGGCAAAGACCTTAGCACTAAGCCGACAACCGACTCCCTAAATCACCTATACATCCTGATCATTCCAGATTAGCGAGTGCCAAGGGCGCTGGAAACGCGCCGTGGCGTCGCTATCATTGGTCCAGGGATTCTCGTTTTGAGCAACCGTCCAGGACCTCGACGCCTGGGGTCAGGCTGAGAGTGCGACAATTTATGGACGCGTGGTTAGGAGATCAGTCCGGTACGAAGACGGTTTCCTGGAGAGTGGAGTGGCGAGCAGGAAAAAACTCCTGGTGCGGAGCTCCCTAACGCTCTTGGTGCTGCTAGGCGTCGGGGTGCTGGGCTTCAGCCGCCAATTTTATACTGAGGCTCTGGACGATGCGTTTTTTGGCTTGGCCTTTGCGAGCGTGGTGATCCTTCACCAGAGGATTCGCCCGAGCTGGCTGGACGCGGCATGGATCGCGGCGGGAACGGC
>WNGP01004850.1_pt1 | contig 11214 bp, 10 predicted proteins | sample 5407671 | NCBI WGS metagenome assembly WNGP01 (sample SAMN13153381, study PRJNA577476) | soil metagenome | isolation source: 40 cm soil or saprolite under Garry oak tree replicate 2 | place: USA:California | collected 2016-06-15
CGTTCTTTTGACCCACAAGCGCCTCAAGTTCGTAGAGGGCGGATTCGATCCGGTTGCTTGCTCGCCAGGTTCTTCTCATCGCGAGAAAGTACGTGCAGAGGCCTACTCCCCCGATCAATAATGGAATGGAGATGGGAAGGATAATGGCGGAAGCCTTTTCGTTCCATGGGATTAGGTTGCCAAGTCCAAATCCTCCAAGCGCTCGAGTCGTGTACGTCCATGATGCAGTGCCTGCTCCTATCGCAATCAGACCCAGGGTGAGCTGGGCTCTTCCTTTCCAGTTGGTGCTCGGCGTGAAAACTGCCTGTACTCCTTTCTGCGCTGGCCTTCGCTTTCTCTTGACGCCAGTCGACAAAATGGGATCAGTCCGTGGTGGACCCAAGCTTGGTAAGTACCGTGTCGGCAAGGGATCCCTCGAGCAACTCCTTCGTGAGCCGCCTATATTCCTCCGAGGCAATGTTCCTCGGGCTGTAGATTATTCCAGGTATTCCTTTGCTCGGGGCTTCTGCCATACGGATTGATCTCGGGATGACGATCTTGAGGATGTGGTCACCGAACGAGGTCCTGAGTTGCTGGACAACTTTCTTCGACAGTCCTGTTCTCTTGTCAAATAGAGTGAGCAGTATTCGATAGTCGAAATCTGTTTTCGCGCGCGATTTTACGATTCGCATGAACTTCAGAAGTGTCGGCAGCCCGTCCATCGACAAGAATTCGGATTGCACTGGCACGATCATGAGGTCGCATGCGACGATCGCGTTTACCGTTAAAATTCCGATGTTAGGCGGGCAATCGATCAGGATCGCGTCGTACTTGCGCCTGGCGACGGCGAGAGCTTCTCTCAGGACGAATTCGCGACCGGGAATCGAGGAGAGTTCGACCTCTGCTCCGGCGAGGTCCAGGTTACTAGGCACTAGGGTGAGGTTCTCGACTTTGGTCCCAAGCATTACCTCTTCGAGCTTTCTCGACTGCGCCAGCGCGTCATAGACCGTATAGAGTAGTTTGGATTTTTGGAATCCGAGACTTACAGTGGTGCTTCCTTGTGGGTCGAGGTCCACGAGGAGTACTTTTCGCCCTAGTTGTGCCAGCGCGGTGGCGAGGTTGACGGCTGTTGTGGTCTTCCCGGTTCCTCCCTTGTTGTTTGCGAAGCTTAGGATCATGGTCGGGAAGTGTTCGTAGCCCGAGGGTGTGGTATGAAATTCATGCGCAGATCGAGTTGAACCGACCATCATCCTCGTGTCGTAATTAGGCAAGAAAATGATCGGTTGTTCGGGACTTTCGAAGATTCGCGTCTGACAGTATATTACTGGTACCCCAAAGCGAGCGAGCACGTTGTTAGATAGTGGAGGAGTGATTACTCCATCGGCTGTCTAATCTGCAATGTTTCGGAGCAAGAAACAGGGGTCCCTGACATGCAAGATTCACACTTTCGTGTAAATCGCAAATAGTCTCTGAGAAGACAAGTCCGCTAACAATTTCGATACTTTTTCGGCCTGAAATCCTGGCTTTGCTTCCCACGAAAAGTTATCGGATGTAAACGAAGTCTTAATCAGCAGACGGCTCATTTTCCGATTTTATGAACCGCGAAAGCATTCCTCTCCAACTATCCACTGCCAAAAAGGAAGCTGCTACTCGCTTTTTGACTGACAGCGCTCGGGCGGCCTACTCGACCAGAGCCGTAAGTTACCAGCTCGACCTTAACATCGTTGGAGTGGGAATCGGTAAGAAGATCAAAGGCGGCCAACCCACAGGAACAGACGCGGTTCGAGTATACGTTAACAGGAAATTCCCAAAGGCCCAGATTCCCCAGCCTCAACTCGTGCCTCCGACGATACGGGGCGTCCCGACGGATGTGGTCGAAACCGGCCGGTTCAAGGCCTTCACCATGGCACCGGCACCAATCACCCCCAGAGACCGCTGGCGGCCTATCCGACCTGGAACCTCTATTGGCCCTCCACCCATAGGAAACATGGTTGAGGCCGGGACCCTAGGCGCGATCGTGAAGAGCGGAGGCGCTCAATACATACTGAGCAACAACCACGTGCTCGCCAACGAAGACAAGCTCCGAGTTGGAACTGCGATATTTCAGCCTGCCCTTCTTGACAAGGGCATTCAGGCAACCGACGGAGTCGCATCACTCTCCAAAACCGTCCCTCTTTCGCCTCGAGGAAGCAATAGTGTCGACTGTGCAATAGCGGCTATAGACAAGACCATCCCTGCAGACCCAACTATACTGCCGAAGGTGGGCAAGCTCGCAACCACATCTCCCATCGATGCTACCGACGGGATGAAGGTCCACAAGGTCGGCCGGACAACCGGCTATACCACCGGGTCCGTGCTCGACATCAGTGCAGATGTCAACATACAGTATGATATCGGGACTCTGACGTTTCAGGGGCAGATTCTGATCGCTCCGGATCAGGGTCAGATGTTCTCGGACGCTGGAGATTCTGGCTCGCTGATTGTAGATAGAGGGTTGGGCAGAGCGACCGGTCTGCTCTTCGGCGGTTCACCGAAGTCGACCATCGCCAACCACATCTCGGATGTTCTGACGGCGCTTCAGATCCAGCTTGCAGGATAGGTTCAAGTGAAAGATCGCCAGAACCTCTATATCTGAGAGAATTGGCTCCGCCGAAGACTCCTTCTGATCCTCGGGCTCTGAAGCGAAAAGTATCCGCGCAGATATTACAGCTTCCCGGAGTCAGCGGGATAGGCGTTCCGAAGGGGCGACTTACAGTTTACCTAGAAGCGGATTCCGATGACATTAGAGAACGAGTACGAGAGGTCCTGAAAACAGCCTCTCCGGAAGCAGATGTTGTCTTTCTGGTCACCGGAAAATTCTCCAAGCAGGATCCCGACTGACACATGTCCTCGGCGCATGCTCAGGAGAAAGGAATCGCTGAGACCTTTAACGATCTGGCCCATGACCGGTGCTGCAAATACAAATCGAACGGCCTCACCGCCAGCAGCCAGGTTCTGCTGGATTTCATCTCCAAAAAGGGGCTAATCGGGAAGACCGTCATGGAGATCGGGTGTGGAACAGGGTTCTTCGCGTTGGAGACCCTTAGAAATGGAGCTTCTTCTTGCGTTGGCGTCGATCTCTCGTCAGCTGCGATCAAGGAAGCTAACGCGTTCGCCAAAGAGTCCGGCTTGGAAGATCGGGCAAGATTCGAGGTTGCAAACGCGGCCTCGACTCGTCAGCCCGCCTCCGATGTTGTCGTGATGGACAAGGTCCTCTGCTGCTATCCTGACGCGGACGCCCTTCTGAAAACCGCTTCCGAATCCTCAAAGGAGTTACTGGGTTTTGTTGTTCCGCGGGACGAAGGGCTGATGAAACCGCCGATGAAGATTGGAGCGGCGCTGATCAATCTGGTTGAGAAGTTGAGAAAAACGGGGTTCCGGCTGTACCTTCATCCATTGCGTTCTATCGACCGGCTTCTCTCCGAGAGCGGTTTCCAGCAGTCTGACAAGGCCAAGTCTCGTTTCTGGCTTGTCTACCTTTACAAGAGAAGCGGACCGGCTCTGCCCGAGCGGGAGTAGACGTCGCCTTGGAAGTCAAACAAGTTGTCGATCGGTTGAAGTCTCTCGGAGATCCGAAGGCTGTCGAAGGTATGGGACGTTTCGGAATCCAGTCAAGCAACTCATTCGGGGTCTCTGTTCCAAAGCTCCGGACCCTTGCACGCGAGGTTGGATGCGATCATCCCTTGGCATTGCAGCTCTGGGAAACTGGGTTGCACGACGCAAGGCTCCTCGCGACGATGATTGACGATCCTCGCCAGGTGACTGTCGATCAAATGGACAAGTGGGTTCGAGACTTTGATTCATGGGATGTCGTTGACGGGTCTTGCGGGAACCTGTTTGACAAGACACCTTTTGCCTTGGCGAAGGCGAAGGAATGGTGTAAGCGCGAAGAGGAGTTCGTGAAGAGAGCCGGCTTCGTCCTCATAGCCGAGCTTGCTGTTCACGACAAAAAAGCGAAAGACAAGGTATTCCTCGACTTCCTCCCTCTCATAATCGGGGGAGCATCAGATAATAGAAACTTCGTTAAGAAAGCAGTCAACTGGTCTCTTAGACAGATAGGCAAACGCAACCTGAGCCTCAACAAGGCTGCAGTCACCACCGCTCTAAAGATCCAGAAGATGGAATCGGGACCTGCAAAGTGGGTTGCTTCAAACGCTCTGCACGAGCTGAAGAAGCCTCAAGTCCTGAAAAGACTTCGAGAAAACAAGTAACCCAACCCGCCGCTTAGCTTCGACAATTACCGCATCTTCCTAGACTATCCAAGAAGAGTCAATCCAGTCTGAACCCGGCATAACCTAGAGATGTCAGAGGAGTTTACGAAACGCCTGTGTCCCGGTTTTCCCTCTTTCTAGCTATGAGGGGGATTTCCTTCTCACCAATGGCGATTCGCAAGTTCAAGACCCAGCTTGAATCTCGAGTGAAAAAACTGCTCCCGGCGAATACCCCGCCGAGGAAATTAGCTTCTCAACTTCGACGACGAATCAAGGACCCACGAGTTGACTACCGCCTCTACAAAAACGCATACCATCTCTACGAAGAGGCGATTCCTCCCGAGAAACCAAGAACGCGCAAAGACAAGCTGAAAATCGTCATCTGGATTGTCGTAGCCCTCCTATCTTTCGGCTTCATGTTCTATTTCTTCTCCCAAACGCCTATTTCGTGTGCCCAGTTCGGATGTCCCTAAGGATCAGCACGACTTACCGGGATCCAACTCCGTTCACTGGGACGGTATTCTTCATGAACGTTGTGAAATTCAATCCTGTGCCCATTTGAACCCGTTCACCAATACACCGGCAAGGCCCCTTCGAAACCCGTTCTTTCTCAAACATTTCTCTTTTCGTAACTTTTCCTATTTTGTAACTATTTTTTTCTGCTAACTATTATGAGACCCCCCAGGGTGGTCGATTTTCCCGCACCGCTTCCTTCGTGAAACGGCGAGTTTCCTACGTTCACCGGCTCCTACCAGTGCCTCCTTCCTTCATGAAACCGGCCACGGAACCCTCCTACAGACCGAACCAGCACACATCCCAGCCGTGAAAGAGACACTTCCCTTGTTGAGAGAATCACCCGACGAGTGTTACCCTGTTGTATTGGGGTATGGTTACGATAGGAGCATTTGAGGATACCCGGACTCGATCATTCCTGCCAGCCTTCATTTGGGAGAGTGAAAGCGTACGTTTCGGAAGCTAGTTAGGAACAAGAAAGCAATAGACACCATAATGGCCACTCTACTAATGGTTGTCATTGTGGTAGCTGCCTCGGTCATGGTCTTCGTATATGCGACAGGACTATTCGGCGCTCTAACACGGGCCCCAAGCTATCAGAAGGAGGCCCTCGGCCTCGAATTCTCAGGTTTCGGGCCAATTAATGCTAACAGTAACGTTACTCTTTATCTCAGAAACACGGGAACGGTACCGGTCACCCTAGCAAGCTACTTTGTAAAGGACGCCAGTGGAAACCAGTACGCTCGAACCCCGTGGGCAAACCAGCCCACGTTGGCACCCACAACGGGTGGTTGGTCTCAGATACTGATCTCTTCGATCTGCGGCTGCCCGTATACTGGGACCGCGTTCACGTTCCAGACAGGACAGTCCTATACGATAACCCTGATTTCCTCGCTGGGCACTCAGTTCTCATTCTCTGTCGTAAGGTACAGCTAATCAGAGCCCGCTGATCTTCTCGTAGAACTCGACGAGGCTACGAGCAGCCGGTTCTTCCTGATTGAACGCGAAAATCTTCATCCCCTTCTCATACCTCTCAAAGAGCAATATCTTCGATTTCACCAATGGCTCAGCTATCCTGGCAACAGTCGAGGGTGACACGTCAAGCACCCGAGCGAGCCCAGCCTGGTTGAAGACCTTCTGACGATTCTGTAACAGATGCTCGACTAGCCGGACCTGAGCCTTCGACTGAAACAGATCAACCAATCTCAACACCGCCACCCGTCCTAGGAGTAGACCACTCTGGTCCCGATGTCCTTGCCCTGGAGAGCAGCGAGGATGTTGCCCGGGTCTGCGAGAGATACGAAACGAGTGGGCATCTTGGCTCTTTGCATGATCTTGATCGCTAGGGGGTCGAGTAGCTCGTAGCGGCCGGCGAAAACCTCTCCTCCCATAGCCCAGCTCAACAACTTGTCCACGTTGACCGAGCGTATGATCTTCGCCTTCGGATTCTTCTTCGGATCATCAGTATAGATGCCGTCCACATCCGTACCGTTAACAAGTATCTCCGCGCGAGTTATCTCAGCGGCAAGGGCAGCAACAGCGTTAGTCGACTGGCCGGGTTGTAGTCCGCCCATGACCACCGCCTTCCCTGATCCAACACAATGAGGCAAATCGGACAGCATTGTGGGAATCTTAGAGGATGCTATGGAGCCCATCGCTAGACGCAAGAGCTCCGCGTTCGCTCGTGTGATCTGGATTCCGAGAAGATCACATGTGGATTCTTCCGCGCCAAGCTTCCTTGCAGCCCCAATGTAAGTTCTAGCGTTCTCTCCGCCCCCAGCAACAAGTACGAGCTGGTTACCCTCCCTAACAAACCCGCTGAGAACCTTGCCCATGTCCTTGAGGGCTGCCACGTTTGGCTCGCGGAGGAATAATGCTCCTCCGAGCTTCACGACTGCGCGCATTCTCTCTCAACCATCTTGTGGACGTAAGTTCGCTATATTAGAGTGGAACGGAAGTCGCCCTGATGTTCTAAGATTCTCTCAAAAAAACTCCTCGGAAAAGCTGAATAGGCGTTCGATCGAGCAAAGGCGACCCCTTCCCGATGCTTTCCTACGCGCTCAAGAGAATCATAAGGTCCTGGAAACTCTACGCATCATTGATACTCGGCATGATGCTCGCCGCCACTTTCTTCGGTGGGATCAACGTGGGCGCGGACACCATCGGAAAACAAGCCCTCGACGCAGAGTTGGCAAACACACCTGTTGACATCCAGCTCAGACCCTTCTCTCCCGGGATCTCAGCGCCCCGTTCTTCCTTCCAAAGCGTTGTTCAAAGCGTCAAACAAGTAAATGGGGTAGTCGCGGCCGAGCGAATAGGAAGCGCAGGAGGACAATTCAGCTACAACGGATCGTTCCTCACCATCAAAGCCGTACAAGATGGTTCCCTTCTTTACCAACACTTCACAACGGTGAGTGGCCAAGAGACTCTCCACACGAATGAATCCCTGATCAATTCAGACTCGCAACTCGCCCAGACACATAAGCCCGGCGACACTATCAAGTATACTCTTGGATATTTCGGACGCCCCGAGTACAACGTCACATTGAAAATAGTTGGCGCAGTGCAACTTGACGATGCAGCCGTCAACACTCTCGGAGTGACCTACGCCTACGCCTACATACCAGGCACAGGGACCTCGACCAAGATTAGCGCCCTCATCGTAAGCTGGGAACAAACATTCCTCCCGATCCTCGATTGGGAATACAATCAAACCACGCACGGGAACGCGGACTATTCCAGCATGGCAACAGTAAACGTTTACCTTGATAGAACAAGACTCATCAGTGCATTCAACATCGAAGGCAGCATCGCCCAAGTCCAGCAGATCGATGATCAAGTCTCAAACGTTGCATCGCTAAACGGGTTCAACTCGCAGCCCAACCTGATCTACCCACTTCAGAGCTTTTCGTCAAGTATCTTCTATCTGAGACTTCAGTTCGCCATCTTCTCGATCCCAGTCTTCTTCGTAGCATGGTTCGTCGGCAGAACAGTTTCCCAAGCATCCTTCAACCTCCGCCGAAGAGAAATCGGGCTGCTCATGACGAAAGGCTTCTCCCAGAGCCAGTTGTTCAGACACTTCCTAGTTGAAGCCCTCCTAGTCGGACTCATCGGGGGAGGTCTGGGGCTCGCCGCGGCCGTACTGCTGAACCCGTACTTTGTCCAAGTCCTCAGCGGTAGCTATGAAAACGGAGTGGTCCTCACCCAAGACACCGCCATTGCCACGATGATCTTCACTGTCGTTCTTACCCTTCTGGCAATCTACTCGCCCGCCCGTGCGGCTGCAACTATGGATCCCGCGAAAGCTTTGAGAGAATACGTCTACCTAGAAGATACACGTCCATCGAAGAAACGGGGCGCGATTGTAGCCTTCTCACTCGGCCTCTACAAGATAATCCTCCTAGTACTCGGGATAAACTTCCAGAACATCGGCCGCTATCTGTTTGGGGTAAACTTCCTTCTCGCTATTGTTCTGATAATCATGGCAGTCCTCGACTACGGGCTAAACATCATAGGCCCATTCCTGTTCCTCTACGGAGCCACACAATTGTCTACGGGGCTGGCGATCCGTTTTCACAAGAGATTTGCATCACTGTCCAAACGCCTAGTTGGAGATATCGCATCTCTAGCATCCAAGAGCGTCTTCCGAAACCCACGTCGCGTCACCGCCCTTGTCTTTCTCGTCGCGCTGATAGCGGGATACTCCATCTGGGTGATTGGAGACCTTGCCAGCCAGCAAGACTACAATATTCGACAAGCGGAGGTCCAAGTGGGTTCTGACTTGCATGTTTCACAGCTGTCAGGCAATCTCAACCTCAGCTATGCAACTTTGGTGGCCAGCCAGTTGCGTGGATGGAACAACATTACCGGGGCTACACCGGAGTCTGACACTACGCTCAGCCTCTCCTCTCGCGCATCGCTGACGATCAAAGCCATAGACCCTGCGACCTGGAGGCAGGGGGCCTACTACGAACCTGATTGGTTCACCGGAAACATTGATACAATTTTTCAGAACCTGCAGAGTACTAGCCAGTCTATTGTACTCGATAGGGGGGTTGCCTCGTACTACAATATTCTACGAGGCGGGACAGTGAGCGTAAACCAGACCCTAAGTCTCACTGTGATTAGCTTCTTTGGACCAGACTACTCCCAACAGTCCACAGGACAACCTTTCGGGTTTTCCTATTTTCAACCCGAGGGATGGTCATTCATCCCTTTGAGCCTAATCATGCAGAACCCGTCTCTGCTTCCTGGAGGGACAAACTCTGTCCTGGTAAAGGCGGGACCTGGAGTCTCGTTTACGGACCTCGCGAACTCGATACGGAGGGCTTATCCGTCCCTCGCAGTTCGCACGGCACAGGATAACGCGCAAGGAACCGGAGTTGTTGTTTCCAACGGAATTCAGGCGAGCACTCAAAGCGGAGCAGCGGTGATCGCCAATGGGACCCAGAACGTCCTTCGGCTGGGAACAGTTTTCGCCGGGCTAGCTGCCTCTATCGGAATCGGAGCAGTGGCCTATACCGGTTTCAAGGAGCGCGAGAAGGAAACTACGATGCTGGCTGTGAGAGGACTGTCCTACAAGCAGATGCTTGGACTCCTAGTTACTGAAGTCCTCCCCTTGGTGATCTTTGCACTGATACTTGCGACGGCAGTAGGACTAATCACGGTACGTGGAGATAGCCTTGCCCAGAATTCCCTGACTCCGAACTATGCAACCCTACTCGCCCCTCGCAGAGTCGTCTTTCCACTGTGGGCGTCGGAAAACATTTTCGCTATAATCGGTCTCCTATTCCTCGGCGTTTTCCTACCAGCGATAACCGCCGCACGAAAAGACCTCTCAAAGATGAGCCGAACAGTGAGATTCGCATGACCGCCGTCCCGGTTACGGTGGATTCTCTCGTCAAAGCATACAAGCTCGGCAGGGTAGAGGTGCAAGCGCTACGCGGAATCAATCTCAAGGTCGAAGCAGGCGGCATGGTCTCAATCATAGGCCCAAGCGGGAGCGGAAAGACAACGCTGCTCAACATTCTGGGAGGACTTGACAGAGCCACTGCAGGAAACGTTCACATCGGCAACACTGTTCTAACGGACCTAGATCCAGCGAAACTCGTCTACTACCGTCGCCAGATCGTGGGTCACGTATTCCAGACGCTCAACCTTATTCCCACCCTGACCGCTGCGGAAAACGTCGAGCTTCCAATGATGGCCGCTGGGACACCAGGGAGAACTCGCTCAGCCAGAACCAAAGAACTCTTGGGTATCGTCGGCCTCGCGGACAGACACGACCACAAGCCGGATGAACTTAGCGGCGGAGAACAACAACGAGTGGCCATAGCCGCTGCCCTTGCGAATGACCCGCCTCTTCTCCTCGCCGATGAGCCCACCGGCGAGCTTGACAGCGTGAACGCGAAGATGGTCACTGACTTTCTTGTCAAGATAAACCGCGAACTCGGAAAAACGCTGATAATGGTGACACACGACCAGAACGTTGCGAAGACAGCGAACAATATCATGAGGATAGAGGATGGAGTCATCAAGTCATCGCTCACGCCTAGCCAGATCGCGTCTCAGGACACGTCAAGCTCTTACCTAGATCAGCTCCGCCACCGAATGTCGGAGCTTGAGAAGCAAATGAAACAGTTGGACGATGATTTCAAAACAGGTAAGGTCTCAGGGGACGAATATGCTGACCAGCGGGTCCGGCTGCGACAGGTCAAGGCGGGATTACAGGATGAACTCCAGAGACAAGGAGTAATCGGCTAGCTCCGGTACTGGAAAAAGCATTTTATACGCAAAAAACCACTTATTCCTGCGAGGACTAACAGGCAAATGTGTAGCACGTGCGCGAAGCACAATCCGGGAAAGAAGAAAAAATCCAAGATGTGAACGAGCTGGCCTAGAGACGTAGGCCGCTGTCCTTACTTTTTCTGGCTGGAGGTCGAGTAGAAATTGGCGAGTTCAGTCGTATCCGCCTCAGACTCGGTCGCCCAGTTCAAGTTCAGACGAACCCTGGAGCAACTCGCCCGGAAGGAAGGTCGAGGCACTGAACTAATCAGCCTCTATGTGCCACCAGACCGTCGAATACACGAGGTTCTCAGTCAGCTCCGGGAGGAAGCTGGGACGGCTTCCAACATCAAATCTCGCACGACGCGGCAAGCGGTCCAAGACTCGATAGAGCGGGTGATGCAGCGATTACGATTGTTCAAGGAACCACCTCCCACCGGACTAGTGATCTTTGCAGGTATGATCCCGCAGAATGGTTTCGGCAGTGAGCGGATGGAGATTTACGTGCTCACTCCTCCAGAGCCGATTACAGTTGGGTTTTACAGGTGCGATGCCCGTTTCCATGTTGAGCCTCTCCTGGCTCTCGTTGTCGAGAAGGATACCTATGGAATAATCGTGATTGATGGGACTGAGGCAGTGGTTGCAACTCTCAAAGGTCGCAGGGTCGAGATCATCAAGAGCTTCACCT
>WNGP01030502.1_pt1 | contig 11214 bp, 20 predicted proteins | sample 5407671 | NCBI WGS metagenome assembly WNGP01 (sample SAMN13153381, study PRJNA577476) | soil metagenome | isolation source: 40 cm soil or saprolite under Garry oak tree replicate 2 | place: USA:California | collected 2016-06-15
GTCGCCCGCAGCTTAAGCGCGATCCGTTAGGCAGCGATGACCTCATATGAAGAAACGCCTGAAGCTCGCCTTAATCCTCACGCTCGTCCTCTGGGGGGTCGGGTTTGCGACCGGTATCTGCGGGCGGTGCGTCCAGCCGGGCACTTGGCGGTGCGGCTGTGTAGGCTTTGGCGCGATAGCGCCAAACTCGATCACTTACCCTGCGGTCGCTCTTCTCTCCTACTTGTTGGCGTGGCTGCTCACGATGCGAGGGAGTGCGCATGGCGGCACCGCTGCCTAACAAGCGCTTGAAGCTGGCGGGCCGCACGATTTCCAAGGAAGCGGAGTGTTTGTGCGCCGGCGAGCATTAGCTATCGTTCAGCCACGGCGCCGCCCGCGGGCCTTGTCTGCCCGCAGCTTAAGCGCGATCCGTTAGGCCGCAAACTCCGGAACGATCTTCCATTGGCTGCCCTCACCTCAAACACCCTGTTCCACTTTACCAGTAGCCTCGACAACCTCGTGGGCATTCTCACGAACGAGTTCCAGCCTCACTACTCGCTCGAGGATTTCTCCGTCCTACGGAAGAAGCCGCCGAAGGACGACATGGCCCTAGCATTCCCTATGGTGTCGTTCTGTGACATACCGCTGTCGCAGGCATCCAATCACATGTCTACCTACGGACCCTATGCTTTGGGCCTCACGAAGGCGTGGGGTCAGAAGAGGGGACTTACTCCTGTGATGTACGTGCACTCGAACGCTGCGACCGTTCGGGGGCTGCTGGACTTGATCAAGGTTGCGAGAGCAGGGGTAGGGCAAAAGGACGCGATCATGGAACACGTGACTAGGCTACTTCTCTTGTTGAAGCCGTACGTGGGACGTTTCTGGAGAAGTAACGGGTGGATCGAGAACGTCCGTTTCTACGATGAACGCGAGTGGCGTTTCGTCGCCGCGCCTGATGGCAAGACTCCAGCCATGAATAAAGAAGCCTTTATGGATGCGACCCAACGCGGCAAAGCCAACAAGGCCATTGCGCCGTCGCGTTTGCCCTTCGCGCCAAGTGATATCAAGTACGTCATTGTGAGCTCCGAGAGCGAAGTCCTCCCAGTCATACGTGACCTTGAAAGAATCAAGGGGAAGTATTCGCTCGACCAGGTCAAACTCCTGACGTCCCGAGTCATCTCGGCAGAGCAGATTCGTGAGGACTTTTGAGTTTGCGGCCTAACAAGCGCTTGAAGCTGGCGGGCGGTGATCGCTCCAAGGGAAGCGGAGTGTTGTGCCCTGGTGTGCGTCAATTAATGTTGAATATCATGACGCCCTGTGGGCGAGTCGCCCGCAGCTTAAGCGCGATCCGTTAGGCGCCCGCGAGAGGTCCTTCGATGATCTCCAGCACACTGACTACCGTGGTAGCTCTATGGGGCGCTCTCCTGTCGACGTTCGTGGTGCTGCGGGACCTGTGGCGCGGGCGCCGCCGAGCTCGCGTGAGTGTCGAGTACGGTGCGCTGGCCCTGCCGGCTGGACAGCAACCCTTCGTCCTCAAGGCTACCATTGCAAATCACGGCCGCGAACCCATTCACCTCGCGCGCGCCGCCGTTCGTGCTGGGCCGCTCAGCATCACCTATCCCACGTTCGCATCGGCGCCGCCACTCCCCTTGGAGCTGAGGCCGGGCCAGAGTTTCACCGGCGACTTTCATGCCGACCAAGTGTGGGCCCTGTCCTCCTACGGTCGCTTCCGCCAAGTTCGTGTCGTCTTCTTCGATCAACTCGGCAGAGAATTCGCCAGCGATCCGACTGCGGTCGGCGAACCACGGCCCTCGGATACTGGATGGTCCCTGGATCCTTTCCAGAAAGGGGCCCCCTCCAACAGAATCAGGGCTCGATTCCGCAGGTTATTGAAGCGCGGTAAGCGGTATTCGAAAGTGGGCGCCTAACAAGCGCTTGAAGCTGCCGGGCGGTGATCGTCTTAGGGGAAGCAAAGTGTTTGCGCCCTGGCGGGCGCGGCTTGTCGTCCCACGACCTTGCGCCAGCGGGCGAGTCGCCCGCAGCTTAAGCGCGATCCGTTAGGTGGCGGCGATCGCGACTCAGGGCAACCTCTTCGGTTCTGGGGCGCGTGCCGGTTAGAACGAAGAGGGCGAGCATCGGTTCTCCACGGCAGCGCGGCGGCGTTTCGGTGAGTGGGGTAGGTGTCTCGGCGCGGGCCGCCACCTAACAAGCGCTTGAAGCTGACGGGCCGCCCGAGGGTCAAGCTTAAGCGCGATCCGTTAGGCGCCATCAACCTCCGGTCCTGCGACATGCTCAACGTTCTCCTCCTGCTTGGTAGCCTGGGTGTCGCTCAGCCACGAATGTCTGACACATGCGCGGCCGGTGCGTTTCGAGTCGCCAACGCGCTCTTGACCGCTGACACCGTGGGAGTCGGCACTTCAGCTGCATCGCGCGACTCCTCTCAGATCGATACTCTGACGACCGGGCGTTTCGAAGGCGCCCCCGACGTCTTCTACGTTGTCCTGAGCTACAGTCTGTCATGCCTCTTTGCGGCTCCCGACTCCGTGATCGTCCGGATTACGTCGCGAGGGGCGGGGTCGATCGAGCCCAACGGCAACCAGGAGACCTTCGTTCACGACACAGTGACGACCGTCGGCTACATGGAGCTGGTCACACGCTCACACCACTGGAGACTGAAGGGTCCCTTTGCCGCGGTTAGCGTCAGTCCTGCGGCGGCGCTGCGCCACTTCAAGGACTCGCTTGACCCAGACGGGCGCCAAGCCTTGGCCCTGCTCGTCGGGAGGCGGCGTTGAGCTGGCGCCTAACAAGCGCTTGAAGCTGGCGGGCGGTGATCGCTTCAAGGGAACCGGAGTGTTTGTGCCGCTGCGGGGCAGGGACTCCCGTCCACTGCTGTTGCGCCGGCCAGCCGGGGCCCGCAGCTTAAGCGCGATCCGTTAGGCTGCCACCAAGGATGTTCTGATCCCAGCACCCCGTGCGCAGCGAGCCTTGCTCTCCCCCGAGGAACTAGAGTATGCTCGTCTAGGTAGAGCCAGTTTACTCGGCAACGACCTTCATGCACGACCTCAACGCATTAGCACTAACTGCCAGCATGCTGGCACCTCTCGCTGGCTGTGGCACGTCGAGCCTCGGTGTCCCACCTGCTCCGCGCTTTCGCTTTCGAGAGACCGGCACACCTGCCCTTGTGCGCTTTGAAGTGACGAACGCACGTGGGCTAGCCCAAGCGGACACTCTTCTGCATTCTGGGGAGGTCCGCTGGGCCGCGGGCACGCCTCGGCGAGGGGATGGTGGCTTCAACGCACCATGGCACTGGTATCTGGACCCGACAACCGTGTCATTCGCCCAGGTAACCATCGAAGCCTGCCAGACCGGGGCGGCAGGCGTCGAGGATAACCTGGACTATTGGCTTCGGTTTGGGCAGGTGTGCATTCCGGGCGTCGTCGAAGCCCGCGAGCAATGAACGCCATCGGGCCGCGGCAGCCTAACAAGCGCTTGAAGCTGCCGGGCGATGATCGCTCCAAAGGAAGCGGAGTGTTGTGCTCCAGACGTGGCACGGACGGTCGTCCCACTACTCTTGCGCCGGCGGGCGAGTCGCCCGCAGCTTAAGCGCGATCCGTTAGGCGGCGGCCATGATGCGAACAGTCTGGTCCGCAGTGCTGGGTGTCGTGGCAGGTTGCGCGCCGCAGCGGCCATTGCACTGCTTTGGCTTCCAAAGCCGAGCGTGGCACCTTGACATGACGTCCGACAAGACCGGCCTCAGTCTTGATGCCTTACTCACACCCGTGGGGAATCACGGGTTGCGCGTTTCCGGTACCATGACGACCGGGGAGGGTACGAAGGAGCCTCTCGACTACCCCGTTGACTCACTCGTGGTATGGGGCGACTCCCTGCGCTTCTCCTTCGCGCCCCTTGGTATCACCGTTGTTGGGCATTGCCTTCAAGACGGAACTATCACCGGTCGATTCGTGGTGCCTCACCCGCCGTACGGTCCAATCGTTGGCACCGGAACCCTTCGTCGACAGTGACGCCGCCGCCTAACAAGCGCTTGAAGCTGGCGGGCGGTTATCGGCTTAAGGGAAACGGTGTGTTTGCGCCCTGGCGGGCGCGGTCTGTCGCCCCGCACCCTTGCGCTAGCGGGCGGGTCGCCCGCAGCTTAAGCGCGGTCCGTTAGGCGGCTGGCGATGCCCAAACTCACTGTCGTTCAAAGGATCCGCTTAGCGCTCGCGGCTGCAGCAGGGCTCCTAGGAGCCTTCGGGTTCCTGTTCGGAGGCTGGGGGCTCGCGTACGCCGGGCTCACTGGCCACCGCGATGCCCTTCACGGTGGCGCGATGCTCGCCTCAACTGCTGCGCCCATTTTTCTCGTGGGCACCCTACTGTTGGTGATGGCCCTGATTCTCTGGCCTTGGAGGCGCCGCGGTGCGGGGCCAGCCGCCTAACAAGCGCTTGAAGCTGCCGGGCGCTGATCGCCTTAAGGGAAGCGGAGTGTTGTGCCCTGGCGGGCACGAACTATCGTTCAACGACCCGGCGCGCGGCGGGCGAGTCGCCCGCAGCTTAAGCGCGGTCCGTTAGGCGGCTGGCGATGCCCAAACTCACTCTCGTTCAAAGGATCCGCTTAGCGCTCGCGGCTGCAGCAGGGCTCCTAGGAGCCTTTGGGTTCCTGTTCGGAGGCTGGGGGCTCGCGTACGCTTGGCTCACTGGCCACCGTGATCCCTTTCACGGTGGCGCGATGCTCGCCGCAACTGCTGGGCCCATTTTTCTCGTGGGCACGCTACTGCTGGTGATGGCCATGATTCTCTGGCCCTGGAGGCACCGCGGTGGGGGGCCAGCCGCCTAACAAGCGCTTGAAGCTGGCGGGCGGTGATCGCTTTAAGGAGAGGGAGCGTTTGTGCCCTGGCGGGCTACGGACTCTCGTCCACTCATGTTGCGCCGGCGGGCCGGGGCCCGCAGCTTAAGCGCGATCCGTTAGGTGGCGGCGATCGCGACTGAGGGCAACCTATTCGGTTGTGGAGCGTGCGTGCCGGTTAGGACGAATGGGGCGAGCATCAGTCCTCCACGGCAGCGCGGCGACGTTTCGGTAAGCGGGGTAAGTGTCTCGGCGCGGGCCGCCACCTAACAAGCGCTTGAAGCTGACGGGCTGCACGAGGGTCAAGGAATCGGAGTGTTTGTGCCCTGGCGCGCATCTAGCGTCGTTCATTGTTTCCCGTGGCGACGGGCTTTGTCTGCCCGCAGCTTAAGCGCGATCCGTTAGGCGGCGGGCGCGAGGCCTCCACAATGATCCCAAGCGACCTTAGCAATCTCATCCGACGCTGGATCTCCGATGCCCGAGCCAACGATCCCAAGGCTCTCACGCCAGACGGTCGAGCCCTCAGGATCTACGGAGATCTTGGAGGCGCTGCGTACATCACGGTAGAGGGCGACGTCCTTAGCGAGCCTTCGGACTCCGCTCAGCCGCCGCAACCGGAGCTGGACCCCAAGATGCGGTCTGCAGCTCTGATAATCGGCGCGCAGCGGCGACCTGAACTGGCACGCCTCCTCCCTAAGCGACCGCTCCAGGCGCATGACTGTATTCCTTGCAACGGTACTGGCTGGCGTCACTTCGAGGGCACCGCGCGCCTCGTATGCGGCGATTGTGGCGGCCTCGGTTGGCAGCCCGCCGCCTAACAAGCGCTTGAAGCTGGCGGGCGGTGATCGCTTCAAGGGAATCGGAGTGTTGTGCCCCTGACAGGGCACGGACTGTCGTCCCACACCCTTGCGCCGGCGCGCGAGTCGCCCGCAGCTTAAGCGCGATCCGTTAGGCGGCTGGCCGCGAAGACCTCCGCGCCATTGTAATGAGGCACCCGAGCTCTCAGGAGCATGTCACTCGCATCGTGGGGCGCGGGCGCTACCCCGAGCGCCCCTCCGCCCAACCGCATCGCGCCCGCCCGTCTCACTCGGTGCGAGGCCAGCCGTCTAACAAGCGCTTGAAGCTGGCGGGCCGCACGAGGGTCAAGGAATCGGAGTGTTTGCGCCCTGGCGAGCGCCGTTTATCGTTCATCAACCGTCATGGCGGCGGGCTTTGTCTGCCCGCAGCTTAAGCGCGATCCGTTAGGTGGCGGCGATCGCGACTCAGGGCAACCTCTTCGGTTCTGGGGCGCGCGTGCCGGTTAGAACGAAGAGGGCGAGCATCGGTTCTCCACGGCAGCGCGGCGGCGTTTCGGTGAGTGGGGTAGGTGTCTCGGCGCGGGCCGCCACCTAACAAGCGCTTGAAGCTGACGGGCCGCCCGAGGGTCAACACCGCATATCGTTCATCAACGGCTGTGGCGGCGGGCTTTGTCCGCCCGCAGCTTAACCGCGATCCGTTAGGCGGCCGCGAAGAAGCATTGAGACTGTATCGTCAACGGGGCGGGGCCGGTTCGCGACGCCAACTGCCGAACGGCGGTCAACGTACCTCGAATGAAGCTCGGCTCGGCGCAGCATCCGGTGCAAGGTGGGGTCGGTGCAGGGAGGCGGCCGTCTAACCAGCGCTTGAAGCTGGCGGGCCGCCCGAGGGTCAAGGAATCGGAGTGTTTGTGCCCTAGCGAGCGCCGCGTATCGTTCATCAACAGCTGTGGCGGCGAGCTTTGTCTGCCCGCAGCTTAAGCGCGATCCGTTAGAAGGCTGGCCGCGAAGCCATGATCTTGTTTGCGATGCCTCATGCGAGCTCCGGGCGCAAAGGCACTAACACCGAGGGGCGCGGGCGCTACCCTAAGCGCCCCTCCCAACAACCGCATCGCGCTCGCCCGTCCTTCGTGGCGCGAGGCCAGCCTTCTAACAAGCGCTTGAAGCTGTCGGCGCCTGTTTTCTAAGGAAGCGTTATGTTCGTGGCGACTCGAGCTGCGCGCCGCAGCTTAACCGCGATCCGTTAGGCGGCCGCGAAGTAGCATTGAGACTGTATCGTCACCGGGGCGGGGCCGGTTCGCAACTCAAACTGCCGAACGGCGACCCATGTGGTTCGAGGCAACCTCCGTTCGGCGCGGCATCCGGTTGAGTGGCGGGGTCGGTGCAGGGAAGCGGCCGTCTAACAGGCGCTTGAAGCTGGCGGGCCGCACGAGGGTCAAGGAATCGGAGTGTTTGTGCCCTGGCGCGCATCATCTATCGTTCGGCTGTTGATGTGGCGGCGGGTCTTGTACGCCCGCAGCTTAACCGCGATTCGTTAGGCAGAGCGGCCAGGGCTGGAGGAGGCCATGCGGTTTCTTGCCCACTACTGGTGGTTACTCGTCCTTCCGTTGGCGGTCCTCTTCTGGATCCAATCCATGCGGCAGATCTCTGCCATTCACTGGGTATGGATCCTTCGGCTGGTAGGTGTCATGCTGCTTGTCGTGCCGGGGATATGGCTGCTGACGGGTGACGTACAGAATCAGTACGTGTCGATTCACATGGGCTCGGGGTCGAGCGCTGCGGTTGGCCCGATGCTCCTCGGTGTCGTCGCGCTCGCTGTCGCTCACCGCCTGCCTACCAGGAGGCCGCCTGCCTAACAAGCGCTTGAAGCTGGCGGGCGTAGATCGTTCTGAGGGAAGCGGAGTGTTCGCGCCCTGGCGGGCGCGGACGGTCGTCCAACAGCCTTGCGCCGGCGGGCAAGTCGCCCGCAGCTTAAGCGCGATTCGTTAGGCCGCTCGACGTATCGAGGTCATCCTGAATCTTCGTCACCTGATCCGGTTCCTCGCTGGAATGGCCCTGGGCGTCATTGGTGTCCTATTCCTTGTGAATGCCTCGAATCATGGCTTCCAAACCGGAGTGGGGCTGGCATGGGGCGGTTGCGGAGTTCTTCTCTTCATTCGTGCTGTGGTCGAGGTGCGAGCTGCGCTCGCGGAGAATGAGAAATGATAGGGAGCGGCCTAACAAGCGCTTGAAGCTGCCGGGCGGTGAGCGTTATAAGGGAAGCGGAGTGTTGGCGCCCTGGCGGGCGCGGACCCTCGTCCAGGTCTCTTGCGCCGGCGGGCGGGTCGCCCGCAGCTTAAGCGCGATCCGTTAGGCGAATCTGTCATAGCGGCGCTCGCGACCGTTATCGCGGTCGTTACGAGCACCGAGTGGATCGGCCAGCCTCTTCATTTGGTTCACGTTCTGACGCTCGTCGGCGCGGGTATGGTTGCCGGTGCGGGTCTAGCACGTGCGCTTGCTCGTTGGCGCGAAGATCGCAAGGTTGGCTCCGATGAACCAGCTGCCTAACAAGCGCTTGAAGCTGCCGGGCGGGATCGCTTCAAGGGAAGCGGAGTGTTGTGCCCCTGACGCGGCACGGACTGTCGTCCAACGGTCTTGCGCCAACGGGCGAGTCGCCCGCAGCTTAAGCGCGATCCGTTAGGCACCTATGACCTCCACGCTCGACGCAAGATTGCACCTGCTGACCTCGCTCGCACTCGCTTTCATCGTCGTGCCGCCGAGCAAGCTCGCTCTGGTCTGCCTCGAAGGGCACCCGTCTGTTCAGCGGGAGTACAAAGGGAGCTTCGGTGTGGTCATTGGGCATGCTGTTGCGGAACGAGCGGTGCCCGAATCGAAGGGCTACCTCGACGGCACAGCGTACTCAGTGAGGGTTGATGAGGTGCTGCGGGGCAAACTCCCAGACAGCATCGAGGTCTTCAGCGAGAACACCAGCGGCCGATTCCCAATGGATGTTGGAAGCAAGTATCTGCTGTTTCTATACCGAGTCCTCGGGCGCACGGTTGTGGACAACTGCGGGAACTCGGGCTTGCTATCGGCGACGGGGGCAGTCCTCGACACCGTACGCCGCCTCGAACGCCAATCCGGTCGCGATCGGTGACGCAGGTGCCTAACAAGCGCTTGAAGCTGGCGGCGCGTTTTCTTCACGGTAGAATTGCATTTGCGATAACTCAGCCGGTGCGCCGCAGCTTAGGCGCGATCCGTTAGGCGGCCCCAGGTCAACCCACTCGTGGAGGCGACCATGCAGCGCCTCACCGAACTGTCCCTCACGCTCGGCGCCGCCCTGTGCATCGCAGCTCCGCTGGCAGCACAGGGCCACACCACCCACCACCACCCGGCCGGAGCCAAGATCATCATGCCGGGCGTCGTAGTTGAACCCGTATGTCGCTTCGCGCAGAGACTGGAGGGTGCCGCTCTCCAGGACTGCGTCCGACACATTTCCGACCAAGATTTCCATCCCGCCCTACTCGCCAGCGATAGCATGCTCTACCTCCTCCACGCATCCTCGACCACGGGCCCCGACACGCGCGCGCGGATTCGGCAGCTCGTCGGCCAGTCGGTCAAGGTCGATGGCACGGTGTTTCCTGCCGCGAATGCTTACCTTATCGTCGTCGACTCGATCAGGACGACCATGCCATGAGTAAGAGGGGGCCGCCTAACAAGCGCTTGAAGCTGGCGGGCGCTGATCGTTTTGAGGGAAGCGGAGTATTTGCGACCTGGCGAGCGCGGACTGTCGTCCACTATCCTTGCGCCGGCGGGCGAGTCGCCCGCAGCTTAAGCGCGATCCGTTAGGCAGCCCGGGACGAGAGTCTTTTTAATGTGGCGCGGCGCGAAAGCGAGCAGCCGGTGCGCCACGGCGTGGGCGCCCAACTTGAGCTGGCAGGGAGCGCGCTTCCGTGGGGCGAGGCGGGCCACCGGGACGCATGATGGGCGCGACCACAGGGCTGCCTAAGAAGCGCTTGAAGCTGGCGGGCCTCACGAGGGTCAAGGAATCGGAGTGTTTGTGCGCCGTCCAGCATTCACTATCGTTCAGTTACGGGTCCGCCTGCGGGCCTTGTCTGCCCGCAGCTTAAGCGCGAGCCGTTAGGTGGCGGCGATCGCGACTGAGGGCGACCTCTTCCGTTGTGGGGCGCGCGTGCCGGTTCGGACGAATGGGGCGAACATCGGTCCTCCACGGCAGCGCGGCGACGTTTCGGTGAGCGGGTAGGTGTCTCGGCGCGGGCCGCCACCTAACAAGCGCTTGAAGCTGGCGGGCCGCTCGATCTATAAGGAATCGGAGTGTTTGTGCGCCGGGGGACAGTATCTATCGTTCAGCTGCGGATGCGCCGGCGGGCCTCGTATGCCCGCAGCTTAAGCGCGATCCGTTAGGCGGCAAACGCGGCGCCATGGAACATTTGCTCCGCACCATCAGACGCACGATCACAGCGGGCGCCCTCTGCCTTGCGGCCTGCAATTGGTTCGGGTCGGGGGTGGAGCTAGAAATGGCCACGAGGTCCGTTACGCGACCACGGCCTGATAGCATGGTCAGCATTTCGTACCGTGTGACAAATCGCGGTTCGTCCTCCACCTATCTGTTGGCTTGCGGCCAACTCCCCACTCCAGAGACAGACCGTCTTGTCGCGAACAGCTGGCAGGAGTATGGGGGCACCGGCTGCGTCGCCATCTATGACATGAGGCCGCTGGCCCTAGCGCCGGGTCAGGCGGTGGATGCTAGCTGGAGCTCGGATGTCGCCGGGACGTACCGGCTGCGTCTCTTCTTTGGCGACGATCCTACCGCGGCCACCGCGAAGAGCGTTATCGGGCCGACGTTCGTCGTGCAGTGAGGTTGCCGCCTAACATGCGCTTGAAGCTGGCGGGCATGATCGCATTAACGGAACCAGAGTGTTGCGCGCCTGACGGGGCGCGGACCGTCGTCCACTACGCTTGCGCGCAGCGAGCTGGGGCCCGCAGCTTAAGCGCGATCCGTTAGGCGGCCGCGAAGTAGAATTAAGACCGTATCGTCAACGGGGGGGCGGGGCCGGTTCGCAACTCAAACTGCCGAACGGCGACCCATGTGTCTCGAGGCAACCTCCGCTCGGCGCGGCATCCAGTTAAGTGGCGGGGTCGGTGCGGGGAAGCGGCCGTCTAACAGGCGCTTGAAGCTGGCGGGCCTATCGACGTTTAAGGAATCGGCGTGTTTGTGCCCTGGCGCGCATTGTCTATCGTTCGGCTGTTGACGTGGCGGCGGGTCTTGTACGCCCGCAGCTTAAGCGCGATCCGTTAGGCGGCAGCGCTATGCCAGGTATGCAACCACGTTGGGAAGCGCACTTCGAGCATGGCTCGCTTCATGTTTCAGGTAGCGCTATTAAGTACCCCAACGATTTCTCCACTGCCAGCCTAGCTCGCCAGCCCGATGACCCCGCGCATCCTGACGTCCTGATCTACCGCGTCGTGTTCCATCGCGACAAGGAGCCCTTCTGCGACGCCGACCTAGTCGGTCCGGTTCACTATTTCGAGCAAGTTATTCCTCGGGGCAAGAGACGGATTCGGGTCATCGCCGCGGAAGGTGCGTTTGAGTTCCCGATA
>WNGP01011798.1_pt1 | contig 11209 bp, 15 predicted proteins | sample 5407671 | NCBI WGS metagenome assembly WNGP01 (sample SAMN13153381, study PRJNA577476) | soil metagenome | isolation source: 40 cm soil or saprolite under Garry oak tree replicate 2 | place: USA:California | collected 2016-06-15
ACGCCTTATAAGGTGGGAGCTTATACACAGGCAGTGCTTCTTGGAAGTGGAGCGGGGTATAAAGTACTTGTGGCGTCGCCCTATGGCACTTCTAACCAAGCAATGCTGTTTGATCCGTCAACGAATTCGTGGACTGTGAAGGCAAATATGAATACCGCTAGATCGGTGTTCAGCCTGACGGGTCTGAGCGATGGTAATGTCTTAGCAGCAGGTGGTAACGGTAGTAGTACTAATTATCTGAAAGCTAGTGAAGTATACACCCCATAGACTTAACTTTTTTCCTGTCTCCACAAAGTCTTATGAATGGCAGATTATCCTGATCTATGACTCCGTTTTTTCAGGGGAACACCCAATCGGTGGAGTGCAGCATAAACTGTTTTCATATCTCTTCTGGTTATACTTGCAATTTCCTTACTACTCATACCAAGTGAAAAATAATACCATTTTACTTCAGCATCAAAGTCACGTGTTTTCGGGTTTCTAAGTCCTGTGTCTTTCACGCCCTTGAAAGGAATACCTAATCTACTGAGAACACTATAAATGGTTGTTCTAGGCCTCCTGATTTTTCCTGCTATCTCAGGAGCAGTCAGGCCTTGTTCGCTATATTTCCGTACCTCTGTTTCAATCTCTCGCGTTTCCGGGCTTTTTCGCCTGAGCGCGCTATTGAAGGGAATATGTAGTCTGCGGAAGACGCGGTAAATCGTTTGCAAATGTTTCCCGGTTTTTCTTGCAATCTCAGAAGTGGTCAAACCTTGTTCACTGTATGCTCTTACCTCTGCTTCAAGCGCAAGCACTTGAGGGCTTGTTGCACCATATACTGCTTTTCCCACATAGTTGCGGGGAATTCCTAACCGGCTGAGAACTTCGTAGATTGTACGCCCAGGTCTCCCGGTTTTTCTTGCAATCTCAGCAGTGGTCAAACCTTGTTCACTGTATGCTCTTACCTCTGCTTCGAGCGCTTGTGTTTCCCGGCTTTTTCGTCTGCGTGGCAATGGAATATGTAAGCGGTGATGAATGCGCTGTATATTAGACTCACTTCTCCCAGTTCTTTTTGCTATCTCAGGCGTACTCAAACCGTGCTCGTTATACTTCCGTACCTCAGCTTCAAGCGCAAGCGTACTTGAATTTCTCAGCCTGCGTCCTGTGTCTTTTGCACGCTTGAAAGGCAGGCCTAATCTCTGGAGTACCGTATAGATCGTAGGTGCAGGCCTGCCGATTTTTCTTGCAATTTCAGGAACGCTCATATTTTGTTTGATGTATTTCCGTACCTCAGCTTCAAGCGCAAGCGTTTGAGGGCTTGGTGTTCGCAGCTTATGTACCTCGTCTCCTGAGCGGGTGAGCTCTTATGTACCTCGTCTCCTGAGCGGGTGAGCTTGGTGAGTGCTTCGTTGGCTTGATGCCTATTGATTTCACTTATCCCTGGTCTTCTTTTTCTGACAGGCGGCAGTGCATATTCCACTGCAAGCTTGCGGTAAAGCTGTCGTACGCGCTCGCGAGATACGTTTAAGGTTTGCGCCAGTTCGCTTAAGGATACAGGTGTATTGGGCTGCGTCGACAGAGAGTGCTGTAAGAGCTTGAGCAAGCGCAGTTTAGTTGACTGGTTGGAAAAAGCCATACAAAGTAAGCCTTATTCTAGTAAAAAGCCCTGCTTCCTTGCAACTTTCATTTTGCCTGACATTACCCCACTTTTGCCTCAAAACATTTGTCATTGCGAGGAGGTACGACGAAGCAATCTCAAACATCAAGGGGACTGCCGCGTCGGGCTACTTGTATATGCCCTCCTCGCAATGACAGGTACAAAGTGGGGTAATGTCAGTCATTTTGCCTATTGACAAATAATGAAGAGTATATCAATAATGAATATACAAACATTTTATGACACCTGCCAAAACAGTAAAAAATCTCCAAAAAGGGTTCACCCTCATCGAACTCTTAGTCGTCATCGGCATCCTCGCAATTCTACTTGCTATCGTCCTCATAGCTATAAACCCAGCAAAGCAATTTGGACAGGCAAATGATACAAAAAGAAGATCCGATGTTAATGCTATTCTTAACGCCATAGATCAGTACATGGCAGATAATAAAGGGGTTCCACCGGCAGGTATTCCGGTATCACCTGCTGCTGCAAAGCATATTGCAGATGTTGCTTCTGGTGGTGTGGAGTTGTGTACTATATTGACAACTAAATACTTGGCTGCGTTACCGGCAGATCCAACCGCAGGAACACCTGTAGCTGGTCAAGTTGCACAACCATGCCCAGCAGTATATGATACAGGGTATACAGTAGTAGCAAGTTCGGCAGACAATAGAATAACAGTTGCAGCACCTACCACATATGATCCAACAGCAGTTATATCGGTAACAAGGTAAGTTTTAAAAAGAACTGTTTTGAAAATCCTCTGAGAAGAGGTTTTTTTATGCCACACTCACAAATAATTGCGCAGCTTCACAGATGGATACATTTGGCTATACCTTGGATACAATGAATACGACTACCATCCATATCAAAATTGACGTGCAAACTCGCGACGAAGCTCAAAAAGTAGCAGAAAAATTCGGTTTTAGTCTTACCTCATTGGTAAATGCTCTCCTCAAGCAAATTGCCAGGACTAAGCGGCTTTCCTTCAATCTTGAGGAGAAACCAACGAAATAAATGATTGAGTCGCTGAGGAAATCAGACTTTATCTAATTCAGCATTTTAACAACCAGGCAAAACATGATATAATAATCTCAACAAAAATCACTTGCCTGCCTTATGCAAAAAGCTATAACCTCTTCTCTACTTCTCCTTGCGGTATTTCTCTTCGTTGGACTCCAACCAGTTGTCGCCCGAAGTGGTTGCTGCTCCCATCATGGCGGCGTCAGTTCTGATGGGTGCGGTTGTAATGATGGTACGCCTCTCAGTGATACCTGCGCACCCTATTACGTCTGTACTGCAAATACAAACTACCAAGCACCCGTCGTACAAAGCACAGAAATTCCTCCAACTGTACCTACCAAAGTAGCTCCACCAACGTCTACACCCTCACCCACCGCAACTCCGACACCCTCCCCAGCAGTAAACGGGGTCTCGACAAAAGCACCCCAAGCGCCGGTCAATGTCGCAGGCGACAGTTCCAGCGGAAACCCGATACCCGTATTATTCGGGTTAGGTGTGGCAGGCGGCTTAGGCTATCTTGTATGGCGTAAATTTAAAAACAGAGGTCAAAAAAAATCTTTCCCTCAAAATGAAACTACCCAAAAATAGCGTTGTTCGCAGCATACTTATTATATTGTTGTTTGGCGTTGGTACGGTACTCTTCCCTTTGACCATTGGTTTTGCGATAACTCTCTATGCCTTCAAACATATAAAAAAATTGCCGTATCGCATTGCAGTCATCGTGCTGGCTTTTTTCGTCACACTTGCATTAGGTACTCTCTGGACTTCTGCACTGTATCAAACCGCAAAGTATACGATGCAACCAGTAACAACCACTCTTGAGCCTCCCACACCAGATGATGAGGAGGGTACTGCAATGAGTACCCAGCCTTCGCAAAGAGAGTCACCCGTTCCCAGCTCCAACACAGTACATCCTTCCTCGACAGGAACAACCCCCGCAGTCTCTTCAAATGGCTGTAATCAAGCGTTGTGGAGTCACGTCTATAATCCAAGCAGGCTCAAAATACTCAATCAGTGTCTACAGGTGACCGGCACAATCGAGGTTATTAGGTTGGAAAAAGATGGAGACGATCATATTTTATTAAAACTTGATCCGGGACAAGAAAATTTATTGAACGAGAAAAACATTGCGCAACAACATAGCGATTTAGTCTTAGAGCCGGTGTGCCTTCATACCGTCACACAAGCAGATGCAAAATCCTCCTGCAATGGATTTCACAGTAATGTCGCCATACCACGAGTAGGCACGCACGTAAAAGTCATTGGGTCGTATGTCTTAGATACCGCACATGGGTGGAACGAGATACATCCAGTATCGACCATCAACAATTTATAAATCTAAAAAGAGTATAAGGGTACCGCCCCGATTTTAACGTAGATGTACGCTAAGCCAAGACCCCTGCTTCGTATAAGGTGCTCAGCTTGTTGAAAAACTCCGAATAACCTCGTCAGTTTGAGTTTGCACTCGAAAGTCTGAGCGTAAATGGAGAACAAATAACAGCACAAGCTCATCAATATAGCCTTTTTTCAACAGGCTGGTGCTGTTATATACACCGCTACTTTTCAAGCAACTTTTACCCGGAATTGTCAAGTCTCACTTTGGACAACTTGCATTCACACACGTTCTATGTGTTAAGAAGCGTTTTTGGAGGATGATACGATGGATCAAAACACAGGTCATGGGTCTGGTACTTCCCTACGTGACGCAAAAATTAAGCAAGAATGAGAAAGTAAGGGAAGAGAGAAAGGCGATCATTAAGCAAGTATATCAAACACTGCTCAGTGCTCACGACCTCTGTATCCAACTTGCTTACGATGTGCGAAACGCAAGAAAAAATGACCTTGATACCGTTGGGAGAATTAAAGAAATAAGCTCAACTAAGCAAATAACTACCATGTTAATAGGGATAGACCTGCCTCTCCTTAAAGAAGATTTGAAAGAATACGAAGACACTATTACTGCGTATTGGAATAGAATGGGAGGTTACTATGCTGCAAGGGATCAGATGAAATCCCCCACCGGAGTTGTGATAGAGGAAGAGCTTATAAAAGCAGAACTGGCTTATGAAAAAAGCCTCGCGAACATTCTGGGCAAACTAGAGAAGCTTGTTAATTGAGATAAGATACCCTCTTTTCACAACTAACAAGGGTGTCTTTTTCTTGCTTCCTAATAATGGGGTAATACCAGCGCCGCTGCATTTTGGGGCATGTTACCTACTCCCAATTGACACATAATGATATACTGCTGAGAAAGTAAGACGTAGGGGGATGCTTTAAGGGTATCACCCCGATTTCTATGCAGGTGTACGCTAAGCCCCCCACTTTCGATATATATAACACCCATACCCGTAGCAAACGTGCAGTGTTATAATATCCCTGCTCTATGCAGACCCCAATCCCCAATCAAGCAACTCAAGACGACTTCTGGACACACGATATAAAACTGTTTGATGGACGGTTCCGCTTTTACGGCGATAAAGCCCGACCAGTACGCGGCAAAATTCATACCAGCGAGGAGACGTACCGGCTCGAAGCATATGAGCAAGATATCCGGCCAATTGAGACACTCAAGGGCAGCCGCACCTACATTATGATGCACCCCTATATAATTGAGCCGATCCTCACCTTTTCGGTTGGCCTCTACAATAAACCCAAGGTGTATGCCGACCAAGGCACGGTCATCGGGGAAACGCTCGGCGGGCTAAAGCAAGAGGGAGTCCGTCATGTGCAGATAGGCAGCGCCCAGGCCTGGTACTACCACCAGGATAAGACACTTGAGATATGGGAATGCTTCCTGGACAGCACGTTTCGCACGCACCCCATTGTTGACGATCCGCACATGAAAAAGTTGTGGCAGACACTTGAGGCCTGGCTTGTTGCACAGTTCCCGGAGGCCACCCGGATTGTAACACCGTGCTATGACCCGATTGCCCATTCTATTGAAGAATACCAGACGTTCTTGCGCTCGCTTGGTTTTGCACCAGTTGCAAAAAAGGCATTTGGAAAAATGCTCTAATCCCCCTTTTGCTTCGTATAATTCGTCTTTATGCGAACCAGGCCCTTGACAACCACGCTCGTTCTCTGCTAAAAATGGTTCAATATAACGCTGGTTTTCCCCTGTTATATGAACCGGATTTTGTAAATGTGGGGCATTGCCAAAACGCAGACTGTCAGGCAGAATGAGACCAGGAAAAGCGGACCGGAACATGTTAGCAGTTTCCCGTGAGAAATGCTACACCGGCAGAAGGACGTTTATGGACACAGCAACAGCATTGTACACATCACTCACCCGATACCTCAACAGTCTCACAGGACGAAACTTGAGCGGGCATACGGCAAGCGCCTACCGCACTGACCTGCTGCAATTCTTGACATGGCTTGCGGAGAACGACATCAGTGTGACCAGCCCGGAGAAGATCACCCGGACGCATATTCTTGACTACCTCTCTTACCTGGCAGGATTAGGTAGGTCTGGTGTCACCCGCTCGCGCAAACTGGCAGCGATCAGGGAATACTGCAAGTTTCTGGTCACTGAGAACATCCTTTCCGCCTCCCCCACTGAGGCAATTGTCCGGCCCAAGGGCGAGCGAAAGCAGCGCGTGTTCTTGCGCGTTGATGAATACATGCGGCTTCTGAACGCCGCACTCGGCAACAACCGGGACTACGCCATTTTGCAACTCTTCCTCCAAACCGGCATCCGGGTCGCGGAGCTGGTCGGGTTAACCCTTTCGGATATTGACCTTGCGACAGGCGCGATGCTTGTCAACGGCAAGGGAAACAAGCAGCGCACCATCTACCTGGAGAAGAAAGCGACCCAGGCCCTCAGAGCCTATATATCAGACCGGCCACACAGCTTGGAGCAGCACGTGTTTCTCAACTACCAGGGCAATGGGTTATCCGTGCGGGGCGTCATGGATATCGTTGAGAAGTACCGGAAGCTGGCCGGGATTACCAAGAAATTCAGTTGCCACTCCTTACGTCATACCTGCGCGACGTACAAAGCGGTGAAGGGGTATACCCCGCCGGATCTGCAAGACCTGCTGGGACATAATAAGCCGGAGACCAGCCTGATCTACGTACACATGGCGCGGGACGCACGGCAATTGATGCAGCAGACCAGCTTATGAACAACACACTTCCCTACCATATACAAATAGGCAAACCGCCGAGAGCCATACGCAAGGCGAAACTTGACAATATCGCCTTGGTCCCGGCATCGCTCTTGTTCCAGAAGGGCAAGTACCAGACCATTGCCAACAACCTCCCCGGACGAGGTGTGCTGATTTGTGAAACTGAGAAGAAAGAGCGGATTAGCCATATTCTTGAGCGTGTGGCATCATTCTTCCGGCAGCGCGGCCACTTTGTGAAGACTCTCCCTTACTCGCTGATTTAAGAGTACCTGGCCGTCTGTGACAGCGACGTTGGTACTAAAGCTATCACCGAGAATTGTGCGAAATTACACGCTCAGCGAATCCACACCCCTTTCCCCAAATATATGGAGATGTTTACTCGGGGAAATTTTCGTCAAAACGGTTGTTTACTGTTGCGACTATCTTCCCAAATACTTTCTTTTTCTTTTGTACCAGCGGGGATTTTTCATTTTCCTGTCCTTTGAAAAGCTCTGCTTGTATTAACATTTTTCCCTCACGGATTTTTATTAACACTATTCTCCCCAATTCTCCTAACGTCTTGTCCTCAAAAACGAGACAATGCCCCCGATGGTCATAGCCTCTTGAAGCTGTTACTCCCGGAGGCAAATCATCCGGCTGCAACGGTTTTAAGCCGGGCCTGAGCCGTTGTCCTTCTGCCATCCATTGCAATTCTGCCATGAATCGCTTTGTGTTTCCTAATGCCTCAAGCCCTTTTTTTACTTGCTTCGGATTCTGCGAAAAGTCCTTGTAGGTCGGCTTCTGGGGTTTTCCTTCCTTTTCCTCCTTTGTTCTTCTAAGCATTACTTCACCCAGCAAATCGGCAATTTTTTTGGCATCCTGAAATAATTGCTGCTTTTCATCTTCCGGAAAGTATCTTCCTAATCCCTTACTCAGCATGACTTCAAATTCACCTGTGTCGAGAAAATTGCCATCCATAATGGTGTTACTTACGCTCAAGTGTCTGTACCGTGAGAGTGTTTCACAACAGGCGTGAGCGAGTGGTTTCAGTTTTTCATCTATGTCTTCATACATATCCATTCCAATTTCCTGATTTATAACAAAGCTAATGGCATTGCCGTGTATTTCAAACCGGAATAAAAAAATTGCCACATCATTCCCGGCTAAATTTTTCAAATTATTCATAGCACGAGTTCCGTTTCTTCGCCATTCGTAACGGCATCACCGAGTATGTGGGTGCATGTATCCGTTCAGGCGCAAAAAATACGTGTATTCCTTATCACATATCTAGGACAAATCGGGGTGGAACCCTTATCAAAAGTGTTTTTGCCGGTTCTCAAGCCCCTTAATGCTTGTTTCTCCAATTCGTCAGATATTCTTCGAGGGCGACAATCAGTTCACTGTTGAAATTCCGACGATGGCGTTTTCCCGCTTCTTTGAGATCGGTTATGATATATTGCGGTATGCGGACAGTCGTTTTGACCAGTGTCTCGTCTTTGTGGTGTTCCTGATCCATAGGTGCAACTTTCCGTATTATATCGGTGGAGAGGGACAAGCGCAAGAAGGAGATGCGAAACAACGGCATAAAGACAGCTTCCAGCCATTCCGATGCTGGCACTTATCAGCTTTCTGCCGATCTGTTTCCGCTTCAAACTATATCAGTCTGTACTCGTTCTCTCCTCTGGCCGGGGGAGGGCTGGGAAAATAGCAATCCCCTTATTATTTTCTCTGCTCGCTTGCGTTACCGGAGCAAGCTTCCTCAGCTTCTTCTTGTGTTTCCCCCTATATAAAATGACTGGCATTTCTGCTATGCTGGATCGTGGATGAAACTGTTTTCCCTGCCAAAAGACAAAGCGAAAAAACCGGCCAGGCGCAAACTGACCAAAGAGGACGTTCTCCTTGCCCAGCGGATTAAACAGGTGCGAAAAGAGCGGGGGTTAACCCAGGCGGAACTCTCTGACATCTTGGGAATGAATACCGTCTATATCGCCCAGGTTGAGGCAAAACAGCAGGGGCTCAGTCTGCCGATGGTCTACCGCATTGCCAAAGTCCTCAACATCCCGCTCAAAGAATTATTTTCCTTTTAGGCGCACTAACATAGCGCTGGTACTTTCCCAAAATCCATCGACAAAAACACGCAGATCCTCACAATTCCCCTCCCCTATCTCAACAGATTGATACGAAATATGCTCATTGAAAAAACTTGACAAAAATACGCTACAATTATAGCAAGAGCAGGTGAGCCGCGATGAAACGGCACTTGCTTTTTTCTAAAAATGGCATATATCTTACTCCCCCTAATAAATGAAGCAAAGAAAATCTATAAAGTGTTAAAAACTTTTTATAAAGACAACGGGTTACGTGGGTTTCTTATACTCTTGGTAATTATCTCATTTCTTATCGGCATCCTTCTTTTTAAATCTCTTTCTGACATCCTTTCTCAAAAGCATGGGTCTACGCCTGGCAGCCAGATACTAAATCAACCACAAACCCAGCACCAAACAGTTATAAATAATATAAATGTGGGGCAGGTTACCCAGCAGCCAAGTCCAACGGTGACACCAGTATCCCAGCAAATAACAACTACACCTACCCCTACCCCGGATGAGCTGGGTATGAGCACGCATATTGACTGTAGCAACAAACCCTTTCCTAAAAATACGAAAGTATGGGATTTATCTCTCTATAATCTCATAAACGGTGATGGATTTTATGCGCCAAGCCCGAGAGGTAAAAATGGGTATCGCTTTCCTCCGATTACATACAAAGCCTCTATTTCTGCTGCATTTAAAGAGTTCAGTCTGCATTACATGGTGCGGAATATTGACAAAACAAGCACCCATTCAGCATCATTGTATGTTTCACTGCACGAATTTATAGACAAGTCGGATGAGAGAACTGTTTTTTACCTTAATATACCGGAGCCAGAACCGTATACGAATATGATTGAACTGCGAACAATGGACATGACCTCAGCAATTCCCAGCATAATCCAGGCTCCGCCGATTTATCTTCGGTACAAGATGGAAGCTGATGGCATGCATTACCAGCTCAGAATAACATATGTACCTGAAGGCGGCGGACAGCCGATAACAGAAGATCATGATATAACTGTCCCTCCGTCTACCGTTAAACTGAGCGATAAAGACTATTACTTAGCATTTGGCGTAAACAATACGGGGAGTATAGACCCGATGGATTACATATTCTGTGATATTCCCGACGGACAATAAAGTCAGGCTGCTTCCCAATCCCCTTATGTTGACTCCTTGCGATCTCCTCTTTTAAACAACCAGTCGCGGATTTTATCAACGACGGATTTCGTATCCTTAAACATATGGCTGATGCTGGATGCTATGATTTCCTTCAGGTCATACGGAGCGGTTAGCATGAGCACTACGACGATAAGCAATGCCACAACAGGAAACGCTATGTTGGATTGTCCCGGCCCGTTTGCGAGTGACACCACCGGCTGGTTAAAATTATGGGCCAGAAAATAGATAAACACAGAAACAACAAGCATAACGCCTACGCCGAACGTAATCCATCTCATGACCTTTATATCAGTTGCTTCTTTTGCCATAGGTCATCATCATTATATATCCGTTATGCACCCTGTCAATAAAAGGCTCATCCGCTTCCGGCACCACTGATCCGGCTGACTCCCCTCTTGCCTATAACCAGCATTCTCTTACTCTTCTCTCACCCACGGTAAACCTCTTCTTTTCTATACTGTACTGATCTAGAGCAAGCAGGCAGTAAAGCCCTATTACAAGCGATACGGCAGCACCGCATGTTTTCTTTTGCTCTTTGACAGACTTGTTGCAGTTGTCCCATCCACCAGGAAGGAGCAATGCCATGCCACTTTTAACAACTTATCCGGATGTCCGGATGGTAGGAAAGGAGAGATAAATTGGAAACCCAGGATGTCCTCACGAATGAGGAACAGTATCGCGGCATCACCAAAGGTTTACCGCGCTTCACCCGTGCAGAGGAAGCAATGCTTATTGCCCAAGCAAGAGCAGGAGACAATAACGCGCGGGAGCAGATTATCGTCGGTTGCCTCAACTATGTCGGCAATCTTGCCAACTGGTACAAGCAGTACCTCTTTCACGATGAATACCTTGACCTCGTAGGAGAAGGAAATCTCGCAGTTGTGGAGGCCTTTGACACAGCGCTCTTGAAAGAGAACCCCTGCGGGTATTTACGGGGTGTGGCAAAGTACACCATCATCCAGTATTGCTACACACGGGTTAACCTGATTGTCCGGCCTAAGAAGACTGCGGAGACGGTCTACACGACAAGCTTAGACGAGAAACCGTATACCTATGATAGACTGGCGTGTCGCGCCCCTGCGACAGTCACGAAAGTCCGTGACTACTCCTGCCTCTACGCTGCGCTGGAGAAACGCCCACAGACTTACCGAGAAGTGTTGGTAAAA
>WNGP01007035.1_pt1 | contig 11208 bp, 12 predicted proteins | sample 5407671 | NCBI WGS metagenome assembly WNGP01 (sample SAMN13153381, study PRJNA577476) | soil metagenome | isolation source: 40 cm soil or saprolite under Garry oak tree replicate 2 | place: USA:California | collected 2016-06-15
AGGTGCGAAGCTTTTCGAGATCGGGTACCTCTGACCTTGCCCTCCGTGCTATCCATTTCCCGGAAAGGACCTCGAGATTTGTTCTCTCGATTAGATAAGGCGCCATTTCCATGAGCAGAGCTATCGCCAGCACGCTAGCGGCGCGCAAGGAAAAATCTCTGGTCGAGTTAGGCGGAAAAAAGAAAGAAAATCCGACGAATATAGTTGCCAATGAAAATGCCCCGCATGTCACAAACGAAATCACGGCCATCTCCCACGAACGGATCCACTGGTTCCCGAAGCGCGAAAAAATCGTCGCACCAAGATAAACGCATCCGCCTCCGACGAGGGACCACGCCGCTAATCGGCGCGAAAACCATCTAGAGCCCGAAATTGCGTGAACCACGAGAAGTGCAATTGCCGGCACAGCAGGCAAAACGTAACCGGGGAGCTTTGATCTCGAAATTGAGAAAAAAACAAAACAGAACGACGACCAACACAGAATCAGACAAGTAAGAGCATTGATTTGGTCGTCGTTCTGTTAGAAATCGGGATTGTGGCAGGCGCAGAGGATGTACCAGGGCAGGGCGGTCAGACAAAAGGAAGCCATTGCCGTGGGATGAAGCAGGCGGAAAGCATCGCGCCAGCGCTTCGTGAAAATAGCCCAGAGGAAAACCGCTCCTCCGCACAAGATAACGGCGGCGGGACCTTTCGCTAGCACAGCCAGGCCCAGGAAAAGACCGAAGAGTATCAGCGCGAGCCACGGTGTTCGCGGAAGGATTGGCGTGTTTTCGGTGGTTTCCACCAGCCCAAGCACGACGGCGCCGCAGACCATTGCAGTGGCGAGCATGCTTGCGAACGACATGTCCGTCGCGGCGCCGTGCGAGAAGCCAATCATGCCGACGCTTGTGGGCAGCAACAGCAGCAGCCAGCGCGCGCATTCTTCTCCGTAAGTGCGCCAGGCCAGCCATGCGAGCGCCAGGGTTGCTAGCAGCGCCGAGATCGCGCTTGGCAAGCGGGCAGCGACTTCGGGTGCGCTGGAGCCGAACAGCTTGAAGAAGATCGCGCCTCCCCAATAGAGAAGCGGAGGTTTTTCAAACCACGGTTTTCCGTAAAGCCGCGGCGTGACCCAATCGCCCGTTTCCGCCATGTCCCGAGCGATCCAGGCATAGCGCGGCTCATCGGGACCGACGAATCCAATCACGCCGAGATGGCTGAAATAGCAAATATAAAGTGTGGTCAGGATCAGAATGGCCCAGCCAATGCGCTGCGCGGGTGTCGCAGTGATTTCGCCGGGCGGTTGTGAAGTCATAGACAGTTGATTTTCTCGAACAAGCCTCGAAGCGTAGTAAATGATGACCGCTAGGCGATAATTTTAACGATGACCCCTAAGCCGTCAATTTTAACGATGACCGCAAAGCGGTCAATACTTCTAGCATAATGTCCAGCGATGAAGGAACGGCTCGCGTACGCGGTTGTGTGGAGTGTGATTAAGTTGGCGGGTGCGTTGCCGCGTTCCTTGGCTCGTGCATTAGCGGTGGGCCTGGCGAGAATACTGTTCGCCGTCACGCCGAAGCTACGCAAGACTGCGGAGTTTAACTTGAAGCTCGCGTTTCCACAGTGGACGGACGCGCAGCGCGAAGCAACGATTCGAGGGATGGTGCGTAGCCTCGCTTGGATGGCGGCGGAGTTTGCGCGCATGCCACGCTACACCCGGAAAAATATAGAAGAGATCATTGTTCTCGATGGACAGGAAAACTTTCTGGAGGGCCAGCGCCGCGGCAAGGGCGTCCTTTTTTTAACGGCGCACATGGGCGCGTGGGAACTTTCGTCGTATGCGCACGCGGTGTATGGCTATCCATTGCATTACATGGCGAGGCCGCTGGACAACGTCCGCCTCGATGCGCTGGTGAACCGTTATCGCGGGCTCTCCGGCAACGCGCCGATTTTCAAGAACGAATCGGCACGCGTGATGCTTAGAACCTTGAAAGAAGCCGGCACTATCGGCATCCTTGCCGACCAGAACACGATGCGCGAAGAAGGAGTCTTCGTGGATTTTTTCGGCGTGCCAGCCTGCACGACCACCGGTATCGCGCGCGTGGCGCTTCACACCGGGGCCGCGGTTGTGCCGGGATACGCGGTGTGGGACGAATCGCTAAAAAAGTATCGGTTGCGATTCGAACCCCCGCTGGAACTCGTTCGAACAGGCGACACTGAGCACGACATCGTCGAAAATACTCAGCGTTTTGCGAAAGTGACTGAAGAGATTATTCGAAAGTATCCCGAACAGTGGGTCTGGGTGCATGCGCGTTGGAAGACGCGGCGCCAGGGTGAGCCGCCACTTTACGATTTTCTCTGAGGCGACAGGATATGAGTTTGCGCGGGTGGTGATTGGGGGGCGTGATGAAGCATACGGCGAAGGATTTAGCCGACGCGATTGGCGCGGTTGTAGAAGGCAAGGGTTCGATCGAGTTGACTGGCGTGGCTGCGCCGGAACGCGCGTCGTCCGGCGATTTGATTTTCGTGGACGCGGCGAAGCACACGGCGCGCGCCGAAGCGTCAGCTGCCGCGTGCGTGATTCTTCCGCCGGGGCTTGCTGTTACGGGGAAAACGATTCTTCGTGCGAAAGAGGCTAAAGTCGCGTTCGCGAAGGCAGCCGCTCTGCTGCGCGAAGCTTCTATCATTGCGACGGGAGTGCATCCAACCGCGGTGATCGCGCCGCTGGCAAAAATCGCATTGAATGCAAGCATTGGACCTTATGCTGTAATCGGAGAAGACGCTCATATCGGCGAATCCACGCAGATCGGCGCGCATTGCGTCATCGGCGCAGGAAGCTGGATCGGGGACAATTGCCGGATCCACCCACGAGTTACACTATATGCGAATACTCGCATCGGCAATCGTGTCGAGATTCATGTGGGGGTGGTGGTGGGGGCGGATGGTTTTGGATACGCGTTTGGTGGTGGGCGACACTGGAAATTTCCGCAGGTGGGAATCGTTGAGGTTGGCGACGATGTTGAGATCGGGGCGAACTCCACAATCGATCGCGGTTCGCTCGACGACACGTGCATCGCCGAAGGCGTGAAGCTCGATAACCTGGTGCACGTCGGCCACAACGTGCAAATCGGCGCGCACACGGTGATTGCGGCGCAGACCGGTATTTCCGGATCGAGCGTACTGGGCCACCATGTAGTCGTGGGTGGCCAAGTCGGAATAGCGGACCATTGCACGCTCGAGGATCAATCCGTTGCTGGTGCACAAGCGGGTATCCCGACCGGGAAAACGATTCGCAGCGGGCAAGTGGTGTGGGGAACTCCAGCCCGGCCGCTCGACAGGTTTAAGGCGCAGTATGCGTGGTTCGCACGCCTCCCGGAGTTAGGTGCGCGCATCAAAAAGTTAGAAGGACAGCTAGAGGCCAAACTTGGCAAGTCCTGAACCAGCGCGAAAGTCATTGCCGTGCCGCTTGATCGTTGTTGGCGGGCACACGCGGAGCATTGGCAAAACGCAACTGGTGTGCGACGTCATCGCCGCACTGCCCAACGCGAAGTGGCTCGCCGGAAAAATTACTCAGTACGGACATGGCGTGTGCGCGACGAACGGGCATGAATGCGATTGCGCTCCGACAGAGCACATTGTGGCTCTCGATTGGGAATCGAGCGGAGAAGGTAGCACCGACAGCGCACGTTTTTTGCAAGCCGGAGCTGCCCGCTCGTTCTGGCTACGGACGAAGCAGGGATACCTGGCAGAGGGAATGCCGCCACTACGAGAAGCTCTAGCCAGCGTAGAAGAATCTGCGGGCAGAGACGGCCTCAATGTGATCGTTGAAAGCAATTCGCTGCTGCATTTCGTGAGGCCCTCGCTGTACGTCACGGTGCTTGACGCCACGCGCGACGATTTTAAGGATTCTGCGCGACATATGCTCGATCGGGCGGATGTTTTTGTGTTCCGGCGCGGACTTGACGAGGGTGCAATTACACAACCTCCCTGGATGCAGCTTCCAGCGCAGCTTTTGCGGCAAAAGCCTTCAGTACTGCAGCGGGAAACAGACCCGCTACCTGAGCCACTCTTTCAGCTCGTGAAACGCATTCTTGAATCTCCAGCTACCGTTTTACTGTGATGACGAATCAAAAAAACGAGACATCTTGGGCGTTGACCGTGCTGTCAAATGAGGCGATACTTACTTTAGTATCTGGCGAAGGCCCGCAAGCTGTCCGCCTTAACTCTGGAACGATATGGAAATTAAGGAGTTAGCGGCGACCCAAGGGTGTCTCGGGGGACTCGCGTCCGGCGAGGTATTTCGTTTTTATTGCTCTGGGGGAGCATAGATGGCGTCACTCGTCAGAATGGGTGAGGAGTATTCGACTACCGCTGCGCCAGCGTCCTGGCGCGAGCAGGATTGGGCACAAAAACTTCCAGAAACGATCGAGCGTGGCGCAGAGCACCTGCTTTCTTTGCAGGCGACAGACGGCTACTGGCAAGGCGAACTCGAAGCCGACTCCACCCTTGAATCGGACTATATTTATTACCTCTTTGTTCTCGGCAAAGCCGATCCCGTCCGCATTGCGAAGCTAGCCAACTATGTTCGCCGCAAGCAGCTCGAAGACGGAGGCTGGAACCTCTATCCCGGCGGCCCGTCTGAGCTCAATGCGACGTGCAAGGCGTATTTCGCGCTGAAGCTTGCCGGTGACGATATGAACGCGCCACACCTGACGGCTGCGCGTGACACAATTCATCGACTTGGTGGGCTGGAGCACACAAACTCTTATGTCCGCTTTTATCTCGCACTGGTCGGAGCACTGGGCTGGGAACTGGTTCCCGCGATTCCGCCGGAACTGATGCTTCTGCCAAACTGGTTTTTCATCAACATTTACGAAATGTCTTCCTGGACGCGCGGCATTGTGATTCCGATGGCGATTTTGAGCGCGCTGCGGCCAGACTGGCGTTTGCCAGAACACGCGCGCGTGGACGAACTCTTTACGGATCCATCGCGCAAGGCAGCAGCATTTGACTGGGGCGAACAGCTCGTTTCCTGGAAGAATTTCTTTCTCGCGCTAGATCGCGCACTGAAGATCTATGAAAAATTGCCGTGGAAACCGCTGCGGCAGCGTGCGTTGCGAGAAGCCAAGCACTGGATGCTCGCTCACATCGAGCGGACCGAAGGTCTTGCGGCAATCTACCCTGCGATGATGAATTCAATTTTTGCGTTAATGGCCCTGGGCCACGGCCCGGACGATCCGCTGACGTGGCGCGAGATCAAGGAATTTTCGCGGTTCGAAATTGAGGATGCAGAGACGATTCGTTTGCAGCCGTGCGTTTCGCCGGTGTGGGATACCTGCATCGCGATGGTGGCGCTCGAAGAGGCCGGAGTTGCGCCCGATCATCCCGCGCTCGTGAAATCGGCGGAATGGATTCTTGCAAAACAGATTCTTGGTCCCGGCGATTGGCAGGTGAAAAACAAAGACGCGGAGCCCGGCGGCTGGGCATTTGAGTTTCGCAATGACCATTATCCCGACGTGGACGACACTGCGTTTGTGCTGATGGCGCTGCAGCGCGTGAAGTTTCCCGATGAAAAGCGGATGGAAGGCGCAATTCGCCGCGGCATTCAATGGTTGCTGAGCATGCAGAATCGTGATGGCGGCTGGGGAGCATTTGATCGCGACAACGACCGCCGCTTCATCTGCAATATTCCTTTTGCCGATCACAACGCGATGATCGATCCATCGACTGCGGACGTCACTGCGCGCGTTCTCGAGTGCCTGGGACGCTTCGGATGGCCCGCAGAGCATCCTGCGGTATATCGCGGCGTGAAATTTCTTTTGCAGGATCAGTGCAAGGATGGTTCATGGTTCGGCCGTTGGGGCGTGAACTACGTCTACGGCACAAGTGGAGTGCTACGCTCTTTCGAAACCATTTCATTGACCGCGCAGGATTATTGCCAGCGAGCTGTGGGCTGGCTCAAGGCTGTACAAAAGCCGGACGGCAGTTTCGGCGAATCGCTGCGCAGCTATCATGTCGAATCTTCGAAAGGGCAGGGTAACAGCACGCCTTCGCAAACCGCCTGGGGACTGATCGGATTGCTCGCCGCTGCCGATCCCGGTGATCCGTCTATTTCGAAAGCTGCGGAATATCTCGTGCAACAACAGAATGAAGACGGCTCGTGGGACGAAAACGACTTCACGGGCACCGGCTTCCCCTGCGTTTTCTATTTGAAGTATCACCTCTACCGCAATTCGTTTCCGGTTTACGCGTTGGCGCGGTTTCACAACCAATCGCGCAACGCGGAAGAATTTTGGGCCTTCAAATTCCGGCCGGAAGAATTCCGGCTGCGCAGCGGATTTTAAGAGCTCGAATGAAGTTTCCCTTCCTGTTGAGTCTGGATCTTCTGCGTAGCAAGATCTTCCGCGCGTTCGCCGCGGACCGCGATAGCGCAACGATCTTTCATCTCTCCCCGGCGGTTTTTTCCTCGTCCAATCAAAAAGAGATCGATGCCGAGTCGGATCCCAATGCCGCAGGGATGGAAATCCCGGCGAGTATCATCTCGCAGACTGCCGCGCCGATTCTCTGGCTTGGAAGCGAAGAGCCTTTGCAGCATCCGGTCATTGGCCGCATTTCCGCTGCGCTCAACCAAGCGGGGCGCAACGTGTTTCTGCATACCGGCGGCGTTCGGCTTCGCCAGCGCATCCACGAATTCCGTCCTGACCCTCGTTTGTTCCTTACGGTGGAGCTTGCCGGGCGCCAAGAAATTCATGACGAGTTCACAGCGCCGGGGACTTTCCGCCGTGTGATCGAAGGCATCCGCGCAGCAAAGCTTTCTGGCTTTCATGTCTGCACGCACGTAACGGTGAACGCACAGACGCAGGTATGCGAGACCGGCGAGCTGTTTGAGTATTTGGACAATTACGGCGTGGATGGCTTCAGCGTATCGTCAGGCGGCCGGCCGATCGAATCTTCATGGGGCTCAGAACTCCAGGAGAAGCTTGACGAAATTCGGTCGTTGGTCCGTTGCAGCCGTTGGGAATATTTCTCGTCGCTTCTCGAAGCCTCTTACGTTGCGCCTCGAGAGAAAAACGCCGCGGTGACTCTGCCGGGTGGCGACGCGGGCGCTTACGAGGAAAACGCATGAGCGGCGAGAAGACTCTTGTGACGGGAGCTGCGGGCTTTCTTGGTAGCCACGTCACCAGACAGCTTGTGGCGCGCGGCGCGGATGTCCGCGTTCTTCTGCGTCCATCGAGCAACAACCGTGCGATTGCTGACCTCCCGCTCGAATATTTCACGGGCGATCTGCGCGACGCGGCGTCGCTTGAACGCGCGCTCGCCGGCGTGAAACGTGTTTTTCACGTAGCCGCCGATTATCGGCTATGGGCCAAACGCTCGCAGGATATTTACGATTCGAACGTGGGCGGCACAAAGAATCTTCTGGAAGCCGCAAAGCGTGCCGGCGTGGAACAGTTCATTTACACCAGCACGGTTGCCACGATTGCCGTGGACCGTTCCGAGCAGCCTAACGAATCCACAGACGCGAAGCTTGCCGAGATGATCGGCCACTACAAGCGTTCCAAATGGCTCGCGGAGAAGGAAGTGCTTGATGCCGCGCGCTACGGATTTCCCGCGATCGTTGCGATGCCCACCACACCTGTCGGCCCATGGGACTGGAAGCCGACTCCCACGGGAAAAATCATCCTGGATTTCCTGAACGGTAAAATGCCGGGCTACGTCGAGACCGGTTTGAACTTTGTCGGCGTCGAAGAATGCGCCGCAGGCCACATTCTCGTCGCTGAAAGAGGAATAGTCGGCGAGCGCTACCTTCTCGGATCCCAGAATCTGACCTTGAAAGCTGTGCTGGACACGCTTGCGGAGATAACCGGATTGCCTGCACCCACATTGAAAATCCCGCACGGGCTGGCGCTGGGTGTAGCCTATGCAGAGACGGCGTTTTCACGCCTGATCGGCCGCGAGCCGCAGATTCCCGTGGAGGGCGTGAAGATTGCGCAACACATGATGTTTGTAGACTGCGCGCGCGCGCCGCGTGAACTTGGTTTTCAGCCGGGCTCGGCCACCGCCGCGTTCGAACGGGCTGTCCGTTGGTACGAAGCGAACGGTTACATCGCGCCGCGGCGCGCCAAAAAGATTCATCAGGCCAAGGCTGCTTGATTTTGTAACGTCGGAATTTGTCCCGATCCGGTCGGAGCCCGGCATTCTAACGTAAAAGAAGCTGATGCGCATCCTTGTCACATTCGCCGTCGAAGCCGAATTCGCCCCCTGGCGGAAATTGCGCCAGTTTCAAAAGCTGGAGCGCACGGACATCGAATGCTTTTCATCAAAAATGAAGGAAGGTGAACTAACGGTCCTCCTGACAGGCATGGGCTGCAAAAAAGCCTGGATCGAAGCTACAAAAGTGATATGGGACTCTGATGTCGACATCTGCATTTCGAGCGGTTTGGCGGGAGCTTTGCGCCCAGAGCATCTGATCGGAGAACTTCTTGTGCCGCAGAACGTTGGCTTCGAAACTGGACCAAATCATTTCCTGTGATCCGGCATTGGTCGATTCCGCTGTCGCTTCCGGAGCAAAGAGCGTGCGTACTTTCTATACCGCCGACCGTGTGATCTTCCGGGCCGAGGAGAAAAAAAACCTTGGCGCCGTCGCAGACGCTGTAGAAATGGAAAGCGGAGAAATCCTCTTTGAAGCAGCCGCCTTTGGGGCGCGCGTCGTAGCGGTCCGCGCTATCAGTGATACGTCTGGTGAAGACCTTCCAATTGACTTCAATAAAGTGGCGACGGAAGAAGGTGATGTGAGTATTCGCAAGATTTTGGGCGAGGTGGTTGGTTCACCGCGTTCGGTTCCATCCTTGATTCGTTTTGGGCAACAGAGTAAACGAGCGGCGGAATCTTTGGCGGAGTTTCTGGAGCGGTTTATCGCCAAGATTGCGGCGGCTTCGCCGACGGTTTCATCCCAGGAAGTTGCGCGATGACCGCGACTCCATCACTTAGTGAATCGCTTCGCGCCCTTGGCCCCATTCCCAAGACCATGCGCGCGGGGGTCTACCGCGACAAAGGTGTTGTTCGCGTCGAGCAAGTCCCCATCCCCGAAGTCGGTGCAAACGAAGTCCTGATCAAAGTCGCGGCTTGCGGCATCTGCGGCACCGACATCAAAAAAATTTTTCAGCGCTATGTCGAACCGCCGCAAATCCTCGGGCACGAGCTTGCCGGCACCGTGGTTGCCACCGGCTCGAGCGTCACAAAATTTCGTCCCGGCGATCGCGTGATGAGCTTTCACCACATCCCGTGCGAAAAATGTTTTTACTGTGAGCGCCGACTTTTCTCGCAGTGCAAGCAGTATAAGACTACGGGTCTCACTGCAGGCTTTACTCCCAATGGAGGCGGCTTCGCCGAGTACGTCAAAGCCATGCCGTGGGTCGCCGACCACGGCATCATCGCGCTGCCCGATAATGTCTCCTTCGAAGAAGCTACTTTCCTCGAGCCGATAAACACGATCCTGAAAGCCGTGCAAAAGGCCCGCGTGACCGAGGGCGAGACGGTGCTTCTCGCCGGCTGTGGTCCGATTGGCCTTCAGCTTTTGATGGTTGCCAAATTAGTGGGCGCGCGCATCTATTCCAGCGACCCTATGCCCGAGCGCCGCGCAAAAAGCCTGGCTCTTGGCGCAATCGAGTCTTTTGACCCCACAAATGGTAAGCTTGTGGAACCGAACTGAGGGACGGGGTGCGGATGCGGTTCTGGTAGCGGTAGCGCATTCGGCAGTGGTGGAAGAAGCTCTGGCTGCGGCCCGTCCGGGTGGACGTGTCCTGCTTTTTGCTGCCAATGATCCCGTAACACGGATTGGCTTTCCTGCCTCGGCTGTGGGGATAGACGAAAAAGAAATTCTTGGCAGCTACAGCGCCGCTGTGGACATCCAAGAAGAAGCGGCCGCACTGGTGCTGCAGAAGAAACTGCCTGTGATGGAAATCGTCACACACCGGTTTCCATTGGCTAGAATCCAGGAAGGACTGGAATTGGCCGCTAACCCGACGTCCGAGTCGCTGAAAGTCTTGATTACGCACGAATGAATACCTCTGCCAAAAAGACGATAGCTGCTGCGATCGACGAAGTCGTAGCGCTGGCGCGCCGCGTTGTGCCTCCCAAGATGACCGCGGCTGTTCTCTATGGCAGCGAAGATTTGCGCATTGAAGAAATTGACGTTCCGTCGCTCGCAGCCGATGAAGTGCTGCTTCGCGTTCGTCTGGCGCTGACCGATGGTACCGATCTGAAAGTGTGGAAGCGCGGCTATCACGCAAAAATGATTCGCCCGCCAGCCGTATTTGGTCATGAAGTTGTCGGCGAAGTCGTCGCTGTTGGCAAACGTGTCGACGCCCGCTGGCGCCTCGGAGTTCGCGTGGTCGCGGCCAACTCCGCTCCTTGTTTCCGCTGTTACCACTGTCGGCGCGGCCAGGAAAACCTTTGCGAAGATCTTTTGTTTAACAACGGGGCGTATGCTGAGTACATGCGCATCCCGGGTCGTATCGTCACGGAAAATATGCTGGAGGTGCCGCACTCCGTGGACGACCAGAGTGCCGCCCTTGTGGAACCTCTTGCGTGCGTGCTGCGTGGCATTCACGAAATGGAATTGCGCACTGGCGACACCGCCGTGGTCATCGGTTGCGGTCCCATCGGATTGAAATTCGTGCGCATGCTGACGCGGCGTGGCATTCGTGTCATCGCGTTGGCTCGGAGAGATGCACCTCTCGATGTTGCACGCCGGCGCGGCGCTTACGCAACGATCAACGTAAGCGAAACGCCGGACGTGATCGCGGCCGTTCGGGGGCTTACCGAAGATCAGCGCGGCCCGGATGCGGTCGTCGAGGCGGCGGGCAATCCTGCGGCGTGGCAAACCGCACTGAGCCTGGTTCGCCGCGGAGGTGTCGTCAACTTCTTCAGTGGCCTGCCATCAGGCACCAAAGTCGAAATCGAGCCCGCAACCATCCACTATTCCGAAATTAAAATTATCTCGACGTTTCATCACACGCCGCGATTCATTCGCGAAGCCCTCGAAGCTGTCCGACGCGGCGATATTTCCGCGCAGGATTTTGTGACCGAGGAAATTCGCCTGGCCGACTTGCCACAGGCATTCGAACGCATGAAATCGCGCAGTGGTGAAATCAAGTTGGCCGTCCGCCCGTGATTTTTTGCCAACCGATTTAGGCTAAACTCAAATAGCATCCGTTTTTAGTCGTCATC
>WNGP01004857.1_pt1 | contig 11207 bp, 11 predicted proteins | sample 5407671 | NCBI WGS metagenome assembly WNGP01 (sample SAMN13153381, study PRJNA577476) | soil metagenome | isolation source: 40 cm soil or saprolite under Garry oak tree replicate 2 | place: USA:California | collected 2016-06-15
TTAAGCGGAGGAGGGCGTGCTGGCGAGTACCGACCGCGGGCCGTGGGCTGCCTCCGGGGTGAAATCCGGCTTAAAAAGTGCAAAACTCTAGTCTAGTCCGTTGGTACTTCGGGGCTATTGATATCAATTTTCCTGACTGCCAGAATTCCTTTAGAGGTTGAGGAATGTTTAGCGCCATGCTCCTCGCGATCTCTATCGTGGCACTGTCCCAGTTCGCCCTATATTATTGGCGGGCGGTTCTGGCGGGCGTTGCAGCCCAACCGGTTTCTGACCGGGTGCTGGTTGCTTCCCAGTTCGAGAATAGGCGCTTTACACCTCAGGATTTCCAGACCCTGGCCGGCTTGCATAATTTGACCCCTGATCTCTTCCCAAATCGCAGCGGATTGGGTTTGGTACGACTGTATTACCAGGCGATTGAAGGCCTTGATGCCTTCTTTGCCAACAGGATTCCCATTTTTTCCTCTTGGAGCGAGCGCGAGCGCATCATCTGCACCCGATACGCCGCCGTTCAGGTCGACCGCCGCCTTCAGGCCAATCTCGACCTCGTAGCCTCATTGCGCTCCTGCTGATTCTCTCGCTGCCAACCGTCTTAATAAGCTTTAGTACGCCCAGCGCAGCAGCACACCGCCGGTCGTGTACCCCGCGCCCACGGTGACGATCAGGACAAGGTCGCCCTTGTGCAGGCGCCCCTGTTCCACGGCATCGCGCAGCCCCAGGGGAATCGTTGCCGCGGTGGTGTTGCCATACCGGTCGATGTTCACCATCACTTTGGAATCGTCGACGCCCAGCCGCTCCTGCGTCGCTCGGATGATGCGCAGATTTGCCTGGTGCGGCACCAGCAGCTGCAGGTCATCTTTTGTAAAACCATTCCTTTCAAGTAGATGCGTTGCCATTTCCGTCATCCGCCGCACCGCGTATTTGAAAACCTGCGACCCTTCCTGGTGGACATAGTGCAGACGCTTCTCGACCGTCTCCTGGCTGGAGGGATGGAGCGAACCGCCGCCCGGCATATAGAGAAATGCCCCCCCTGAGCCATCCACGTCATGCTCGAAATCGAGGATCCCTTCGTTCGAACCCGCAGCCTCAAGCAGCGCCGCTCCCGCGCCGTCGCCGAACAGAACACACGTCGCACGATCCTTATAGTCCAGGACGGAAGTCATCGTATCGCTTCCGATTGCCAGCACTTTCTTGTGGGTGCCCGCGCCGACGAACTGCGCGCCCACAGTCAGCGCGTAGGCAAAGCCAGAGCACGCGGCGGACAGGTCAAAGCCCCATGCCTTCTTCGCGCCAATGCGTTCCTGCACCAGACAGGCGGTGGCGGGAAAAAACATGTCCGGGGTAACGCTGGCGAGCACGATCAGGTCGATCTCCGTGGGATTCGTCTTGGTTTCGGCCAGCACCATCCTTGCGGCTTCCGTCGCCATATGCGAAGTGGCGGTGCCCTTCTCCACCACGTGGCGTTCCCGGATGCCGGTGCGCGTGACGATCCATTCGTCGTTGGTCTCGACGATTTTCTCCAGATCCGCGTTGGTCATCACCTTGGGCGGAACGTACCCGGCTACACCCGTGATTTTTGCCGCGAGGCGGTGGGACATGACTCTCCTTGCCAATTGTTTGCTTGACTAAAAGAACCTGAATTTTATGCGATAGTCCCGTGGGGATACAAGGCGCAGTCCGGTTCTCTTCAGAACCGCAGGAAGAAACTCAATTTGATGAAAAAAAGCCGGCTCGTGGAATTGTTTGGGGGGCCCAAGAAAAAATACGCGCGGTGAAAATCCCGAAACGTATCCAGAAGGATGCCCACGCCGTCATCCTGATCGGAGGCCTCGCGCTTGGAAAGATGTGCCCGGACCTCGCCCGCTTCATCGTGGCAAACGAACACGGCATAAAGAGTCTTGTCGTCGTAGGAGAGGTATGCGGTAGTGGATTCCGTCGCGGGCGTGCCGTCCCCGGGAGTGTTCTGGCGGAAATCGGTGACCGTCAGTTCCGCTTCGCGCGGATGATTTTCCAGGGAATCTTCCAGTTGAGGCGCGCGATGCACGCGCGGAATCTTCGACAGCGGAATCTTGGCCGCATCTGGTGGCGGCGGCGCCGCGACCTGGGCGGTTACACACGTCCCCGCGGCAAAAACGATAATAATCCCAAGGAAAGAATTCCGGATGCCAGGGCGCATCTAGGATGTCTTTATATAACCTTTACTGTTCCCTAGCGGAACTAGCAAGTGATATAGCTGTTGTCTGGATTTATTATGGCGTCTAACACTCAAGATAGGCCATGCCTGGCAGCTAGGAGGCTGGCGGAAGAATTTCATAGCGCCACGAAAGAGTGGCGGTTTTCCGAAGCATGGCGGCAACAGAGCAGTACTTGTCCTCGCTGAGCTGGATGGCATGCTTTACGGCCGCGTCGTCGAGTTGGCCACGGAAACGATAGAGCATTTCCAGCTTGGTCCAGACCGTAGGCGGCTCCGCCGCACGTTCGCCCGAGCAAATCACTTCCAGCGCTTCGAACTTCTGCCGCTTCTTTTCCAGGATGATTACAACGTCGGTGGCGGTGCAGGCCCCCAGCGCCAGCAGCACAAGCTCCATTGGGCCGGGCGCCTTGTTCGACGCACGGTCGGAATCAACGGTAATCGCGTGTCCGGACGGGCTAGTCGCCACAAATTTCTGTTCACCAATCCACTTCACGAATCCAGTCTGCATGCGGGCCCCCCCGAGAAAGCATAGCAGGACGTGGAACTTGAAACGAGCCACGCAGATTCCAATTGGCATTCGAATCGTTTTTTGGTTTAAATGGCGTGGCCCGGCCTGTACTCTCAATAGCGCGCGGGGAGGAGAAAACAAATGCAAATCCCAATCTCAAAGGCAAAGCGCCGGCTCGCGATGGCTGCGATTGGGCTGGCAGCGCTTCTTTGGTCGTCAACCATCGGAGTCGCAGCGCGGCAGGGCGGTATGGCCGCCGAAGGAAAAGATCAACCCTACGTGATTGAGTACTACTACAAGGCGAAGTGGGGGCACGCTGAAGAATTCCTGACGCTCTTCAAAAATAACCATTATCCGGTTCTGAAAAAAGAGATCGAGCTGGGCCGCATGCTAAAGGTCAGCATGGCCGTTCCGCGCTATCACACCACGGAAGACGGCCGCTGGGATTACCGGGTAACCATCGTCTTCAAGAACGCGGCAATTGCCAACGACAATTTTGACAGCGCTGCGCTGCTCAAGCAGCTTTATCCCGATCAGGAAACCTACAAGAAAGAGGAACAACGCCGCTTCGAAATTCTGGAAGCTCACTGGGATTTGCCGATCAAGGACTTGGACTTGGATGCCCGCTGAGGAATCGTTCCTGCGCCACGCCGTATAGCTTGATCATTTCTTCGATCTTCGAGGGCGAGAGCGTTTCCATGAGCGCAGTTTTCGATGCCCTCACCCAGAAGTTGGTTTTTGCAGCCATCCGGTGATCGTCCTTTCCTTCTCACTCTCTGGCAATAAGAGGCGCCGCTGCCAATGACAAAAGGGCGAGTAGCGGCGCGATTTTGCGTAGCCTCATGGAATGCCTCCCGGCCGGTGTCGCGCCCTCGAGACTCATGGATGGGAAATAAGGCCAACCTGACATGTCTCCTTGGACGGAGCAGCGTGGAGCAATGGCGGGAGTCCTCGAAAAAACCACAGCTCAGGAGTTACGCGGGACGCTGGTCGCGGCAACTTCAATGATCGGGTTAGGCAGCGCCCGCATGGTGTGGACGAAAAGTTCTACAATGGCTCCGTCAAATTGCGCATTCGCGCAGCGCTCTAGCTCGGCGAGCGCGTCTGTCGCACTCCGGGCCTTCTTGTACGTGCGGTCGCTGGTGATCGTATCGTAGGCATCGGCGACCGCGATGATGCGAGCCCCCAGCGGAATCTGTTCCCCGGTCAAGGACTCTGGATAGCCCGAGCCGTCGAAGAATTCGTGGTGGTGCAGCACCATTTTTCGGATGCGCGCGAGCGGCGTCAGCGGATCGAGGATCTTCGCGCCAAAATTCACGTGCGCTTTCATCGTCTCCCACTCTTCGGGATTGAGCGGGCCGTTCTTGCTCAGAATACTTTCCGGGACACCAACTTTGCCGATGTCGTGGAGCACGGCGCCCAAACGAACCTCTTCGACTTCGGCGTCTTTCATCCCCATCGCTTCCGCGATCAGCGCCGCATACGCGGAGACTTTCTGAGAATGGCCTTGTGTGTAATGATCCTTGGCGTCAATCGCAAAGGCCAGCGAAGTGACCGTGTCCAGCACCGCCTGCGGCAGTGCTTGCACACCCTGATCCGGGGCCGTGGCCAGCTTGCCGTTATTCGGTTCGGTCGCCGCGAGCGATTCCGTGAATTGCCGCAGGCGCTGGTAGATCTCTTCAAACGCCTCGGGGCCCGTCGAGAATAGCCGCTTGAGTGTCACGCCCAGATACGCTTCGAGGACGTCACGCTTCCATTTCTTCGCTTCGTTGGGATCGAAGTGATCGGCTGTTGAGACGGCGTTACCGCCCTGATGTTTCGAAAGATACATCGAAGCGTCGGCGACTTGGATAAGCTCTTGCGGCGACGAGCCATGGAGTGGATAGCACGCGATGCCGAAGCTGGCGCTGATGTTTTTCTCGCGCAGCAATGGATCGGCGGAGACCCAGCCGCGCAGCTTGCTCGCCAGTTGCCGCGCATGCTCCATATTGGTCTCCGGCATGAGAATGACGAATTCGTCCCCACCGTAGCGAGCCACAACGTCGGAGCGCCGGCAATTGGTCTCCAGAATCTGCCCGACGCGCTGGAGAACGAGGTCGCCCTCGAGGTGCCCGTAGAAATCGTTCACGAATTTGAAGCGGTCGAGGTCCATGAGCACCAGCGCAAACGCGCGGCCCGCTCGAGTGGACCGCTTCCATTCGGCGGACAATGCTTCCATAAAAAAACGATGTGTCTTCACGCCCGTGAGGCCGTCGGTGATCGCCTGTTCCTGCGCCTTTTGGAAAGAAAGGGCGTTGTGCAGCGCGCCGGCAATGAGGTCGGCCAGCGTGCGCAGCAGGAGAACTTCTTCCTCGGAGAAGTCCACCGGTACGGAGGACTCGGTATACAAAATGCCGTGGAGCTGTTCGGCGTAAAAAACCGGCAATGCAATGGCCGCCACGGAATCCGGTAATAGTGGTTTCATCGCTCCATCCGCCGGAGCGGCGGCGCGGTATGCCGCCATGTGGCCATTGCGAGCGACGTGGCCGATCAGGCCTGCGCCAATGGAAATACGCAGCCCCAGGGTCCCGCGACGCTTGCCCGCTTCGGCTTGGATCACCACTTCTCGTGTCGCGTAGTCCAGCACGCCGATGCCGATGTGATCGTAGGTCAGGCCGGCTTCGAGTTGTTCAGTGATTTTGGCGAGCATCTCGTCCGGATTGAGCGTGGCGATAGCGTTCCGCGAAATTGTGTTCAACAGCGAGAGGTGCCGCGCCTTGGTGCGCTCTTCGCTGAACAGCCGGGCGTTTTCAATCGCGATACTCGCTTCGCTTGCAAGAACCCGCAGAAGCTCCAGATGTCCTTCATCAAACACGCGCTCCTGATCGGAGTACACCGCCATCGCACCGATGGCGTGATCGTAGGCCACCAGCGGTACGCCGCAGAAGCACCCTTTTGTGCGCAGAGGATCGACGCCCAGTTTTTTCATCTCCCCCACGTAATTGTCGCGGATGAGCACCGGCTGCCGCGTTCGAATGATGTACTCGGTGATGTGGTTCCCGGCAGGACGTGCACGCTTCGGCATGCGCGCGCCATCCACGATCTCGAGGTCGAATTGAATTTCGTCGCGCAGCGCATCCAGTTCCGCGATGTAGAAGTTTTCCACGTCGAAGAGCCGCCGCAGCTCCTCCCACACTTTTCTGGTCAGGTCTTCTTTGTTCAGCGTCGAGCTGAGCGCGCGGCCGATTTCGTTCAATACGTGAAGCTCTTCGCTCCGTCGCGAAGTCTGCTGAATCAAGTAGCTGTTTTCAACTGCCATGCCGATCTGGTGCCCCAGCGCCATCAGCAGCCGCAGCTCCGCGGCTGTGAAGCGCCGGCTATCCGGGGTCCCGAGAAGGAGCACGCCGAAGGCTTGCTCCTTGGCCTGAAGGCTGATGGCCACCACGCTGCGAAGCCCGTGCGCGAGCGCCAGCTGGCGGAATCGGCGGATGGACTGTTCCTTTTCGAGAGCCGAAAGGGAGTCGTCGCGAAGGTCGCGAAATCCCAGCAGGCCGCCGAGGCGCGCCACCAGGCTGACGAGATAATCGTCCAGATTTTCGTTTTGAGCGACGCGGCAGAACTCCTCACTCAAGCCCACGGCAACGACGGAAGTGGGCCCCTGCGGGTCGCCGTGGTGCAGAAAGAGCGCGCCGGCCGGCAGCCGCACAACGCCCAGCACGCGGTCGAGGGCCTGCGACAGCATGCGCTGAATCTCGCCGCCCACAAAGCTGGAGGTCGCCAGATTGAGATTCGAAAGCGCCAGCATGTTGCGTTCGATGCGGCGCTTTTCTTCTTCGTAGAGCGCCATGACCATAAGCATGGACACAAACGCGCACGGAGCTGCGGCAACCACGCTCAAGCCTGCGCCCTGGAGTTCCGGGGTCGCGTCCAGGATATGGAGTGCAATCCACAGAGCTCCCCAGGTAGCGAAGGAAACGCCAAGCAGTCTGTCGGCTAGCGTTTCCTGCCGCCGGCTTTCCTGCCAGAACACCACCGCGACCGCGATGTACAGCAGAGAACCCGGGATGATCGCGGAAATGGAAAACATGTTGGCGGCATTGGCCGCAGCCCACAATCCGAAGAGGACGCCAACCGCCAGCCCGGGAATTTTCCAGGCCTTCCGCTGCGAGTAAAGCTGTGCTCCTAGAAAAAAGAGCACGCCGGAGAGCGCGAAAAACCAATGATTCAACGCACTCTGCAGCGGGTTTGCCAACGCCGATGGAGCGAGAGTCGGCCCCACGTAATGGAGCGCGAACACGGCCCACGCCGCTGTCCATAGCAGCAGATACGTCTGGCGTTTGATCCTGTGGATGTACGCGAAGAAGCCCGCCACCAAAGTGGTAGCGATCAGCAGCGCCAGTGAGATAAAGCTTTGATGCATCAGGAACACATTCGATTCTCCGCCCGCACTGCGGACGATATTCCGCAAGTGAGGAAAGCACAAGAATCCCTCGTGCTCTGCTCCTGTAGGCACAATCCCGCTCCTCGCACGAGAGGACAGACGTGCGGCTACGCAGGAATATCGCGCCCGTACACAAGACAGAGTACTTGTGATTATGGATTACGGGATTTTCAGGAAGCAAGCCTACCGCCGTACTGGTAGCCAAAGAGACAGCATCGCGGAGGTTACCAATTCAATACAAAGGGGCATAAGGCGTTTCCTCATCTTGACCCATAAACACGCCAATTGGACCTAAAGAAATGGTTTGGCTACACTGAGAGTTTGAATTCACGCGGAAAGACGCCCTGACAATGAGTGACTCCATTCACAGCACATCTGCCGTGAGGGTGCGATTTGCTCCGTCGCCCACCGGTTATTTGCACGTGGGAGGAGCCCGGACCGCGCTGTTTAACTGGCTGTTCGCACGGCGCCACGGCGGCACGATGATTCTTCGCGTCGAGGACACCGATGCGGAGCGCAACAAGCCCGAACTGGTGCGGGGAATTCTGGATGGCTTAGAGTGGCTGGGCATCAATTGGGACGGAGGGCCATTTTACCAATCGCAGAGAACGGAGTTGTATCGCGCGGCGGCAAAAAAATGTTTGGCCAACGGGGCGGCATTTTTGTGCTACTGCCCCGCGGAAAAATATGCCGGCGGCGACTACGCCGAACCTGCGCAAGACGAGGAACCGAAGGCTGGCGGTCCGCGGCGCGTGACGCGCTGCTCCTGCCGCGATGGCCGGCCCTCAACGCCGCGTGTGAAGCCGGCCGTCCGCTTCAAAGTTCCGCTTGGCGGAACAACAAAATTCCTCGACGCGGTATTCGGCGAACGCGAGTTTTCGAATGCGGAGATCGAGGACTTTGTGCTGTTGCGCTCCGGAAGAGGTGAGCAAGAATTCGGCCAGTCTATGTATCAGTTGGGCGTCGTCGTCGACGACATCGATATGCGCATCACCCACGTGATTCGTGGCGCGGATCACCTTTCGAATACTCCGAAACAAGTGCTGTTGTACCAAGCGTTGCGCGCGGAACCTCCTGTTTTTGCGCATGTGCCTCTGATTCTCGGCGCGGACAAGTCGCGCCTTTCGAAACGCCACGGCGCGACGGATGTAAACATGTACCGCACCGAAGGTTTTTTGCCGGAGGCGTTCCGCAATTTTCTCGCGCTGCTGGGCTGGTCGCCGGGCGGAGACGAAGAGTTTCTACGGACGAAAGATTTGCTGGAGAAATTTTCGCTTGAGGGCGTGAGCCGCACCAACGCGGTGTTCGACCGGCCGAAACTCGAGTGGTTCAACACCCAGTATCTGCAGAAACTTCCCATCGAGGAGTTGCTCCTCGAAGTTCAAAATGAATTGCAGCGCAGCGGCCTGTGGAAGCCGGAGTGGGCCGCGGGCGCGGCGCCCGGCCCGGACGGCAGAGACCACGCGTGGTTCTCAAAGACCGTCGATTTGCTGCGGCCGCGAATCCGGTTGTTGCCGGATTTTTCTTCGTGGTCGCGTGCGTTTTTCAGCGACGAATTCACGCGCGACCCCGCGGCGAAGGAAAAATTCTGGAAGGATCCGAAAGTGCCGGAGCTCCTTGGGAAGCTCGCCGATGCACTCGAAGCGCTTCCCGAGTGGAACCACGATGCGTGCGATCACGCCTCCCGTGCGGTCGCCGAAGCCAGCGGCGTCAAAGCCGGACTGCTGATTAACGCGACGCGCGTGGCGATCGTCGGCCAAGCCGTGGCGCCTCCGCTCTTCGATACTATGGTGGTTCTCGGCCAGCAGCGCGTGGTCCGCCGATTACGCCATGCGGTGGCCAGTTTTGGTAAAGCCTAGCGCTAGCCGCCCTTCAAGAAATCTCGAAGTCTGCCGCCCTGGTCGAAGATCAATTTTGGGGGTGGATATAGCGGCTTATTGTCTTCCAAAAATTTCCGCGTGGGCGGGCTTGGCGGCGGAGGCCGAGGCAGCGACGTTGAGGGTCACGTCGAGAGTGATTGTGACCGGGGGAAGGCAAAGTTCGCTGCTGCAGGCCTGGTAGCGGAGCTTGAGAGCAATGTGCTGCTCGCCGAGAGGGGCGTTTTCGAGCGCGGTGACAGGCATGCGAAGAATCACGCTGCCCTGGTAGACGTTCAGCGGAGTTTTGGAAAAGGTGAATTTTTCGAGTTTGCCCTTGGGATAGGAAACTTCGCCGTTTTTGAAGCCGGCGGGAAGCGCGGCTTTGAGATCGGTGGCGATGAGGTAGTCTTCTGATTTTTCGCGGGCGTTGACGTGGAAGCCCGGGCGAATCTTCATGACAACGGCGATTTGAAATGCGCTGCCACGGCCGGCGGGCTCGAGCGAGACGTAGGTTTCGGGTTTGACGACGTCCCTGCCGGAGGGAACTTGGGAGGATGCCGCGGGTGACAGGGCCACAGACAGCGCCAGGACGGCGATGAAGAAAAATGCCTTGGCAGATTTCACAGGGTCACCTGGGCGCCAAGTTGCTGGGAGATGACGCGGCTCATCACGGCGCGGAGATCCTCGCCGGTTTTTTCGTGCACGAAGGCGTTGCGCGGTTCGTTCCAGCCAAGCTTGAAGCTGGTGGAAAGTGCGGAGACCCAGATTTCGCGGACCGGCGTGTTGGGTGAAATTACGAACTTGGCCTCCTCGGGTTCCTCAAAGATAACTTCGAGTTTTCCAGATTCGCCTTCGACGTCGAAACCGTGTTCATCGCCGGCGGTGAGCATGCGGCGCTTGAGTTCCTCGAACGCGGCGTCCGCTTTTCGCTGAAAGTCTTTTTCATCGAGCATACATTTAGCGTACATGAAGAGAGTGAGTAGTGGGTAGTGAGTAGTGGGAGAGGAGCCGAAGCCATGGAGCAAGGAAGTAATGAGATGAGGATGCCAGCGGAGAAGTGGCCCCTCAGGTTCGCTCCCCTCGAAGCTCGTTGGACACTGCGCCGAAGTGATGAGATACGCGTGAGTATGGAGCTGCAATCAGGCGTCCTTGATTTCGCGGAGATAGCCGCTGGTGACGTCGTAGACGAAGCCGCGGACGGCGACGGTCTGGGGAATCCAGGGATGGGTGTGGAGCTTCTGCAATTGGTGGCGGACATTTTCTTCTATGTTTTGGAAGGCGTAGAAGAAGGCGGGAGCCACCGCGGCGGTTCCGGTGCGGTTCTGAATTCTGGTGCGCAGGTCCTGTTCGGTGGTGTGCATCAGTCCGCAATCGGTGTGATTGATGACCATGATTTCCTCGGTGCCCAGGAGATAGTGCGATACGACCAGGGAGCGCAAGGAGTCCTCCGTCACGATACCGCCCGCGTTGCGGATAATATGAGCGTCTCCCGTTTTCAGACCCAGGGTACGAATCGAAAGGCGGGTATCCATACAGGTCAGGACGGCGAGCTTGCGTTCGGGTCGCGGGGTCAGTTTGCGCAATTCATGGGTGCGCGAGTAGATTTCGTTGGCGGCGAGGACTTCGTCGATGACGCTCATGGCCAAAACAGTCTAGCAAAACCAAAGAGAGGGAGTAGTGGGCAGTGGATAGCGAGCAGCGAAGAAAAGAAGCAAGCTTCCGGCAAGCCTGCGTAACGACAACTTTGGCCGCTCACTCGGGATCCAGGCCAGGAATCAGCCGCTTCCGGCGGGCCTCAGCTTGAACGTCTGAGGGCAAGGTTCGAGCATCCATGATGAGCCCATTGAACTCGACGAACCATGCGACAGGACTATTGGCCAGCAACCTCCGCCGCGAGAATTCCGGATGGAACTGGTACAGCTTCAGCGAATCCCGAACCTGCTTGGCTTTGTTCGTGAGGGTACTCTTCGGGATACCGGTGAGAACGCTGATGTGGTCCCCGGTCATGAAAATGTCTTGGGATGGATCAAACAGGAAGTTAATGCTGCCTACCGCGTAAATCGCAGTAGCGGCCCAGATTCGGAGATCGCCGCGGGCCAGTGGCGAAGGGCGTTTCCGTGCCAACTTGGCGATCAGCTTACGGCATAGCTGTCCATATTCCAAATCGAGATGCTCTGCACAGAATGAGTCCGTCAGCTTAAAAATCTCCTGGCAATCGTGACGTAATGA
>WNGP01010057.1_pt1 | contig 11206 bp, 7 predicted proteins | sample 5407671 | NCBI WGS metagenome assembly WNGP01 (sample SAMN13153381, study PRJNA577476) | soil metagenome | isolation source: 40 cm soil or saprolite under Garry oak tree replicate 2 | place: USA:California | collected 2016-06-15
CTTTCCCGATATCGCCCGCGAAAAATGTCCATGGAGATGTTGAGCTGGTACCCGCCCATTTCGGGCTGGCTCGGAACTTCGTCGGGATAAACGTCTATTAGCTTGACCACCCAATCGCTATCGGTGCCGCTGGTGGAAGCAACCAGGTTCACCACCGGCGCGCCGCTGATGCGCACTGGCTCCGTGAGCGGCGGCGTGACATAGGCCAGCACATCGGGCCGGTCCACCACGCTGCGCTGATCCATGAGTAACCAGCGCCTCCAGGCCTCGGTATCGGCAAAGCGAACCGGGCGCGGCTGATATGGCACAGGCTTGGCCGGGTCGGAGGCGTATTCGTCATAATCTTTGGACGCTTTCGAATCGCGCCCGGCCGGCGCCTCAGGCGCCGCAAAGGACAAACCGAAACCCGGGCTCAGATAAAGAGGCTTCGATTTAGCCGAGCAGCCGCTGTCACACGCCGGCGGCCAGGACTTCAGCCGGTCCCAGTGGTTCTCGCCGGTGTTGTAGATCAAGACGGGCGGCGTATCCGCTTTGGGCGCGCCATCTTTCAGGTACTGATCGAAGAATGGCTTGAGCACGTCGCGGCGGAACTGCAGGGCCGTATCGCCTTCCCACCTAAGCGGGCCGAGCGAATAGCCGTCGTAATTCACGCCGCTGTGCCGCCAGGGTCCCATGACCAGGAAATTCATGTTGTTGGCCTGATCTTTCGGCTCCACGGCCAAATAACAGTGGATGGCTCCCCACATATCTTCCTGGTCCCATAATCCCTGAATCCACATGGTGGGCACTTTCAGGGGCTGCGCGGCCATGGTTTTGTCGAGCGCTTGGAGCTGCCAGAAGGAATCGTAAGCGGGATGCTCGGCCATCTTGCGCCACCAGGGCAATTGGTCGAGTCCCGCGGCCTTGGCAAAATTCCCCGCGGAACCGGCACGGAGGAAATTTTCGTAATCGTCGTAGCCCTGGCGAACGATGGAATGACCTTCACCCTGTACCGCGGTCTGCTCGGTAAAGTAATCGAGATTGACTTGCCGAAACGCCCCGAAGTGGAACCAATCGTCGCCCATCCAGCCGTCAACCATGGGACTCATCGGCGCGGCGACCTTCAATGCCGGATGCGGATTGATCAGGGCCATGACCACGGTAAAGCCCTCGTAGGAGCTGCCGAGCATGCCGACCTTGCCGTTGGATTCGGGTACGTTCTTCACCAACCAATCGATCGTGTCGTAGGCGTCGGTGGACTCGTCGGTGCTGGTGGAATTGAGCGGTCCCCTTAGCGGACGGGTCATCAGATAGTCGCCTTCGGAACCGTACTTGCCGCGCACGTCCTGAAAGACCCGAATATAGCCAGCGGCCACGAACACTTCATCGCCTTGCGGCAGCGTTCCCAGCATGTGCGGCGAAGCTTCGCGCCCGGCGCGGCCGGAGGCGTTGTAGGGCGTGCGGGTCAGGATGATCGGCGCTCGGCTGGCCCCGCGCGGAATGACGATCACCGTATGCAGTTTCACGGCGTCGCGCATGGGAACCATCACCTCGCGCTTGACGTAGTCGTAGGAGGACGTCGGCGCAACATATTTCTTCGGAATGTCGGGCGTTTCGGGCGAGACCTGCGCTCGCACGCCAGATCCGAACGCGAGAAGCAGCGTCACCGTGAGCAGGCGGCGCACCAAGGAAGTCACACAAATCATGAAAGCACTCCTAAACCGGGATTCCGTATGGCCGGCCGGGATCCAAACATGTCTGGCGGTGGCGACTTCCGGAAGCACGGCGCAGCTCGCCGCCGACAACCAAAGCATCCTCCTGATCTGGACGTTACCGTTGCCCTAGCTGCCGGGCCCGCAGACTCGCCGACTGGAAAAAATCTAGTGCCGTTCCAACTATTTGGGCCAAGTGCTTCGCCCTGACGACGCAAAAGTTCAAGAAGGTCGCGGACAGGCATTCTTTGGCGAGACAAGTTGGAACGGCACTAGTGCCCGCCGAGATCGTTCCGGATGACCATGCCGCCCTTCATCACAAAGCGCACGCGCTCCATTTCGGTGACGTCCGCGAGCGGATTTCCCGAAACAGCGATGACGTCGGCGAATTTGCCTTTCTCGACGCTGCCGATGTCCTTCTCGATGCCGTAATTCAGCATGTGGGCGGCGTTCATATACGCGGTCTGCAGGGCCTGCACCGGTTTCAATCCCCACTTCGCGTAATAGGCGAACTGGTTGGCCTGCTTGCCGTGTGGGATTTCGGCTGACGTGGCGCCGCTTCCAAAGACGATGGGGACGCCGGCCGCGATGGCGCGCCGGAAGGCCTGCTCGGCGAGCCTCAAGCGCGAATTGCGCCCGCCGGTCTCCTGCAGATCCTCTTTTTCCAGCCCGATCAGATCGTCGAGCGTCACCTCGAAGGGAAGCTTCTTCTCGAGCAGAACCTTGATCCCGTCCTGGTCGAGTTCGAGCAGATGATTGGGCGCGTCCACGCCGGCGTTGATGCAACTGGCCATGCCTTCGCCGCCATAGGTGTGGCAGGCGACTTTGAGGCCGAGCCGGTGCGCTTCATCCACGATCGCCTGCACTTCTTCGAACGTCATCGAAGGCGAATTGATCAGCTTCGCGTCGGGTGTCCACATGTGCATGGTGCCGGCGAAATCCTGCGTGGTGTAGATCTTTACCCAATCGACGCCGTGCAGCTTCGCCTCGCGCACCGCGGCGCGCGCGAGCCACGGGCCGTTGATGTCTTTGTCCTCGATGGAGCCTTCCTGGAATCGGCCCGGCCGGATATCCGGATAATAGTTGGTCGCGCGAGGATTGAGCGATTGGCCCACCACCTGCATGCGCGGGCCTTGCACGCGGCCGGAGTTGATCTGGTCGCGAATGTCCACGGTGTTGTAGCCGCCGCGGGAATCCATATCGAGGACGGTGGTGAAACCGGCGGCCAAGTCGATCTGGGCGTTGGCGAGCGCGATCAGCGTGCGTTGCGCTTCACTCACGCCGCCCGTGTTGATGTGTACGTGAGCGTCGATCATGCCGGGCATGACAGTCGCATTCGAGAGGTCGATGACGAGCGCGCCCGAGGGAATGGCGAGGCCGGGGCCGACGTCGGTGATGCGGTCACCGCGCACGAGCACCACCTGGTTCGTGAGCATCGCGCCCGAACGCGCGTCAAACAGGCGCCCGGCGCGGATGGCGACGACCTGGTCTCGCGGCGCAAGATATTTTCCGGCCACTTGAGCCTGTGCGGGAGGAGTTGCCAGTCCCGCGACTCCGGCGACGAACACGGCACATAGTTTCAATGGCCACTTCATGGAATCCTCCCTTGTCGCGAATGTGATCGACGTTGGCGCAGGCATTCTATAAGAAATTCGTCGAAAGTGCGGAGAAGCGTGGCATAGAACAGACTCTCTGTCTCCGCAAATCTCAGCTTAGCGTTTGCGGGTGGCGGTGGCTTTGGGCTTGGCGGCTTTGGCGGGCGGCGGTGCTGGCGCCGCGGCTTTGCTCTTGCGAGCCGCTTGCAGGCGCGCGAGCGTGTCCGCGGCCTTCTGGGATCCGACCGGCGCCCCGCTCGGCGGCGGGACGGCACCGGGCTGTCTGGCGACAAGCTTTTTCTTGGATTTGTCCCCCAGCTTCTTGCGTTCTTTTTCGTCCAGCTTCTTTTTCGGCGGCTCCTTGATGCCGGAGAGTTTCCGCAAGAGCTTGAGACGAAGTTCCGGGTTTCTGGCCTTGCCCTGCAACTGGGCGTGGAAGAGATCTTCGATCACCTTATCGAACTTCGGCCCATGCGCCATGCCGATGCTTTCGAGTTCCAGGACGGCAGCGGGCAGGGCTTGCCGCAAAGGCCGCCACTTGTTGAGATAGGTGCGGATTTTGCCGACCGCCTTGGAATTGGAGGATTCCGCGAGGATAAAAGCGAGCAAATCCGCCGGGGCCTTCTCCAGGAAGGCATAGGCGTCGGTGGGCGCGGCTGTTTTGCGTCCGGCGAGGATTTGGGTGATCTTCTGCGCGCGCTCTTCGAGGCCGGTCACCGCCTCGATCTCCTGCTGACGAAATTCGAGGCGATGCAAGGCGGCAGAGACTTCCCGGTCTTTCAGCTTCCCCAGCGCCGCGTAAGTTACCGGCGCGAAAAGGCGCGGCCGAATGCCGGCGGCGGCAAGATCATCACGCGCGCGCAGAATGCGTGCGAGCATTTCGTAATGGGGACGGCGCTTGGCGAGTTGAGCAGAGATGGCCTCCAGCAGGCCGCGCGCTTCCCACGCCTTGAGAACGTGCACGGGCTTATCTTCCCGCGCGAGCTGACGGAACTCGGCGCCGGCGTCGCCGGCAGGAATGGATTCCTGCAGCCCGCGCTCCAGCGCCAGGTTGAACCAATCCTCGGTGCGCGAGTCGAGCTTGAAATCCATGCGCGCGGCATAGCGAACCGCGCGCAGCAGGCGCACCGGCTGATTGGTGAAGCTGTGGATGGAAAGCGCGCGCACTTCGCGGGCCTCGAGATCGGCGAGGCCGTTGGTGGGATCGAGCAGCAGACCGCGGGAGGCGGCGTTGAGCGAAATGGCAATGGCGTTCAGGGAGAAATCGCGGCGGCGCAGGTCATCCATAATTGTGGACCAGCGCATCTCGGGACGCGCCCCCGGGCGGGGATAAACCTCCTCGCGAGCCGCCTCAATGCTGCCGTCCACGTCGCCGGAGAAGATCAGGTCGAGGTGCCGCAGCTTTTCGTCTTCGTCCACGACGCGCGCTCCGCCCTTCTCGAGTTCGCGCGCGAAACGCGAAGGATTGCCCTCCACGGTGAAATCGAGGTCGCGGATGGACATTCCCGAAATCAGATCGCGAACGGCGCCGCCGGTGAGGTAGAGGTTGGTGGTGGTCTCGACGGCCAGCTCTTGCATGCGCACCAGGACGGCGCGCTGCTCGGCGGAGAGCCGGCTTTCCAGCATGTACATGTAGTCAGGCATCAGCCATTCTCTTCTCTAGCGAAATTGAACGATTGCGCTTGATGAATCGTCCGCACTTTGATGTTTGACGTCGTCCCTCGGGCCACGTTTCGGCCCGAGGCGCTCTTTGCGCCCCGGACGACTTTGCGGGGAATCTGCTTTTCGAGTGAGCATGCTCGTCACGCGCGGGGATGGTGCGCCTTGTATACCTGTTTCAAGCGCTCTTCCATCACGTGCGTATAGATCTGTGTCGTCGAAATATCGGCGTGGCCCAACATCAACTGCACCGACCGCAGGTCCGCACCGCGCTCGAGCAGGTGCGTGGCAAAGCTGTGCCGCAGCTTATGGGGCGAGAGACGCGCCCGTATGCCGGCGCGCCGGCCGTGCGCCGTCAGCAGGCGCCAAATGGCAATACGGCTGAGACGATTGCCGCTGCGGTTGACGAAGAGCCAGGGGACCGCCCTCCCCGCCTCGCGTCCCCGCAAAAGAAGCGGCCGCGACTTCCCCAGATATGCCTGCACCGCCGCCAGCGCCTTCCGCCCGACCGGCACCAGACGCTCCTTATCACCCTTTCCGATACAGCGCAAGCAGCCCATGCGCATTTCCAGGTCGGATACTTTCAAGTTAACCAGCTCGGAGACGCGCAAGCCCGTGGAATAGAGCACCTCCAGGATGGCGCGATCGCGCAGTCCCCGCGGCGTCGAGGCATCCGGCTGGTTCAGCAAACGGTCTACGTCTTCCATGCGCAGATAGGTCGGCAAGGAACGCCGCACCTTCGGCGACTCCAGATTGAGGGTCGGATCGGTCGAGCGCGCCTCCTCGGCGAGCGCAAAGCGGAAAAGATTGCGGAGCGAAACCAGATGGCGCGCCACGGTGCGGCTATCGAGCCCCTGGCGGTAGAGGTCGCCCAGGAAATCCACGATGTGATCGCGGTTCAGCGCCTCGAGGCTCAGGCCGCGTTTTTCGGCAAAGCCCTCGAATTTGCGCAAATCGCGGTCATAGGCCGCGAGCGTATTGGGGGCCAGGCCTTTCTCGACCTTGATGTAATTCATGAACGAAGCGATCAGAGCATGGATCCGCATGGTCACGATTCCTGGCTCAAGCCTGCCAAGCTCGCGGCCTCCGGCTCACCGTGCATGGCAATGCCATAAATTTCAGGGAGCTCATGGCAACGCATGGCCCAGGCCAGCAGGAGATAGACAGACGTTGCGCCCACGAGCAAAACGCCGAATACCGCGAGGCGCGGCAGAAAATGTGAATACGTGTCGAAGCCGGACATATGCAATCCCATCCAGCAGAGCGTTCCCATCATCCCAGCGCTCGCTCCGCTGCGCGCCAGCGAGGCCAGGATATCGAGGGTACCCATGCGGCCGAAGCGCAGCCGAAAAATCGCAAATAACGTGAAGAAGTTGAAATACGCCGCGATTACGGTGGCCAGGGCCGGCCCGCCATTGCCAAAAATGGGGAAAAACCAGCGCAGGAAGAGCGCGTTCAGAACGATATTCAGGCCCAACGAGTAGGCCGCCACGCGAACGGGTATGCGCGTGTCGTGCGTGGAATAAAAAGCCGGCACAATCAGTTTGATCGCGGCGAAGGCCGGCAATCCAAAGGCGTAATAGAAAAGAGCGCGGCTGGTGAGTTCCGTGGATTCGGCCACGAATTCGCCGTGCTGGAAAAGCACGCTGATGATGGGTTCACGCATCACCACCAGGCCTACCGCGGCGGGTATGGTGATAAACGAAACGATACGCACGGAAAAGGCCAGCGTGGACTTCATCTCTTCCATGGCGCCGGCCGCAGCTTGATGCGACATCATGGGCAAAATCGCGGTGGCCACGGCGATGGCATAGCCGCCCATGACCAATTCCATGACGCGCTCGGCGACGTACAGCGCGGTCACGCTCCCCGAGGGCATGCGGCTGGACGTGGCAAAGATTGTGCCCACGAAAAAATTGATCTGCGCCATGCCGATGCCGAAAAATCCCGGCGCCAGCAATCCTCCCGCCGAGCGAACGCCTTCGTGGCGCAGCGAGAGCCTGAAATTGAAGCGCATTCCCCGGCGCACCAATTGCGGCACCAGAATCAGGAATTGCAACGCTCCGCCGATCAGCACCCCCACGCCCAGCGAAACCGCGGGACTCGAAAAATGCCGCGACACCGCCGCCACCGAAGCCGCGATGATGCAAAGGTTCAGCACCACCGGAGTGGCCGCGGGCGTGCCGAAGACGTGAAAGCAATTCAGGATGGCCATGGCCAACGCGGAGAGGCCGATGAAATAGATGTACGGGAACATGATGCGATTCAGATAGACGGCTTGTTCCCAGGCCGGCTGCCCCGGCGCGAAGAAGGTAAACAGGCGCATGAATTGCGCCGAATACACGCTTCCGAGCATGGTGATCGCCGCGAGCAAAACAGCCGTCGTCCAGAAGAGGCGCTGCGCAAACTCCCAGACTTCTGCGCGCGGCTTGTTGTTCAGATAATTGGCGAAGATGGGAATGAACGAAGCAGTGACCGCCCCTTCCCCCACCAGCCGGCGGACCAGGTTGGGGATGCGGTAGGCCAGCACGAAGGCATCGGCCGTGGGCGTGGTGCCGAGGAGCAGGGTGATACGCTCGTCTCGGACGTAACCGAGAATGCGGCTGACTACCGTAACAAGGGAGATGACCGAGGCTGACTTGAGGATCTGCTTCTTTTGATTCAAGAGGCGGCGTCTCAGCCTAAGCCTAGTTAAAACAATGAGTTAACAGCCTTACGCGGCGATACGATAACACACCCCGCCCCGCTTTGCAACAGCAGCAGTCCTCAGCACGTTGCGTAAATTCCTTGAGGGTGCTCGCTCCCAGGAACGGTTCAGATGATGGACGACGCCGACGCCGAAGACGAGCGCACTTCGGGAAGTCGCGCCCATGCAACCACCCGACGGACGCGTGGCTTAAGCAAGTAGTGCCCACGAAAGTTACTGGCCCAGACAACCCGTCGAGTACTATCTTCTTGCAGATTAGGAGCGAACGATGAAGACCCTGTTGAAGATTGCTGGAGCGATAGTGGCTTGCCTGGTGCTATTGCTGGTGGTGCTGAGTGTAACCGGCCTCGAGCCTCGGCAAAGAACGCCCGGTATATCCCCACGGGAGAAGTTGGAATGAGAATGTGGCGCGCGACCCGCACGTGCGCTTAAAAATTGGAAATAACTTGTATGACGTTACCCTCTCTCATGTTACCGATCCGGCTGAAAAAGCAGCGCTGCGCGAACTGAAAGCGAAAAAATACCCTCAACTGAAAATTCCGCCGGATGCGCAGGTGCAGTTATTTCACGTGATTGGCTGATGAGGAGCCAGGACCCCGTCGCGCAGACCGCAGAAAAAATGGAAGAAAGCCCATCTGGGAGAGCGGCTGAAGTCCGCGTGGCTCGGAGCGGGTCAGTCGGGGAGGATTTTGACGCGCAGGCGGCGAGTGCGCGGGCCGTCGAATTCGCAGAAGAAAATTCCCTGCCAGCGGCCGAGTTCGAGTTGGCCTCCGCTGATGAAGATTGTCGCGGAGGTGACTACGAGCGCGGTCTTGATGTGGGAATCGGCGTTGCCTTCGGCGTGGCGGTAGCCGCCGACTTCTTTCTTTGCCCCAGCGCGCGCAAAGTCAGCATGCGCTGGGGACCCCGGGGGAACCAGGCGCGTGAGCGCGGCCTCGATATCGGCGGCGACGGCGGGATCGTCATTTTCGTTGATGAGCACGCCGGCCGTGGTGTGCGGGACGTAGACGTAACATACGCCGCTCTGTACGCCGGAGTCTTGCACCATTTTGGCGACGCCGGCGGTGACGTCGAGCAATTGCGTGCGACGTTCGGTGCGCACGGAAAGCTCGCTGGCGGGCGCGTGTCGGGGTTTGGGCGCGGTAGTCATGGATTTATTATGCCTGAAGGAGCGCGGCACGTTGTGGCTGGACCCACCCTTCGCACAGAACGCGAAGGGTGGGGCACCCGAAAAGGCAAAAGACGATGCCGCGCTAAAGGCCGCGGCGCTACGTAAAAACCAAAGCGCACAGCCAAGAGTGGCTGTGCCACAAAGTCCGCTTAGGTGAGCGCGGAGACCGAGGCGGCGCCGTAAAGGCTGAACCAGGGCTTGGCTGCGGCCAGCCGCTGGTTCACGTTATTGATATTGGCGACGCCCTGCTTGCCGAGCCACTCCTCGAAGGCCTTCAAGCCCTGCTTGGCGTAGACGGGAATGCCGTCTTTCCAGGTGGCGCGACCGCAGAGTACGCCGGAAAAGTTCGTGCCGGCTTCGGCGGCGAGCTCGAGCGATTCGTTGAAGGTGTCGTTGCTGACGCCGGCGGAAAGATAGATGAACGGCTTTTGGGCCATGGACGCGGCGCGGCGGAAATGTTCCTTGGCCTCTTCGCGCGAATAGACGGATTCGCCCTTACAGGAGCGCGCGCCCTTCACGAAAGCCATATTGACCGGCACTTCCACCTTGAGGACATCCACGCCGTACTGCGGCTTGGAGAATTCCTCCATGCTGCGCGACACGATTTCGGGCTTCTTGCGGGCGAAGTCGAGGCCCTTTTCGTCCACGTTCTCTTCGTAGCCGACAAATTCGAGGAAAAACGGCACGTCGGAGGCAATGCATTCGCCGCCGATGCGTTCGACCCAGGCATGCTTGGTTTCGTTGACGGCGGGCGGATCGAAGGGCGTGTAGTAGAGCAGGATCTTGACGCAATCGGCCCCGGCGGCGACGAGGCGCCGGACCGAATAATGGTCCAGCAGATCGGGCAGGCGGCCGGGCTGCGTATTGTCGTAGCCGCTCTTCTCGTAGGCCAGCAACAGGCCGGCATTCTTCGCGCGCACCTTGGTGGCGGAAAGGCCGTACTCGGGATCGAGCAGAATGGCGCTGGCGTGCGGAGTGAGGACGCGGGTGACGGCTTCCTTGAATTCCGCCATCATCTGGTCGGTGACGGCTTTTTTGTCCACGCCCTTATCCTTGGCGATGGCGCTTTTCAGCGAACCGCGCTGGTCCATGGCCGCCGCGGCGATCACGCCGCGCGAGTTGGAAACTGCCTCCAAGCCCTTCTGTTTGCCCGGGCTGATTTTCATGCTCATGCCTCCGAATGGAGAAATTTATGAAAGCGGAAGAGGTGCGGCCCATTCTAGCATGCCAGTTGCGACAGAAGCGCGGGGCTAGGTGGCCCCGAGGCCACTAGTGCCGTTCCAACTATTTGCACCCAATTCTCTACTAGGCCACCCCACAGCCAATCGCAGGCTCTTTGGGCCGAACCTCTCGCGGGATCAAGTTGGAACGGTACTAGTTTGCGCCGGTGACGGTGATTGTATAAATGAAGTCGGGCCGCGCATCGCCGCGCCAGTCGAGGACGTGGGCGTAGAAGGTGAGGGGGCCGGTGTTCGTGGCGGGCACCTGCAGAATCAAGATGGAATCGGTGGTTTTCCCGTTGGGAATATCGTCATTTAGACACGGACTGGTGTAGGACCCGAATGGATAGTAAAGCGGGTCGTCGCAGAGGGAGGGGCGATTGTTGTTCGCATCCACGATCTCCAGCACGGAATCGAGGGGGCTTGGCGGATTCAGGCGCTGCGCCTTGATTTCGATCGTCACCGTAGCGCCTGGGTTGGCTGTTAGGACGTAATAGTCGCTATCGGGATTCGCCACACCGGTCGGCGGGTCGGAAAAGGGACTGATCGAAGCCTGATAGGTGCCGTTTGAAAGCGGCGTAGCCGTAGCTGGAGAGTCGTTTCGCCCTAAAGCTGTGCTGATCTTCAGCGTGGTTGCGAGCGTAGCCGTTTGCGCCGGCGGGCCAGCATCGTTTAGCTGAAGAGTGATCGGGAAAGAGCCGGTCTGTGAGGTCTGGCCAGCGATCTGGCCGCCGGCACTAAGGTTCAAACCCGTCGGCAGGGTTCCCTGGCTAACGGACCAGACGTAAATGCCTGTGCCGCCGAAGCCGCTCAACTGCATGTTGACGGGCGAATTGGGAGCAATACGCGGGAGAACGGAAGTCGCCACTCTGAGCTTGTCATAGATTTGGAGGCTCACAGGGCCGGTTGAGGTTTGATACGGGTTGGAAGAGTCTTGGACAGTAACCCCAAAACTCCATGGGCCAGGTATGGTGGGCGTCCCACTCATCAGCCCCGAGGCCGGGTCGATAGTGAGCCCGAGGAATGAGAGCGGAGATGAACTCCACTGCAGAGGCGGCACACCGCCGGTCGCTTGGAACTGGAACGAATACGCAAGGCCCACAATAGCCGGAGGCGTCTGGGCGGGCGCGAGCACAAGCTTGGGATTCACACGGATGCTGAAT
>WNGP01005904.1_pt1 | contig 11203 bp, 7 predicted proteins | sample 5407671 | NCBI WGS metagenome assembly WNGP01 (sample SAMN13153381, study PRJNA577476) | soil metagenome | isolation source: 40 cm soil or saprolite under Garry oak tree replicate 2 | place: USA:California | collected 2016-06-15
CTTTAAACACAACAATTGTTCGAGTTTTTTGAGGTCAAATTGGCCACTTACCGAGACAATAATGATGAGCTTATCAGGCTTAAGTGAGATGTATTGAGCACAAGGCCCCTTCCCATCCACCCCGCAGCCCCTTGTCCCTACGACAAACCCAAGGTGTTGAGAGCTACGGTACGCTGGGCAAATAGCGAGGCGCATGCCTCACCCTCGTTGCTTGTTCAAAGGCATAGGCCAGTTTGAGAAGCGTTGGTTCGCTGTAGGCGCGGCCCATAAAGGTGATACCAACCGGAAGCTCGAAAGCGTAGCCTGCCGGAACTGTAATAGCTGGGTAGCCTGCCACGGCTGCTGGTTGCGAACTGCCCCACCCCGTGTGATCGCCGTTGACAAGATCAATAGGCCAGGCTGGGCTGGTGGACGGCATGACCAGCGCGTCTAACTGGTGTTGATCCATTACCGCGTCGATGCCCTCCTGCCGTGAAAGCCGCTGGTTTTCGGTGAGCGCGCCAAGGTAGACCGGGTCATCGAGCGAGGTAGTCGCCTGCGCCCGAAGTAGGAGTTCCTGCCCGAAGTAGGCCAGTTCCTGGTCGGCATGAGCGTTATTGAACGCGATGATATCGTCTAGCGTGCGCACCGGCGAGTCCAGCAGGGCGGCAAGATAGGCGTTGAGATCGGCTTTGCATTCGTACAGCAGCACTGTCATTTCCGTCTCCGATTTGGACATCTGCTGCGCGGTCGGAATATCCGCGTCGTCGATGATCGTCGCTCCCAGTTCGCGCATGCGCTCGATGGCGGCGTTGGCGATGGCATCGGCTTTCGGGCTGTAGCCGAAATACACCTGGCGGGCAACTCCAATGCGCGCTCCCTGCAATCCCTGTGGGTCCAGGAACTGCATATAGTCGGTGTAGGATTTGCCCGCGCTCGCGCTCGTCGCGGCGTCGCGCGCATCTACTCCGGTGATCGCGCCCAGGAGGGCGGCGGCATCAGCCACCGTGCGTGCCATTGGCCCGACGGTATCCTGGCTGTGCGCGATGGGGATAACGCCCGCGCGACTGGTCAGGCCAACTGTTGGTTTGATGCCGACCAGTGAGTTGATCGAGGATGGGCAGAGAATAGACCCATCGGTCTCGGTTCCAAGTGACGCCGCTGCCAGGTTCGCGGCGATGGCTACGCCGGACCCCGAACTGGATCCGCCAGCGATCCGGCGGTGGTCTGCATGCGGTCTGCGGTAGCGATATTATCTTTGATGAAGATAGGGATACCGTGCAACGGCCCTCGCGCACCACTGGAAGCGCGTTCCTGGTCGAGCGCCCTGGCAGTATCGAGGCAGTCAGGATTGATCTCAATCACCGAGTTGAGCGTGGGACCATGCTGGTCAATGGCCGCAATGTGCTCAAGATACAGCACTACCAGTTGCTGGGCGGAAAGTTGCCCGGCGGTCATGGCCGCTTGCAGTTCGACGATGGTCGCTTCTTCCAATTGGGCGAACGAATCGTCATGTTTCGCATTCATGGTGCTATACTCCATTCTTCAGTTATGTTTTGGGTGAACAAAGTATAGTACAAAGCTGCTCACCCCCCCTTAGAAGTCAATATAACCCTTTTCTCCGCATTTTTCATGACATATTTGGTAGCGATTCCACCACAAATGGGGATGAGAAATTTCGTATAGGGTAGGGGCGACCCTTGCGGTCGCCCTGGCTCTCTGATTTGTGGGGGAACTTATTGTTTGCATTGTTTTTTCGTTTTCGTTGAACTATGATACGTATGAGAAAGTTGAACCATATACCGGAACAGAGAACGCATAATGGCTACCACCACCCTAGAACAACCGGCGCTTCCACCAGGCCCCAGACCGCTCCCTTTTGTCGGTAACATTCTGGAGTTTCGGCGCGACCAGCTCGGCTACCTGCAGCGTCTCCAGCAGACCTATGGGAACATGGCGACGATCTATATAGGGAACACGCCCATTGTCCTGCTCTTCCGACCGGAGCATGTGCGCTATATCCTCACGGAGAATCCGCGCAACTTCACCAGCCGCGAGGTAGCGGAGGGACTGCGCCAGTTGATTGGCGATGGGTTGATCACTATCGATGGAGAGACGCATCGCGAGCAGCGTCGCCTGCTGCAGCCGGCCTTTCACAAGAAGCGCGTGGAGAGCTACGCGCAAACGATGGTGCAGTTTACCGAGGAGATGCTCGAGAAGTGGCAGGCGGGTACACGCATCGATGTAGCGCGCGCCATGCAGGAACTGACGCTACGCATTGTTGCCAAATGCCTCTTCAACGTTGACCTCAGCGACCAGGTGAACAGGTTGGGCGGCGCATTTACCCAGATACTTAGCAATCCCACGGGGATGCTTGAAGGCTTCTTAAACGTGCGTATCGATTTACCCTTTACGGTCTATGGCAGGCGTATGGAAGCCAAGCGCAGGGTTGACGCCTTCATCTATGAACTGATCGAGCAGAGACGAGTCGAAAAGGAAGATAAGGGCGACGTCCTTTCCATGCTGCTCGCCGCCCAGGAGGGCGACAAGGCCCTGACTAACACGCAGGTGAGAGATCATACTATGACCTTTGTGTCGGCTGGCCATGAGACAACCTCCAATGCTCTTACCTGGACGTTCTACCTGCTTTCAGAACATCCTGCCGTGCGCGAAAAATTGCTGAAGGAGTTAAAGAGTGCGCTTGCCGGTCGTCCCCCAACAGTGGATGATCTTCCGAAGCTGCCCTACCTGGAGTGGGTGCTGAGTGAGTCCATGCGCCTGTACCCACCAGCCTGGACACAGGGACGACGCGCAACCGAGGCTTTTGATCTTGATGGCGTACATTTCCCTGCTGGTACGATGGTGATGTTCAGCCAGTGGGTGATTCACCGCCTCCCCGATATCTGGGGCGACCCGCAGGCATTCCGACCTGAACGCTGGGACCCTACTGGCGACCCAGACGGTCAGAAAGTGCCGCCCTGGTCCTACTTCCCCTTCGGCGGTGGGCCCCGCATCTGTATCGGCATGCCCTTTGCCCAGCTAGAGGCAAAGCTCCTGCTGGCAACCATCCTCCAACGCTATACGCCCCGCACCGCACCGGGCTATCACCTGGAACTGAATCCGGTGATTACGCTGCGTCCCAGGCATGGTATGCCCATGATACTGATACCAACAATTTCGGAGGAAGGCACAACGAAGTGGGACCATCTTTTAAGCGCAAACGCCGTAGGGTCGCAATTCATTGCGCCCACCGAACGCCAGGGATGCCTGGGCGCGTTGCTAGGACTGTTCAACGGTTTGCGGCTGTGACATAGCTTTGCGATGTCACATTCTATGGATTACGAGCGTGAAGAATATATATCATAGAACAGTTAGCAGGAGCGAACCTGAATGTTCCCATTCTCAAATCAAAGCCAGCAAGCTAGCAATAATAATTACAACATGAGTACCTCGACCACGCGTTGGGTCAGACGGCTCATTATCTCATTGACCATCTTTGTGTGGATAGCCCTTGGCATTATAGCCATCAACGCTACAGGCTATATCATTGCTACCCTGCTGGTGTTTATTGTCGCATGTCTTCTTGCTTATGCCATTGCCCCTGTAGTCAAGCTCTTGCAGCGCTTCATGCCGCGCTTTATTGCTATTCTCCTCGTGTACGTGGTAGGGTTTGGCCTGCTGGGCTTTCTCATATACACCGTTATCAGCACCAGCATCCAGCAGTTCATTATGCTTGCAGCCAATTTCAGTGCGATGCTAACGCCGGGTCCCCATGGTCAGCAGCCTGTCTTTGTCCAGATTGCCCAGATTGCCCAGAGGTTTGGTATCTCGCAGGCACAGATTGATGCTGTCAACCAGCAACTTGCGACGCAACTGCAAAACTTTGCCGGTTCGCTGGCTGGTGGATTATTACCCCTGGTAAGTAGTATCGCTGGCGCGCTTATAAACATCCTGCTCACCGCCATCATCAGCATCTATCTGCTGATCGATGGTTCGCGTGCAGTACGCTGGTTGCGCACACGCCTGCCCGCGCCTCAACGGGACCGTGTGGGGTTACTCTTAGACGTACTGCAAAATGTCGTAGGAGGATATATTCGCGGGCAACTCCTGCTTTCTGCTATCATCGCCGTGATCGTAGGCGTGGGAATGCAGCTCCTTCACGAGCCATACGCGGTGCTTATCGGCGTACTCTCATTCGTTATGGAGTTCATACCTGTCCTCGGCACAATTTTCACGGGGGTTATCTCTGTGCTGATCGCCCTCACGCAGGGATGGATAACAACCCTCCTGGTCCTCGTCTTCTTCATCCTTGTACATATCCTCGAGGGGTATGTGCTGGCGCCACGCATTGTGGGAAAGGCGGTAGGACTCCATCCCGTGATCTCCCTGCTGGCCCTGACGGCCGGGGCCGAGTTGTTTGGCCCCTGGGGAGCGATCTTCGCGGCCCCCTTCGCGGGAATGCTCCAGGCATTGCTCTTCGCCTTCTGGTCACAGTGGCGTAAAGCGCACCGCGACCAGTTTCCGAAAGAGCCAGTTGAACCCGCTCAAACAGGTGATGCTAAAGCCACCACCCAGATCACTACTCACGAAACCATTGAACGGACAGAGACGACCAGGGTCCCCACGGGTGAGGAGTGAAAACAGTGTCGTTAGAGATTGAAAGAGTTAATATTCAGCACAGGCTTGTTTGGGAGAAAGAACTTACACCTTCTCCCACGTCTGCTTCACTCTAATCATCGGGACACTTTTACCCTCGATTTCCGAGCCTGTCCAATTGGTCGTCTCAGCGCAAGCCTGTAGGATTGCCCGATGTACATCGATATGTTCGGACGTAGAGCTGGCTGTAGGTTTGTGGCTCTGCAAGACACGCGCGGCCAATGCACTGACGATAGGCGTAGCAAACGACGTGCCTGACCAGTATGCCCAGGTGCTCCTAGGAGAAACCTGGTACTCTGGATACTCCGGCGGTTCTGGTGAACAACCTGAGAGCGGTGGATAGTGGTCATGCTCCGAAAGCGCTGGATAGCATGGCGAGCTATATACTCCGCAGATCGCGTCGATTGGCTGCGTCAGGTCCACGCGAGCGTTGATATGCGCTATTGCCGAGGGCATCCAGGGATCAGGCCTGGGAAGATCACCACCGGTTGTCCCCAGTCCACCTTCCCCAGGATGATTGCTGTACAACGCCGCTTTTCCATCCCGATTAACCGCGCCAACCGGAATCATGGTGTTGACTTTGAGGCCTTGATCACCATATGCGAAAGCAGCAGGATAACGCGGCCCAAATCGAGTTTCTTCCGGGTTCATCATCGTATCGCGCGGATCGCTATCATTGCCGGCAGAAGCCACGAAGACGACCCCTTGCAAAGCCATGCATTGCATACGTTCGGCAAGGCCCTTGAGCAAACGCTTGAGTCGCTCTGGATATTGCTCCCCTGGTTGTTTATACCATTGAAATCGCGCCCAATCGGCTTCTGGAGGTACCGCGACAAGACTCAGATTCACCACAATCGGCTTGCCGTGGAGGTCCCCGTCCTTTTGCATCCGGTATTCTATGGACCTGAGCACCTTGTAGAGGGTATTCGTATCACCTACGCCATATTCATTCAGCACCTGGATACACTCGATCTGCGCATCAGGAGCAAGATCACGCACAATACCGGCGATAGTCAGGCCGTGGTCCACCATAGGGAAACCGACGAGCCGCCCATAGATATCTTTTCCTGTTTTGGCGGTCTTGTGCTGGTCAGGGACATCGAGGTAATGAGTCTTGATGGCCTGCGTCCCCTGTTTCATCTTTTGCCAGAGCATATTGTTCTTGCCAACTCCATTAGGATCCGAGAGTTGATCTGATGAAGGAAGCGTATCCAGCACAAAGACCACCACGCCCTTGCCGGTTTGCTCTAGCAGCGGGGAATTATCGACAAGCTTTTGAATGCCCATTTTATAGTAACCAGGAATACCTTGATCCGGTACCGGAATGGGAGGGCTGATAGGACAACCATGGAATCCGTCTTGTACGCCGGACCAGAACCAGTGCGGCATAGCACTGAACTCAATGCCTATTTTGACGTGTTGATGCAGATGTTCGATGAAGGGGAGCGTATGATCCATGTTACTGCTCATGGCTCCATCCATTGATGCCTGCATCGTTTTTGACTTCTCGGGATCGACTTCGATAGTGTAGAAGACGGCAATTCGTGCCTCTTGTGCCCTGGGTTGTAAAGTAGCAGGAATAGGCGGAGGGAATAGGTATATTCCATCGAGGTCGCTTGCATCACCGCTTGCGAGGGCCGCATCCGTTGACTGGCCACCCATAGCATTGTGGCCTATTTGTTGCAGGCGATAGGACGGCTTGTCTTCTTGTTGCGGAAGCTGACGGTGGATATCTTGCTCGTAGTTGGAAATGGCGTTAAGAACATCATCCTTTTTTGCTCCCATGGGAATTGGAGAATGATACGTGATGACGACCTGGTTTTTATACCAGTAAACGATGTTGCTCATGTCCTTCATGGATTCGTCTCTCCTTCAATTAGGTTCCTGAATAGCAAATAGACCTGCCATCTTTCAAGGCGATCCCGAGGGTCGCCAATCTTTCCAGTTTTGAAACGCTCGTCACCTACTTTTTTACGGACTGAATTTCATGAACCTTGAAATGTTCTTCCAATCCATAAAATTTCAGTGGGCCAACATCGCCGACCAGGCGAAACGCGGCCCAGTAGTACGGGTGGGTATAGATTGACGATGTTCGATGTATAAGAGAGGATTGAGCGGCACGCAATGCCTGGACTTTGCTCTTCCCCTGGAGGAGGTTCTGGTAAAAGAGCTGCATTAACTCACTCGTCGCTTTATCTTCTACAGGCCAGAGGCTCATCACTAATGAGGTTGTGCCAGCCGCCAGGAATGCACGTCCCAGGCCCAACTGTTCATCGCCTCCTCCGATTAACGCCAGCCCGGTTTCACAGCCGCTCAGTGTAACCAGCTCACAATTCTTGAGGTCCAGACTGAAAGCGTCGATGGCATTAAACCGCCCGTCGGCCAGCAGGACAGAAGAAAAATTGGGGGCATCCAGCCGACTCTGGCCGTGGGTCGCGATGTGAATGATAGGACTACCAGGCGCTTCTTCAATCAGCCGGGCAATAGTCGCCTCGTCCTCAAGATAGCAGCGCCCGCCCAGCATGGAAGCCAATGTTTTTGCCTCCTCGAGAGCACGCTGCAGCTGTCCGTGACCTGAATAACCAAAGATCAGAGGTGACTGAGGAGCTGTAGTAGAGCCAATAGAGCCTCTATCATCTTCTGAAAATCCCTCAACCCTTGCCAGTGGCTTCAATAGACTGCTGGCCGGGAGATAGTTGACCTGGTAATCTTCCACCAGGTAGCGTGAGCCATTATAGAGTGCATGAAAGGGCAGGGTGTGTAAAGGTCCGTATGGAACAATCGTCAGGTATCCAGACTGCGGGGGCAGCATTGCCTGGACAGGAGCAATCAGCAGGTCATACAGCTTGTTCAGCATGTGACGGATACTTTGCTGGGGTGGCTGCTGCGGATTGGGCCAGCCACCGGGTTGTAAATGTGCGTGAAACAGGGGCAACAGGCGCTTCAATTGCTTCATTCCATTAGCTATTTCATAGCTAGTAAGTTGCTCTTTTGTGAGCGCGAAGATGACCAGTTTTTCCCTATAAAGGAAATAAGCCAGAAGAAGCTGATTGGGTGAAAGCTGCTGGCGTAATCGCGCAACATCGAGGGCCGGTAAATCGGCGATGGGCGCGATCAATTGGCCCCTACGTTTGGCCGGTAAATCGGCGGTGTGTGAGATGCGTGCCGTTGATTGAAGGAGGTATAAACGCTCAAACAACTCGCTCAGTTTTGCTTCGCATCGCTTCAGTTCTGCCTCAATAATCTCCCGTTCAACGGTAGGAGATACAGAAGTGTCTATCTCTGCAAGCACTATACTATAGCGACGGTAATTTTCCTGCCACGAAGCAAGTTCAAGTTGTATGCGCAGCTTCGTAGCATCAGCTGCTTGAGCTACGTCAGGAGAAATACTATTCTGCTGCTCTGTACTTTCGTCAAGCACCATCTTTGAGGTGGCAAGATATTGGCGTAGAGCCACCGAACGCGCGCGTTCGAGATAGCTGAAAGCAAGTCCAGATTTTCCCTGCGAGAGGCAAAGTGCGATCATATCTTCATACACTACCCACGCGGTGTGCAGGAAGGAAGGGGAAAGGTCAAACACCAGATCATCAAGGATACGCTCGATTTGAGTAATAGCAGCTGCATAGTGCCACATCGCCTTCTTCGTGTTTCCCTGCAGAGCAAAGAGCCGCCCGAGAAGGTACTGACTCTTATACACTTCTTCCTGCAAGTGATTTTGTGTAGCTTTCAACGCCACCTGCTTACAAAGCACCATCGCCTCTTGTATGAAATGGCCCTGCTGGTCCTTTGCATTGTTTCTCTCTGCCTGCTGTGCCTGCTCCAGAAGGGAACTAACCATCACCATGCTGGCCCGTACGGAGCGCGCCACTAAGTTGCGAGCATCAAAATACTCTTTGAGGGTACGGGCCTCATGATATGCTTCAACAACAGATCCCATTTCGAGCTGGATTTCGGCCTGTTGCAGTTTTGTAGCCGAGGCATGATGATCAAATCCTCCCTGGTTAAAGAGCACCCATGCTTCATTAAGCACACCGGCAGCTTCCTCTAATCTACCAGAGGCAACTAATATCGTTGCGTATTCACGTAGCGCTTGACTTGTCCATAAAGATGAACCCTGTTGCCGGCATAACTCAACACCTTGATAAGCCAATTCACATGCTTCGTGCACTTTATTGAGTTTTAGCAGGACGTTAGCCATATATTGCTTCAATAGTGCAAGTAAATTAGGGATTTTAATGTCGTTCTGTAGCAATATATCTTGAGCGTGGTAATAACGCCGTAACGCCGAGCCATAATAGCCCCTGATAGAATCTAGTCCAGCAAGCTGAATCTCAGTGTTAACACTCTGGCTGGTCTCTCCGAGCATGTCAAAGCCTTCCCTGGCTCGCTGTAGAGCATGATAGGCCTGTTCAAACCTGCCTAGACGGGCCAGATTTATTCCCATATTCATTTCAGCAAGGGCGATAGCACGTCTGATGAAGGTCTCGCTTTGATCATTCAGTGTTGGAAAGATTTCCAGCAATCTTTCGTACATCCTGAGCGCATCCTGGTACCGCCCACTATGTGAATAAATAACAGCAGTATTATGATCGATGATACAGACCCAATAGCGCTCATCATGGCGTAGAAACACCTCGTGAGCACGATTAGCTGCTTGTATCGCCTCTTCGACATGGCCTAACCATGCACTAGCGGCAATCCAGCTGATACGACTGCGAGCCCAGTTGCTCTCATCTCCCAGGCGGAGAAACTCCTCTCCAGCAGTATCCAAAGCCTCTATGGCAGCCTGGAAGTGACTAATCTGAATAAGGGCATCCCCTTTGGCCTTGAGACCAAGTGCATGAGCATATAGATGTTGAGTTATTTCACCATAGTAGATGAGGAGTTCGGCCAGTTTGAGCGAGAGAAAGGGGCTGTAGAGCTGCTTGAGGGCTTCGTCCGCCCACAGGTCGCCAATAGCGGCACGATCGCTTAATTCGTCGAGGTGCGCTTTGATGAAGGCACGACCTTCTTCCGGGCTGCTTTCGCGCAGGTGTTGTAAAAATACTGTGTTGTCCATGATTCCGACGGCGCGGGTAGCCCCACGTTTCAACTGGGGAAGGAAGCGCCGCCCTCCTTCCCAGCGATTTGAGATACGGGAAAACGGGTGATCATCCACCCCCCGACGGGACGGCTGAGCCGTCGCAACTTGCGCGGAGTGAGGTGCTCAATCTGTAACGGCACTCCGCTCGTTTGACAATAGACACACTGCCTCTGCCATTTTTGAAGCAGATACTCGCGCAGCAGGTAGCCCTGTAGTTGGCCCTGCTGGTAGGAAACGCCGGAGACTTCCGGGTTCTGCATTTTCTGGGTATCAAAGCTGCCAATTTCCACGTTGATCTGATCAATGGGCAGGATCGAGGCGACGAAACGTACCGCTTTGACTGTTGCCTCTGCTTTCGAGCGAAGCGAAGGCGGAAGCCAGCCAGAGGATCTGCGACGATCAGCCCAGCGCAGGGCGCGGTAGCGCGTCTTGCGCGAACGGCGCGCGTGTCGATACTGTCGTCGCTGGGTCAGTTTCCCGCTGATATCGGTGCGCAGGTACATCTCCGCCTGAAAGACCACCTCCCTGTTCGCGGTTGCAGCGAGTCCGACCGTTTTCGAGCCAGTGTCCACTCCTACAGTTCCAGGCTGCGTATAGGTAGTCGTCTCGACACGAAGCTGAATGGTGAATGGCTCGCGACGTACCACGCACGCACGTTTGGCTTTGAGCCACAGTCGCGCACGTCTGGGCGTCGTGGGCATCAACGGAATTCCTGTTTGGGATAAGACAAACACCTTCATCAGGTAAGGCTCCTTTCGGAGTAGAAGTCGATCCCCTCGACAAAGATACAACCCGGTACTTTCCCCTGGCCACGGCGGCTAACCACACCACTGGTTAGGCCAGGAGTTGGAGTGCCTGGCGCTGGGGTAGCACACCAGGGTCCGAACGTGAACACTCAGTTGTATCGTAGCCTCTTCTCTGCCAGTCAAGACGCTCGCTTCCTCGCCCTGGCTGGCTCTGAGACTGAGTCTGGTCAATCCGGCTTGCAAGAGACCAGCTCTCACAAGCCTCCCCATTCTCTGGGGAGGTCATTGACACTCTACAAGTAGCCTTCCCAGAGTCTATGCGTGAATAGAGAAGTGCCCATGTATGCTGAACCTGCCGCCGGGCAGCATCTACGCCTGGTCGATGTTCAGACCTTCGATGATGACTTCCCGGTCAGGTAAATGTAGAATCATCACGTAATTACCTGGTTGTATGTCTTCCAGCACGATGTTGCCCACGTCGTCTACCTCGGTAGTGAAACGAGAGAGGATGTCTTCTGCATTTTCGCCCCCATCCGTAGGGACGCGATTTATCGCGTCCTCTGAAGCCAAATAGAGATCCACTTTTTGGCCCTCGAAGACGTCCACTGACTCGTTGGGATCGGCGCTGGTGATGATGCCCAGTAATAGAATTTCGCCGTTGCTGGCGCGAGAAAGGTGGAGCGACAGGTCGAGAGTTTCGGCCCGGTATTGGCGAGGCCAGCCTGTTCCTGGTGTCATC
>WNGP01004864.1_pt1 | contig 11194 bp, 20 predicted proteins | sample 5407671 | NCBI WGS metagenome assembly WNGP01 (sample SAMN13153381, study PRJNA577476) | soil metagenome | isolation source: 40 cm soil or saprolite under Garry oak tree replicate 2 | place: USA:California | collected 2016-06-15
CAGCAATGGCATCCGGATAGAAGTAGAGAACGGATGAACGGGGAATGCCTGGGTGAACGTTGATTGACTCGTCCAGCATCAGGCGGCAATCGCCAAAGGAGAGCATCGCCCAACGCCAACTGTCGTCTCTCTGCTCGACAGTGAAGCCGAGTTTTTCATAGAACTCGACGCTCGCAGGCATGCTTTTTACTGGCAGCATGGGAATAAGTCGGTTGAGCTTCACTGGTCCCCCTCAGGATGGTGGTATGACGCCCAACGGTAGCTTCGAGCGCTTGTTAGGCCGCACGCCGCTTCGGGACCAGCCCCAACACCGAGAGCAACACCGCCACGGCAACTGCGACGCACGATTGGATCAGATAGCCGCGCCCGGTTTCTTGGATGATAGCCGGCCCCACGGTAGGGTCCGCGAGCTCACTGAGCTGCCAATAGGCGAGGACCCCGATAACGGTGAGCGTCGGGAGGACGAGCCAGCGTCGGAACCGTGCGGCCACAAAGCCGACCACTCCGAGGACCAACGCGGTGCCCCAGACGGTGCGGATGCTGGGCTCCTTATTGATCACTTCAAGTATGAGCATCATGTCTCGTGCGGCCTGGTGAGCTATTTATCGACCACACGAACCGGGAGGGCGGGATCGTGCTCCCCGCTAGCATAGATGCCGAATTCCCTTCCGTCGATGCGTACAAGGTTAACATCAATGGGGCCTTTGGCGGATTGGGCGGCTGCTTGCGCGTCCGGTATAGACAAAGTCGTGTGGAAGCACAAGTACAGGAGGCATACAGCGATCACCGTGAGCACGGCTCTCGTGTAGCGGTCAGTCATGGTCTCCTCCAAGGAGAGGATGATCGTGCGCTCAAGCGCTTGTTACGCCGCAGCCCCATGAGGCGCAAGGTATCACCGGGAAGGAGCACGGTTGATGAGCCAGTTGAGGAGTCGAACCATGCGGCCGCGCCAGCCGCCGCTCGCGTCTGCGCATTGGGCGCAGAGCTGTTGGATCCGCTCTTCGCCGTTCGTAGTAACGGAGATGCGCACCGTGGCTTCGCGGTGGCGACAACGCTCACAAAGGGTAGGACTGTTCACGGCGTGGAGGCTGTCGTCCTAACGGATCGCGCTTAAGCTGCGGCGGTTCATAAGAGAATCCTCCCGGGATCCAGGCTCCTTACCTGACAGTAATCGTCAAGGTGAGGGTATCGGCGATATACCGAAGCGGCTGCCCGACATCGTGCGGAGCGCTCGCGACAATCCGGAGCACACCTGGTCGCAGCAGCACCAGACGATCACTGAGCGGCGACTGAAACGTGTACGATGGAAAGGGCCGTGGCACTCGGCTCGTGCGAATCCACCTGGCGAGCGAGTCCGACCGCACTGCGAAGTCCAATAGCTGCACCTCGGCGCCGTGCCGACGACCGCCGCCGCGGCTGCGACCGCCAACTGCAAGCTATTGGCACGCGGTACCATTGGAGCCGCTACCTCTTCCTCGGGTCATCCGCAGGATTGACGTAGGCCACCCCCCAGGGGCCGATGGCCTGCGATTGGACGATCGTCTCGCCCCGAGTCCAATAAAAATGATGACTTCCTCTCGGGATGACGATGAAGCTTCCGGCCGGCATGGGCTTGGTTGCCTTCACGTCCAGCTTGTCGCCGAAGCCGATGTTGAGCGTGCCGGCGATCACGGTGAGGTGCGCATCGGCTGGGTGGACGTGTGGTGGCACCTGGTAGCCGTCGGGTAGCTTCAGGCGGTACGTGAACGGCACGTTGGCCACCGTTCGATCGCCCTCGAGGGTGGCGCACTTGGGTCCGCGTGGAATCGCAGCGGAGCAGTCCTCCCACCTCATCTCCTCCGCCCTCACCAAGATGGCCGACTTGGCTACGGCGGCCGCAGGATTCGTCGGCTCCTGGCGAAGCGTCCCTGGAAGCGTTAGCAGTAGGGCCCCGGCTGCCACGGCTCCGTGGTGGGCTCTGTTCATGGCGATGGTGCCTCCTCTCGTATTCGCGTGCGGCCTAACGGATCGCGCTTAAGCTGCGGGCCGAGCGCCGGCGGGCGCAAGCGTCCCGCCCAGCCGTACCGGCTGTCCGGTGCACAAACCTCCGCTTCCTCGGAACGCCGGCCCGGCAGCTTCAAGCGCTTGTTAGGGTGGGTGGCTGGCGGGCAGACCGGACAGGCTGACGTCGATCTTCCCAGATGACAGCGTCATCAGTGACCACGGCGAGGTACTACAGGCAGGCGCGTCCTTGTCGCCGCCACGTAGGCGCCGTATGGTAGGCTGGGACCCGTCGGAGGTGAGGTCGCATGAGTGGCAGGCTATGCGCAGCTCTCCTGACTCTCGCCGCGAGCGGCACGCTGCAACCCGTCGCGGGACAGAATGCGAACGACCGCCTGGCCGCTGCGAGGGCTCAGTTACATGCCATGCAGTTCGACAGCGCGGCCGTGCTGCTGCGCGGGACGCTCGACGCGAGCGACCACGCCGAGCCCGAGGAGCAGGCCGAAGCGCTGCAGCTGCTCGGCGTGATCGCGTTCTACAAGGGCGAGGTGGTGGATTGCACGCGCACATGCCCCGAGGGTCTCGTCCTGCCGAGCCTCATGGGTCTAGAGGCGCTCGAGGGTCTGATCCCAGACCGCTTCGAGCTCCAGCACCACCGCTACGGGATGATGACCTTCGATTTGATGGTGGACGCAGCCGGGAATGTGGTCCCGGAGTCCGTGCACCTCGTGGCCAGCAACCTCGAGATGAAGCCGCTCGAGCAAGCGTTGCTCCGCGGCATGGAACGCGCCCTCTTCACGCCGGCGCGCGGGCCGAACGGAGCGCGGGTATCGGTGATCGTCCGGGGGAAGCTGGGGTTTCGGAACGACCGGTTCGAGGAGGAGGTCCCCGTCGTGCCGCGGCGTCGTCCTCGCTAGGGCGGGTCACTCGCTCGCAGGGCGGCGTGCGGTTGAACGAACGTCGGCCAGGATCTGGCTACGCCACCTCGTCTAGGACCAATCGACGACCTCGATATTTGCGGGGTCATCAAGGATCAGCCCGCGCCTCCGCGATCTTGATCAGGCAGGGACTTCCTTCATCACTGATCGTACCTTGGCGAGTAGGTCGGGGCTGATCTCTTTGACGCCATGTGCTTGCGCGGCGTGCGAGGCTACTTTTTTCAAGAGTTCCTGTTCATTCGATGCCTTGGCGATGAACTTGCAGCCCTTCATTAGGTCGTCACATGCAAGCTGCTTGGCCATGGTGAGGTCCTCCCTTCGGGGGTGGTCGTTGCGCGGCCTAACGGATCGCGCTTAAGCTGCGGGCGCAACGTCCGCGGGCGCAAGGCGGCGGAGCCGCGGAAACAAGGGGTGGCTGGCGAGGGAACGCAATTCTTCCCACCCGAGCGCCCGGCAGCTTCAAGCGCTTGTTAGCCAGCGCCTTCGACTCACGTAAGCTTGCGTAACGCCTCAGCATCCAACTCGACGATCTCCGGAGGGTCGACATTGTAGTCGGAGTATCTGAGCCAGGTCGGCGTCGCTCGGATGTACGTGAGACCAGGCCACTTCTGGCGCTCACGGCCGTCGGGAAAGGCGCCGAAGTAGAGCTCCGTGAGTCGTGCGCGCTCGGCACCCGCGGGCTCGTCAGCACGACCTTCGAATTGCACTGTCCGCTCGTCCTTCCCCTCGAGGCTTCCAATGACAAACGCAATCTCGGTCCGCCGCCTGAGGTTCTGTCCCTTGCGCGACGTCGCGAGGGTGTCGAATACGATCTCGAAGGTATCGGAGACGGCAATCCCGACGACCGCGCTTTGCGGGGCGCCGCTCGGGTGGAGGGAGCTTTGCACGGCGTATCGACGGCTCCGCAGGAATTCCAGCAAGGCAGTCCGAGTGATGGGCACGGTACGTCCGGTGGCGCTGGCTAGCGGCTCGCGCTTAAGCTGTGGGCGGCGAGCCCGTCGGCGCAACTGGCAGTGGACGAAGACCGGTGCCCGCCAGGGCACGACCACTCCGATTCCGTTAAGAACGATAGGCCCGCCAGCTTCAAGCGCATGTTAGACGACGCCGCCCTTGGGGATCCGTCGTGGTCGCGGCACCAGCTCGCCCCCGCAGTTGGGGCAGGCCTGGGCCAAGGCGGCTGCGCAGGCCGCGCAGAAGGTGCACTCATAGGAGCAGACAAATGCGGCACCTTCCGGATTGAGGGCGGCCCCGCACCGTTCACACCGGGCTCGCATCTCGAGTGCCATTGGGGATTGGTCAGTTGAGGAGGAATCGGCGCCGCCTAACGGATCGCGCTTACGCTGCGCGCGACTCGCCCGCAGGGCGCCCTGTCGTTGAACGATAGTTCGTCCGCGCCAGCGCACAACACTCCGGTTCCCTAGTGGCAGCCTGTGCAGTCCGCGAGAAACATAGCCAAGAACACCCCATACGCAGCGGCCAAGCCAGCAGCGACGCCCACGCCAAGTCCAACTGTGCGGCCTGCGCTGAAACTGCGAGTGGCCACCTGTCGCACGTCGGTGAGCGGAATACGCACGTCTCGCAGCACGCTGGTGTCGGGTCTGGTGACTGGAAGCGTGTCGCCTAAGAGTGTGTCGGCGTGCAGGACTGGACGTTCGAGTAGCACCTCAGAGCCGTCCATGCGGATGACCCGCACCGTCACTAGTTGGCGATTCCTCAGCACTGCCTGTGGAGTCACGTCCTCGGTGCGCCACTCGTGGCAGGCCATGGTAGATAGCGCTAGGAACAGTGCGGCACGATAGGCTCGGAACGTATGAAGCCAGCTATTTGCCACGGTTTGCATGGAGGGCCTCCCTCGGTTGCTAGGAGGATCGCGCCATAGTGTCAGGCGGACTTCAAGCACCGGCAGAGCGCCCCGAACCGATTCCGGCTAGCGCACAACTCCGCTACCCTTAAAGCGATCACCGCCCGCCAGCTTCAAGCGCTTGTTAGGCAGCGGCACCTGCTCAGCCAACCCCCTCAACAATGCGCACGTCGCGCTCCACAGCGCCCTTTAGAAGTACCAGCGCCGCCTGGTACTGCGGGCTCTGATACGTCTGCACGGCCCGTGATCGGAACTACGTGGACGGCGTGCGCGATATGTCGGCTGCCTTGCGCGCGCCCGTCAGCTTCAATCGCTTGTTGGGCCGCGCGTTGCTGCCCCGCCTCTTTCTCGGTCTGGGCTTGAGAACGGAATAATGGAGACGCACAACCCCATCTGAATAATGCCGACAGGAACGTAACTGTAGGAGAACGTCGAGATGCCGTGGTGCGATCAGGGGGATGCCCTCGCCGATGAGGGTTGGTATCACGTGGATGATGAAATCGTCGATCTCGTTCTCATCGAGAAAGGATGCGATGAGCCCGGCCCCACCCATCATCCAGATATCCTTCCCTGGCGTGGCACGCAGCCGCCTCGCAAATGCCGGAATCGCTTCTGTGACGTACTCGACGGGCGGCGCCGCCGATGCCGGTGGATGATGTGAGAAGATGTAGTTCTTGACCTTTGGGTCGAATGCGGCGCCCTTGATTCCTTGTTTCTGGAATTCGAGCGCGACGTCGTAGGTCTTGCGTCCCCAGAGAATCGTATCGATGGAACGGTAGAACGCACGCATGCCATAATCGCCGGCGAAACGGGGACTGTTCAGCCAGTCGATGTTGCCATCGGGGCGAGCAATGTAGCCGTCTGCGCTAGTCGCGATGTAGACGATGATCTTGCGCATGACGCGCTTCGTAGCGCGGCCTAACGGATCGCGCTTAACGTGCGGCGCGGCAGCTTTAGCCTACCTGCCCGCATTGGGCATTCGCGGCATCCCAGTAGCGATGACAATCTGCAGCGCCTGCTCCTTCGTGAATCCCTTCCGAATCAGCGCATCGTAGTAGTTCTTTGCGAACGTGGCGAGCCGATCCGCACTCTCGGGCTTGGCCATGACGCGCAGCATCCCTTCCATCATGGCCTCCATCATCTGGCCCATCATCGGGCCCATCATCGCGGAGGTTTGCGCCATCTGAGTGCGCAGGGACTCGGAGACTGTCGGCTGCTGACTGACGGCACGGGCCGGCAGCAGCAGAAGCGCTCCCAGGACCAGCGCGGTCCCAGTAATCCGCGAAGGAATTGGATGGATCATTGGGGCTCTCCAGGATGGGAGGTGCGCTGCTGCCTAACGGATCGTGCTTAAGCTGCGTTGCGCAGAAGAAAGATTCATTCCCCAATCTACGCGCGCCGTCAGCTTCAAGCGCTGGTTAGGCGGTGCCTCTCGAGGCTCGAAAAGCCCAGATAGCTAGACTGCCAGTAGCTAGGAAGGCAACTATCGAGAACCAAATCGGAATTGACAAGCTGCCGACCTGTGCTGGCCAGGCGAGGACCGATCGGGTCAATTGTGCCAGGGCGATCAAGGTGAAGAGGGCTCCGGAAACGTGCTCGTAGCGGCGCATACTATGCTCCTGACAAGGGCATCCTGAACGATAGTTCGTGCGCGCCAGCGCACAACACTCCGCTTCCCTTAGAGCGATCACCGCCCGCCAGCTTCAAGCGCTTGTTAGGCAGCGCGCCTTCAGGGCTTCTGGAACTCGTTAACAAGAAATACCCAGTCTGGCCGCTTGGATCGAACGGTACCTCCCGGCCACACGATGAAAAGCCAAACACGATCACCTGGTGTGATCTCACGTGCGAAGTACGGCAGGACCTGCGACTGTACTGGTAGCCAATACTCCACACTGTCCTCGCGAAACAGAAGCTCGTCCTTAAACTCCGTGGGCAAAGGCTGGCGCAGCGCCTTCTCATAGTAGTCGCGAATAAAGGCTGAGCGCCACGCGCCGACTGCCCGCTTTTTCCCCGTGTAGGTGACCAGTACTCGGGAGGGATGATCGTCGCCCCGAAATACGACGCCTGAGTCCGGAGGTTCGGGCGCGCTGTCCACAAGCTGACGCAGGGTCCGAGGTTGGTAGCACTGCCAACAGAACTGCGCCCTAAGCGCATTCAGCGGCGCCAGGCATAACGCTGTGCCAAGGAGCAAGTATTTGGCTGCAGAGTTCAACATGATCTCTTGCCGATGGCGCGCTGCCTAACGGATCGCGCTGAAGCTGCGGGCGACTCGCCCGCCGTGTCGTTGAACGACAGTTTGTGCGCGCCAGCGCACAATACTCTGGTTCCCTTAAAGCGATCATCGCCCGGCAACTTCAAGCGCTTGTTAGGCCGCGGCGGGCACGTGGGCTAACCATGTCCCTGTATCATGCGAGGAGACGGTTGTGCTACCATGCCGATGATCTCCAAGCCCCGATCTGAACAACCCGACCAGCGTGAGTCACGAGAACCACACGAGTGCGAACCGCGTCTTTCGCAGGCGGTTCTCGTTGAAAGGAGTAGATCGACGTGTCTGCAACGGCTCCCGACGGCGGTCCCAACAAGCGATACACGGTACTGTCTTCTAGACCAACGCTGAGTCCCCTCGGCAAGACAAGTGTGTCCGCAGGCTGGAGCTGAGTGCAACGGTGGTCAACCTGCGCATCCGGCGGCACGGAGACCGTGTGGAAAGTTCCGACCGTGCCAGCGTCCATCTCACCCGCCTCGAGCCAGAGGACCCATCGGCCCTGTCCAGTACCGCCAGTGAAGCAGAGCCACTGAAGGAATGCGGCTGCGTCGCCAGCTTGACCCATCGGCCCTGTACGTAAACGGAGTTGAAGCGAGTCCAGGGGAGTTTTCTCGAATACAATGTGCTGCGCCCCGATTTGGAGGGTCATCATCCAGTCCTGAGGGACGGTTGCCGGAACATTGATGCCCTCTCCGGGAAAGTGGGGAGGAATCCACGTTCCTTGAGCGGTATCTGTACTCACGCGCGGAACCAGCCTCGTCTGCGAGTCCGTTACGCCCGCACGGAGTGTCGATGTGGTGGAGTCCGTCTGCCGACCACCATCCGGCCGGCAGGCGATCGTTGATGCGAGGAGCACGGTGGACACGAAGGAGCGCATGGACATGCCGCGGCCTATCGGATCGCGCTTAAGCTGCGGGCGCGATCGCCGCTGGCGCAAGGAGGTGGAGGCAGAGAAAAAAGGCTCGTGGGCGAGGCAACGCAATTCGTCCTTACTTGTGAGCGCCCGCCAGCTTCAAGCGCATGTTAGGCGGCGGCTTGTGCGCCGGCCTAGGGCTTTGGTACGAGTGCTGCAGCCAAGTCGGGGTACTCGCGCTGGACCATCGCCCAAATAGTGGCGGCCGCTGGCTGCTGTGACGAACTGCCCGTGAAGCGCAGACGGCGTACTGGTTCCGGCATATCGCCGGCAAAGTGGATCAGGCGAAAGCCCTGACGGTGGGCGGCAAAATCAACCAGCAAGTCAGCTTGCGATGTCCGCGCCGCCAGGGGAAGAAGATAAGACGCGTCGAGACGAAAATGGCCGAACGTGGGCCGGACTACGGTGTCTGTCGCAGGCAACCACGACGCGACGCGTGCGACGAGCGGAAGGTCCCGATCCCCACTGACCGACCGGACGTAGACGCGGAGCGGCAACTCGGTGCTGTCCTGCACGACCGCGGTCACCACGAGCACGGCGTAGCCATTCATCGCCGCCGCCTCGGTCGAGTCCTTGGGATACGCCAGATCGAAGAAGGCAATGCGCGGGACCGGAGCGTAGCTGCGGTATTGACGGGCCGCCGCCGCCAGCCGTGCGTCTAGCGCGCCATTTGACACGGATCCGTGCGACCAGCCCGCGTCGCTCTCCAAGTGCACGGGGGCTTGCGCCCGCGCTGAAGCAGTGAGCGCCACGAACGCGAGGCAGGCAACGTAACGGGGTAATGCTCTATGGCTCATCGTGATCATGGGTGCCGCCGCCTAACGGATCGCGCGTAAGCTGCGGGCGCAGCGCCCGTGGGCGCAAGGTGGTGGAGCGGCAAACAAAGAGGCGAGCCAGCGAGAGAACGCAATTCTTCCCTACTTGGGAGCGCCCGGCAGCGTCAAGCGCATGTTAGGCAGCGCTATTGCCGCCCCGTTTGCGAATCTCTGCAATAACGATCAGGGCGACGGCGACGATGAGCTCGCCCAACCAAACCACTCTGTCATCGGTAGCGCGCGGTCCGGGTCCCACCAGCTCTCTGAGGCTTATGGCGGCGATGAGCAGCATGCCGACCTGCAATAGGGTCATCGACGTCGCGCGGGTCATGGTACTGCCTCACAGGGAGAACGCTGCCTAACGAATCGCGCATAAGCTGCGTGCTGGGGCGGCCACAGACAAGACAGACCCTTTCGCTACAGGTGTGTTAGGCGGCGGCTTCACGAGCCCGGGCGAGAAGGCCGCGCACGTACGAAAGGCGATCGGGGTTGTGGCGCTCTGCAATGGCCTCCGCAGCGTCTAAGTAGGCAATGCACAGGTCCAGCGCCAACCGCTTCTTGAGAAATGCGTCGACTAGACGGAAATCCACGAGCCCGATGTAGTCCCAGCCTCGCATGTGCGCCAAACGTTCGGGGCTTGCGATCTGGCGGAAACATTCGAGGGCCTCGCCATCGCGGCCAAGGGCAAGCAGAGCGACCGCCCTGTCCCCCAGTAGACCGATCCGAGCGCTCGGCTCCATTAGCGCCTCCGCTTCCGCAAGCTTTGACAAGCCCTCAGTCGGCCGACCGAGCTCGATAAGGCGCTGCGCAGTGTTGATTTTGAAATAAGGTTCAACCGGCACAAGACGCTCAGCCAACGCGTCGGCCTCCAGCGCGGCGTCCTGCCGGCCAAGGTGCATGAGAATCGTGGCGCGCGAGCGCGAATACACTGCTGCCTCTTAAGCATTGCCGGCACGCTCGAAGAACTCCATGGCCAGACGTTCCGCGGCATCCCAGTTGCGCGCTCGCAGCAAGCCGTTGAGTTGGCGCTGGTATTCGTCCACGGTCGCCCACCAGGGCGCATCATCGGACGGGAGAGTCATGAGAGTGGCTCATGTTTCATTGCCGCCGCCTAACGGATCGCGCTTAAGCTGCGGCGCGCTGAAGAAAGACTCATTCCACAATCTACGCGCGCCGTCAGCTTCAAGCGCTTGTTAGGCAGACGGCCCGCTCACGGTTGGTGACGGGTGGAGTACGTCCTCGTCAGCCGACAAGTATCCATGCACGAAATCAGTGAATGACTCGGCGGCCATAATGAGAGTGTCGTTGTTGTGATGAACGACAATGGGCGTCTGCGCGCGGGGGTCCGCGCTCAGAACAATGGCGTATCGATGCGAGTCGATTAGAAAGTCGGCGAATGGGAAGATGCGGACACCACCGACCTCGAGAGGCTCGATTTCATCAAGACGCCAGAACGCGATTGTTTCCTTATTCCCCATTTCGTCCCGACCACCTCGCGCACCGTTTAGGGTCTCAAGGTATGCTCGGAAATCTGTTGGCAACGAGACCCTATTGCGGCTTTCGAACGCGGCAATGGCGTCGGCGGAGGCTGGGCCCGCAGGCCGAATATCCTCGGCAGTCCACGCGGCACTCAAACGAGTAAGGAGGTTGTCGTCCATAAACGGGCCGTTCTGCCTAACGGAGTGCGCCTAAGCTGCGGCGCCACACTGGAAGGTTCACAAACGCAATTCTACAACAGACGACGGGCGCCGTCAGCTTCAGGCGCGTGTTAGGCGGCCACACCACGTCACTGGGTGGTGAAACTGGTGACCATTCCAAGGGCGACGTGGGGCGGCTTGTCCTTAGCGTCTCGAAAGGTGCACACCATGGCATAGGTTCGGCCGGGCGTGAGTTGGACCAAGAGCTCGCCGCCGCTCCGCTGCCCGGGGCCAGCGAAGAGGACTCCAGCTGCGTCCGCAAGGGAGTCTGGGTCGGCACCGCTCTGAGCGAGATCGAGAACTTGCTTGAGGGTGACACCTTCCTTCAAACGAGCCAGGATCATCTCGTGCTTGACCTTCCCTCGATTCTCGAAACCGAAGGCCGTCAGTCCCGGACGAATGGCAGGCAGTGCGCCGAATGCGTAGTCGGTGCCTGAGACGGTCACCCGATGGATGTCTTGTGCAGGACGGCAGGAAGTCAGAGCTGTGGCGAGTATGGCAGCTAGCGCCAATGAAGGCGGAAGGCACGCGGCGAATCGGTGATGCGACTGGTTTGGCATGGTGTCTCCTCCCGACGCGTTCGTGGCCGCCTAACGGATCGCGCTTAAGCTGCGGCGCCAAGCTCGCGTATTCACAATCAGAATTCTACAACACCGCATGTAAAACGTTCTCCGGATTCCATTGGGGACGGGCGCCGCCAGCTTCAAGCGCTTGTTAGACAGCG
>WNGP01010893.1_pt1 | contig 11194 bp, 13 predicted proteins | sample 5407671 | NCBI WGS metagenome assembly WNGP01 (sample SAMN13153381, study PRJNA577476) | soil metagenome | isolation source: 40 cm soil or saprolite under Garry oak tree replicate 2 | place: USA:California | collected 2016-06-15
CCATTGGCAGCAACTTCTTCCCAGGTACAAATTCTGGCTTGCCATCAGTGAACTGAACAACTCCTTGGTGGACAGCCTTTTCCCACGCTTTGCGCATGGTCTCATCTAAAAATTTGGCGTAAATGAGGGTCATTTCCGGGCTGGCGTGCGCCATCCATTGCTGCACTAGAGCGAGTGACATCCCATTGTTCAGCAATTCAACTGCTTTTGTGTGCCTGAAGGCGTGTGACTTGAAGTGAAAAAGTTGTCCTTGCTCATCTTTGATCTGGTATTTCACTGCGATGTAATTAAGCGTTTGATTCACTCCTTGTGCTCCGAGTGGGTCTCCGTTCTTGAAGCGTTTGCTCTTCCCATGGCCATATGTTTTTGACGCGGGAAAAAGCCAACCTCTGGGGTTTTCTTCAGGCATGTAGTGTCGCTTGACCCAGGTGATCTGTGTTTTAATGATTGCCGCGATTTCTTGCGTGATCGGGATTTTGTGGCCGAGCACTCGCGTTTTCTGAATGTCTCCTACCAACCAGTACTTTTCGTTGCCTTCCTGCTCCAGGCACGTATCCAGCTTGAGATAAAGCACATCGGAGATCCGCCACCCGGCTTTCGCGTAAAAGAATGACGATGGGGATGCAGGAAGGGGCTAAATGCTGAATGAGCCCGTCAAGTTGACTCAGAACTCCTTGAGAGATGTACTTGATCCCTTGTGACTTCTTCCATGCGTCGGAAGGATAATGATGAGGCCAGATAATGCGGGCAGTTGGGCAAGATGACTTCATTGGACTCTCAATCCGTTCGAGGTACAAAAGGAGTTCTTCCACATGATGCACGCTTATCCAAATTTGGCGGTCGCTCGTCTTTTTCCCACGGGAGTTGGGCGTTGCGCGTAGATCAAGGAGAAATGCGTCGATGTCTTGCTCCACCAGGTTTTGAAGCGTACAAACACCTGGATAGCGCTGAGAGAAAAACGTGAAAAATTTCCCCAGATAGTACACACAGTGACCTAGAGTAAGTGCTACTCTCCCAGCAGCAAGCAGAAATTTGGCGTAATCCTTGACAATCGGACGAAAGACTTCTAGCACATGCGTAAAGTTGACGTAGTAGTTAGTCGTATGGGGGCATACCGAAGTCCCGGGATAGTGCGCGCATCCCACCGATCTTTGAGTAGTTCCGCCTCAAGTTGCGCTGAAGGGGCAAGGGCAGATGTTCCATCTACAAGGGTGAGCGTCGAAGTTTTCATGACTGTGATCCTTGCGGCGATACGAGGCAGACCTGCTCTTGGGTTTGTTCCCATGCGGCTCGAAGGGCCGAACGTTCAGGATGGACATAGGTTTGGTAGGTCTGCTGGAAGGAGGCGTGACCTGCCCGCTCCTGAAGCAGTTCTGGTTGCCATCCTAGCTCAGCGAGTTTCGTGAGCATAGAATGACGCAGAACATGCGGGGTCATGTCTAAGCCGGTTTTTTGCCGTAATCGCCGAAAGAGTGAATCTACATCAGCATAAGTGAGCGCTTGACCCGCATGCTTGCCGTGTAACTTGATGAAAAGGTGATTCGTTTCCACTTCTGCCGTATGCACTCGCCCTACATAAGCCACAATCTCATCAATCAAGTCGGTGGAGACATCAAGAGAGCGCGGCACATGAATGGTCTTAATTTCCGCTCCATTGGGAAGTTCTCCGCGATCCCGAATATGGATGCAATTCTCAGCAACATCGATATCTTCGGCAAAAAGAGCCAGCGACTCTCCCACGCGCATCGCCGTTTCGTACAAGAGTCGCACCAGGAGCCGATCTCGCTCATTGGCACAGGCATTGAGGAGATCCTGGACATGATCCTTCGTGATGGTTTTAGGGCGTTGTCGCTTCTCTTCTTTTTGTCGGAGAATGTTTTTGGCAATGGGCGACCCCTTGGTAATGTGGTGGAAAAACCCTTTGTAGCGTCTGAAACGCCCTGGCAAGGAGGTGGTCGTTTGGTCTTTCAGATTGGTTGGAACCTCTTCCGTTCTCCAATGATAGTCGTAAAAGCCTCGGACGATGGTTAGGGTATGATTGATGGTGCGATTCGACCGTGCCTGCTCGACGGGATGGGCAGGGACAACCTTGAACGAGCCAGAAGGGAGCTTGAGCCAGAGAACAAAACGAGAAAGATCATCCAGCGTCACTTGCTGCCAGTTGAGTTGCTCTTGAAGCAGAAATTCCCAATACAGTCGAAGTGCGGTCGCATATGAGCGTAACGTCTGACGAGCTGAACCAATACGATCCAAATACTTCAGGTAACGAACGATGGGTTCAACCAGTTCACCATTTGCATCAATGACAACGTATCGCTTTTGGGCATCCTGTGTTTCTATCTCAACAACACGCATATCCTCCTCCTCCACATCACAGGTTTTCCTGCCAGTTTCTTCTCTTTTTAGTATACTTTCTCTACCAAATCAGATCTATCAAGATAATGCTTCTTTGAAGAACAGAAAAAAGCAACAAGGTATTCTTTATTTACTTTGTTGCCTCTACTCAAAAGGAATCGAGATAAGCACACGCACTACGGCGCTTCAGATACACACGCGCCAATGGGTCGGGACGTATGCAGGCAAGGGCAATGGCGACTATCGCGGTGAACTGGCCTCGGCGCTCCGAGCCATCACGGCCTACTTGAAGCACTTCGCGTTCCCTCCAGAGATGGCCCTGGTCCGTCTGGACGGAGCCTATGGCGACGCGACCGTCGTCGCTCAACTGCTACTAGCCGGCATGGCTTTCGTGACGCGATGGAGAGGCTATCAACTCTTGGAGCGTCCTCAGATCCGACTGGTGCTGGCTCATCCGCCCACGGCAAGCGTGACCAGGATGAACAGCGGTGAGATCGTTGATCTCTTTGATGGAGGGTGGCTGGAACCCTGTCGGGACTTGCCTCCCGTGCGAGTGATGGTGGTCCGGCATGCCGCTCCTCCTCCTGGGAAGGACATTGCGGTAGGCAAGCGTGTGGGTGAGTGGGTCTACGAACTCTTCATCACCACACTTGACGCTGACGGGTTCCTGGTCGAGGATGTCCTGGACCTCTATCATGGACGTGGAGCTTTCGAAGTGGTGCTGGCCGATGAAGATGTCGAAGAAGATCCCGACCGCTGGTGTTCCTACACGGAGTATGGGCAAGAACTGTGGCAAATCGCCTGTCAATGGGTGTGGAACCTGCGCCTCTCCCTGGGACAGACGACGCAGGGAGTCCAGGTGCGCGAGATCGAGTGGGCTCCTGTGCTGGCTACTTGTGGCATCCGTTGGTCAGAATAGGCTTGTGAGAACACCTCATGCTGTCTCGAGCTCCTTGCCGATTCACCAAAGGAAGAGTACAATCTCAAACATGCATCAACTCATCTTCACAAAGGGGTATCGTCTACTGTGCACAGGATTCTCACCTTCATTACGCGGGTGACAGGATATTGTCTTCGCTCGCTCAACTACTGCTTCGTCGCCTGGACCAAACCGAACACCTCTTCTCTCTTGCGGGAGACGCTAACCGACCAGGCCCGTAGCAAGTCCGAGCTTGTCGCAGAAAATGCCCTGCTGCGAAAGCCTCTCATTATCCTACGGCGACAGGTGAAACGACCTGCCTGTCCCAAAACGGATCGGATGCTCCTGGTACTACTAGCAAGCATGGCTCGAACCTGGAAGCAAGCGCTGTTCATTGTCCAACCTGAGACGAGGCTCGCGCTGGCATCGTCAGGGTCTCAAGCTCTTTTGGAAGTACAAGTCGAGGGCAGCTTCTCTCAAGCCAAGGATCTCCCAGGAAACCGTGGCCTTGATCCAAGAGATGGCCAGGGACAACCGACTGTGGGGAGCAGAACGCATCCGGGGTGAACTCCTCAAGGTAGGCATCCGCGTCTGCAAACGCACCATTCAAAAGTACATGAGGAACGTTCGCACCCGGCAGCCACGTAGTCAGACGTGGAGGACATTCTTACATTCTCATGCCCAGCAAATCTGGGCGTGCGACTTCCTGCCTGTCACGGATCTCTTTTTCCGTTCGCTCTTCGCCTTCTTCATTGTCGAACTGCACTCGCGCCGAGTGATCCATGTCGGCGTGACGCGATCGCCCACCGACGCGTGGACTGCGCGTACCTCTTCGGGAGGCCACTGCCTATGGTGTGGGACCGAAGTATCTCATTCGGGACAACGATGGCAAGTTTGGGTGGGCTTAGATCGGGTTGCCAAGACGAGTCGCATTGAGATTCACAAAACGCCGTATCACGCCCCTCGAGCCAATGCCATCTGTGAGCGGTTCCTAGGAAGTGTCCGGCGTGAGTGCCTCGACCATCTGCTCATCCTCCATGAGAGGCAACTCCAGCGGGTTCTGGGTGCCTATGTACACTCCTTCAACCAGGCACGACCACACCAAGGCATCCAGCAGCAGATTCCGCAGCAGAAAGCTGGATCCATGCCAGTACAGCATGCAAGTGGCAAGGTCCTCTCCTTCCCCATCCTGGCTGGGCTCCACCATGACTATCGACGAAGCGCGTAAGTTCTTCCACATCAGCTGTGACGGCCTGAGGCATGCGGAGCACCTGAGAAAAGTCTTTCACACTGGTTGATTTGTGAAAAACCAGCATGCATTTGCTTGTCGTTTTCCTTGCGAAAGGAAACAAAGAAGAGAGATGTGCGCCCCATCGTCAGTGGTTGGAGCCCCAGAGAGCAAGGACATTCCTCCCAAACTTGACTCACCGTGCCTTTCGTCGTCAAAGCACCAGATAACGGAAGAGGTTAACTCGCACTGTGCCCGGCGGATATCCCATGTAGCCAGCACAAGCCTCAACTCATCAACCCAAGAAGAGACTTCTTGCACTGAGATCTGTCATCTCACTCACTATTTTTCCGCCTTACTGTAATAGAGGTTTATTCATAACCCGTGCAGCATTACTCATCAGAACATCATGGGAACTGCGTGACTTTCTCGATGGCAACATCGTAGAGAAAAAGTGATACTTGAGACTATTTGCGGAAAAGAGGCGCATACGCGATGTCATCGATAGATTGTACCAAGTGTGGTGCTGCCTATGATGAACAAGTGGCACGTTGCCCTCTCTGTGGGCAGCCGTTGGCTCCCACCATGCCGACAAAGAGGTCGCGGCGGACGGTTATCCTTACTCTCTCGGCAATTGCGGGTGGGGTGATTCTGCTGCCGTGTGTTGGAGGAGTAGCGCCATATCTGTATAAGAAGCTGACCAATCCGTCGTATATTCTGACCTACTTAGGACATGCTGGTATGGCGCAGGGGGCAGTCTGGGCACCGGATGGGAGGCGGGTGGCATCCATTGGTGTGAATAGCACAGCCCGGGTGTGGGAGCCGTTTACGGGAATTACGTTGCAGACCTGTCAATTGGAAAAGGACATAGAGGCAGCCTCCCTCTCCAAAGTATTGTGTGGTCCCTGGATGGAAAGCACCTGTTGGCCCTTGTGAGGCTGAACGAGGGAGTGACCGCTGCTGGGAGTGTTGTTGAGACACTGCATGTGCAGGTATGGGACGCGGCAACGGGGCAACGTGTGCGAAGCTTTCCCGTGACGCAGCCAGTGAAACCACAAGCTTCTGGTCAGCTACAATCAACGACCTATCTCCCGGCGTTGAATGTGCCGTATCTAGCTATGGGGAAGCTGAACGAGACTTACGGCAATAATGCAAGTTCCTCTCAAGTGATAGAGATCTGGGATGTAGCAACGGGGCAGATGATTGCTACATTTGGGAAAGAGGACCATAGCCCTAATCACTTGTTTCAAGGAAAGGTATGGGCACCCGATCATAGACGGCTGGTGACTTTCGGCTATGATGATGCAGGGACGAGCACAGTATGGCAGATCTGGGATGCTCCAACAGGGCAGAAAATGCGCTCGCTCATACTCAAAGATACCCAGCTTACGTCAAGAGTGGTGTGGTTGCCAGATGGGAAGTCTATCGCGTCAGGGCTTGATGTCTACGATGTGGAGACAGGGCGCAACATTACTACTTACCATCTAGATCAGGGGAGCCTAGATGCGGTGGCGTGGTCTCCGAATGGCAAGCGGATTGCTGTGAATTCCTTTAGTGAGGGCCATCGGTTGCCTTTTCTTGACGCCCTTTTTGCAGTCGGTTCCGATACCGGTGGAAGTGAGACCCTTTTTATATTGAATGCTTCTGACGGTCGGCAACTAGCAAAGTATGATAATCGGCCTGGCTTGTACCTCTCCCATTTCGTGTTGTTGCTTCAAATAGCGTTTGATCGTGGCTCATGACACACCAAACATGGCCACAATTTCGGCGCTCGGTTGTTCTTGATCTACTGCACGAAGCACGTGTAGCCGGAGACTCGTGCGAGTACGCCTCATGCTTTCATTATGTCATATAGTTCAATCTTGCTGAGCACCTCTGTAGGCAGTACCAGAATCAGCTCCCCAGCGACTATCCCCGATGGCAGATAAATGTCCAGGCAATCTTTCGCTCCCTATCTATGGCAGACCAGGCCGCTCGTGCTTGTCGGCTGGTTAGCGCTACGCTCACTCTCATCCTCTTGGCTTGGCGAGATGCCATCATTTTTGCTCTTTATGCTCACTTCCCCTTTTCTTCAGCAGGAAGCAGAGTGCTCGTGCAAGAGGAGAGGTAGCCGCAGTGTCCAAACCAGCCACGGGCATCTTGAGCGGTGATGGTGAGAAGGGCTTGTCCAAGAGCCTCTTGCAATGCCTCTGAAGTGCGCGCTCCTACAGGCGTAGGAAGGCTTTGAGCGGTGTCAGAACGCTTCCTCAATTGGTGAAAAGTCGGGGGAAGAGGAAGGCAGAAACAAGAGCTGGCATCCTTTCACCGAAAGAGCTTGCCGTACCCGTTCTCCCGTATGCGTACTCAAATTGTCCATAACCACGATTTGTCCTGCTTGCAGACTCGGTGCCAGAACCTGTTCAATATAGATCTCAAAGACTGAGCCATCCGCAGATCCCTCAAGCATGAGCGCCTCGCCCATTCCTTGCAACGAGAGCGAAGCAAGGAGGGTAAGATTGGCTCTACGGTTCGCGTGGGACAGCGCCATATGCCCGTTTCCCGGATGGCGGGATCGGGCATACAAGCGGGTCAAGGCGATGTTAGAGCCGCATTCGTCTACAAAGACCAGTTTACTGATATCGAAAGTTTGGGCCTGCTCTCGCCATGCAGTGCGCGCTTCTTCTTTTCGCTCACTCGCTCGTAACGTTTTCTTTTTCTGTGTCCAGCCTCCTCGTTGAATGGCCCGACTCATCGTTGCCGTGTTCACATGCATGCCATACTCAGCTTCCCAAAGCTCACAGTGTTCTTGTAAGGTCGCATCTGGGTACGCTTCCACCTGCGCTCGAAGCCCAACTTGTAGAACTGCACCTTTTTTGGCCGGACGCCCTGGAATGGCTTTGGCTCTCACATCGACCGCATGCAGAATACGTTGCCGTAAATCTTGAGAATATGCTCGCATGCTTTCATTTTGTCACAGGGATCAATCTTTCTGCTAACCGCTGTAAAGCACAAGAGAGCTACGTTCCCTCATGATCATGCCCTGCTCTCTCAACAGCTATGCCTTCGGCTTGACACCTGAGCTGATACCAGCGTTTGATGAAGGGGGGATCGGTTGGCTTGAACTGTATTAAGCGCAGGCGTCTTTTTCCCAGGCGTCTATCGAACATGGCCCAGGCTCTGATGAGCGCGCTGGAAGAGTGTAAAGCTTCCTCAATCGAGAGGGAAAGGTAGGTCTCCAATGCTTCGTACCAATCCTGACGCGAATAGATTCCGCGCTGTTCCAGTCGCTCCACCAGGTCTTCGGATGGCTCATAAAAACCAGTAGGTTCTTTCCGCTCGCCGTTTTCATACATCTGAGCAGCAATACCGCGGGCTGCTTGAAGCTGCCCAATGGTGGAGAACGTGTGTATTTCTTCTCCATCCCAGGTGATCCAGGCCCTGTTCATCAGAGAACTAACCCCTGGGCCGTAACGGGTAAGATGCAGTTGAAGATGCTCTTTCACGGCATCGGCCAGAAGGGCTTCAAGAGACCTTTTCAACTTACTCCAGATCATTGATCCTCTTCTCTTTTTGCTTGGAGTCGAGTAGACACGGCTATGTCCTTCTTTCCATCACTATACCATGTTGAACTCTTCGTGGATAGATAACTACTTGATCTTAGGAAGCGGGCAGATTCACCAAAGCAGCGGAAGACCCCAAAGCTTAGCCATTTCGCCGTCAAAGGTTTGCCTCGAGTATCGGTAAAACATGCATAAAAGGCACATTTTCGTATGAAACAGCTGACCGTTTTTTCGGCAAGGGTATGCTTCCGAAATTGCAGATACGGCAAATCTTGATGGCGACGTTTCCACGAAAAACTGAACTATTCAAGCTCAAATCGCGGCAAAGGTATGACTCAACGTCGGCAATAATGCCTGGCAAAGCACACGACAGGCTGTCGCAGGCAGTGCTTTTACCGCTCTGATTAATGCGTTCTTCATCTCGCTGGTCGCCCTGATCCCCACTTCAACTTTGGCACACTCATCGTGCCTTTTAGCTCCCTGTCCCTGTTGACAAGTCTGATCCAAGCATGGTCGCTTCTGAGACCGCGCAAGGGCAGGCAGAGTTTTCTGCGGCGAGCCTTTCTGGTCTGCTTGAGCCTGGGCCTCTACGGGTTAGAACTGAGAAATGCGGTGGGCCACATCACCGATCCCACCCAAGTTGGTTTCGTCTATGGGCTGCTCTTTGTGTTGCTGGGCATCTTCGCCCTTGGCCTCACCCGTGCCTGGGAATTGCTCGGTACTCACCGCTATGGCTTCGGCGGCTGGCTCAATCCCTTAAAGGATGTGCATGATAGCGAATCGTTTGCGCGTGCAGACACCTCTGACTCAGCATCTGGGACTCCCCCAACCGATGAAGCTGCACCCCGTTCACCATCCCAGTAGGAATTCTTACCAAGTTACAGCCAGAACGCCCTACTTGGAGTGCTGATCCAAAATACGTGATGGGTACAGCTATGGGAGATGGTGGATAAATCAATCAACCCCCTGCGAATCCACTTCAAGCCGGTTTTTTCGTCATTGGACAGTCCAGACAGGTCACCTCTTCCCGAGGCGAGGCTCCATCCGAGTTCTTCTGCTGGCGCCTTCACCGACTCCCTCTCGACATGACACTCCTCCCACATCAGGCTTGCAAGGCGCTCAAGCGGAAACTGGCGGCAATGGGCAAGAGAGCACCTCGCGCGCGGTCCACCGTCGGTTGGTTCTGCCGGCTGCCATCGCAGGTGTACGTTGTCGGTAGCGTTGCGCTTCCGGTTTGCCACCTCGCTCTTGTGGCTTCACGAGCGCCACTCGGAGTGATTCATGAGGGCGCACAAAGTGATAATAGGCGCGCCACCACTCGAGGTGAGCCAGAAGCTGTGAGGTCTGTTGGGAAGTGGCCCAGGTTCGACGTGCCAGAGCTGCTACTCCGTGACGCACTGTCAGATTCACCCGCTCGATGAAAGCGGTGTTCAGCCGTCCATAAAGGCCCAGTCCTTGTAAGGCGACTGTGAGAGCGGCGTCTGTCCCCAGGCGCATCACAGGTGTGACCCGAACCAGCTTGCGCCGTCGGTAGCATTTTTTCACCTGACCGTAGATCAGGCCCACTGCCACCTGCCACTGACGTGCTTTCCGTCCTCTCCTGTCCTCGATCCACTGCCCAAAATGAGCTGTCAAAGCAGAAAAGTACACATTTAAGCCATCACTGGTAAAGAGCGGTATACAGCCAGGAGCCAGGATCTGTCGCAGGGAGTGGATGAGCAGGTGAGCCATCTTTTGTGTGCGCGGACCCAGAGAGAGCACGGGAAGAATCTTGGTGCAAGGGTCGATGGCCAACCAGAGCCACAGCACCTCTTTAGCGCAGCGTAACCGTGTGCGCAGTTCATCCAACTGGAGGTGCGGGAGCTGGAGATGGCAGAAGAAGCGCTCATGAAGCGTTTGTGCGTGCTCGCCAGCACGTGACAACCAGGTAGTGATGGTGGCTTGTCGAAAGCCGAAGACCCGTTCAGCGGCAGAAGGGTCCAACCCTTCGGCGAGTGCCGTCAACACGACTGCGATCTGGTGAGAAGGGGTTTTCAGCCGGTACATTGGGGTGTGGCGCCGAGCACTGAACGTAGTGTGGCAGGCCTGACAACGAAACGTCTGTATCCGCTCAGCATGACCATGCTTCCCATCCCCGACGAGAGCATGGATGTGAGCATCTGTGATCCCGAAGTACGGACACTGCTGGTCAGGACAGGCGAAGCCTTCAGTGGGTATCCGCTTGGGTGCTCCCCAGCGGCTTTTCACCTCACACCAGGGACGTACAGGTGCAGAGGCAGGTCTCACTCCAGAGGAGCAGAGGCGACAGATGGGGCAATCAACTGGGGTGCGTGGCTTGAGGAGACGCTGGACGAGAGCATGCACCGCTCCTGGTCTTGAGCGGAGAGAGCAATGATGTGGCCAGTCACCATTCCAAAGGAGCACCAGGCAAAGAATGAAGAAGAACCAGAGCAGGAACACATACAGGGTCATCGGGATCCTCGCTGCTTGAAATGTGGAGCATGGAAAGCTTCTACGGCAGAATAAACACATCGATAGGGATTGTCAAGCAGGTAGGAGAGGAGGCCGAATTATCCACCATCCAGTGGGGCAGTACCGGTTAGAACGCAGGTTGGTATCAAGCCGAGCAGGATGCTCCGAATCTCTTTTTCTACAGCAGCAGATGTGATCGGAGCAGAAAGCGCAGCGGGCGAGCCTGTTGGACCACGCGCCCGCGCCTCGACCGGCTCGAAGCAACGGTCGACGCCATCCGCAACCGCTTCGGCGAGGACGCAGTCCAGCGGTCGCGGCTGCTCGGTCGGGCCCGCGTCGTGCGTGACCGGATTGCGTTCGGGAACACCGGCCACCCGGACGACAAAAGAAGTGGCCGTTAGCCGGAAAGCCCCCCGAGCAGGCGCACGGCGTTCCCAGAGTAGACCGCAGCCATGTCCTCTCTGGAAAGACCGGCCGAGTCGATGTCCGCTATCGTCGCCTCGACCGCGTTCGAGGGTCCAAGAGGCATGTCGGTGCCGAAGAGCACGTGTCGCGGGCCGAAGAACTCGAGGACGCAGCGGACCGCGTGTGGCGCGCCGAACAGCGCCGTGTCGACGTGGAACCTCCGGAAGTAGTCGAGCGGCGGCCGCTGCAGTTTGTCCTTGACCTGCCGATAGCCGG
>WNGP01013024.1_pt1 | contig 11194 bp, 10 predicted proteins | sample 5407671 | NCBI WGS metagenome assembly WNGP01 (sample SAMN13153381, study PRJNA577476) | soil metagenome | isolation source: 40 cm soil or saprolite under Garry oak tree replicate 2 | place: USA:California | collected 2016-06-15
GCCGCTCGGCAGCCCGTGGGAGGCCGTGCAGATGGGCGCCCAGGCCCGGGCGCGTCTGGTGAGTACCCCTGGACAGGCCGGAGCCACCGGCGACTGACACCCGCCGCTCGCAGTTCGTGAATGGCCCGGGATTCCCCACAGCGGCGTGCACAGCGTGTGCATGAACGTAGTGGGCAATTGCGGGTAATTCACGCCTACTGGCTGACGCTGCACATTGCTCGAGGCAACGCCGTCGTGCTGTCCGTTCTGGTGGCCGCGCAGTTCCTGCCGATGTTGCCTTTCGGCCGCCGGGCCGGCACCATCGTCGTCCGTCATCGGCCGGTCCGGGTGGTGATCGTCACCCAGTCCGCGCAGGCCGCCGGGTCGCTCGCGCTCGGGCTGCCGCTGCTGGCGGGCTGGATGCCGGTCTGGTATCTCTGGGTGCTGTCGTTCGTGGTCGGCAGCGTCCAGGCCGTGGACGTCCCCGCCCGCCAGATGTTCCTGCGTGACCTGGTGGGCGATGCGGAGCTTCGGCGCGGCTCGTCGCTGTACGCAGCCGTGACCGGCATGGCGAAGATCGCCGGGCCGGCCTGGCCGGGATCGTCATCGCCGCGAGCGGCGAGGCGGCCGTATTCGTGGCCGACGCGGCATCGTTCTCGCTGGTGATCGGCGTCCTCGGCTGGCTGTCGGGCACCGGGATCCGCGCCGGTGCCGCCGGCGTGCCGGCGGCACGCGGCACGCGGCGGTTTGGCTGGCTGCTCGACCTTCCGCGGGGCATCCAGGCGGCGGCCGCGATGGCGCTGCTGATCGGCGGATTCGGCATCCAGTTCGAGGTGACCAACCCGCTGATGGCGACGAAGGTCTTTCACCTGGGCTCGCTGGGCTTCGGCCTGCTCGGGACGTTCATGGCCGCGGGCGGGATCGCCGGCAACGTCTACTCGTCGCGGCGACGGGACCCGGACGTGCGGGAGTTCGTGAGCTGGGCAGCCCTGTTCGGCGCGGCGGAGGCAGCGGCGGCGGTCATGCCGGCGGCATGGGCCTATGACGTCCTGCTGGTCGTGATCGGCGCGGCGATCCAGTTGTTCGCGGTCAGCGCGACCGTGTGCGTGCAGCAGGCCGCGCCCGCCGCGCAGCGCGGTCATGCCCTGAGCGCCTACAACGCGGGTTTCATGGGCTTCGTTCCCGCGGGTTCGTTCGTCGTCGCGGGACTGGCCGCGGTCGCCGGAACCCGCTGGGCACTGATCGGGCCCGGCGCGGCGATCCTGGCCTGCGGCGTGATCACGCTCGCCGCGGGCCGATCACGCGGGCCTGAGCGTCTGAGCTGCTGAGCGTCGGGCCGCCCGCTCCTGCCGCCCCGGCGGTGCTGCCGGGGCGGCAGGGCGCGGGTCGTCACGGGTAGTTGATCGGGCTGCCCAGGCCGGTCACGAGGTCGTAGCCGGTGCCGGCCGTGCAGTCGGTTCCGCACGTGCCGTTGGTGCCGCTGGTGACATCCCTCAGGTTCGTCTTGTAACCGCCCGAGTAGATGGCCGAGCTTCCCTGCAGGGCGGTCTTGCCCGCGGCCCTGCCGGCGGCCAGAATCCCGGCCCAGTTGGGAGCGCCGACGCTGGTGCCGCCGACGGTGAACCAGCCCGACTGGCCCTGGATCCTGGTGCTGTCGAAGATCGACACGCCCGTGCTCGGATTCGCCTCGAAGGAGACATCGGGGATACCCCGCTTCCCGCCGGTCAGCAGGGAGATTGTCGATGCGTGGAACACCGGGCCGACGTAGCCGCTCTGATAGCCGGGGAGCGGCTCGACGGCTGAGGCGCCGCCGCCGGAGCCCGACCAGGTGGTCTCGCTCTTGAAGCCGCTGCACGAGGTTCCGCTGCAGCCGTTCAGCGTCGTTCCGCCGACGGCCATGACGTGAGGCGACGCGGCCGGGTACTCGGCCGCGTGACCGCTGTCCCCGGCCGACGCGGTGTAGAAGGTCCCAGCATGAGTGAAGTGGGAATCCAGGGTGGTCTCGCCGCTGAACTCGCCGCCGCCCCAGCTCATGGACACTTCGGTGGCGCCGAGTGAGTTGGCCGACTGGACCGCGTTGAACAGGTTCGTGTTGCTGTTGCTCGCGGCCTCGACCAGCACGATCTTGGCCGCGGGTGCCTCGGCGTGCGCCCACTCGATGTCGAGCGACTCCTCGAGTACCCATCCGGCGTTGACCCTCGGCGTGCCCTGCGGGTCGGCCTGCTTGAAGCACGGCCCGCTCTGCGACAGTGACGTGCAGGAGGACAGGTGCGCGTAGCCGTACTGCGCGTCGAACTTGTTCAGGTCGGACAGCGCGTTGGGGTCGTGGAACGCATCCACGATCGCGATGATCTGGCCGGCCCCGGCTCCCGAAGTGGGGCTCAGCCCCGACAGCTTGTACACATTGGCGATGGCCGCCGGCCGCAGCCCGGTAGGTGACGTGCTGGTCAGCATCGGCCTGCCGTCCGGCAGGCGGCCGATGACCTTGATCTTCAGCGGCAGCTTCGCGGTGCCGCTCAGGTGCGCCGCGGGCGCGGCGAGCGCGGCTCCGCCGGCGGACACCGCCCCGGCGATCGTCAGCGCCGCCCCGGCAACCAGGACCGACGTGCGTCTTTGCCAGCTCATTCGGGTCCTCCTACGTTCACCGCTCGACATGTCGCAGACTGTCAACGATCGTCGGGGCTCCGGGCCGGGCCGTCAAGGCGATTGCGACTATTACCGCTAACTAGGCGGCCAGTCTTGCCTCACCGGTAGCCGTCTCATTCAACATGACCGGCGATAGGCTCATCCGCCTGGCTGGCAGCGAGCCGTCCAGCACTTACGCTGCTCGGCGCGGCCGTGAGTCTGGGGCTGTCCCCGGCGCCCCGGCGGTGATGCCGGGGCGCCAGGGGAGACCTCACGGGTAGTTGATCGGGCTGCCCAGGCCGGTCACGAGGTCGTAGCCGGTGCCGGCCGTGCAGTCGGTTCCGCAGGTGCCGTTGGTGCCGCTGGTGATATCCCTCAGGTTCGTCGTGTAACCGCCCGAGTAGATGGCCGAGCTTCCCTGCAGGGCGGTCTGGCCCGCGGCCCTGCCGGCGGCCAGAATCCCGGCCCAGTTGGGGGAGCCGACGCTGGTGCCGCCGACGGTGAACCAGCCCGACTGGCCCTGGTCCCTGGTGCTGTCGAAGATCGAGACACCCGTGCTCGGGCTGGCCTCGAACGAGACGTCCGGGATGCCTCGCTTCCCGCCGGTCAGCAGGGAGATCGTCGAAGCGCCGAACACCGGACCGGTGTAAGCGGTCTGGTAACCGGGGATCTGCTCGTCGGCCGACACGCCGCCGCCGGAGCCCGACCAGGTGGTCTCGCTCTTGAAGCCGCTGCACGAGGTTCCGCTGCAACCGTTCAGCGTCGTTCCGCCGACGGCCATGACGTTGGGCGACGCGGCCGGGTACTCGGCCGCGTGACCGCTGTCGCCAGCCGACGCCGTGTAGAACGTGCCGGCGTGAGTGAAGTCGGAATCTAGCGACGTCTCGCTGCTGAACTCGCCGCTGCCCCAGCTCATCGACACCTCGGTGGCGCCGAGCGCGTTGGCCGACTGGACCGCGTTGAACAGGTTCGCGTTGCTGTTGCTCGCGGCCTCGACCAGCACGATCTTGGCACCGGGAGCCTCGGCGTGCGCCCACTCGATGTCGAGCGACTCCTCGAGTACCCATCCGGCGTTGACCCTCGGCGTGCCCTGCGGGTCAGCCTGCTCGAAGCACGGCCCTGTCTGCGAGAGTGACGTGCAGGTCGCAAGCTGAGCGTAGCCGTACTGCGCGTTGAACGTGTTCAGGTCCGACAGCGCGTTGGGGTCGTGGAACGCGTCCACGATCGCGATGATCTGCCCTGCTCCGGCCCCCGAAGTGGGGGAGAGACCCGACAGCGTGTACACCTGGGCGATGGCCGCCGGCGACAGCCCGGTCGGTGACGAACTGGTCAGTTTCGGCCTGCCGTCCGGCAGGCGGCCGATGACCTTGATCTTCAGCGGTAGCTTCGCGGTGCCGGTCACATGCGCCGCGGGCGCGGCGAGCGCAACGCTGCCACCGGAAACGGCCAGAGCCATCCCCGCTACCAGCACTGATGTGCGTCTTTGCCAGCTCATTCGCGTCCTCCAACCTCCGCCGCTCGACGATTCGCGGAGCCCATTGATCGTCCGGCGTGCGGGTCGGGCAGTCAAGACAGTTGCGACTATTGCCGCTAACCGGCCAGCGGCCATGGCTTCACGGCGCGGGCGCTGGGCGGGGCCTTGGCCCGCCAGGCCGGGTGACGTTAGGCCCTGTCAGCGGCCGCGCGAAGCGGTCAGAATCGCCTCACCGGGCGCCGGCCCTCATGGCCTGCCCCCCAAGGAGGCAGTCACCGATGACCACCCTAGCCACGCGGGCCGGAGCCCGGCCATCACGGACGGCGGTCAACTTCGACCAGCGGCCAATGCTGGTGTTCTGGGAGACGACCAGAGCCTGCCTGCTGGCCTGCCGCCACTGCCGCGCCAGCGCGACCACCGAGGCGCCGCCGGGAGAACTCAGCCACGCCGAGGGCCGTGACCTGATCGAGCAGGTCGCGGGTTTCGGGCGACCGCACCCGATCCTGGTCTTCAGCCGTGACCTGATCGAGCAGGTCGCGGGTTTCGGGCGACCGCACCCGATCCTGGTCTTCACCGGCGGTGACTGCCTGATGCGGCCCGATCTGTTCGATCTGGTCGACTACGCCACCTCGCTCGGTGTGCCGACGGCCCTGTCGCCGTCGGTCACCCCGCTCACCGGCGACATGATCGACCTGATCGCCGGCAGCGGCGTGAAGGCCGTATCGATCAGCCTGGACGGCGCCGGTCCGGCCACCCACGACGGCATCCGCGGAATCGACGGCCACTTCGACGCCACGGTCGCCGTCCTGCGCGACCTGGTGGCCAGCGGCGTTACCGTCCAGGTCAACACCACGGTCATGCGGGCCAACGTGTCCGAGCTCGCCGATATCGCCGGGCTGGTCGCCCGTACCGGCAGCCACATCTGGGAGGTCTTCTTCCTGGTCCACGTGGGCCGCGGGGTGGCGGCCGGCGCGGTCTCCGCCGACGAGCACGAGAGCGTGTGCCACTTCCTCTATGACGCGTCCGGGTACGGATTCGTGGTGCGGACCGTCGAGGCGCCGTTCTTCCGCCGCGTCGTCACCGAGCGCCGCTCGGGCGGCGCCCCGCCCGCCAGCCCGCTCTACCAGGGGCTGGCCCGGCGCCTGCAAGCCGTGCTCGGCCCGCCGGTCAGGCCGCCGAGCGCGCACACCTCCCCGACCCGCGACGGCAAGGGGATACTGTTCGTCGCGCATGACGGCGAGGTCTACCCGGCCGGGTTCCTGCCGCTCGGCCTCGGCAACGTCCGGACCAGGTCGCTGAGCGACATCTACCGCAACGACCCGGTCCTGCGGGATATCCGCGCCGCGCGGTTCACCGGTCACTGCGGCCGGTGCGAGTACGCCGACCTCTGCGGCGGCTCGCGCGCCCGCGCCTACTCCGCCACCGGCGACCCCCTCGGTGACGACCCGGCCTGCCCCCGCATCGACCACTTCCCCGGATCTGGTCTCGGTTCGCCGCCCGTTTTCTGACACATAACCCCGATATCGCCGGTCCCGGCCGGGCACAAACCCAGGGGAAGTGGGATTCCGACCGCGCCCGCCGCACGAGGTCGGGCCGGGCGGAAGGCTCGGGCCGCCGCTGGCCGAGTCATCCGCGTACGAACTGGTAGGCCTTCACCTTCTGCGGCTCCAGCGTCACCAGTACGCCGTTCAGTATGCCGGTGCCGTAGTCGCTGCCGGGGTTGATGGCCACCGTCCGGCCGATCTTCTTGAATCCGGCGCTCTCGTGAATATGGCCGTGCAGGCCGAGCAGGGGCTGCACGCGCTCCAGGATCTCCCTGACCGCGAGGCTGCCGACCGGGGACATCTTCGCCTGCCCGGCCGCGGTCTGGATCGCGAGGTTCTCGTCCAGCGCGGGCGCGGTGTCCAGGCCGGTGTCGTACGGCGGCGGATGCAGGTTGAAGATGGCGTGCTCGGAATCGCTCAGCTCGCCCGCGAGGCGTTCGTAGACCGCGCGCAGCTCGTCGTCGGTCATCTCGCGGTGCGTGTGCCACGGCGTGGTGTTCGCGTACCCCCACGAGATCATCTCGTGCCCACCGACCAGCACGTCGCGCCCCTCGCAGTGCGTCCCCCACGGCGCGCCGTCGAGCAGCGGCGCGAGCTCGGCCGGGTCGTCGTTGCCGAGCATCCAGTAGATCGGGATGCCCTTGGGCCGCAGCCGCTCGTCGGCGAGTTCGAGCCACTGCTCGAGTCGCTCGGTGATCAGGGTTCCGAACAGGTCGTCCAGGGTGCCGGCCGCCTGCTTGTCCGCGAGCTCGCCCGGGTCGGCCCGGTACGGGTAGTAGCCGTGGTCGGCGATCAGCCGCTCGATGCCGCGCAGCTCGTCGCCGTCCTCCAGGTCATAGCTGGCGCCGCGGAAGCTGAACGCGTACCGGCCGCCGGCCGCCCGGGTGATCGACTGGATCGCCTTTCCGGCCAGGTCGCCGCCGAGCACCATGACGTCGGCGCCGTAGATCGGCCCGCCGTTGAGGAACTTGCGGAAGCACTTGCCGGAACCGTGCAGGTCGCTGGCGAAGTAGAGCCTGGTCCGCTGCTTTGCCATGCTCCGTGTCCTAGCTCTCGCCCTGCGTCGATCTAACCCGCGCCGGAACGGCGCGCACGATTCCTGCCATCTTGCGTGCCCGCAGGGCGTCGTGTCCACGAGCCGAGAGCGCGGACTGGCTCTGCCGGCCCCGCTGGACGCGGCTCAAGCCTGACCGGTGCCGAACCGCGCCCTGTCTCGGATCGGGGCGGCCAGCTCAGGATCATTCGTCTCGACGGCGTCGACTCCCCAGGCGAACAGCTCGGCGATCGTCTCAGGATCGTCGACCGTCCAGACATCGATCCGGACTCCGCGTGCGTGCGCTCGCTCGACGAAATCCTTGCCCGTGCTCAGCACCGCGTCGGCGTTCGGCAGCGGGAACGCGTGACCACGAGCGACCGAGTAGTCAATCCACTCCCAGAGACTCTCGCAGTCCTCGAAATACCACCTCGCGGACGCGTTCAACTTGTCGGTCGTCCGACGGGGGCCAGGACGGAAGCTCACCTGACGGCGCGAACTCCGGACTGCTACATCACCGATGATGCCGGGCGAGCGGGGCATGGAAATCGGTGCCATCGCGGGGCTGAGGGTCGGCATGGACGAGCGCGGCGGCCAGGCGCGGCAGCCGGTGCAGCAGGTCGTGCTCGGCGCTCACGGCGACCTGGTGCGCTTCGATCGCGCTGGAACGGGCGTCGACAACGACCTCGCACTCGGCGCGGAGCTGGTGGCCGATCCACCGCAGCCGGACGTGACCGACATCGAGCACGCCCGCGGTCGCGCGCAGGGTGGCCTCGGCCAGGTCAACCAGGCCGGGATCGACGGCGTCCATCAGCCGCCGGTAGATCTCCCGGGCCGCCTGGTAGAGCACGCCCAGGATCGCTGCCGTGATGGCCAGGCCGACGACCGGGTCGGCCCAGTCCCAGCCGATGGCGACTCCCCCCACGCCGAGCAGCACGGCCAGGGACGTGAACCCGTCGGTGCGGGCGTGCAGGCCGTCGGCGACCAGCGCGGCCGAGCCGATCTTGCGGCCGACGCGGATCCGGTACCTGGCCACCAGTTCGTTGCCGGCGAATCCGGCCAGTGCCGCGCCTGCGACCGCCCAGAGGGCGGATACCGCGCGCGGGTGCGCCAGCCGGGTCGCCGCCTCGGCGGCGGCCAGGACCGAGGACGCGGCGATCAGCCCGACGATCACGATCCCGGCCAGGTCCTCGGCCCGCCCGTACCCGTAGGTGTACCGCCGCGTCGACGGTCGGCGGCCGACGATGAACGCGACCCCGAGCGGCACGGCCGTCAGCGCGTCAACCGCGTTGTGCAGCGTGTCGCCCAGCAGCGCCACCGAGCCGGACACTGCTACCACGCCAGCCTGAACCGCCGCCGTCGCGGCCAGCACGGCCAGCGAGATCCACAGCGCGCGCATCCCCTCGGCGCTGGCTTCCATCGCCGCGTCCACCTGGTCGGCGGCCTCGTGGGAATGCGGCCGCAGCCGGTGCCGCAGCCGGGCCGCCAGGCCCTCGGCGTGCGAGTGCTCGTGCTCGTGGCCGTGCTCGCCGTGACCCGGGTGCGCGTCCGTCATGCCTGCCAGCATGCCTGACCGCTCCGGCCGGCCGGCGCTACCCGCCCGGGGCGGGCTGGTAGGTGAGCAGCAGGATGCCCGAGCCGACCGACTTTGACTCGGTGAGCGTGAGCTTGGTCGCCTCGCTCAGCCGGTCAGGGAACAGGCGCTTGCCGCTTCCGAGGATGATCGGGAAGACCATCAGCCGGTACTCGTCGACCAGGCCGTGTTCGGCCAGCGTGTGGACGAGCTGGCTGCTTCCTTCGACCAGGAGGTCGCCGCCGGGCTGGTCCTTCAGCCTGGCGATCTCCGCCGGAACGTCCTCCCTGATCACGGTGGTTTCGCCCCACGTGGCCTCGGCGTCCGTCAGCGTCGCCGAGACGACGTACTTGGGGATGTTGTTCATCCTGTCCCCGAAGTCGCCGTAGTCGGTCATGTTCGGCCAGGCCTGGGCGAATCCCTGATAGGTAACGCGCCCGAGCAGGAGTGCGTCGCTGGCGAACAACTCGTCGTTCTTGAACTTGTCGCCCTCGGCGCCCCGGTCGAACTGGAACGTCCAACGCGGCTCCTCCACCACGCCGTCCAGCGACACGAACTCGGTCACCACTATCCTTCTCATCGGTCCTCCTGTTGCGTGGACGCCAGCACCGCGCCGGCTCTTTACTCCGCTACGAACGAGGCCGGCGCCGATCGACATCTCCGCGCAGAAATCTCATCGAACAGGTCAGCGCTTCGGTGGCTGACTGGCTTGCCGGCATCGCGCCACTTCCGGTGATGTCACCGCGACACCTACGCTGGAGGTGTTCGTCGGCCTACCGAGGACCGTGGCGATGATGTGGCAGGAGCGGGCGCGGTGAGTCCCATCCGGGAACGGGGCGGGACGAGTGCCGGCACGGTGCCGGGACCGTCGATCGGGCTGTACCTGTCCGAGCCCGTCAGGGGCCTGGCCGGATTCGCGGCGATGCCCCTGGCAGTGCCCTGGCTCTCGTCAGCGCCGCGCGGCGACGGTCATGGCGTGCTGGTGCTGCCGGGGCTGCTGGCCTCTGACGGCAGCACCGCCGTGCTGCGGCGGTTCGTGCGTCGGCTGGGCTACGACGCGGTTGGGTGGAACCTCGGCCGCAACCGGGGCCCGACCGACCAGGTGCTCGACGAGCTGCCGCGGGAGCTAGCCGGGCTGGCCGAGCGCACGGGCCGGCCGGTGTCGCTGATCGGCTGGAGCCTGGGCGGCATCTATGCCAGGGAGCTGGCGCGCCGGCATCCGGCGCAGGTCAGGCAGGTGATCACTCTGGCCAGCCCGTTCGCGCTGACCGACCCGCGGCAGAGCCACGCCGACGGCGCCTACCGGCGGCGCGGCTACCTGCACGCGGCCGGGCGGGTGCCCACGCGGGAACAGCTTGCGCGGCCCATCGAGGTGCGGTCGACGGCCGTCTACTCCCGGCGGGACGGGATCGTTTCCTGGCTGGCCTGCATCGGCCCGGAAACGGAACTGCACGAGAACATCGAGGTCCGGTGTGCACACCTCGGCTTCGGCACCGACCCCGCGACGCTGTGGCTGCTAGCCGACCGGCTGGCAGTTCCGGTCGGCCAGCGGCGGGAGTTCCGGCCGCCGCCGGCGCTGCGCTCGCTCTACCCCGGCCGATGAGCCGCCGACTCGGCACCCTACTGCCCGCCCGGGACGGACTGCAACCTCGCCCGTCCCACACTGGAGGAGCACTCCGCATGCAGCAGCTCACCGGTCTCGATGCCGCCTTCCTGGCCCTCGAGACAGCGAACACCACGGGGCACGTCGGCGGGGTATGCGTGCTGGATCCCAGGGGCGCACCTGAGCCGCTGACCCTTGCCCGGCTGACCGATGTGCTGGGGGAGCGGCTGCCGCTCGTCCCGGTGCTGCGCCGCAAGCTACTCAACGTGCCGCTGGGGCTCGATCAGCCGTACTGGGTCGATGATGCGGACTTCGACATCGAGTACCACATCAGGGAGATCGCGCTCCCGCGTCCGGGCTCCGACGCCCAGCTGGCCGAGCAGATTGCCCGGCTGCACGCTCGCCCGCTGGACCGGAGCCGGCCGCTGTGGGAGATCTACCTGATCACCGGGCTGGCCAAGCGCCGGGCCGCGGTCTACACGAAGATTCACCACTCCGCGATCGACGGGGCGTCCGGCACGGAGTTGCTCACCGTCCTGCTCGACCTCACCCCGGACGGCCGTGAGGTGCCCGCGGGCGAGCCGTTCAGGCCGGGCCGGCCCCCGGGTCCGGTGGCGCTGGCCGCGCTCGCGGCCGCGCGGCTTGCGTGGCGGCCCGTGCAGACGGTGCGCGTGACCAACGAGATCGTCCGCGTGGCGCCGACACTTGCCCCCGCGCTCAGCAGGTTTGTCGGCGGGATCCTCGGCCTGAACCGCGGCGACGGCGAGATAATCACGACCACGCCCGGGCGGGCCCCGGCCACGCCATTCAACCGGCCAGTCACACAGCACCGGCGAGTCGCGTTCCGCAGCGTGGACCTCGGCAGCGTCAAGACGGTCAAGAACGCGTTCGGCGTCTCGGTCAATGACGTCGTCATGGCCATGTGCGCGGGCGCGCTGCGACGCTGGCTCGCCGGGAACGACGCGCTGCCTGAGCTGCCGCTGATCGCGATGATCCCGGTGTCGATCCGCGACCCGGCCAGCAAGGGCGCGCTGGGCAACAAGGTGTCGGCGATGCTGGCCAGGCTGCCCACCAACGTCGGCGATCCCGGCCAGCGACTGGACGTCGTGCACGCCGCGACAAAGCTGGCGAAGTCCCAGCAGGCAACGATCCCCCAGGGTCTGGTCGACCAGATCAGCGACTTCGCCCCGCCCGCCCTGACCGCGCGCGCCGCGCGCGTGGTGTTCGCCACGGGGCTGCTGCACCGGCTACCGCCGTTCAACCTGTGCATCTCGAACATTCCCGGCCCGAACGTGCCGGTCTACCTCTGCGGCGCCAAGCTGCTGGCCCACTACCCGGTGTCGGTGATCACCGACGGCCAGGG
>WNGP01004867.1_pt1 | contig 11192 bp, 15 predicted proteins | sample 5407671 | NCBI WGS metagenome assembly WNGP01 (sample SAMN13153381, study PRJNA577476) | soil metagenome | isolation source: 40 cm soil or saprolite under Garry oak tree replicate 2 | place: USA:California | collected 2016-06-15
CCGCAGCTAGGATTTGCGACTGTTAGTTGGCCGGCGGGGGCCGGACGCACTCATTTCCTGGTATCCGCAAAGCCGCAATTGCTTGGTGACCGCGAAGCGTTCAACCAGGCGCCCGCCTTCATGCTTGATGTGCCCCAACATGCGGCGATGCGACATTTAGCTTGAAGTTAAAAAGAAAACACCTTAGGGAAAAACCCTCTCCGTTGCGATATTTGCCAAGCCGATCTTACGGTGAATCCCGGATTGGCATTTAGTTGATGCGAGAGCATACCTTGAGCGGCCGATGAAACTCTTCAGGCACTTCGTCTCCGACAAAGCGTGATGGGTTAGATTCAGTAACGCGCGGGCTTTTACAGAAACGCCTTGGTCTGCCTGCGATTGGTGGGATACTCACCCAGTCACTTTCGCCGTCCTACGATGTTTTCAGCAACTTCCATGACAACCGCATGAACATTGGCGATTTTATATTCTCTCACCTCAACCAATTCAACCGGTTCACCCGCTTGGGGTCAATTTCATGCTAAAACAGACAACAAAGACACCAAACATTGCAGGCGCATCGAATCCCGCCTCGGCATACACATGCGAAGAAACCCTTTATGCTGCTCTTGCTTTGGAACTGAGTTCTTTTCACTCCTTAACAAAGTATACCTATTGACATTTAACGGATACCAGTATACTTTTCGATGGTGATCCGGTCCTTCCGCTGCACCGAAACCGGGCGCCTTTTCCGCCGAGACTCTGTGCGGAGGTTCAGGGCCATCGAGCGCTCGGCTCTTCGCAAGCTGGACATGCTGGATGCGGCACCAGATATCCGAACTCTTTCGGCGCTGCCAGGAAATCGGTTGGAGCGGTTGAAGGGAGACCGCAAAGGCCAATACAGCATCCGCATCAACGACCAGTGGCGCATCTGCTTTGAGTGGCGGGACGCCTATGAAGTTGAGATTGTTGATTACCACTAGGAGAACCGAATGGCAAAGAAACGCAAGCCGGTACATCCAGGAGAGATTCTCCGCGAGGAGTTCATGACCACTCTCGGCCTGAGCATGAACAGGATGGCGATGGATTTGCGTGTCCCGGTAACGCGCATCGCTGATATCGTCAATGGGCGCCGCGGCATCACTGCGGACACCGCACTCCGCTTCGCGCGTTATTTCAAAAACAGCCCTACTTTCTGGATGAATCTACAGACACGCTACGACCTGGAAATTGCCGAGGACGAGATCGCCGCAAAGGTAGATCGGGATGTGCAACCGTTGGAGATCGTTGCCGCGCGGCAGTGACAGCAAAGTCCCAGTGCGAAGCCTGCGGCCTGCACGGCTGGCGACGAGGTGGAGCGCCAAATATCCGCGTGAACTCCTTGTGTATGGAAGCTATGTCCGTGGCGAACTGCACGTCAGTGACGTGGACATTGCCGTTGACCTTGCAGCGAAATCGGATTCCACAAACAAACGTGAATGGCGCAATGAGCGGCTTCAAGTTGCAAGGGCCGACGGAAGTACTTTCGCCAACTTTACAGACGTATTATTTTGGCCGGAACACGAAATCATGCTCCACCTGAAAGCTCGCACGAGGGGGTTGAGCCTTCACCGACTGGACGACTTTATAGGTATGGAAAAGGATAAAGACTTCACGTACAGAGTGCTGGTTAGTGATGCGGCCCGAGTCGCAGAACAGATCACTCGTGGGAGGTCTGGATTGACGGACCTGTCGACGGTGAACAAAAGGAGTGAAGAGGAAGTTGGTTGCTTCCAAGAGATAGAGAAGGCTGCTCCGCTCCGGGCAATAGTGCTTCGCCGCACAACGGTCGCGCTCCCCGCGGAAGACGCACCGCCGATGATTTTCGGATGGGGACGTAGTCCAGCTTCTAGGAAGGGTGCCATTTAACAGACACCATGAAAACAACGGCAAGAAAATCAATAGGTTATAGGAATGGCGGAGAGGGTGGGATTCGAACCCACGGTACGGTTTCCCGTACGCTCGCTTTCGAGGCGAGTACTTTCAACCGCTCAGTCACCTCTCCGCGGTCGTTGCAGGCTTAATCGTAGCAGAGCGTTGCGTTTTTCGGTAATCGGGAGGGGACATTATGCCAATGCGTTGGGAAGTACAGAGCTGAGTCTATGCCATGCTACCGGACGGGAGGGGCAGCGCGAAAATCGTGAATGCACAGGCCAAAGCCAGCGCTACTCGCGGCGGGCTGCGAAGAAAGACTGGATGATGGCGGCACATTCGGCGGCGAGGACGCCAGAAATGACTTCTACCTGATGGTTGAGGCCCGGGTGGGAGAGGATTTCGAAGCAGGAGCGGACGGCCCCGCCTTTGGGATCGTCGGTGCCGTAGACAAGACGCGGGACACGGGCTTGGAGGATTGCGCCTGAGCACATACTGCAGGGCTCGATGCTGACATAGAGAGTGGTACCAGCTAGGCGGTAATTGCCAAGACGGTGGGCGGCTTCGCGCAGAGCCACGACTTCGGCGTGGGCGGTCGGATCACAATCGCGGATGGTCCGGTTGCCAGAACGGGCAAGAATCTTGCCGTCGTGGACAAGCACGGCTCCGATGGGAACTTCGCCAGCTGCGGCCGCGGACCGAGCTTCCGCCAAGGCTTCCCGCATGTACTGGATGTCGGCTTCCATGCTGGGCGAGAGAATAACACGCGGAAAGAGAGGGAACGGAATTAACCCAGAGAACAGAATTAACGCAGAGACGGAGAGCATGCAGAGCGGAAAGAAAAGCATCGGAATTAACAGAGGGCACGGAGAGCACAGAGGACACAGAGCAGCTAGAAGAAACCGATTGCTTGACAATTGAGGAGGGGAGAAACAAACTATGCTCATGCGGGAACTCCTGGAACGACTGTTTCAAGTCGATTTTTTGAAGGGCCTCGCGGTCACGTTTCGAACACAGCATCCCAAGAATATTGTTACGGAACAATATCCGCTGGAACGGCCGATGGTGGCGGAGCGGTATCGTGGCGCGCCGCGGCTCAACAATAACCCGGAAACGGGCGAGACACTATGTATTGGCTGCAATTTGTGCGCGTTAGCATGCCCGGAGAATCTGATTGTGGTGGGCTGGGAACGTGACGACGCCACGCGAAGGAAAGTGCTGACGACTTTCACCTATGATACTTCGCGGTGCATGTTTTGCGGACTCTGCGAAGATGCCTGCCCGGTTGATGCGCTGGAATTGACCCAGGATTTCGAAATGGCGTACTTCACACGCGAAGGCGCGATTTGGGATCGTCACCGCCTCGAACAGGGGCCGACGCCCGCACGCTACACCCGCTGAAGATACCGAATGGAACTTCGCAAAGATCCCATCACACAAAGCTGGGTCATCCTAGGACAGAGAGAAGCACTTGGCGATGCGCCAGAGGAATGCCCCCTGGAGCCAGCCAAAATCGAGAAGCTGCGCTCCATTCTGACGTGGCCGGCAGAGGGGGCATGGCAGGTGCGCGTGCTGCCGCACCCGGAGCCGCTCTATCACGTTGAAGGGGAACCCGCACGTCTGGCCGAAGGGATGTACGACAAGATGGGTGCGCTCGGCGCGCACGAGGTCGTGGTCGAGACGCCGCTGCACGACAAGCGTATGTCGCAGTTCAGCGACGAAGAGATCGAGCGCGTGTTATGGGTGTGGGCCTCGCGAATCGCTGATTTGAAGAAGGATGCGCGATTTAAGTATGTCAGCGTCTTTAAGAACCAGGGCGCGCTGGCTGGGGAAGAGTGGGCGCACGCGCATTCGCAGTTGACGGCGACGATTTTCGTGCCGCGGCGAATCAAATACGAACTCAGCTCCGCGCACGAATGGTTCAAGGATAAAGAGCGCTGCATTTTCTGCGACACCGTGCGTCAGGAAGAGAAGCAGGGAAAGCGCATCGTGGACGTGCAAGGAGATTACTATGCGTTGTGCCCGTATGCGTCGCGCGTGCCGTACGAAGTCTGGCTGATGCACCGGCGGCACAACCATTTGTTCGAGCAGCCGCGGCCGGGATCGAACCGCAGACAGTTGGCGGCGTTACTGGGCCGCGTATTGCGCCGGCTGGAGAAAGTGGCGCCGGCGGTTCATCTGGTGGTGCACACCTCGCCCAATACCAAGAACAAAAAGGGTGAATTGGCCGGCTACTGGAAGACGCTGGCGGACGATTATCACTGGCACATCGAGATCCTGCCGATCGTGGAGAAGCGCAGCAAGTCGTACAGCATCAAAGAGGTGTATTTCAACGGTGAATTGCCGGAGCATGCCGCGGCGAACTTGCGAGCGCTGGACCCCAATTCATGAGGGATGGCCAAGCGAATCCATGTGAGTCCGGCCGAATCTTCATTAATTTGATCATTTTCCTGTTTTTCTCGGTTTTTTGCGTCGTTTTGTATCTGGCGCGACGCCCCATTCTTCGCTTCACGGCAGAATCATGGATTATCGAGGATCCTCTCGACAAAGCAGACGCGGTGATCATTTTAGGCGACGATAATTTTTACGCCGATCGGGCAACGCGGGGAGCGGAATTGTTCAGGGAAGGGAAGGCACCCGCGATTGTCGCGAGCGGAAGACGCCTGCGGCCGAGTGCGGGGATCGCGGAGTTGATGGAGCACGATCTAGTGGAGCGCGGAGTGCCGAGAGATAAGATCGCGCGGTTTACTCACGATGCGGATAGCACGCTGGAAGAAGCGCAAGCACTTGCGCGACTCGCAAAAGAAAGAAGATGGCGCAGCGTAATTGTGGTGACATCGAATTTTCACACGCGACGCACGCGCTATATTTTCCGGCGGGTTTTTCCACAGGGCATGGAGGTGCGTATCGCGAGCGCACGCGACGGAGACTTTGATCCCGAGCGGTGGTGGGAAAAGCGTAAGTCAATCAAAGAGTTAACGCGGGAATTTGCAGGCATGGTGGCGGCCTTGTGGGAGCTGAAAGGGAGAAGTGAGACAGGGGAGACAACACAATCGCTAGTGGGATGGGGGAGACTAATTCCGCAATTAGTGGTGTAGCTGTTCAGGAAACACCCCAGATTTGCTACCCCCCATTCCTTGTTTACACCCGCTAAGTCGTGTACTATGTTGATTCTTCCGAGTCGCAGTTCCAACCAGCCCTGCGATGAGCGGCTTCGAAAATCCAGTTTTCGATGTCGAGGTGTCTGATGTGGAAAAAAGAAGATTCGAAGCCTGAAGGAATTTCCGGCAACGCCGCACCTCCCGTAGCACCTCCCGTAAATTCCGCGACTTTGTCCGGCACAGCTCTCGCCAGTGCGCCCTCGCTGTCCGGTGCACTCCCGGCTTCGTCGCGGGCGGCCGCGTGTATCAGCCAGGGAATCAAGATCAAAGGTGAAGTAATGGGCAGTGAGGATCTTTTCGTTGACGGCGTGGTGGAGGGAAAACTCAGTCTCACGACAAACAGCTGTCTGACCATTGGACCGAACGGAAGCGTGAAAGCGGACGTGAGCGCGCGCGAAGTCATTGTGCGCGGAAAGATCGAAGGAAAAGTTACAGGGCGGGACAGGGTTCAACTCTGGAGCACCGGCCAAGTCACCGGAGAAGTGCAAACGGATCGCCTGTCCATTGAGGACGGTGCGCTGTTGCGTGGAAGGGTCGAAGCGGGAAGGCAGCCGAACAAGACATCCGAGATCAAGGCTTCAGCGGCAACGGCAACAGGCAAGGCTGCTGACGCGACGTCCTTGAACTCGGGAACGGCGGCGGACTGACAATGACCTTCCTGAATAAACTGGGCCTGGGAAGCGGGATGAGCCGCAGTTTTTCCTTGCCTCTGCATTCGAATGCGCGCGCGCGTACGCCCGGAACGCCGATCTCCGCCGTGGGTCCTACCCGCGTGCCGGAACAGAATGAATCGACGCGGGTTTCGAACGGGCTGAAAGAATTCTTGTGGAATCTTGACGGTCTTGGGCGGGGTACGTTGCTGGATTTAGGCCCCGCCTGGCAAACGACTCTCAGCTTCTTTATCGAGCGCGGTTTCCGCGTCTCCTCGGAAGACATCCTTCGCGGGTGGAAAGCGTTTTTGACCGAAGAAGAGAGGCGATTGCGGGATGAGGCCGGTGCAAGCGAAACTCTGGACATGACGTCGAGTGGGCGTGCGACGCGTTTCCTGGCGGAGAACCTACAATACCCTCGCGCTTCCTTCGATGCCGTGCTCTTGTGGGACTTGCTGGACTACCTTGAGCCGACGCTCGTGAAGCAAATGGTAGCGAGCCTGGCGGAATTGCTGCGGCCCGGCGGCGTGATTCTGGCGATGTTTCACAGCAAAAAGCCGGAGGACTTTCAGCGTTATCGAGTGGCTGATTCGAATACATTGCAAGTGATCTCGTCCGCGGTCATCTGTCCGGCGCAAAAGGTTTATCAGAACCGCGAGATCCAGGACCTCTTTATCCGCTATCGAACGATGAAATCGTTCGTCGGTCGCGACCAACTGCGCGAAACACTCTTCATCAAGTAATCGTTGGAAGTTTCCGATCCACGCGAGCGCTGTGGAAATTGCGCGTTCACCCTCTCTTCGCTTGCATCCGACGAATCAGAGGAGTACAAGCAAAGCGTGAGCTCAAGGAGCTCCGGAGGGACTATGACTCCACCGGGCTTAGAGCTGCACTACAGCTAATCACACCGCTTTTGCGGTGCGCGTCGCTCGCGAAACATGCGTGCTTCCAGGGCGCTTCCGAGGCGACACAGTAAAAAACCGAAAGTGGGGAGCCGCCAGGCTCCCCCTTTCGCTTTAGTTTGAATGCTTTCGAGCTAGTGTTGCGTTGAACCCTTGTGATGATGGTGGTGAGGCTTGCTATTGCTGTGCCGGCGATGGTGGCGATCATGCGAGGATGCCTGGTTGGCCGCCTGCGGCTGAACCGAACTCGCACTATTTTGCGGAGCCGACTGCAAGGCGGAAGCTTGGTGCACGGAGACAAAGAGCGCCAGCGTGAACGCCAGCAAGAGGAATCGAACGAATCGCTTCACGGTAATTCTCCCACGAAAAATCCCTCGTGAAGCCATTGAATCACAAGTTGCAGATAAAATCTTCGCAAATTACTTTCGAGATTGTATCTAAATTTAACAGGTGCAGGCCGACGGTGTTCGGAGGATTCTTCTTCTCTTGTGGCGAGGGTCCCCGTGAGTTTTTCTGACAGGGCGCGATTAACCGCCGAACTTGAGCCGTTCGAGCCATTGGATGGCTTCGCGCTGGTTGGCAATGATCTGCGCCTGCCAAACCAGGGCAATGGACATAAAGCTCATGGAAATAACGCAAAACATGAGAACGAGGCCGATGCTAGACTCGCGAACAGGAAGGTGGAAAACGCGCTGAAGCCAAGCCATGGTAAGGGTTCTCCTAGTACTCGGCTCGATTTGGTAGTCGTTGTTCGCGCGAATCCGAGCCGGCAGCGCTGGGGGATGCAGCGTTTGCCAGCAAATCTAAGGGCAATCGAGGGGCCATGACCCTACGGATGGGCCGGAGCCCTTATGCTACTGAAAATAGACGGGTTGTGCAACGAGGGACGGTAATCGAGTCTTCGATTCGAATGTGCGGTGTGCAATACTACTCGCATTTTCGCAATATTTTTTCCAGGCGCGTCTAGTTTCGAGCACAGATCGCCCCCAGAAGGCGCTCCCAAACGTCTGGAACGTCGAGTGGCAGACGCCGCGCGCGAAGAGGGGCAGGCTGATCTTGTGAGGTCTCTTCGGACTTGCGGTCGGTTAGAAGGATTGTGCGCTCGCAGAAGGGGAAGAGGTCCGCAGCCAAATCAGGTGTGGCGATGCCAACGATGTGGGCGTGGTAGCGGAGTGCGCGGTCGTAGAGCTTCGCAAGCTCGCGGAGGCAACGCTGGACGCTAGGGCCGATGGCGGTGGACCAGAGAACACCGTGCCGGCGGAATTGCAAGTGGCGATTGCGTCCCTCGGAGAGAAATCTCTCGACCTGATCGGCGGAGACGCCGGCAAAGAAAAAGATGTCGTCAAAGTCGCGTTGCCGGGCAAGTTCGGCCTCTTTTTGAGGTAGACCGGTATTTTGCGCGAGTTCGCGAGGAGAGAGCGAGCGCAAGGTCACAACGGGCACGCCCGTATCCTGGGAGAGCGTTTGCAGGGCCTCCGCGGCCGCTGGAAGAGATTGCGCGACGGGGATGCAGGTAAAACGGCCAAGGCGCACGGTCGCGGCCTTCTTCGTACGAGAGGACTCCGATACGGGCCGCAGGTGGAAATAGTCTTCCGGGAGGTAAACCGCACAGCCGTCTTCCGCGATGAAGGGATGCGTGTGGCCGTGTTTGCGACGAGGATCGTCGAACTGGAGGCGCGATCGGCTGGTCAGCCAGACGGCGGGAATGGCTTGGTGGTCGAGTGTGGCGGTGAATGCATCGAGTCCAGGGACGCTGCTTCCTCGCAGAGGAATCAGGGTATCAACAGCGATGTAGAGGACACTGGACGTCTGGCGCAAGCAAGGCTCCGGAGTGGTGAAGCCTATTCTTTCGGAATTCCGCAAGTCGCCCGCCGCGTTTGGTAGGAAAAAAAGACGGGCAGTTTCTTCTGCCCGCCTTGCGGTGCGCCCGGCAAAGCCGGCCGGGCACTTCTATCGATGCTTAGTTGCCAGACTTTGAGGCGCTGGCGGACGTCTGCGAATTCGCCTTTGGGATGCTGACGTACCCGCTGATGGTGTTCTTACCCACCTTGTTGACGACCATTTCTTCGGGAATATGCGTGCCGGAGGTATAGAAGAAGATCGGCTCGTTCATGGCACGGTTCTTCTTTTCGAAGCGCTTGTCCTCGATGGTCATGGCGGCGGTGAACTGGTTGCGCTTTTCGTTCACGCCCTTGAGTTCGACAGTGACATTGCCCACCTTTTGCGGCTTGTTCTTGCCGACGATGGTGAATTCAACGTAGTCACGTTCGCCAAGGCGACGGAGCTGGTCGATTTCGTCATGGTTGCGCGCGATGAGCGTGCCCATTTCGCTGCGAGCCATTTTCAAGTCTTCGCGGGTGGCGTCCAGATCGGTCTTGACACCTACAACCTTGGTGTCCACAACCTTGACATCATCGCTGGTGGCCTTGGTGGCGAGTTCCGAGTGAACCGAGGTGTCCAGCGCGGTCAACTTCTCGGTGGTCGCGTTATTGAGTTTTGCTGCTTCCTCGCGGGCTTTCTTGAGCTGGCCCTGGGTAATCTTCAGCTTACCGGTGACAACCCTCAGGTCGCCCTGGAGATCAGTGCTGGCTTTTTCGTCTTGAGCAAGGCGATCCTTCAAAGAGGACACGTCTTGCTGTACAGCCTGTTGCGTAGTCTTCAACTGAGCGGCAACCGATTGCTGCGTGGCATCGAGCTTCGAAGAGGCATTCCAGCCAAATGCCAGTCCACCAATGGCGAGCAAACCCAGCACAATGATCGCTGGCAACGTCCAAGCTGCTGATTCCGTACGCGTTTCGATAAATCTATCTTCTGACATAGTCAATCTTTCTCCTCACCCCAAATGGGTCAAAACCTCTGAGTAACGAACCCGTACTGAGGGAAGTGCATGCGCCGCGCCAAAGATGAGTGTCGGGGAGCGCTCGTAAATGAATGAAAATGGAGCTGGTTGGCAGAGATGGGGGAAAAGACATGTGGTACTAGTCCTAGCAAAGTTTACGCGAAAAGAGAGGGAACAGCGGATTTTTTGCTTGGCGTTCGGTCAGTCCAATTGAATTCCGAGCTTTTGGAGATCGGATTGGAGCTGTTCAGGCGATTGAAAGACGACTCCAGACATCCCAAGGCGCTGGGCGGCTTCTGCGTAGATGGCAATATCGTCAATATAAACGGCTTCCTCGGCCTGGACCTGGCAGGCTTGGAGGGCTTTCCGGTAGATGACCGGGTCAGGCTTGCTCGCGCCTACGCGATAGGAATAGATACGAATGGGAAAGAAGCGGAAAAAGGGGAAGCGGGCCTCTTCATGGGACATGTGGATGGGATCGGTGTTCGATAGTAACGCGAGGCGGTAATTCTTGGAGAGCTTCTCCAGAAACGATTCTGAATGGATCGGATTCGGGTCAAGGGCGCGGTTCCAGACTTCGGAGAACTCCTCAAAAGGGAGCGAAAAGCCAAGACGCTTGGCTAGATGAAGGTGCCAGTCCCGAGGAGAAATGCGCCCTTCCTGCCAATCGAGCCAGCGCGGGTCTTTTTCGATCGCGGACCACACATCCCCTGGCGTTAGCGAGAGGCCGGAAGCCAACCCGTCCATGGCCCGGGAAATGTCCACGCGGATCAGGACGCGGCCGATATCGAAGATGATGGCGCGGAACTTGGCGAAGGCCACAGCCTATTTGCCCTCTGCGCGGGGAGTGGCGGCGGAGCTCTGGTCACCGGAAGCACTGAACTTATGCCTGGAGCGATAAACGCTGACGACTGCGGGAAGCACAGAAACCACGATAACAACGCCAATGACGTAGTGGATGCGTGCACCAATGTTGGGGACCGAGCGGCCCAGAGTGTAGCCGGCGAGGATCATAGCGCCGACCCAAAAAGTCCCTCCACAGATGTCGAAGGCGAGGTAGCTGGCGTAAGGCATCTTCGCGGCACCGGCGACGGGCGGACAGAACGTTCGAACGATGGGAATGAAACGCGCCAGGATGACGGCCCGGCCGCCATATTTTTCATAGAAATCATGGGCGTGTTGCAAGTGGCTGCGCCGGAAGAAGAAGGACTCTTCGCGGCGGTAAAGAGCCGCACCTGCCGAGCGGCCAATCCAATAGCCAATCTGATCGCCCACGATGGCGCAAAGCATGACGGGTATGAGAAGCCACTTCAGGGGGATCACCCCGGCAGCGGAAAAAATTCCAGCGGTGACAAGCAGGGAATCACCGGGAAGAAAAAAACCTACAAAAAAACCGGTCTCGACGAAGACGATCGCGCAGATGAGCGGTGCGCCGCCGGAACGAATCAGCTCCTTGAGTCCGTCCGGGTTGTAGAGCGAGTGGAAAAAGTGGAGGATGGCGTCGAGCACGCGGTGTTGTTCCTCACAAAGGAAGAATCGATCGAATTCCTTACGGGCACCGGAGCAAGAGTGCGCGAACGCACGGCGGTGAAAGCGCCCAATCCTATACGGTAGCAGAAAACGCCAATATCCTCTCCACATTCATGCCACAGAAGGAGTGGGACAGTTAGGGCTGCAAGCCAGATGCTGATGCGAGTCATCGGAGCGCCTCCGCGAGCCATAGGTAACCTTTGTCTTCAGCGTCGAGCCG
>WNGP01017599.1_pt1 | contig 11191 bp, 11 predicted proteins | sample 5407671 | NCBI WGS metagenome assembly WNGP01 (sample SAMN13153381, study PRJNA577476) | soil metagenome | isolation source: 40 cm soil or saprolite under Garry oak tree replicate 2 | place: USA:California | collected 2016-06-15
GACTGATTATCGTGAACTTGCCCAGATTTGCGGATTGCGTGCCTGCTGGTCGACCCCGATCGTTTCGTGGCAAGGCGATGTCTTGGGTTCGTTCGCCATGTATCGTCAGGAAACGCGCGGCCCGCAGCCGGAGGAGACGCGCCTGACTGAAATTGCTACGCATATTGCCGGGATTGCCATCGATCGCCAGCGGCAACAGGAGGTTTTGCGTGAACGCGATGCTCGCATAAACCTTGCGGCGGAGTCGGCCGATCTCGCATTCTGGGTTTTATATCCCGAACAGGTTGGAGTCGAATCCGTAAATCCTGCGTCCCTTATCACTCATCCAGGCCGTACCTTGGAAACAATCGGGGTGACACTCGACGTCAGTCCGCAAAAGCAGGCCGCTCTTCAGGTACAAGTTCAACGCGAAGAGATGGCGCATCGAAATCGTGTGGCGTTAATGGGCGAAATGACTGCGTCCTTTGCGCACGAAATCAATCAGCCTCTTACCGCAATTTCGAACAAAGCCTCTGCGGCCCGTCGTTTTCTCGACCGTGGAAATATCGATCCTGTGTTGCTGCGGGAATTATTGCAGGAGATAGCGGCGGACAGCCAGCGTGCCGGGGAAGTCATGCGCGGGATTCGAAGTTTGGTGCGCAAAGAAACCAGCGAACAGACGCTGTTGAATCTCAATGCAATTATTTCAGATACCGTGCGGCTCGTCAGCTCCGACGTGTTGAACCGCGAAAGCGTTGTCACGACTGAGCTCGACCCCAACGTGCCTGCAGTGCAGGGAACTCTTGTTCAAATTCGACAGGTGTTGCTGAACCTCATCATCAACGCACTCGACGCCATGGAAACACTTCCGCCGGCAGAACGACGTGTCATTGTCACTACGCGCTCCGATAAGGGCGACGTCGCTGAATTTACCGTGCGCGATTTCGGATCGGGACTGCCAAAGGATCGTCCGGACAAAGTTTTCGATCACTTCTTTTCCACGAAACAAAAAGGAATGGGCATGGGTCTCGCCATTGTTCGATCAATTATTGAGGCGCACGGCGGCACGATTAGCGGCGAGAATGCCCCTGATCGCGGCGCACGCATGGTTGTTCGCCTGCCGGCCGCTCGGGGAGAAATTCAGAAAAGTAAGGCGGCGGCATGATCGAATCGAGTCAGGCGGAAGCAAACGAGGTCTGTGTAGTGGATGACGATCCTTCTGTGCTCAAATCGATACATTATCTGCTCGCGTCTGAAGGATTCAAAGTTCGCCCCTTCAATAAAGCCGCGGATTTTCTGGCACACGCCGGCACTCATCATGTACCGATCGTGGTGACCGACATCTGGATGGATGAAGTAACCGGTTTGGAACTTCTGGCGCGCCTCTGCGCAATCTCACCGCGCACAAAAGTGATCGTCATCACAGCGCGTGAAGACCTGGCAGCGCGCGCTACTGCCATGGCGATCGGCCCCGTCGCATTCTTCATGAAACCGTTCGACGACGAAAAGTTCATCGCCGCCGTGCGTGACGCGTTGAGTAGGGCTTGAACTTCTTAAGTCGCCTTATTTCTGACGTAGGACTTAAGTCTCATCGTGCGGCTTTAGCGAGCGCAGCATCTAACGATGCTATGTTTTAATTGGATGCGCCGGAATTTTGTGGATCAGTCGCCGTACCAGGTGGAGAGGGCGGCGGTGAAAGGAAAAGGAGTCTTCTACGTTTATAAGGACGAAAAAGCAGGCGTCGCCTATGTTGGTCGGGAGCAAGAGTATCAGCGATATCAGCAACTGGCCATTCAGCAGCAAATGGCACAGGACCAATATATGGCAGCGCAAATGCAGGCCGATGCCGCCTGGCGTTCGTGTGGAGCATGGGGACCGCGGGCATTTTGGTGCTGATTCTCAAAATTCGATCCAGAACAGGATGCAATTCCCGTATTGACGTAGGCAGCCAGTTTGTCGTTGAAATGTGCCATGACTATTCTTTCTGGAACGCGTCGATGCGTTTTCTTCGTTTCGGTTTTCATTTTGATTTTACAAATGACTCTAATGGCAGCAGAAAACCGAAAGAGTGGCGTAACAGTTTCCTACGAGAGTCTTGGCAGCTCCCGAGTCGCGCGCTTTACGAACTCGAATTCATATCCAGTCCGAGTCGAATTCTCGTATCAAGGCACAAGAGTGCATGGTTCAGGTGAGGCGTCTGGTAACGATGCGGTTTTTATAGCTGCTAAATTTTCCAGCACCTATGGCGGCCATGGGCTTTCGATCACGTCGATTCGAATCACCGGGGTTATGCGGTCGGACTGACGCAGCCTAATTACGGCATATCGCGAGTCTCTGAAAATTGCGCGCCGTTCAACAGCGATGTTGTGACGAATCCCAAGCGCCCGCTGAAAGGATGGCGAACCGCATTGTAGCAGGCCTAACAAACAGCAGCCGTGTTAGACTCTTCTTCTTGCACGCATCACCATCACCGCCACACCAAAGCCGACCAGAATCAACAACGCGCAGAGAATTGCCGTCGGCGGCTTCGTTAGTTTGGCTGCCGGAGGCCTTGGCCGGGTCGCAAACTCGATGGGAATCTTGAGTTGCGGTACCACAACCGTTCTGGGGTAAAACGCCACTGTGAATATGCTTGCAGCGCAGCGCCATCAAGTTGTGAATTTCCTGTGCTCGTCACCATTCGCGCACCGGTTACGTTGCCCCTCTGCTTGTCGATGGTGACTAAAACAATCCCTTTCCCTGTGAGTCCCTGTTTCGCCCATTCAGGTCGATAAACGGGTTTGGGCGTGTAGATCGCCTTTGGTGGTTGTGCCGACGGAGCTGCAGACTGAGCGTGTAGCGAAGAAAGAGACACAAGCGTGACAAGAACGGTGAGGAGCAGCCGGCACATCATTTTCCTTCAGCAAACCTTGGCGCGTTGCCCACCAGACCACGCGCTGCTGCGCGCACCTGCGGGTCCGACATTCGATAGACACTTCGATCGAGTAGGTAATGAATAAACCCGGTCGCAAAGCCGAGGGCTATCAGTGCAGGTGCCCACGACGAGGTCCGTAGTTGCGTCGCAATCGCGCCGAATATCCGGTCGCCGTAATATGTGCCTGTCTCCTGATTTGCTTCCACCTCAAACAGAGGCAATAACGCTAACGATAACAACATCAGAAAGAGCACGACCGCCCATGGCCGAACGTTCAATTTATGCAGAACGTTACGCACAACACCACGCCCCGGAGTCAGCTCCGCACTCGGTGTTTGCGACGCCAGCCCGGTGGCGAGAATCCAGTGCTGCGACGTCCAGATCACCAGGAAGAGAAATAAACTTCGTGGCCGAAGAGCGATGCCAACCATTACTGCCAACCCAACAATGTACAACACGCGTGGCAACGACCAGTGCGGCGCACGCGCCTCTGCAAACAACATTACCGCTGTCGCGATAAGCAGCACCAAGATCGCGCCGCCGCGAATCCCGTTCTGCGCCGACACGATCCACGCAGGGAACAACCAGCGATCGATCCACTGGTCCTGATAGGCGACCGCTCCGGCGAGAATGTCTGCTACAAAAACAAGCACACCGCCAACAGTCAGCGCGAAGAAACGATCCAGGCGCCTCGTCTGGACACACCAGCCACGCTCAGCGCGCGAACGGTAGAGTGAAAGGGCGCCGAAATGCTGCGCCGCGAAATGATACGTGACGCAGGCGTAATCGAGGATGGCGAGTCCAATGAGTCGCTCCTCGCGCGTCCATGGCAACGCAGTGTCAGCCGGGAGAAATAGAGCAAAACATCCTACTGTCACCAGAAGCGGGATTACGACGAACCGAACCGGCTGTGCTCGAAGGAGCGGTCTGTATGCTTCGGTGCAGTACGCGAGATAGGTGCTAGACAATCTGTGACCAATCCAAAAAAGCGCGGTTAGACCGAAGTAAAGTAGATCGAGTGGGCTCGTCTCCGGGTTGGAATACCCATGAGAGAGCCAGAGGATGATGGGCGCGAGCCAAAGCGCGCTGAGCATCCAGAACCCGTCCCAAAATGGCCCACGCACCCATGACGACGACCACTTCCGCACCCATGGAGCTGCCGTTCCGATCTCAAGTACGGCAGCGGGTGAGGAAAGCTCGGTCATTCGAGCAATTGCCGAGTGCGCCGTCAGCAGCGCACTCAACGTTATCTATCAGTTACTCCGTAATTACTTGAGTTGCATGTCGACGCCACCGCCAGTGGCGTTAACGTCAAGGCCTTTTTGCGTGGAGGAGATGCGGACTATCACGCCGGCCTGATTTGACATGAGGGTGCCAGCTTTCCCACCGCCAAGCGTCACACCCCGCGTGCCAGCGCCACCCACGTTATAATGACCGTTGAAATCTCGAAGATGCTGCAGGTTGAAAACCTCACCATAAGCGGAAGAGCTGGTCGCCCCGACCCTGCCTACCGACAGTCCTTTTACTTTAACCGGATAGTCTTTGCCTTTGTAGGTCAGCGTGCCTGACCCCCAGCTGGTACCAATTCCAAGAGCGAACGAACCCATGCTCAGCCGCAAGGTCGCGTTTGGCCCGGATTGATGAGTGGCCGCTCGCGTGAATCCTGTCATCACGCCGAGGGCAAGAAGTAGAATTACAATTTTCTTAACATTATTCATATGAATTTCTTCCATTTGGTTTGTTGAAACTACGGTTTATATCCGAGCGGTTCCATTGGACGAAAGTCCAATATGCCGATCGACAAGAATTCATCTATACAGGCGGGCAACGGTTGGAAAGCAGAAAATTATGAAATTACAAAGCCCCAAAATAGTTCATCGCCTGGTGGCGATGATAGGTGTCGCATTGCTCTCGTCCGGTTCTGGCGCATTGGCGCAGCAAGCGCAATCACAGGTGATGACGAACACCACGAACGAACAAGAGACTCCTAAACTCCCAAATGAGGAGTTGGATTCACTGGTTGCGCCGATTGCGTTGTATCCCGACCCGCTCCTGGCACAGACTCTGGCCGCTTCCACTTACCCGATTGAGGTTATCCAACTTCAACAGTGGATGGAGAAGAACAAAACACTGAAGGACAAAGCGCTCGCCGAAGCCGTCGCAAAACAGCCTTGGGATCCGAGCGTGCAGGCTATGGCAGGGTATCCAGAAGTCGTGCAGCGCATGGCTGGCAATATCCAATGGACAGACGATTTGGGGAACGCCTTTCTAGCGCAACAATCCGATGTGATGGACGCGGTGCAGCGCATGCGGGGAAAGGCTCAGGGTACCGGAAATTTAAAAACGAGTGCGCAGCAGACGGTGCAGACCAAAACAGTCGAGGGCGGCAAGCAAGCTATCATAATTGAGCAAGCTCAGCCTGACGTCGTTTACGTCCCGTCATATGATCCCGTCGTAGTGTACGGAGCTGCTCCTCCTGCCTATCCTTATTATCCCTACACCTACCCTGGATACTACCCCGGAATGGGGCTGGCATGGGGGGCCGGACTCGCACTCGGCGCAGCATGGGCTGGCGGGGCTTGGGGACATTGGGGCAATTGCAACTGGGGCGGCGGGGACGTCAACATTAACAACAACAATAATTTCAATCGCAACAACAATTTCAACCGCCAGCAAGGCGGTAACTGGCAGCACAATGGGCAGCATCGCGGAAACGCTCCTTATGGTGACAGGGGAACTGCGAACAAGTATGGAGGCACGACTCGCGGGCAGGGCGGCGGACGCCGCCGGAAATCGTCCGGGTGGTGGCGCTGGAGCGGGAAACATCGGAGGTGGCAATCGTCCGGGTGGTGGCGCTGGAGCGGGAAATATCGGAGGCGGGAATCGTCCAAGTGGAGGTGCTGGAGCGGGAAATCGTCCAGGTGGCGGAGCTGGAGCCGGAAATCGTCCCGGTGGCGGTAGCGCTAAGAATCAAGTTGGGAACCGCAGCGCATCCTCGCGGCCTAGTTCCGCTTCTCGCGGCGGCGGAGGATATGGCGGCGGAGGTAGTGGAAACTACGCGCGGGCCAGCAGTAGCAGAGGCGGCCACAGCATGGGCGGCGGAGGAATGAGCCGAGGTGGCGGCGGCGGAGGACGCGGCGGAGGTGGCGGCGGACGCGGCGGCGGAGGAGGACGTCGTAGATAAGCAAACCTTTGATTGAGAAAAACCAATGAAAACAAAACTAGATATTATGATTTCGCCGAAAATTTTTCTGATCGCTTCTGCAATCGCTATTTCTTGCTTGTTAGGCCTTGCCTTAGAGGCAGCGCCACCGGCCAAGCCGGATGCGGCTGCCGCATCGCAGCCAAAACAAAAGGAATTCGACACACCGAAAGAGGCGGCCGACGCCCTTGTTCAGGTAGCGGCCAATTCCGACGTCGCTGCTGCGAAGGAAATCCTGGGCCCGGACGGCGAGGATCTTATCAGTTCCGAAGATCCGGTGATGGATAAAAACCGCGCGCAAGAATTCGCAGCCAAGGCAAAGGAGAAGAGCTCGATTGAAATAGATAAGAAAGATCGGAACCGCGCCATTCTTTTGGTAGGCAACGATGATTTTCCGCTTCCCATTCCGATCGTGAAGCGCAAAGGCAAATGGTCGTTTGATACCAAGGTTGGCCGTGAGGAAATTTTGAACCGGCGCGTCGGCGCTAATGAGCTAAACACCATTGAGATTTGTCGTGGTTTCGTCGAGGCACAACATGAGTATGCCATGGAAAGGCACGATGGTTCGAAAGTGAATCAGTACGCGCAGCAGATCCTCAGCACGTCAGGTAAACATGATGGTCTGGCATGGCAAAACCCGGATGGCACGTGGGCAGGTCCAGTCGGAGAAGAAGTCGCCAAAGCACTGGCGGAGGGTTATTCGGCGCAGCGAGGTACGCCTTATCACGGTTATTACTTCAAGGTTTTAAAGGGACAGGGACCTGCAGCGCCCGGAGGAGAAATGGACTTCATGGTTGGTGGCGCCATGATCGGCGGGTTCGCCCTCGCTGCGGCGCCCGCTGAGTATCGAGTGACGGGAGTGATGACATTCATCGTTGGTCCCGATGGAGTCGTTTACGAAAAGAATCTCGGACCTGATACGCTCAAGACTTTTCAGAGCATGGATCGGTACAACCCCGACAAGACCTGGAAAGTAACCGAAGATGACGTCGAAGACGACTCACAACAATAGTGTCCGACTCGGAACCACAAGGGTAACCTGACGATTGATGGGCTCAGAGATCGGCCGTTGGATGCTCGATAACAATTTAATGGAGCATTACTCCGAGCCGATGATCAAGGACCTGCGCGAAGCCGCGGCGGCAAACAAGATGTTGGAAACATCGCCGGTGGACACTCATTAACCCAGGACGCTGGGCCGAGAATAGTTCGGTATGAGGCTCAAATTTTACGGTACCCGCGGTTCCGTCCCAGTCTGTGAAGCTGGCTTCCAGCAATTCGGCCACCTGTTTTCAAATCACATTCACGGATACGAATCGCATTGTCATTATTGACGCCGGAACTGGGCTTCGCAATCTCGGCCGGGACATGCGCGCGATCGGACACCGCCAGGAGCTGCTCGTCATCGCGTTCACTCACTTTCATTGGGATCATCTCCAGGGTTTTCCCTTCTTCGCTCCGGCGTATAATCCCAAGCAGAAAATCACGATGCTCACGCTCGGCCAGAACCAAACCGTCGGTAATCTGCGAGAAATCTTTGAGGTGCCCCTGCAATCGCAGTACTTTCCTGTGCAGTTGGACCAAATGGGGGCCCAATTTGATTTTCTGAAGGTCGAAGATGCCAGCAAGCACTTCGCCGCCGGCGTCGACAATGTAGAGACCAAAGTCACCGGTCAGCGGCACAACCACCCGGGTGGAGCGTATGGATTTCGGATTGAGCGCAACGGCAAGGTGTTGGTTATTTGCACGGATGTTGAGCATGGCGAGGAAATCGACCCGCGGGTGGTGGAGCTAAGCCGCGGCGCCGATTTGCTAGTGCACGATGCGCAATACACGGCCGAGGAACTACGGACGCACCGGGGATGGGGACACAGCAGTTTCGACCAGGCGATGCAGGTAGCGGAAATGGCCGGGGTTAAACATCTCGCCATGACTCACCACGATCCGGAACACGATGACGACTTTCTCCTGCGCATGGAAAAGCTGTGCCAGAGACGATTCCCAAACTCGCAGTTGGCGCGCGAAGGAATGGAAATCGTTCTTTAGAAAGCGGCCGTCCAGGTGGGTTCGAGCCGACAGATGACGCTCGAAGTGGCACTCGCAAGATGGGGAGATCGGTCTTTGCATGCGATTGAGCTTGAATAGCGCATCTATCGAATGGTAAGGATTCGTTAGCGGAGTAACAGACTATGAAGACGCATAGCTACAGTACCCACCCCGTGATCCTTCTGGTCACGGCCTGGCTGTTTTTTAATGCGCTCGCCGCTGGTCAGGTCATGGGTGCCGACCCGCGACCAGCTCACGCCGTTGTGCAGCCTGCCAAAGCGCCTGCCCGTTTAATCATAAGGCGCAATCCAAATTTGGGCTTCAACGTAATTGCCCGATTATGGATCGATGGCCAGCCGGCCGGATCTATTGGATATGGCCATACCTTCGATGGTTTCCTGGCGCCGGGCCATCATGTTTTAGCGGTGCTGGCGAGTCCCAGTCCGCGGTGGCCGATTCCCTGGCAACTGCCTTTGGATGCGCGAAGCGGCCAGACCTACGGTTTTACAGCGGTCGGAGATGGTTCGGGAAACTTGATTCTGGACGGCCGGTTTGGCTTTCCGCGACGAGTCCAATGATTCAACGAAATGGCTGCCGTGAATATCTGACCGCAAACTAGATTAGTGTTAACGAACGATAAAAATTCATCCATGGAGTAACAAAAATATGAAGACACATAACTACAGTACCTGCAGCGCGATCCTTCTGCTCGTGGTCTCGCTGTTCTTTAGTGCGTTTGTCGCTGGTCAGGCGATGGGTGCCGATCCACGGTCACCTCACGCCGCGGCGCCAAGCCAGGCCCCGGCCCGTTTGGTCATAAGACGAATGCCAAATCTGGGCGTCAACGTGATCGTCCAATTGTTGATCGACGGCCAGCAAACGGCAACGCTTGGATATGGCCACACTTATCATGGTCTCCTGACTCCCGGCCGGCACGTTTTAGCAGTGCGGGCGACAAGGTCGAGCTCGCCAATTCCGTGGGAAATGCCTTTGAATGTGCAAAGCGGGCAGACCTATATCTTTACGGCGACCGGGGGTCCTTCAGGAAATTTGGTTCTGGCCAGCGGATTTTAGCCTTTCAAGCCGTAGCGGTCTCGTCCAGGCGCAGGCTCATACAGAGCTGTTCGTTAGGCTGAGACTTCATCTGCGATTTTGCCGGCCAAGTGCAGATGTTCGAGAATCTGGCTGCGCAGGCGGAGGAATGGCTCGCTGGTGCGATCACGTGGTCGAGGAAGGGCGTCCGTGATGATCCGATCGATTCTGCCCGGACGCTGACATCTTCGCAGGCGACTATTGAACCTGCCGGCCTTGCGTTCAACGACTGTTTAGATTGCAGCCGAGGACACGTCGCCACGCTCTAAAATCAATCTCGACGCGGCGATTGTGCTCCGGGCAATATCATTGCAATGAAACTCGTCGGATTCTTTGTTGCGCTTGCATTGGCTACAGGCACTTTTGGCCAACCGAAACCTGAAGCTCCGCGCGATACCGGCAGCGATTTGCTTTGGAAAAAGCTCGAGACACGCGTTGAAGAAATCGCTGCCCGACTCGATGGCGTCATGGGCGTGGCTATTCTCGATCTTACTGACGGCCGAATTCTTTTGCGCAATGCCGATCGCGTATTTCCAACCGCGAGCTCAATCAAAATCGCGATCCTACTGGAATTGTATCGTCAGGATCAGGAGGCGCGCGCCGGAGCGAAAGGCAAAGCAAAGCTGGATGATCTTTACACCTTCGATCCCAAAGACCTCGTCGAAGACAGCCAGATCATGGCTGGTCTCACTGCGGGTGTGACGCGCATTACCAATCGCGACTTGGCTCAATTCGTGGTTGCCGTGAGTGACAATGCGGCGACGAATGTTCTGATCGATCGCGTTGGAATGCAGAACGTAAACGCGACCCTGCGGAACCTTGGACTAATGAAAACGATGCTGCGTCGAAAAATGATCGACATCGCCGCGGCAAGACGCGGCGATGAGAACGTCGCCACGCCACAGGAAATGGCGCGGCTCTTGGAAATGATCTACAAAGGCAAAGCGTTGAACAAGGAACTCACCGACGAGCTCATCAAGCAATTGAAGACTTTGAAGAAGGACAGCTATTTGTCGTACCAATTGTCGGCGGACGTCGAACTTGCCGATAAGCCCGGAACCCTGGACGGCGTGCGGACCGATTCGGGCATCGTTTTCCCGCAGAACCGGCCGTTTGCGATCAGTGTGATGACTGCTTACGACCGCGACGAGAAAGCTGCCGAGCGCGCAATTAGCGAAGTCGCTCTCGAAGCGTATCACTATTTTGAAATACGCGGCAAAACTTCCGAATACGGGCGCATATTGCCACCGGCCGAGAAGCGGTAGGCAAAACTTCTGGGAAGTGCACACGCCCCGCGTGCATGTTTCGGCGCCCGCACGCAGTCGGACAAGCCGAGCATTCCCGAGAAGTTTACAGCAGCTGATAAGGATCGACATCGACTGTGACGATGACGTCTTCGGGGAATGGCAGTTTGTCGAGTGTTTCGCGAATGAGGCGGCTGAGGCGCATGATGGCTTCGCCGCGGATCAGGATGTGAAATCGGAATTGGCCTTGGAGTTTTTCCAGCGGCGCGGGCGTCGCATCGCCTAGGATGAACTCTTGAGGTAACCCTTCTTTCAAACGGCGCTTTAACGTTTCAGCCGACAATTTTGCGCGACCTTCGTGCGCGGAACGGACCGTGATAAGGATCGCGTGTTTGAACGGCGGGAAATCGCAGCGCTCGCGGAACTCGAGTTCTTGCTGGAAATAGCCGGCGAAATCGTGGTGCCGCGCAAACTGAATCGATGGACTGAACGGCGTGTAAGTTTGTACGAAAACTTCGCCTGACGTTTCGCCGCGGCCGGCGCGCCCTGCAACCTGTGTGAGAAGCTGAAACGTCCGTTCGCCTGCACGGAAGTCCGGCAGATGCAGCGCGAGATCGGCGTTGATGATGCCGACGAGGGTCACGTTCGGAAAGTGCAGACCTTTCGCGATCATCTGTGTGCCGACCAGAATGTCGATCTTGCCTGTGCGAAAAT
>WNGP01004869.1_pt1 | contig 11189 bp, 8 predicted proteins | sample 5407671 | NCBI WGS metagenome assembly WNGP01 (sample SAMN13153381, study PRJNA577476) | soil metagenome | isolation source: 40 cm soil or saprolite under Garry oak tree replicate 2 | place: USA:California | collected 2016-06-15
CAACCTGGTCAATGATGATTTTCACGCTAAAGCTTACCGTGACACCCTGCTTATCGAAGCCCAGATAGCGCGGAATAATAGTATCATCTGCATGTCTAAATGGATCATGAAACGTATAATCCGTTTTGTAAGGATTGTCCGGTGTAGCCATGATAAAAGCAAAAGATTCCGTACATAGGTGATACTTATATGCGCTATTTGGCACCCGGCTAAGATGCGATCGCACTACAGGCGTTGAAGTGGTTAACCATGCTCGGAGTACAAAAAAACTGGCCGCAACGACTACCATCACCAGAGGAAGGAGGAGCCAACGTCTCATATTCATAAATGCACCCCTTCATTCAACCGCACCACGCACTACGAGTAACGATGAATGGAGTACTTACCTTTGATTACGCACCGGGGTGACCATTGGTTTCTCATCTGGTGTTTCGGGTTCTGCCTCCAGCTCTGACTGCTGTAATTGTGCCAGCGTGATGAGAAACATACTAAGAATGACTACATGGAGCGCAGTACACCAGGCGCAGATGGTATGCAAGCGAACAATTTCTACATAGACCAGGTATAGAGCGGCCACTATGCCAACAAAGGACCATAGTAATTGTGTTATACTCAGCCAGCGCTGGCTCGATGCTGAACGCAATCCAATGAAAGCCAGAGCGCCACTGACTACACACCAGCCCAGACCTGGAATGGTAATGGGCACAGTAGTACCTGGAATAAGCGAGTAAGAGCTGGACAGGACACGGGCACAATCAATCAGACCCTTAGTTGAGCAGATGAGAGGGGTGTGTTCATAATGGACGGCTGTCAGATAAATAGCAATACCAGCTCCCAGGAGTGAAAGAAGCAATATTAGTATCTGTCCACCTGAATGTCGTATATATTTCATTACTGCCTCTAAGCAACTGGAGGGGTAACTTTCTCAGAGAAGTGGCAGGCCGCGTAATGCTCACGACCTTCCTTGCGTTCAAAGGCAGGTTCCACCTCACGGCAAATCTGCTGCGCCATGGGACAACGAGTATGAAAGCGACATCCAGAAGGAATGTTGATTGGACTGGGTAAATCACCTGATAAAATAATACGCCGTCGGCGTTTCTCAATCTGTGGATCAGGAATAGGTATCGCTGAAAGCAGTGCCTGGGTATAGGGATGCTTGGGACCGGCATAGAGTTCATCGCGATCGGCCAGCTCGACTATCTTTCCCAGGTACATTACCGCAATGCGGTCCGCGACGTGGCGTACTACGCTCAGATCATGCGATACAAAGAGATACGTCAGATTAAATTGATTTTGCAGCTGCTGCAACAAATTGAGTACCTGCGCCCGCACGGAGACATCGAGCGCCGACACAGGTTCGTCGAGAACGATAAATTCGGGATTGATCGAAAGAGCACGTGCTACCGCGATACGTTGCCGTTGCCCACCACTAAACTCGTGGGGGTAGCGATCTATGTAATCTGAACGCAGACCGACAACACGCAGCAATTCAACTGTTTTCTCCCGAATCTCACTGCTCGAACCTATATTATAGATGTGCATAGGCTCGGCGATCAAGGAGCCAATGGTAAAACGCGGATTGAGCGAGGCAAAAGGGTCCTGAAAGACCATCTGCACCCGGCGGCGAATCTGTCGCAAATCCTCCCCATTCATCTGCGCCAGGTCCTGGTTGTCGAAAATAATTTGCCCTTCCGTGGGCTTATATAGGCGTATAATGGTGCGTCCGATGGTTGTCTTACCTGATCCGCTCTCTCCAACCAGACCCAGCGTTTGACCTTGCTCGATCGCAAAACTGATGCTATCTACTGCACGTACATATCCGACCACGCGTTGTAAGATGATACCCCTTGTCAGTGGAAAGTACATCTTGAGATCGCGAATATCTAATAATGTCTTGCTCCCTACAAGCGTTTCTGCCATCTTTTACTCCTTGTAATCCATCCCTGCAACGACGCTTGCGCGTCTGGTGCTTCGCACTCAGCAGGGATGATATGTAGCCTTATGATGTCTGCTGTACTGTTGCATCTGTCGGCGTATTGATGACAGCCTGCATTGCTTCTAGCCTGGCTTTGCGCCGCCTATCCGCGTATGCCTGCTCTTTGGGATCGGTTACATCTACCCAGCAGGCTTTGAGGTGTGCTGCATTCCCTGCCACGGGATCGAGCGGAGGCATGGTACGACATATAGCGCGGGCAAACGTACAGCGCGGCATGAAGGGACAACCGGGAGGAGGCTGCAACAAATCAGGCGGGGCACCCTCGATCGTTCTCAGTTCCCTCGTGCGTTGCTCATCCAGGCGGGGGACAGAACTTAACAGTCCCAGCGTGTAGGGATGGCGAGGATTTGCAAACAGTTCGTCGGTTGGAGCAGTCTCCACAACTTTGCCTGCATACATCACCACCACACGATCGGTCATACCCGCAACTACTCCCAGGTCATGGGTGATCAAAATAACCGCTGTCCCAAACTCATTACATACTCCACTGATCAATTCAAGAATCTGGGCCTGCACTGTGACGTCGAGCGCTGTAGTTGGCTCATCAGCGATGAGCAGTTTGGGGTTGCACGCCAGGGCGATGGCAATCATGACTCTTTGCCGCATACCGCCACTAAACTGGTGAGGATAGGCACTGGCTCGTGTAGCGGCATCAGGAATCCCCACCTGTTCAAGCAGAGAAACCGCTCGCTTCAAGGCCTGATCACTACCCAGCTTCAAATGGATACGTAACCCTTCCGCGATTTGTTTACCCACGGCCATTGTCGGGTTGAGGCAAGTCATGGGGTCCTGGAAGATCATACCGATATGACCGCCACGAATTTTCCGCATCGCACTCTCTGGTAGCTCAAGCAGGTCCTGATCCTCAAACAGGATGCTACCTCCGGCATATTCCCCTGGTGGCTGGGCGACGAGTCGCATAATCGAGAGTGCTGTGACGCTCTTGCCACAGCCGCTCTCGCCTACCACGCCTAACCTCTCACCTGCTTTGACTGCAAAACTTGCACCATCAACTGCACGCACTTTCCCAGCTCTTACCTTAAAGTACGTTTTTAGGTTCTGAACCTCTAGTAGATACTCTCCCAAAATCGTAGCTCCTTTTACAAGCTATTTACCTAACGTTCAGTCATGTAGGGATCGAGTGCATCGCGAAGACCATCGCCCACCAGGTTAAAGCTCAGAACCGTCGAGAAGATCAGCAGGCCAGGGGCGAACACGAGCCAGGGAGCGAGTTCATAGAGTGCCTGGCCATCGCTGATCATATTGCCCCAGCTTGAGGTGGGGGGATGAAGACCAAAACCAAAGTAGCTCAAGACCGATTCAAGGATGATGTTTGCACCGACCAGCAATGTAGCATTTACTATGATTGGCCCGGCGGCATTGGGCAGCATATGGCGGAACATGATGCGGAAGTTCCGCGCTCCAATGGTTCGCGCCGCTAGCACATACTCACGCTCCTTTAGAGCCAAATATTCTCCCCGCACGAGGCGTGCTGCATACGTCCAGCCAAAGATAGCTATCAAGAAGATCACACTTCTTGGTGAGCCATCGCTGAAAGTAGCTGAGAGCACAAACAGCAGCAGATAGAGTGGCACTGCCAGGACAACATCCGTCAAACGCATGAGGAGGTTGTCTACAATTCCACCATAGTATCCTGCCAATGATCCTATCCCAATACCAAAGATAATCGCGGCTAGCATCGAAGTGAGACCCACCAGCAATGAAACTTGCCCTCCCGCCATGGCACGCGCAAACTGATCACGTCCGACATCATCCGTTCCAAAGGGATACTTGAGTATTGGGGCTTGTGACGCATCAGCCGGATGAATGACATCTGGTTGATTGTGCCCGGAGATGGTTGGTCCTAAAAAACAAAAGAAAAACAATAGTATCAGGTAAGCCGCCCCTACAAGGGCGGCCCTATTCCGTATAAAGCGGTCGAAGATGATACGAACCTGACTACGGCGCTTTTGTACTAATGCTGGTGTTAGTTCCAGAAGCTCCTCGATTTCTTCTTCGGAGGGTGTAATATTGATTTGTCCGGGTACGTCCACAGATGTCTCCTTCTCTCAACAGGCTATGAGTAGCGAATACGTGGATCCATCACTCCGTAGAGGACGTCTGCTATCAGATTAAAGAGCACGACAAAGAATCCGCTAAGCAATAATATTGCTAAGAGTACAGGAAAGTCACGGCTTTGGAGGGAGTCCAAAAACAGGGTGCCCATGCCGGGCCAGGCAAAGATGCCTTCAGTAATCGTAGCCCCACCAGCTATCGCGCCAAAGTCGATCGCAACGACAGTAATCAGTGGGATCACCGCATTGCGTAAAGCGTGACGCACGAGCCTGGACGTAGGACTTACCCCTTTCGCACGAGCCGTACGCATGTAGTCCTGTTTCGTGGTTTCAATCATGCTCGAACGCATGTAGCGGCTCCAACCAGCAACGAAGAGAACCGAGAGAGCCGTAACAGGCAAGACAAGGTGTAACAGGTGATCAAGAAATGCGTTGAAAGGATCAAAGGTGTAGCCTAAACTAGTAGTACCCGAGACGGGAAGCCAATGCAACTGTACCGCAAAAATGTCCTGGAGAAACAAGCCTAGCAGAAAGGCGGGCATCGCTAAACCAAAGTACGAAATAGTAGTCACGGTGTAATCAAGCGGGGAGTTCTGCCGGATCGCTGAGATCACCCCCAGGAAGATCGCCAGTACCAGGGCTACCAGGAGAGAAATGCCAAACAACTGGAGTGTCGCGGGAAAACGCTGAGCAATCACAGCGGAAACAGCCTGGTTGGTGGCAAAGGAGTAGCCAAAGTCTCCAACCAGGCAATTGCCTAACCATTTCAGATACTGGATATAGAGAGGCTGATCCAAACCAAAGCGCGCGCGCAGGGCAGCTCGCCCTGCAGCGTCCAGGTGTGGATTGAAGATGACCTGCTCTGGCCCACCCGGTAATGCATGGATCAGGAGAAACATAAATATGGACAGTAAGAGCAACAGAGGAATTGCTTGCAACGACCGCCTGATAATATATCGTCCCATGGGCACCTCCGAAAGAGCTTATGATGGGAATGGAAACCACTGAAAATAGTTTACCATATTCCTATATAAATTTGCCAATACGGATAACCAAACATGACGCAGAAACATTGTGAGGACTGTGTTTGTAACTGCCGAGGCAGGTAAACTAAGCCCGTGGGCCATCACGCTACAGAAGGCTAGCCTCTGGTTAGAGAACCCTCAAAGAGCCTAACCAGAGGCGTTGTCATGCTACAATTACAACCACTCTAGACAAAGATGTGTCTAGACATTACCTAGCACGTTCCATTAGTACACCACCATTCCCAGACGTTAACCGTCTCCGAGGCCCCCTCTGGACCAGGCGCGTAGTTGTGCGTCGTATTCTTGGAAATACCCTGATCCAACGGACTATACAGAACGACAAAGGGGATGTCGGTCAGCTCAAGATGGTGAATCTGATTGAAGGCTTGCTGGCGCACATTCGGGTCAGCCGAGCTCTGCTCTTGTTTGATATACGTTTCCATTTGCTGGCTGCAGTAGAAACTCCAGTTCTCACCATTTGTGCCCTGCTGAGAGCAATCCAGGAGAGAAGCATCATCGGGATCGTACACATAGCTATTCTCGAACTCTCCAAGGTCATGCTTCCCGCCAGGCAGGAATGTGCCAAAGAAGGTGCTGGCAGGGTAGTTTTGGATGTTCATCTTGATCCCGATATCCTTGAAGTTCGACTGAATAATCGCCTCGTCGGCGGCGCGCCAGGGTTTGCCCGTCGTTGTCGAGTATCTAAACTCCAGCCGCTGACCATTCTTCGAACGAATACCATCAGAACCTTTCACCCAGCCATGCTGATCAAGCAGGGCATTGGCGGCAGCAGGGTCGAATTTCGGACAGGCAGCATCCGCCTGATAGCCTGGATGCAGAGACGCTCCGTGATCGGTACACAGTGGAGTTGCCTGCCCTACACGGGCCGTTTTTATGAGGGTATTTTTGTCAATCGCCATTGCCATGGCCTGACGAACCTCGAGATTCTGGCCAAGAATAGGGTTCTTAAGGTTGATGATCATGACCTCGAAGTTGGAGGCATTAGGATTGACTACCAGCTTGTAGTTCGCCAGACCCTTGTATACAGTGGTCTTGCTTACATCAAGGAACCAGGACGAGGTGATCGAGCCAGCCTGGAGGTCTTTGAGGATCGTGTCCTCACTAGCTATCGGGCGGAAGATAATTTTATCGAGGTAAGGCAGTCCCTCGGATGCACGATAGTAGTTTGGATTCCTGACAACCGTATAATGATCACCATGGACGCTCTCACTCATCTTGAAAGGGCCGCTCGTGACACTGGGATTCAGGCTATCAGCGGATTTCGCGATAGCATCGGGGGCCACACTCGCAAAGTGATGCTTGGGCAATGGTGCGAGTCCGCCATCGGTCCACAAAGCCAGGAACGGCGCATACGACTGCTTGAGGTGGAAGGTAATCGAGAGCTTGTCGGCAGCGACATCGGCAGATGTAATCAGGTTATAGCCGACAGTGCTGGCCGCTGTAAACTTGGGGTTAGTCCAGAGCTTCCAGGTAAAATCGACATCATCGGCAGTGTATGGCTGACCATCAGACCACTTCATGTTTGGCTTCATCTTGAACGTCCATGTTTTGCCATCTGCGCTGGCACCGCCATTTGCAACGGTAGGCATTTCTGCTGCAGCGCCGAGAGTAATATGGCCGCTATAATCACCAACGAAGAGCGGGGCGTAAAGCGTCTGCTCGACTAAGGTGTCAAACGTCTGCGAATCGGCGTTAGGAATCAGCGAACCAGGCTCGTTGGGGATATCATCGATCCAGGTGCCTCCCTTTACGGGAGTGCCTGAGCTTGAACTGGGAGTTGTCGGCGTACCGCTCGCACCACAAGCACTGAGAAGCAGCATCAGCGCCGCAAAGATGGAAAAGGACACCATTAGTAAACGCGGCCTAGGTCTCTTGAGCATCATTTCCTCCTAAAAAATAATTTGAGATTGAGGAACTTGGTTACCCGCAGGTGCGGGAACCACTTTATGTATCAGAATAGTTGCCTTCCATGCTATCCAGACACACATTTGGATTTGAGTCGCACATAATATACGTCACTCATAGGCAAATTCTCACAGAGTGAATTTGCTCCCCCACAAAAGTAGACGTGACTCTTATACCTCCAGGTTGGCAAACACTCAGTATCCGCCAACCTCATCGGTGAAGGCTTGACCTGGAAGCGTTGCCAATTGCTTTACCAGGCTCAATTCGTACTCATCGGCGCGGGGTACCCCTGGTCGGAGTAGATATGCTACAGGGTTTGCTGTCAGCAATAAGCCGAAGCGTACGATGTAGTATGCAGGTGGAAGAATGGCTGCCGGCGTTTTACCCATCATATCAGTAGCAGTTACTACCACCAGGCAGCCGATAGCAGGATTGGATGAGGAGACAAGCCGTACCAAAGCAAGTGTTGACTCTCCAGCTTGAGGCCCAACCGCTAATCCCCTTATAATAAACAGCCGAGCGACGTTACAAGCAGGATCGTCAGCGACCTGTACAGTGTCGTTTAGGAAACGTGAGTATCTTCCATATACACCTTTGCTTTTAGTATTAGTATATATAGGTGGACCAAGGTCTGGACCTAAAAGTATTTTGACATGCCATGCACTATCCCATGCTATGCGTAACAGAAGCAGTTGTTCACCCAGCGCTGGTCCTACAAGACTTATTGGTTGATTACGTGCAACGATGCGCCCATTTTCCGTGGCGTAATCCCAGGAGGAACGCGTCATGGCAAGAGTGAACCACCCTGATCCGACGGAGGCTGCGGTTTCTTGCAGCCTGAACTTCCAGGGGGTCGAACACAATTGTCGACAATCTTGCCTATCGATTCCACAGAGCAGGCCGCTGTGGGTCTGCATATTTGCAAAGCAGACCCAATTGCTGTTCGTATCCAACTGGAAATGGAGCGTGGCTCGCAGACGTTGCCGCGCTGTAACTGGACCATTCTCTCCGGCATACTCCTCTCCCGGCTGTACCGTTTCGCTTGTATAGAGCTTTCCAAGCTCTGCTTCTATTGCACTCACCAGTCCTGCTTGCTGCTTGGGAGGCAATGTGTTCAGCGACTCATGCAGAAGTATGATCTGGTAGGCCGACGATGTGTGTACGGCCTGATCAAACGCAAAACGACAGGTATCATCGATTGCGAAAGGTATTGACAGTAGGCAGAACTGTGCCAGGAAAGGATCAGCACGCCAGGAAATACGATGATGTCCCCTCCCTAATTTAAGCGGTTCGTCGACGCCGATGCGCGGGAGATGTATCTGGTGCCCATCGACAAATACCTTCGCCCAGGGTATATCTTTATCTATGTAGAAGCTATCATAGCCTAGAGGCAGTGCTGGAGGAGGAGTGGGCATGAGTTTAAGCACTACCTGCTGTGTCATGCTTTGCGCGGTGGAAAAGCTATTTGGTATCACCTGGAAGGTTAGCAACACCGAGCTAGCGACAATAGCCAGGAGCAATGGCCTATTCAGTTGACGCCGCGCGGAGCGTATTCTCGGTGACAGTGGTACTAAAGGGATATCGTTGCTCTCACCGATAATACTCGGATGATCGAGACTGATTATTTCTACCTCAGAGTCATCCGAGGGGTGTTCATGTTCTGTCTCCTTCACGAGTTGCTCCCACGTCTATTATCCTGTTTAGTTTATGGGCAATGCCTTGATTGGTTGAATATGGTTTAAGTGTAATGGGGAAGAAGTCTCTTTGTCAATCCCGTTTCGAGCTAATACTAAAAATGCCACAAACTACTATAATGTCTTTATCAAGACCAATCAGGCAAGATTCTTAAGATTCGCACTACCTCTTATTAGCATTGACCTTTGTCACACCACCATTCCCAGATGTTAACTGTTTCCAGGGCACCCTCTGGTGCTGGCAAATAGTTGTGCGTACCCTTTTTGACCATAAACATGTCAAGTGGGCTATACAATGTGATGAATGGGAAGTCCGTCAGGTAAATTTGATGAATCTGATTGAAGATATTCTGGCGAGAAATTGGATCAACTGTCTCTTGTTCTTGCGTATAGAGGGCATCCAACGCTTTGTTACAGTAGAAGTCAATATTGAAACCATTGGGCGGTATTTGATTGCAGGAGAGCATCAAAGAGTCATCAGCGTCGTAGTTGAACGAGTTCTCGAACTCGGCAATGTCATATGTACCAGGCTTTCCATCAGTCAAGAATGATAAGTAGAAGGCAATAGCTGGATAGTTTTGGATATCGAGTTTAATGCCAATTGACCCAAGCTCCTGCTGCAAGATCGCCTCATCTTCACCACGCCATGGATTGCCGGCTACAGTAGAATACTTGAACTCTAGCTTCTGATGATTCTTAGCTCGATAGCCGTCAGCGCCTCTCACCCAGCCATTTTGATCGAGTAGGCTATTAGCGGCATTAACATCAAACTTTGGACAGGGAGCATTCGCCTGATATCCAGGTTGAAGTGCAGGACTATGATCAGTACACAGCAGAGCTGCCTGTCCATAACGAGCAGTTTTTATTAAGGCTTGACGATCAATGGCCATAGCTATGGCCTGCCGAACTTCAGGATTTTTAGCAAGAATGGGATTGTGAAAGTTGAAGTATACAGCCTCAAAGTTCGTAGACTTCCGATTCTCTACAAGTGTATAGTTCCTAAGACGCTGATAAGCGCTTAAGTTGGTTAAATCAGTGAACCAACTAGAATCGACCTTCCCAGCCTGAAAATCTTTCAGTATTTTGTTCTGATCCGTTACAATACGGAAAATTACTTTATCGAGGTAGGGCAATCCCTCTGACGCACGGTAGTAATTTGGGTTACGAACAACAGTGTAGTGGTCTCCAGGTACGCTCTCACTCATTATGAAGGGACCACTCGTAACGGATGGGTTCACATTATCAGCGGTCCTTAGAATCTGATCAGGGAGCATACTAATGTAATGGTGTGCGGGTAGCGGTGCATATAAGCCATCTGCCCATATCGAGACAAACGGTGAAAAGGGTTGCTTGAGATGGAAAACAATCGTAAGGTTGTCAGCAGAGACCTCCGCCGAACTGATAAGGTTAAAGCCAGCGGTACTAGCTGCATTAAAATGAGCATTATTCCAGAGCTTCCAGGTAAAATCCACATCGTTAGCGTTCAAGGGCATTCCATCAGACCATACTAGATTGGGTTTAAGATGAAATGTCCACGTTTTGAGATCAGGGCTGATGCCACCATTCGCAATAGTAGGAATCTCTTTTGCCAGTCCAGGGTGAAGAGTGCCATTTGAGTCGCCATAAAAGAGCGGAGTGTAAATAGACTGATCGATTATATACGAGGCATTTTTTGCGGAACCATTAGGTATCAGCGAGCCAGGATCGCCATAAAGGTCATTGATCCAGATCCCACCTTTTATCGGGCGGCTATTACCTATAGGATGAGTAGTCCCTCCCACTAAACCTGGTACATCACAGGCGCAAAGGAAAAAAATCAATAGCGACAAGAAAGAAAAGGTGACCGTAAGAGATTGCGATTTGGGTCTCCTGAGCATCACGCCCTCCTCGAGACAATAACGTATACTTGAATATATACTTGAGGAACTGATTTATCCATCGCCGGGAACCGTTATAGATACCAGGAGAAACTGCCTCCCCCACACTATCTAGTCAGAGTGGTCGCCAGGCATAATAACATCTTCCTTCATCTTGATGCACTTAGGCCAGCGTCACATAATAGTACGCAACCCGAAGGCAACATCTCACAATACTCTCCTCTACGTTTTTGCTCACCAAAACAATACACGGCGATAAAATATCAGGAGAGAAGCGTTTCATGGCGACCCCACAGTTGTATCAGGCTGATAGACATCATAGCCTTCAAAGACGTAGTGTCGGTAATGGACATACTGGGAGAGCATCTCACGTTGAAAAGTTGTTGCCTGGACAGAATTCCAGGGTAGTACATATGCAGGGTGCAAAGCCGCCCTCACTGTAGAACGATAGGGCATGTAGCGATCAAAGCCTGGCTTCAGTTGATCATCTAAGGCGCTGCAGATGATCCGCTCCTGGCTGTGGAAGATGAGGCGATTGCAGGTCCAATACTCAGAGTAGATGCGCGTTGCACCAACACGCAGCAGACCTTGAACCA
>WNGP01010466.1_pt1 | contig 11187 bp, 19 predicted proteins | sample 5407671 | NCBI WGS metagenome assembly WNGP01 (sample SAMN13153381, study PRJNA577476) | soil metagenome | isolation source: 40 cm soil or saprolite under Garry oak tree replicate 2 | place: USA:California | collected 2016-06-15
CCACCACGCGCGGCGCCCGGGCCGGACCGGCCACGAGCACCGCCGTGGCCCACCCGGATTTCACGCGCACGCCGAGCGCGTGGGCCGCCCGGCCGCTCACGGCGACAGCGACATGTCTACGTAGGTGGTTTCCGGGGGAGGCTTCACGATCGTCAGCAGCACGTGGAGGCCCGTCGTGTCTCGGGTGGGAAGTCCGCTCCCGGCGTCCGGCCGGAACTTCACGTCCAGCGGCGCGCTGGCATCGGGAACATTCTGGACCGCGAGGCTCACGAGATAGTGCCCGGCGTTGTCCGGCCGCGTGGAGTCGGTGATCACGAGCGGTGGCCCGCCGGACGGATACTGCGCGGTCGCGATGACGGTGACCACCGTCACCGGCGCCCCGGACGCGGTGACGGTCCCCGTGACGACGCCCCGGACGATGAAGATGTTGCCGGACGGCAACTCCGTGGCGCAACCGACCACGAGCAGCAACGATGTTGCGACGGCGACGCTACGCATGGAAGCTCGCAGGGACAGAGGAGTGCGTCACAAAAAAGGTGCGCCCGGGAGCTTGGGAGCGGAAGAGGGGACGCTCCCGCCGCCGGTCTAGCGCACGAAGCTCACGTATCCGGCGAGGTTGGCGATCGCCCCGATGCGACCCTGCTGGCTGAACCCGATGCGGCGCGGGTTCCCGCCAACCGGCAGCGTCTGGGCCAGCTTGCGCGAATTGAGGTTGAAGATCTGCACCACCCCCGCACTCGGAATGGTCACATAGGCCTGTCCGTCGTCCGGCGTGACGCCGATCCCGAACGCTTCGCCCGCGAGAGGGATGGTCGCCGTCACCTCTCCCGTCAGCAGGGTGATCTCGTTCAAATAGCCTCCCCCGTTCGCGACATAGAGGCGGTCCCCCTTGCGGGTCACGGCCATGTCCTGCGGGATGCCGCCTACGGTGAAGGTGCGAAGCACCAGCCCGGTGAACATGTCGACCTCCGAGACGGTGCCGCTGCCGGAGGCGCTCACATAGATGATCCGCCCATCAGGGTGCACCGCGAAGGCGTTGGGTGCGAAGCCCACCTGAACGCTCCCGATGATCTGCAGCGTCTGCGTGTCCACGATGTACACGGTGGTGCTGCTGGTCGAGATGAATAACCGGGTGCCGTCAGGAGAAACGCGCACCACGAACGGGTTTCCCGCGGGCGTGAAGATCGTGGATACCTGTTGGGACGAGGCGACGTCGATCACGCCGACGTTCTGGTCGCACTGGTTGGTGACGTACGCCGTGCCGCCGTCGGGCGAGAAGGCGACGCCGGTCGGACAGTTACCTGTCGGGATGAACCCATCCAGGGTGCGGGTCTGCGTGCTGGTGATGCCGACGCCGGCGTTATACGCCTCGCTGAAATACGTCAGCCCGTCGTCGCGCACGGCGATGCCGTAGGCGGGCGGGGTGGGCACGCTGTCGAGTACCAGGCCGGTCGGGTGTGTCGGCGGCTGCCCGCAGGCGGGGCCCTGAGCGTCCATCACCACCCCCGGCGTCGCGGGTGGGAATGCAGAACTCGGCTGAGTGGTGGGTGCATCGGACCGGCACGACGAGACAGTGAGCGCGGCGCTGCACAGGAGGAGACCTGCAACCGTGGTGCGACGCATGAGGGCCTCGGCGAGTTGGGGTGGTGAACTCTGGTGGCCGGGCAGCGCAGCGTGGGCGGCGCAAGTTGCAGACGAGCGCAGCACACCACATCTCTGCCCGCGACTTGTTGCGTTGGAGCAACGAGCGCATCAGTGCGAAACGCCTGGGGATACGGGCGAGCAGAACGGCGTGCTGCGTCGGCGCCACATCAACAGCAGCAGCCCTCTAGCCCAGATACTCGCGCGCGATACGGCCGCCGGCGTACATGCCGCAACCGGTGCCGACGAGGCTGAGCACGAAGGCAGTCATGAAGCCGACGCGGGCGCCGAGCCACCAGCCGACGGCCCCGCCGAGGGTGGCGCCGATCAGGGCGAAGAGCTTGGACATGAGCCTATCGCGGCCACAGCCATCCGAACGTGCCCGCCGTGAGGAGCGCGTAGATCAACCCGTCCACCGTCGCCTTGATCGTCGTGAGCCAGGAGCGGTGGTACCAGATCGACATCTGCCAGAGCGCCACACGCCGCGAAGCACCCCACGACAACGGAATAGAGGAACCACATGACCAGGTTCTTCCCCATCGACATGGAGCCGCCCGGAAACACGGTGAGCATCACGACCGGGCCCCTCTTGAACTTTTCGACGAACTGCGGGGTGCGCATCTCCTGTCTGCTCGATGGGCGGGGCATCATGTAATCCCCCGGCGGGATGGCCAGCGGGCGGAGCGCATCCATCACGCGGTCTTCGTTCGGCAGCTTGGGGTAGTCGCTCTTGTGCCAGGGCAACACCGTGTGGATGACCGAGCTGAGCACGAAGACGAGCACCGACGACAGCAGGATCGGGAGCCACAGTGCGGAGAGCCCAACCATGACGACCTCCTGTGAGGTGGCGAGTGAGCCGAAAATGGAGTGTGGGGAGGTTGGGGCGCAACTCAGGGTCAGCATCGATCACTCGAGCTCGCCCAGCCGTCGCTCGAGAAACCGCAGCTCGGGCTCCTGGCGTGTGAGGCCGCCGAGCTGTCCCTCAGCTCGCGACCTTGGCCGGCTGATAGACGCCGGGAACGAGCCGGGCGGAAATCGACAGGCGGTTCCAGGCATTGATGGCGGCCACTGCCAGCGTCAGGTCGCACAACTCCTTCTCCCTGAAGTGCGGTCGGACTTCCTCGTAGACAGTATCAGACACGTGGCCGCTGGTGATCACGGTCACGGCCTCCGTCCATGTCAGGGCAGCCCGTTCGCGATCGGTGTAGTACGGGCTTTCGCGCCAGGCGTCCAACGAGTAGAGTCGCTGCTCCCCTTCCCCGATCGCGCGCAGATCCTTCCAGTGCATGTCCAGGCAGTAGGCGCAGCCGTTGATCTGCGAGGCCCTGAGTCTGACCAGATGAAGCAGCGACTCTTCCAGTCCACATCCCTGGAGGTACTGATCGAGGGCGTCCATGGCTTCGTACACGCCCGGGGCGGCCTTGGCGTAGTGGAGGCGTGGTTTCATGCGTTCTCCCGAGAGCGCGGTGGATGGAGCACGTCGCAGATCGTTTCCACTAGCTTGTCTTCGCGGTCTGGGTCCCCCGATTGCCTAGCCCAGATCGTAGGTGAGGGTCATCGGATGCTCGATGCCGTGCCCCACCGCGGTGGCGCCCTCGCCGCGCAGGCCGCGAAGCTCTCCCGTTCCGGAGCCGTGCACCACGGCATAGGACTCCTTCGCCACGCCGCCCTCGAATACCCCGGTGCGTTGCAGCACGAACGTGCCGGCCTTCCCGGCGAGCCGGCCGACCACACGCTCGAGCCCGACGAACGTCGCCGAGCCGTCGCTCCGGTACATCATCAAGTACTCCACCTGCCCCTCGCCCTCGATGTCACCCGTGAAGGTCTTGGTGACGCTGCCCCGAGTCAGCTTGGGCAGATCCTTGCCTTCACTGTAGGGCTTCTCGTCCCAGTGCTTGATGGCGAACCGGGCGTTGGCGCCTCTTTGCATGTTTCCACCTAAGGTGTGACGTGACCGATGAGACGCTTGGGGGCTCGGTTGCGCCAGGCGATCACGAGCGCTTCGTGAACGGCAGCCTTCTTGGCAGCCTGCAACCGGACATTTGTGGCACCAGCGCGACCCCAAGCACCCTTGACGGGCGCGAACGCCACCGGTTGCGCTCGGACGAACAGCTCCTGCTGCTCGCGCGTGAGCTTGACCATGCCCCACCCGCTGCGAGGATAGCCCAGCGTCGCGAAGATCCGGCCCCCGACGCGAAAGTCCGGGTGGCCCATGTGAGCGGCTTCGGACACCTGCGGTAAACTCAGCGCGATGCTTCGAAACTCGCGGACCGTCATGGGATGTCAGGCGGCAAACTGCGCGGCCCTAACGCGCCGAGAGGCGAAGCAGGCGCCACGCCCAGACGCCGAGGCATGCTGCGACGACGCCGATCGCGGCCTCCAGGATGAACCAGGGGTCCGTCGCGAGGCGCGGCCATTCCGCGATAATGCGCCACAGATGCACCAGGGCGAGGAGGGCGAAGAGCGTACCGGTGGTCACGAGATAAGCCTTCATGGAAGCGCGCCCGGTTTGAGACGTTGCTGCAAGGGAGTGACTGCCGCCTCACGGATCGCGCTTAAGCTGGGGGCGACGCGGCGGCCGGCGCAAGGTCCTGCAGCGTGGAGCGTGGCAGGCGAACGTCGCAGCGCCTCTATCGACAGGTCGAGATCGAAATCCATAGTTGGCGCCTAACGGACGTCATTTTGGCGGCAACGATCCCGCGCGCCGTCTCGGGAGTCACGGCATCACTGAGGACAATGAGGCTGCAGCGCTCGGGCACTCCCCGGTTCGCGTCGGTCGGACCTCGAGAATCTGGTCGACGAGAAAGTAGTGTCGGCTGTAATAGATGCTGCCAGAATCCTCCCGAATTCCACGGAGGCGAACGAACAGGCGCTGGTACGGGCTCGTGGCGTTGAGCCCGTAGCGCGTGGCGAGTGTGGCATCATTGACGTGCCAGATGGTGGTGGGTAGGTCGCAAGGGACGAGGTTCCCCTCGTGGTCGTGGACGTAGAGCCCGCGCACCTCGATCGGGCGTTGGCACGCCAATAGAAGACTGGAGCTTACGAGGAGGTTGAGTACCCGCATGGGTCGCCACGAAAGGATAGGTGATCCGTCCCCCAGCGCAACTGTCAGGGACGTCGGTTAGTTGTGGCGACGGCGGCCGACAGGTCACCCACGTCCCGCCGACGTCACCAACAGCGTCGTTGAAGGAGCTGGCCGTCACCTCGCCGCCTGAATTAGAACTCTAGCGCTGTGGGTCCGCTCGGCGCGTTGCCGATCCTTTCGCCAGCAGCCGTTCGGCGAAGTCCAAGCGCTCCTGCGTCTCGCTCAGCTGCTGCTGCAGCGTGTCCAGCTGGGCTTCGAGCGCTTCGAGCCGGGCCGGGAGCTCGCTCCGGCCCGGGCGCTGCCGCAGCCGCTGGGCCCATAACCCGAACCCCAGCGCGAGCGCCGCGTGAATCGTAGCATGCCACGGCTCGGCCACGATCGCGACACTGACCAAGTTGAAGACGCTCAGCACGACGGCGATCGGGTACCAAATCGCGGGCTTGAAGGTCATGGCGACATCCCTTACGGCGATCACCGCCCGTTAGCTTCAGACGCCTGTCATGCGGCACCTTGCTTGAACGTGCCGCCGTCTCACGGATCGCGCCTAAGGTGCGGCGTGCGGCAGCCCCCCGCTACAGATCCTTCCGGAAGCACCGCACAAGACCGACCTCGATGAACCCGAGCGCGCGGTGGGCGGCGGCACTGACCTCGTTGTCCGGCTGCGCGTCCGACGCAAATTCACTGCAGCCCTGCGAACGTCCCCACTCCTCCGCCGCCACGATCAGCGCCCGGCCGACACCGCTGCGACGAGCCTTCGGCACGACGAACCATCCCTCGAGGTACGCTACACGGTTGCTCCCGCAGCCCTCGGCGTACCCGCGAATCGAGAGCTCGGCGAGTCCGACCGGGCACCCGGCGCCATCCTCAGCGAGGAGGACTGCGAGCGGCTCCCGCGCGTCGCCCGCAAAGAAGCGGTCGATGTCTTCACGGTGCTCCGCTTCGGAGCCCTCGGGCCAAAGGGTGCGGCGCAACTGGAGCCACGCGGCAGCGTCCCGCGGTTGGGCGGGTCGAACAGTGATCATTGAAGGGCGTACCGCTGCCTCCCCCTAGCCGCCCGGGTTCCATACGAACGAGTCCCGCGCGCTATACAAGACCTCTCCGCTCCCAGTACGAACCGTCACGACCGCAGACACGGCCGGGGTATCAAGTCGGTTCGTCGCCAATCGCGTGAGAAACCTGCCTTCGATCGTGACGATACCCACCTGAGGGTAGTCACAGCGGAGGTGGATCGTAACAGCACTGATGGTAGCCTCCAGGCAGGGCGCCGGCTGCTCAACACCGGAGGTCCGTTGGGCGAATGTGACGAGAGCCTCCGGACGAAGACTGAAACCGGTGAATTGGAAACGACCGACCGAAAAGCCATAGCCCGGGACATAGTGCCCTTCGGCGTCTGCCTGAAGCGCTGGCTTGCGCGGCTCCACGGCCGGTGGTGGTGCAGGCTGTTCGGAGATGGACCTGGGCGTGCGCAGTCGGCGTAGGACGACAACGCCAACCGCGACACCGACCGCGACGAGTAGAAGGCGACGCTTGGACACGAGCCCGTGGTGTGTGGCGGCGGCCTAACGGACCGCGTTTCCCACGGCGCTCATCCGCGCTTTTCCCCGGCCCCCAACGCTGAGCGATCCCGAGCCTGGGCCAATAGTCGCTCGGCAAAGTCGAGGCGTTCTTGAAGCTCTGCGAGCTGAGTTGACTGATCGGTCAAGGTGGTCTGGGCGTCGTCCAGCGCGGCGGCGTGCTGCTCCACTCGCTGCTTGATCTGGGCGAGCTCGGATCGCGAGCCTCCACGTCCGGCTATTGCCCCGGCGATTGCCTTCGCCACCAGTACCATCGTGGTAGCGGCGATTGTCAGAGCCAGGATGAAGACGGGTTCACTCATGTCGGGGATGCCTCCAGCGGCTGCAGGACGTTCCGCGCGCCGTGTCGTTGAACGATAGTGCGTGTCCGCCAGGGCACAACACTACGGCACCACGCCTCGGAGGGTGCGAGCGAGTGTGGTCAAGGGCCGTCGCTTAGACTGGTGAGCATTGCCGCGCCCTGCATGCCGAGAAACCCGCCAACCGCCGCTGATACTTCAGTCATGGTGTCACCCGCTCCCATCAAAGATCTGAACCAGTTCTAGAACGGTCCCGGCGAGGGTCGCTTAACCACGCTCGGCGGTCTCCAGCGTGCGCTTGATGACCGCGAGTCCCTGCTCAATCATCTCGGCGATGGCGGGCGCGAGCTCATGAGGCAACAAGTCGGCGATCCAGACGAAACGGCTGCGACCAACCCCGTCCGCGAACACCTGGGCGGAAGCGTTGTGGTGGGTCATGCGACCACCGACCACAGACCACACTAACCGGTGAGCCTGGTCGTCGACATCCACAATCAATTCCCGCGCGACCATCCCATTCCCGAAGGTCACGACCCGAGCCCCTTCCTCCAGATGCACGTCGGTGACGAATCCTGGCGCGAGGCGTTGATGGATCGCTCCCACATCCCGAAGCGCTTCCCACACGGCCTCTGGGCGGGCTTCGATCCCTATCTCTCGATGAATGGAAGCCATCCGACATCTCCCGATCCGGTATTGGAACCCCATCCTGGCGACCGATATGTCGCCGGGAACGGACCGTGCTTAAGCTGCGCGCCTTGGGTGGCCGGCGCAACGCGCGCCACCGACCCCTACATTGGGGTGCCTGGACGGCTCACTCACCCCACTGTACTTTGGCGGCGCCGATTGAAATTCGTATGATGACAGGATGATCCCACTGCTGCTCATCGCGGCGTCCACCCTGGTCGGCATCGCCGGCTTCGCGGGCCTCCTCCACCTGATCCCCCGACTCGGCGCCGCCGGGACCCGAATCGGCGCTTGGCTCTGCCGCGCCCCGGGGCTAGACCTTGTCGTTTCCCTCTTTACGTGGATCCCCCCCACCATCCTGGGAATCGTCCTCGGCTGGCGCGGCGTGGTGGGATCGATCGTCGGGCAGGTGCTGGGGATGCTGGTCTGGATGTTCGCCCACGAACTTGCCAACCGCCAGCACGTGAACGGGCCGCGCATCGTCACGTTCCTCAACCGCACCGTCGGACGGCTCAACAACCACATCGCTCTCTGGGTGACCGCGGCCGCCCTCCCCTGCTTCATCTTCATCCGCGTGGCGGAACTGTGCATCTACCCCATCCTCACGCCGCTCGTCGGCCTGCCGCGATACCGCCACGCGGACTGGGTGAACGTCAGCCGCCAGAAGTTCAACGGCTTGGTGGGACACGACCTGATCTGGTGCCTGTACTGTGATTGGATGACCGGCGTGTACGCCCTCGGCGCGGAAATGCTGCGCAACGTCGAGAGTTTCTGGTGCCCCATTCGCTTCGCCAGCGGGAAGAAGTGCGAGAACTGTAAACTCGACTTCCCGGACATCCACGACGGATGGGTCGCGCCGGAGGCGACGATGGGCGACGTCGTGGCGACCTTGGAAAAGATGTACGGTGCGCCGGCGACAGCGCACCTGCCGCGCGACCAGCGACACCCGTGGTTCGGGCACCCGGTGCGGGTGACGGTGGAGGGAAAGGCGCCTTAAACGAACCCTTGAGCGACAGTCTAGACTGCGCTATGTCCGAGCGGCCGGCCGCAACCCTGACTGAACAGTCGGTCCCGAACTGTCGAGCTGGATCTCAATGCCCCCAACCAAGCGAGCGACAAAGTTGTAGAGGGCACACCCTATGGCGGTGCAAACGAACCCAATGATTCCATAGAGCACGGGCAGTACCAAGGCGAATCCCACACCAAACCCTGTCTGTTTGGGCGACAGGGCGGCTGCGATGAAGAAGAACGGGAGGAAGATGAGGCCCATCAAGAGATAGAGCACACCTAGCACCTTGGCAGTCTGACCGATTGAGAACCGGCTGAGTCGGTGAGCCATGGGGCCTCCTGAACTGGAGTGGGCGACGTCGTACGCGTGCTGCCTAACGGACTGGCCTTAACCTGAGGCGCCGACCCGCGCCGGCGCCACGATGATTGAGACTACAACGGAGCTCGGCAGCGCACAAACGCAATTCGCGCCAGAAACGGGCGCCGGCAGCTTCAAGCGCTTGTTAGGCAGGCGGCGTTTGGGAACCGGGGCCACCTTCACGGTACTCCATATAGGTGAGCGATCCCGAACTCGGTGTAAAGCCCAGCTTCGCGTAGAGCCGCGTCGCATCGCGTGTCAGCAAGCTGACTCGCCGGAGTCCCTGAAGCTGGGGGTGGGCCAACATTGTCTCAGATAACCATGTGCCGATGCCCCGTCTGCGATGGGTCTCGGCAACGACCACGTCCGTCCAATAGGCGTAGGTCGCGAGGTCGGTGACGGCCCGCCCGAAAGCGATCAGCGTTGGACCGTCGAAAACAGCGAAGCAGATGGAATTCTGAAGTGCCCGGGCGAGTACCTCGGGTGTCAGCGAACCGCCCCAGTAGGTCGTGCGAAGCAGAGCGAGTACGGCAGCGTGATCGAGGTGCTGACGGTCGGTGGACAGGCGGAGCGCGCCGCGTCGGACCTCGATTGGGACATCCTGCATGAACTCACTATCCTCGGGCGGAGCCGGCTGCCTAACGGATCGCGCTTAGGCTGCGGGCGACTCGCCCGCGCCGGCGCAAGGGTGCGGAACGACAGTCGGTGCTCGCCAGGGCACAGCACTCTGGGTTCCCTTAAAGCGATCGCCGCCCGTCAGCTGCAAGCGCTTGTTAGGCGGCTCGTGCACCCGCAACGGCGATCACACCCCGAACTGCCGCAGGTGGTGATCGAGGTGCTTGTGCTGCAAGACACCCCAGCTCCGTCCGGAAATCCGGCCAAAGACACGACTCGCTGGCCACGCAGCGGCGGGTCCACGATCAGCAAAGCGCCGAATCAGGTCGCGCAGCCGGCTCACGTCTGCCTGCCACGTCGTTGGCCGTGTGGACATGGATCAGCAGCCAGTTGAGGGGGGCATATGCCAGTGGGCCCGCGGGGGGTGCGGTCTCCAGTTCCCCCAGACCCTGGCGCAGCCCGCAGCTCACGTGGCAGACCATCTCCGGCGCAGTGAAGCGTCCCCAGAGGGCCTTGCGATCCGGTGTCAAACCGCCAACGCGCTCGAGGACGGCGTCTCGGGCCGTGGGGTCGAAGAGTGAAGGCATTGCCCGTCCCTCCGAAGAAGGTAGGAGCCGCCTAACGGATCGCGCTTAAGCTGCGGGCGACTCGCTCGCCGGCGCAAGTAGCGGACGACAGTCCGTGCCCCGTCAGGGGCACAACACTCCGCTTCCCTCGCTTGTTAGGCGGCGGCCTCTGCACCCTCCTAGTGTCTTGGGACGAGCGCTGCAGCCAAGTCGGGGTACTCGCGCTGGACCATCGCCCAGACGGTGGAGGCGGCTGGCTGCTCCGCCGAAGTGCCTGTGAACCGCAGACGTCGTACTGGTTCCGGTACGTCACCGGCGAAGTGTATCAGGCGAAACCCCTGTCGGTGGGTGGCAAAATCGACGAGCAAATCACCTTGTGAAGCCCGCGCCGCGATGGGAAGTAGGTAACACGCGTCAAGACGAAACCTCCCGAACGTCGGGCGGACGATGGTATCTGATGCAGGCAACCACGAAGCAATACGTGCGACGAGCGGAAGCTCGCGATCCCCATTGACGGACCGGACGTAGACCTGCGGCAGCGGAAGCTCGGTGCTGTCCTGCACGACCGCCGTCACCACCAGCACCGCGTAGCCATTCATCGCTGCCGCCTCGGCCGAGTCCTTCGGATAGGCCAGATCGAAAAATGCGATTCGCGGGATCGGAGCATAGCTACGGTACTGGAGCGCCGCCGCCGCGAGACGCGCGTCCAGCGCGGCGTTTGAGACGGACCCGTGAGACCACCCCACGTCACTCTCCAAGTGCAGCGGGGCCTGCGCCCTGGCTGCGGAGCTCAGAGCGGCGAACGCGATGCACATCGGGTACGGGCGTAATGCTCGATGGCTCATTGCAATCATGGGTGCCGCTGGTCACGCCTCAATCTTGTAGATCTCGCGCCGACCGTGGTCGACGAGATCGTGATACCCCTTCATTATGCTCTCGAATTCCTTCATGTCTTCGCTGTTCTGGCCACCCCCTTGCATCATGCGCTCGAACTCGGCCATGGTCGCCACCTCCATCTCGGCGACGAGCGTCCAGTACCGGTCGGCGCAGACGTCGGTCATGACACGCATCTTCGGCATGCCGACCTTGGCGCTCAGTTTCGCCATCGCGAGGAACTTCTCGACCAAGGGCCGTACACCTTCCCAGGCTTGCAGTACATGATCTCGCGAATGAGGAGCATGCGGGTTCTCCCGTGTGTGGGTTGGGTACAAGCAGCGGCGGGCCGCCTAACGCACCGCGGTTAAGCTGCGCCGCCTGCATTCGCGGGCGGGACGACATGATTGGTGGAACACGTCAGTATGTTGGTGCACAAAGGGAATTCTGCCAAGGTCCGGAGCGGCGCAGCTTCAACCGCTAG
>WNGP01004871.1_pt1 | contig 11184 bp, 8 predicted proteins | sample 5407671 | NCBI WGS metagenome assembly WNGP01 (sample SAMN13153381, study PRJNA577476) | soil metagenome | isolation source: 40 cm soil or saprolite under Garry oak tree replicate 2 | place: USA:California | collected 2016-06-15
CATCAGTGCCGCGTCGATTCCGTTGACGCTCGCCATCACCGTATTCGTCATGCGCCTGCTCGGGCAATCGTTCAACCTGATGACGCTCGGCGCCATGGCGATTGCGATCGGGCTTGTGATCGACGACGCCGTCGTGATCACGGAAAACATCGCCCGCCACCTCGGGATGGCACCCGGGCGCCTCGCGGCGATCCGCGCCGCGGTCCAGGAACTCGTCTGGCCTGTGACGACGTCAACCATCACGACGGTCGTGGTGTTCCTGCCGCTCGGCCTGCTCCAGGGCGTCGTGGGGCAGTTCTTCGCGGCGCTCGCGACGACTCTGACGGTGGCGATCGTCGTCTCGCTCGGCCTCGCGTTGACGATCATCCCGCTCTTGGCCGAGCAGTTCGTCACGGGGCACGAGGTGCGGCCGGTCCACGCCGGGGTGTTGTCCGGAATCCAGCGCACGTTGGACACGTTGGGGCCGCGCTACGAGGGCGCGCTGGCGCTGGTCCTGCGCCGTCCGCGCTGGGTGGGCATGGCTGCCCTCGTGCTCGTCGTTATGGGGCTCGGGCTGTGGCGCCTCGCCGGAACGGGCTTCCTGCCCGACATGGACGAGGGCGCGTTTGTGCTCGACTACTGGACTCCCGGGGGCACGGCGCTGGACGAGACGAACCGCGAGGTCGGGATCGCCGAGCGGGTGCTGGCCCAGACGCGGGAGATCGCTGGCACATCGCGCCGCACGGGAGCCGAGCTTGGGCTGTTCGCCACCGAGCAGAACCGCGGCGACATCGTCGCCCGGTTGGTGCCACGCAGCCGGCGCTCGCGGGACATCTTCGCCGTCATGGACGAGGTGCGCGACAAGATCGCGACGGCGGACCCGCGCCTGCGCTTCGAGTTCGTGCAGATCCTCTCGGACGTGATCAACGACCTCGCGGGCAACCCGAGGCCGGTCGAGATCAAGCTGTTCGGCGAGCCGCTCGACACGCTCGAGGCCTATGCGCGCCGGCTCGCCCCGGACCTGGCGCACATCGACGGGATCGAGGACCTCTACGACGGCGTGAGCGAGCCCTCAGCGGAACTGCTCATGCACGTGAACCAGGCAGAGACGGGGCGGCTCCGGATGACGCCGGCGGACGTCGGCGCGGCGGTGAGCGGCGCCCTGCTCGGCGCGCCCGCCGGGGAGCTGCGTGCCGAGGACCGGCCGGTGGGGGTGCGGGTGCGGGCGCCGGACTCGATCCGTTTCGATCCCTTGCGCTTGCGCTCTCTGCCCGTCGTCAGCAGCCGCTCGGGCGGCGCGACGCCGCTCGGCAGCCTCGCGACGTTCACGCCGGCGGAGTCGCGCTCGAGCCTCGAGCGGGAGAACCAGCAACAGATGGTCGCCATCACTGCGGATCTGAGCGGGCGGTCGCTTGGCCCGGTGATGGCGGACGTGCGGCGCGTCCTGGCCGCGCACGCGCTGCCCGCGGGCGTGCGACTGGCGCTCGGCGGCCAGTACGCGAGCCAGCAGGAGGCGTTCCGGGCGCTGTTGCTCGTGCTCGGGCTCGCGGCCGTGAGCGTCTGTGCCGTGATGGTCGTGCAGTTCGAGTCGTTCGTGGAGCCGCTAGTGGTGCTGCTCGTGGCGCCGCTGTCGTTCGTCGGCGCGCTCGGGCTCCTCGTCGCGACCGGTACGGCGCTCAACGTCTCGTCGCTCATGGGCCTGATCCTGCTCGTCGGACTGATCGTGAAGAACGGCATCATCCTGCTCGACTTCACGCGGTTGCGGATGCGCGGGGGCGACGTGCCCCTGGAGGCGGCGATCCGGGAAGCGGCGAGGGTGCGGCTGCGCCCGATCCTGATGACGACGCTGTGCACGCTGTTCGGGCTGCTCCCCCTGGCGCTCGGCCTCGGCGCGGGGAGCGAGCTGCAACGACCGCTCGCGCTCGCGGTCATCGGGGGGCTGGCGCTGTCCACGCCCATCACCCTGTTCGCGGTCCCCACGCTGCTCGTGGCGATTCGGGGCGACGACTACCGCCTCAGGGCGCCAGCGGAAACCTGATCGTGACCCGCGTGCCGGCGTCCGGCTCCGAGCCGACGTCGATCCGCGCGCCGTGGACGTCGGTGATCCAGCGCGCGATGGCGAGGCCGAGCCCCGCTCCCTCCGCACGCCGGGCGGCCGCGTCACCCCGGTAGAACCGCTCGAACACGTGCGGCAGCTCGGGGGCGGGAATCCCGATCCCTGAGTCCTGGACGACCACTTCCGCCCGGCCGTCCTCGACCGAGACGTCGAGGCTGACGCGACCGCCCGCTGGGGTGAACTTGATCGCATTGTCCAGCACGATCAGCAGCAGCTGATGGACCAGCGTCACGTCCCCCGCGATGCGGGCCTCCTCGAAGCGGCCGACGTCGATCCGCACCTGCTTCTGCTCCGCCAGGGAGCGGGCGGCGTCGAGCGCGTCGGCCGCCGCGTCGTCGAGATAAATCGGATCCCGGGCGACGGGGCGCTCGCCGGCGTCGGCGCGCGCCAGCGTCAACAGCTCCCCGACGATCTCCCCCAACCGGGCGGCTTCACGCTCGATGGCCCGCAGCGTCGCCGAGTCGCGGCCCGGCTCGCGGTCCTGTCCCGCGGCGAGCTCCGCTCGCGTGCGCAGCAGCGTCACCGGAGTGCGGAGCTCGTGCGCCGCGTCGGCCATGAAACGCCGCATCTGGTCCATCGTTCGCTCGATCGGGGCCGTGGCCTGCCGGACGAGCGCGTAGCCTCCCCCGGCGACGAGCAGTAAGGCCGCGACCACGGCGACGGCGAACGCCCGGATCAGCGCGGCGTACTGGTCTTCGAGCTCCAGCCGGTTCGCGACGACGGCTGCGACGTACGCCGTGCCGCTCACTCCGGTGAAACGCTCGGCGTGGAGCCGCACGATCCGGTCGTCGGGGGTCTCGAGGTCCCGGTCCGCTCGTCCTGTGCGCGCGGCCTCGCGGGCCGCGTCCACGATCCAGGGAGCGGCCTGCGTGGGCTTGATGGGGGTCCCGGCGGTGTCGAAAAGAAACAGCGCGCGATCGGGGACGCGCAGCTCGTCGAGCGCGTCGGCGACCACGCCGCGCGGGTGCGCCTGCTCCAGCTCGCGAATGTGGGCGGCCTTGATCAGCTCCGCCGTCGTCGAGCGCACCGACGCGTCCAGCTCGCGCGACATCTGACGGCGCGCCGTGAGAAACACGCCGGCGCCGAGCAGACCGAGAATGGACAGGAACGTGGCGGCGTACCAGGCGGTGAGCCGCAGCCGCAGGCGCGCGAGCGGCGGGGGTCGCATCACCCGACTCCGAAGCGGTAGCCCGCCCCGCGGTGCGTGGTGATCAGCTTGGGCTCGAAGCCGTCGTCCACTTTGGACCGGAGTCGGCGGATCAGCACCTCGAGCAGATTGGCGAAGGGATCGTGATTGTCGTCCCAGACGTGGGCGGTGATCGTGGCGCGATCGAGCACCTGCCCCTGGTGCAGGACGAACAGCTCGAGCAGGGCGAATTCCTTCGCCGTGAGCGCCAGGGACCGCCCGCCGCGCCGCACCTCGCGGCTGGCGAGGTCCACCTCGAGATCGGCGATCCGGTGGCGCGCCGGCGCGAGCGACGGGCGGCGCCGCGCCAGCGCCTTGAGCCGCGCCAGCAGCTCGCGCGCGGCGAACGGCTTGGTGAGGTAGTCGTCCGCCCCCGCTTCGAGGCCGCGCACGCGATCGTCCACCGCATCGAGCGCGGTGAGCATGAGGACCGGCGTGGTCACGCCCCGCTGGCGCAGCTCGGCGCACAGCTCGAAGCCGGTGCCGCCCGGCAGGCGGACGTCGAGGATCACGACGTCGAACGCCGCGGCGGCCGCTCGGTCCCGCCCGTCCGCGAACGTGGCCGCGACGGTCGGGTCGATGCGCTGCGCGCGCAGCGTGTCGCGCAGCAACCCGGCCAGCTCGGGATCGTCTTCGACGATCAGTACCCGCACGCGCGCCGCACCGGCGGAGCTACACCCACCGTCCCGCGTCTGAATCCACAGAGCCCAACTGGCTCTCGGTGGGCTCCGCTCAGCAGAACCACGGCTCGGTCAGCCGCGGCGAGCGCGACGGCAGCCGCTCGGACGCAGCGACGACCTGCCGTGAGGCGGCCGCGCCGCCGGCGACGAGCGCCGCCTCTCGCACGCGCGCGAACGTCCGTCCCGCGTCTTCCTGGGCCTGCGCCGCCGCCTCGACCAGACCGGTGACCGTGGCGTGCAGCCGGTCCATGCGCGGATCGGGGTGGGTCCACCGGTACGTGAATGCCGCAGCGTCCAGGGCCCCGAGATGCGGCTGGATCGCGGGACGCCTGAGCAGCGCCGAGCCCGGGGGGACGAGCAGGCGGATCGCGTACTGCACCGGATCGACGGCGTCGATGAGGCTGTGCGTCTTGACGAAGTCGAGCAGGTCGAGGTAGTCGCCCAAGGTGGTCCAGGGCGTGAAGGCGACGAACGACGGCCGCAGCGCGACCCTCGCGTCCCGCACCACCGCCAGCGCCTGCGGGATGTCGGCCCGCGTGTGGCCCTTCTCGAGGTTCGCGAGCACGACGTCGCTCAACGACTCCACCGCCGAGACGACGAACACGCACCCGAGCGCGGCGAATTCGGGGAACAGCGCGCGATGCCTCAGGATATGCTCGATTTTGGCGGTGAAGTCGTAGGTGACCGCGGGGAACTCGGCATGCAGCGCGCGCGCGAGCCTGATGGCGTGACCGGGGCCATTCAGGAAGTCCGGGTCGCCGAAGGTGATGTGCCCGGCCCCTCGCGCAACCAGCTGCCGGATGTCCCGAAGCACTACGTCCCGTGGCACGGCGAAGAAGCGCCCTCCGTACACCGGCGGGATGGGGCAATGCAGGCAGTGGTGGAGGCAACCGCGACTCGCCTCGACGTACCCCGCCGCAGTGACGGCGCCGTCCCGTGTGAAGTGGACGTAGCGATGGAGATCGAGCAGTCCGGCCCGCGCGGGGACGGGGTACGCGAGTCGGTCGAGGCTCGGCGTGTGGGCGGCGGCGGCCGTTCCCTGCCGCTCCAGCTGCTCCACGAGCGCGACGAGCGGGCCCTCGAGCTCGCCGCCGAGCACCGCGTCCGCGACGCCGCCTAGCAGGTAGTCGGCGTTGAGCAGCGCGTACAGGCCGTAGAAGCAGACGAAGCATGCGGGATTGATGCGCCGGATGCGCTCCGCCGCGCGCACGCCCAGGCGTAACGCGGTGTGCATCGGTACGGCCACGCCGGCGAACCGTGCGCGTCGCACCGCTGCCTCGTCCAATGGCTCGACGGCGAGATCAACCGTCTCGGGGGCGAATCCCGCCCGCTCCAGGAAGGCCCGGGGCCACGCCAAGCCGAGCGGCTGATGGCCCAGCTCGTAACACGACACGAGCAGCACGGCGCCGCGCTCGCGCAGGGGAGACCCGACCGTGGTTACCGCCATCTTGCCAGGAATGCTAGTGCGCGTCGCGGGACTTCGGTATGGCGCGCTAGGGCGCGCGCGGTGCGCGCTCACCGAAGCGAAGCAGGAACGCGACGCCGAGCAGTGCGACGGCGACCCAGACGACCCAGCGTCGCCCCAGCGCCATCCCGGCGATGCCGAGCGCCAGCCCGACGCCGCCCAGCCAGGCCTTGTGCGCGAAGAAGCGCGTCACTTCGCGAGGAACGCCTGGAGCGCCGCCCGGAAGGCGGGTGTCGTGCGACTCACCGCGTTCACGTCCGCGCCCAGCTGCAGCCCCTCGTCGAACGGCAGTCCGTCGAGCTGGTAGAACTGCTGCTTGGTGAGCGCGAGCGCGGTGGCGCTGGTCGCGGCGAGGGCGCGCAGCACTTCGGCGGCCTGCTCCTCGAAGTCCGCGTCCTCGTAGACGCGGGACACGAGCCCGACCGCAGCGGCCTGGTTGGCCGCGAGCACCCGGCCGGTCGCGGCCAGGTCGAACGCCACCTTCTCGCCGACGGCGCGCCGCAGCAGGGTCATCACCAAGGCGGGGACGAATCCCCGCTGCACTTCCGGGTAGCCGAAGCGGGCCGACTCCGCCGCGATCACGAGATCGCATCCCGTGGCGAGGCCGCACCCGCCGGCGAGCGCGCGCCCCCGCACCAGGGCGACGACGGGCTTGGGAATCGCGCGCATGCGCCGGAAGATTTCGCCGAAGCGCAGCGCCGCTGCGCGGTTTTCCTCCACGGGACGGTCCGCCGAGGCGAGCAGCTCGTTCAGATCCATGCCGGCGCTGAAGTCGGGCCCCGCCCCGCGCAGCGCCACGACGCGCGCGCCCGCATCGAGGTCGGCGCGCTCCAGCGCCTCGAGCAGCGCTGCGATCATTGGCGCGTCGATTGCGTTGCGCTTCTCGGGCCGGTTCAGGGTGGCCGTGAGCACGCCGTCCCCGACCTCCACCAGCACGCGCGGAGCGCCGGTCATCGGGACACCTCGATCTCCATCCGCAGCAGCGCTGTGGATAACACCTTGCCCTGCGCATCCGTCTTGAGCGAGATCGTGCCGCCGCCGTCCAGGGCGCCATGCAGCAGGAAATTGAGCGCATGCAGATTGGGGAGCTCGTAGCGCTCGACGCTCCCGGCGATCATCCCCTTGAAATGCCGCGCCACCTTCGCCGCCGTCACCCGTTTCACGAGGATGGGATAGTACTCGGGCTTGAGCGCAATGAGGCCGACGTTCGCGGTATCGCCCTTGTCCCCAGACCGCGCGTGCGCCAGGTGCAGCAGCGGCACGCGTTTCTTGACCGCCGCCTTTCGCTTTCTCATACCTCCACGATCTCCACGCAGGGCAGCACGGCGCGCTTGTCGATGAGCGCCGGCCAGTAGGCCACGATCTCCTCGGGACGAGGCCGCCCGCCCGCGAACCCGGTGACGCTCGGCGGCCCGTTGAGAATGAGGGGTGCGAGCTCCCGCGTAAAGCGCTCGACCGGCGCGAGCTCGGCGGCGCGCACGCCGACGCGCAGCTGCACCTCGGGAACCGCGTCGAGGTCGGTCGCGCGACGGGCGAGCGGGCCGTGCGTGGCGTCCACACCGACGAACTCGGTTTGGATCGCTTCGAATGCGAGCCCCAGCTGCCGCAGCCGCTCCCGCAGGATGCGGTCGGCCGCCTGCGCTTTCCGGTACGCGTCCGGCCACGCATAGACGAGCGTGCCCACAGCCTTGTAGCCGTAGAAGTAGGCGACGGACACCTTCAACTTGTCGGTCGCGGGCTTGCCCCGCACCCCGGACACGCGGACGCTGTCCTTGCCTGCCTGCGCGAGCCGGATCGTCGTGAAATCCGCCACGCAGTCGGGCGTGATGTACGCCGTCGGATCTCCCATCTCGTATACCAGCTGCTCCGTCACGCCGGCGACGGTCACCCGGCCGCCCGTCCCCGGATGCTTGGTGATAGCGAACGTCCCGTCGGGCTGCGCCTCCACGATGGGATATCCGACGTTCGCGAGATCGGGAATTCGATCCCAGTCGACGAGGCAGTTTCCCCCGCTTGCCTGGGCGCCACATTCGATCGTATGCCCCGCCACCGTGCCGGCGGCGAGCAGGTCCCAGGCGTCCGTCCGCCACTGAAACGCGTGTATCAACGGGCCGAGGGTCAGCCCGGTGTCGGTCACGCGACCCGTGATCACCACGTCCGCACCACGGCGCAGCGCCTCGACCAGCGGCCCCGCGCCCAGATACGCGTTGGCGGAGAGCACGCGCGGCCGAACATCGCTCAGGGGACGCCCCGTGTCGAGATTCCGGAGCTCCTGCCCCGCGGCCATCAACTCATCCAGCCGGCTGAGCAGGTCGTCGCCGGTGACGACGCCGAGCCGCACTTTGCCCGACAGGCCGAGCCGTCGTGCCGCAGCCGCCACCGCCTCCGCGCAGCCGCGCGGGTTCACGCCCCCGGCGTTCGCCGTGACCCTCACGCCGCGCTCTACGAGGAGCGGAAGGATCCGCTCGAGCGCCGGGATGAAGTCTTTCGCGTACCCGAGGCTGGGGTCGCGCGACTTTTGCTTTTGCAGGATGGACATCGTGACTTCGGCGAGGTAGTCCATCATCAGATAGTCGATCGGTCCGCCCGTCACCTGCCGATACGGGGCCTCGAGCCAGTCGCCCCAGAACCCCTGACCGGCGGCGACGCGAACCGGCCGGGGAGCGCCGGCCATCAGCGCCGCACGGCGTCCGGCCCGGACACGTTCTCCGGATGGACGCGCGTTTCGACGAGGGGCACGAACCCGGCGGGGAATGCGAGTGTGGGAGCGGGCGCCGGCGGCAGCACGACCCGGGCGCCGGGGACGATCGCGAGTCGCTGCGGGCCGCCCAGCGCTTGCTCCCGCTCGAGCAGGAACCGCAGCCGCACGGTGGCGTGCCAGGGCCGGACGCCGCCGGCACGCGCGAAGGCCGGGTACAGCTCGATCACGAGCGGCTGCCCCCGCAGCGCCGCCAGGCCGAGCCGCTGGCGTCCCGTGGAATAGTTGAGAGGCCCGCGGCCGACCTGCTGTCCCGCCGAGTCGAACTCGGTCACGCCGAAGCCGGTGAACTCGGTCCACTCGCCGCGCGGCACGGCGACGTCCACGAGCGCGCTCGAGGCCCACTCGGGAACGCGCACGGTGAGCGACTCCGCAGCCGCGCCCCGGCCGGCGACTTCGTAGTCGCGCACGGCCCCGAGCAGCGTCGTGGTCACCCGCGCGGCGACGCTCGCGGTCCCCAGGTTCGTCGCCTCGAGCGCATCGCCGCGGCGCTCGAGCGCGACTGCCGCCAGACTGGCGCGCACGCCCACGCTTGCCCCGGCGAACGGGGCAGCGGCGACATCGAGCTCGTACACGCCCGGCTGGAGATCTTCGCCACGCACGACGAGACGGGCACTGCCGCGACCGCCGCGGCCGAGCAGCTGCTCGTCGGAGTCGCGGAACGGTCGCCCGCTCGGCTCGTACAAGCGGACCCTGGCTTCCTGCTCCAGCGAGTCCGCCAGCGTGGCCGTCGCCTCGAGCGTCACTCCGGGGTGCGCGACTCGCAGGAAATACCGCTGCACGCGCGCCGGGCCGACCAGGCGGCTCGGGTCGGCGAGCGGTCTGAGCGCCAGGTCGTAGGGCACCACCACCGTCGACAGGAGCGTGAACAGCGGGCCGGCGAGCAGGTCGCTGGGATTCCAGCCGGTCACGGCCCCGGTGTACGCTCCCGGCGTCGTGAGGGCTCCGGGCGCGTAGCGCACGGGAATGGCGGTCTCGACCGGTGCCGCGGTGACGGTCGCGGGCGCTGCGAGCCAGGACGCACTGGTGCGCAGCACGAACTGCGCGGCGCGCAGCCCCGCCACGTGCCGCACGCGAAACACCTGTTCCGTGTCTCCCGGCGCCCCGAAGCCGTCCCGCCGGAACGCGGCGGGCGCACCGTCGCTGGTGCGCACGACGTACTGGGAGCCTTGATGGCCCGCCTGGAGCCACCGATAGGCAGGCTCGAGTCGGGGCTCGCCCACTCCCTCGTCCAGGACGCCGGCGCCCGCCAGCGGCAGCGCCGAAACGCGGAGCGCCTGACCGATCTCCGCCGCGCTGACGGTCCGGCCCTCCTGCGCCAGGGCCGAGATGAGGCAGGCGGCGAGCCCGACCGCATACGGCGCCGCCATGCTGGTGCCGCCCCTCACCTCGCCCCCCCGGTCGAACGGCGGCACCGAGGAAAACGCCAGACCGGGCGTGATGAGGTCCGGCTTTGCCAGCTCGCCGCCGCGGGCGCTCCACCAGCCCACGACGTCACGCGGGTGCGGCGCGTCGGGGCGCGGCGACTCGGCGAACGCTCCGGGAAAGGCCGCGCCGGCCGCGAGCGCAAGATCGGCCGACGCGGGGAACCCCAGGGTCGAGAGGCCCGGGCCGTCGTTCCCCGCGCTGATCGCGAAGACCAGCGCCGGATGCGCGAGGAGGAACGCGTCCACGATCGAGTCGATTTGCGCGCGCCCCTCCACCTCGTTGCCGACGCCGAAGCTCAGGTTGAGGGCGAGCCGCAGGCCCCGCTCCTCGGCATAGCGGGCGGCGTACGCCATGGCGCGCTCGATGCTGCCGCTCACGGCGATGCCGCCCCGGGCGTTGTTCGAGATCTTGAGGCCGAGCAGCTGCGCGCCCGGCGCCACGCCGTCGAAGCCCGCGATGTTGAAGAGATTGCGCCCGGCGGCGATCCCCGCCACGTGCGTGCCGTGGCTCGAATTGTCGAACACGAAGTCGAGCGAAGGCACGCCGTTCCGCTCGCTCAGGTTCGCGGCAAGGGTGAGCGGGGCCGAGCCGAGGGCGATCGTCTCGCGCCCCTGGCGATAGTCGTGCAGCGGCGTCTCGTCGTCGAAGGTGCCGTTCAGGTTCGTGTCGAGAAACGCGACCCAGCCGTCTGTCGCTTTGACGACGACCACAGGAAAGACGTCGGTGTTGGAGCCGTTGCCGTTCAGATCCCCCGTCGGGCGGCGGCCGAGGGGCAGCTCCCGCAGCTCGCCCGCATACCAGGGAGTCGCCGCGGTGATGCGGGCGATGCGGCCCGCGCCGGCCAGCGCCCGTGCCCCCACAGTCACGGTGCCGTCGGGCGACGGCGTGACGGGCGTCAGGTCCACCAGCCCCTCACCGGAGAAGTCCCGCAGGTCGAGGATCTTCGGGGCACCGGTACTCGTCACGGCGAGCCCGGCCACGCCCGGGTCGATCCCCGAATCCAGGATGCCGATCACGACGCCGCGTCCGTCATACGTGGGGTGTCGCGAGCGGAACGCGTCCACACCGGCCGAGGCGAGCGGCATGAGGCCCGCGGCGTACGCATACAGGGGTGGCACGACGGGCTCGGCGGGGTGTCGTGGCGTGGTGTCCGCCGGGGCGGCCTCGCTGGGCCACAGCGGCGCTCGGGGCGCCGGTACCGGGGCGGATGCTGTCGCCCGAGCGGTGGCGCCGCCGCAGCCCACGCTCGCCGCCGCGAACAGGGCCCCGAGCGACAGGCGCGTCATGCGCCGCCGGGCAGCACGAAAGCGCCGAGGTGAGGGCCGGCGAATTGCGTGGTCACGTCCACCAGGAAAGCAAGCACGGCGCGTGTTTCCTCGGGGACGATGAGCGCATCGACGAACCCGCGCGCCGCTGCGAACTTCGCGTCCAGCTCGCGCTCGTAGTCGGCCCGCATCGCGCCGACGGCTGCGGCCACATCCGGGCTGCCGGCCGAGTCGCCGTACACCGCCTGCACGGCCGATTCCCCTTCCATCACCCCCATCCGTCCCGTCGGCCACGACAGGATGAAAT
>WNGP01007997.1_pt1 | contig 11184 bp, 15 predicted proteins | sample 5407671 | NCBI WGS metagenome assembly WNGP01 (sample SAMN13153381, study PRJNA577476) | soil metagenome | isolation source: 40 cm soil or saprolite under Garry oak tree replicate 2 | place: USA:California | collected 2016-06-15
GTAAAGCATGATATCCTTACTGTAAAGGAGAAGAGTAAAGATGGCACGCTCCAGCACAATCAGTAGCAAGGGTCAGATTACCGTCCCTCTCGAGATTCGCAATCGGCTTGGACTGAAGAAGGGAGACCGCGTGGAATTTGTCGTCGACAAGGATCGAACGAGCATTCGCCCGGCCCGCGCGCCCGAGAATCCCTTCCTGAAGTATATCGGGGCGCTTCCCGCCTTCTCCAGTATCCATGAGGCAAATGCGTGGGTGCGCACGTTGCGTGACGAAGAAAGTTGAGCAGCGATGAGAACGGCAATCGACACCAACGTCCTCTCCTCTCTCTGGTCCAAGGAACCGTCTGCTTCAGACATCGCAAGAAAGCTTGGCAATGCCAAAGCGGAGGGAGGTCTTGTCGTCAGCGCCCCGGTGTATGCGGAGTTGCTGGCCTATCCGAAGGCCACGGAATCATTCGTGAATGACTTTCTTGCGGATACGGGCATAGCTATAGACTTTACGTTTCAGCAGCCCGTATGGGTCGAGGCCGGCCGTCGTTTTGCGCGTTATGCGAAACGGGGGCGAAGGTCTGCGCATCAGGGGCCGAAGCGCTTGCTGGCTGATTTCATCATTGGAGCACATGCCCTGGAGCACGCTGATCGTTTTATGACGCTCGACCCAAAGCGATATACGCGGGATTTTCCAGAACTGAAGCTCATATAGTTTACCGTCACCACTTCGCCAATGTGCGGGACTACTTTGGCTCGATGACGCTCAGTCCTCTTATTTGAGCAAAGTGCCGTTTGTTGAACGTGGCTACCTTGCTTCCGCGCTCCAGAGCCGTTGCGCCAACAATTAGGTCATAGAAGCCGATCATTTTGCCGGAAGCCTCCAATTCCGCCCAAACGCGGGCATGTTCATAAGCGGTTTGCTCGGTATAAGAGATAATCGGCACAGGCTCCAAGACCGCCCTCAAATAACGTTCACGCGTGGCCCTATGCTTTCCGGTGGCCCGTTCTACTCCGTGCCAAAGCTCAGCAACGGTGATCGCCGCAACCTCGAATTGGTCATTGGGACGGGAAGCCACCCACTTCTGCAGGTCGAAAGTGCCCTTCTCCCCGCGAATGATGACGTCGGCGTCGAGAATTATCGCCATTTGTAAGCCGGAGGCTTGAGTCTTCTGCGAGCGGTTTGCAGGTCGCGGCGCCACGCCCTTGCTTCGCTTTCCGGTAGGTCCGTTTTAGCGAGAGCCTTGGCCAAATCCCGTCCGGCGCACTCTTTCTCGCTGTCCGGCATAAGGCGAGCGAACGGTTCACCGTTCTTCAGAAGCACAAACGTCACGTTTTGATAGTGCGCCCGGTTCACGCAATCGGCAAAATTGCGCGCGGCCTCGGTTACGCTTATGCTCGTTTTCTTCATAATCTGATTATCAGATTATCTGATTTTTTGCCGATGTCAAGCAGCTGTTTCCGTGATGATGATGCTTCTTCGGGGAAGTGGCGAGTGGCGAGAAAAAGAGGGTAACGCGGAGACGCCCTGACCGCGTCGTGACTAAAGCCTCGCGCTGGGGAGGGTTCAAAACCCCCACACGCAAGGGCGGCGTGTGGGGCACCCGGCAAACACTCGAAGTCAAACTCTTCTGTAACCTTTCCATCTTCGCGTTAGGCCCCTACCTTGACAGGCCAGCGTCGTGGTGGTATCGATGAGGACACTGTTGTAGGCCTCCGAACCACAAACCCGATGTCCAGGTCATACAAGACAGCGTTAGAGAGGAGAGCAATCATGCGACTTCTTATCCCCAGTCGGATTGCGCATGTTTTTAAGTGGATGGCCATAGCTGCCGTCTTAGCCATTCCACAGGTGATGCCGGCGACGCAGTGGCACGTCACCGTGGGAGCGCAAAGCAAGGACAAGGGACGCCAGGCGCTGGCCTTTCTTCCGAATGAAATCTGGATTCACGCCGGAGACAGCATCACCTGGACTTTCCCGGTACCTGAACCGCACAGCGTGACTTTTCTCACGCCAGGGCAGGTGCGTCCGAGTGTCGTGATTGGTTGCCCGGGTGCTACACCGGATGATTCTCCCTTCGATGGTTCCGCGTGCGTGAACAGCGGTCGCATTGCCGTTGTCGGAGTGGCCTACACGGTGACATTTCCTAAGGCGGGTAACTATAGGCTGGTTTGCCTTGTCCACATTAACATGACCGGAATCGTTCACGTTCTGGACTCTTCGGTGCCTCTTCCCCACGACCAGGACTTCTACAACGCCCAGGCTGCCGATCAACAGCGTGACCTGCTTTCCGACCATGACCGTGGATTGGCTAGAGAGTTTAGAGAAGATGCCGACGATCCTGGCGAAGCAAATGGCCACGCGCACAACCACATCGTCGTTACCGGCACCGGGGAACTCGTTTCTACTCCAGGCGGCATCCAGTCCGTCTCCGTAATGCGCTTCATGCAACCGAGTATCACGATCCACGCTGGACAAACCGTGGAGTGGCACAGCTCGGATGTTACCGGCCACACCATCACCTTCGGTCAGGAGCCGCCAAACGTTACCCCGCAAACGCCGCCATCGGGCAACGTATTTGCTGATCCAGATGGCGCGCGACACGCCATCATCAGCTCAACTGCCGACACCGTACACTCTGGGTTCATTGCGCAAGCGGCGCACGAACGCAATGGAGTGCCGCAGGCACCCGCGCCAGTAGCGCAGGTACAGCCGCCGGTGGGCGTAACCCGGTTTCGGGTGACATTCATGACTCCCGGAACATACCCCTACATATGCGCCTTTCACGACGAATTAGGCATGAACGGTGAGGTGATCGTCCTGCCGTGACTCGGCCGGGTGGCAAAGACAATAAATCCTAAGACGAATTTGGATGCTGGTGGCGTTTGGCTTGACCGCATCGTAAGAAAAGCCGTGCCCTGAGGAAGATTCAAAACCCCGACACGCAAGGGCGGGGTGCGGGCCACCCGCCTCGATCACTCTTTGAAGTCCAACAGTGCTATGGCGGAAGAAAACGTGCCCAACCCAAAGCTGTTTCCGTGATGACGATGAAATCCGGGAAAAACCGCACCCTGAAAACCGTAGGGTGCGCCACCCGCCGAGACCACCGCCCGAGCAAGACCTAGAACCATAGCCGATCCCGCACCCAGCGACACCGCCGCCACCACGCAATAGTTGACAAACGCGACACCGTATCGGCACCACTTTCCCGCAATAGTTCCCTATGTGTTTCGTTTTGGCTCGCCCGCCGTTTCAAACCTCCTTAAATCCTTTCTGCTGAGTACACATTCCGCGGAGAAGCGCGTGCAAAACATCGGAACACACTCATTCAGATTCCGGGTGATACGCAAACCATAAAAGAGAGGAATTAGGATGAGGAAGATCGTTCTATTCGCTACCATACTGTCTTTACTTTGCAGTCAGACAACGCAAGCCGGACCAATCACTTGGGCGAAGCGTCACAAGCGTTTCTTGTTCATGGAAAGCGCCGCAGTTGGGGCAGCTGGAATCCATGCAGCAGGACTCCACCACTGCCGAAAAGTGAATGGAGTCGAGCCTTGTGATGAGCATTACGGATTAGCATGGGCTGCGTTTGGAATTTTCGCTGGAACAACGATTGTGATTTTTCCAGCTATCGCAGAAGGATGCTGGAAAAACGAAGGAGGAAAGTTCTGCAACACGTTTGCTTATGGAATCAGTATTGGACAAGCGTCGTGGGGAATCCACGAATGGACGATTAACAAGCCCCATAACGATGAACACATCAAATCTGTTCAACTGATTAAACATTGAAAACGGGACTATCGTGTGGTTGAAAGACGCGGTCTCCGTCGATCACTCCGAGTCCAAGGGCTGATTTGTCGTTCGTGGGATTCCGATGGGAGCCGCACACAACCTCGCCAGTCTAGCTTTGGTCTCTTCGTAGAGCTCGATGAGTTCTTCCGTGAGCATGTCGTTCGCCATCTGCGCGAAGTACTCCGCTTCCCGCAGTGGGATACCAGTTCGCTCAAAGAGGAATTGGTCGGCGACGATAGCAAACACGACATCTTCTGGGACACCGTAGTGACTGGCCCACTGCCTACATCGACACAGGAGGTCAGTCATTACACCCCGGCAAGCCTGCGCGAGACACAGCGCATCCACCGAGGGGGAGGGCTCACGGTTGTCCGCCACGCAGGCGCTTTTTAACGCCGCACTCGTATTTTGTCAATCAGATAATCCAGAAGTCTTGTACCCTGTGGATATCTTAAGACTTGACATGTACCCGCTGAATACCGTACAAAGCACCTCGCTGAGGGGCGTTCCTTCAAATCCCGGCAGCTTCTGAGAGGGAAGCTAGGATAGGTGACCCCACACAAAGGAACGCCCCTCTCCTAGAGTCGCCGTGTGTACGTTTAGCCGCCGCCCGCGCCGCCCTCCCCAAAGCTGTTTCCATGATGATGATGAAATCCGAGAAATCCTAAGACGAATTTGGATGCCGGTGGCGTTTGGCCTGACCGCGTCGTGACTAAAAGCCACGCCCTGAGGAAGATTCAAACCCCCACACGCAAGGGCGGCGTGTTCGGCACCCGGCCTGTCCCACCCGCCTCACTTGTCGTAATTCCTTCAACATAAGCCTAATCAAATCAACAGTTTACATAATCTAAGTTCTTTGTGCTCACAGACATATGGACAGACTGTGGGTCTATGTGTTACTATAAAGTCTGGAGGTTTTGTGGACAAAGCCAAGCACGCTATCGAGAAAGTAAAAAAACCAACCAAGATTAACTACACGACGGAGGCCACCGCTTATTTGGGCGGCCTGTTCGGCGAATTTCAGGAGCAAACCGCAAAATATCATTCCCTCACCGCCCACCTTCTTTCTTTGGAAGCGCAAATAGAGTTGGCGGAAAAAACCCTGTGCCTCATGCGCGACCATCTCGCAATGGCAATCGAAAAAACGGAAGGCGCAGTACCTAACGATTGGGAGAAAGTTCTTCACAAAGTACGCTTCGTCGGTGTCCGATTGGCCGACGCTTGTAACGTCGTCCTTCAGGAAAAAAAGAAACTCACGTCGGAGCAGCTTCTTCATGAATTGAACGACGGGATGTACCGTTTTCGCACAAATGCTCCGCTGCGGGAAATTCATGCCGCCTTACTCAAGCAATCCTTCGTGGAAAAAAGAGGTTCGACGTACGTTTGGATTGGAACACCCGAACAACAGATGCCGCTAAGAATGCGCGTTGTAAGTACTACTCAGGTGATCGATCAGACGTCGGCTAAAGAAGGTACGACTGATTCTACAAAGGGAAAGAAGTAACAAGTTTGAAGGGGAGTCCCGACGCGAATCAGTTCTCCCCTTCAATTGTATCGGGCCATCGTCTAGCGAGGACACCGGCTTTTGCAAGCCAGAAACGTGGGCGCGAACCCACTGGCCCGACCACTTTGATGGAGAGCTGCCGGAACAGGAACGGGCTCGACTTCTAATCGAAGGCCCCGCTGTGATCGCAGCGGGAGGGGGTGCAACCCCCTCGCTCTCCGCCAAATCTTTTGAATTATACGGCCTACTATGCCTTGTGTTTGTTTTTTCTGCGCTTGTTCCAATATGGCGATTTGCATCTGGGACAAACTCTCGGTTCCCCCACTGTGCTCTTTCGAGGTATCCACTCGTGGGGGCAGCGGGTGCATTTATACCCCTTTTGCTTGAGGATGACCAGTGCCACGTTAAAAGTAATATACTAACTACGGATATCTTGTCAAGGGAAGATTGAAGATATCTCCACTTCGCCTACCTATCTAGGGCGCGCGAGAAAAACACTGCGGGAGAAACGTGGAATCGTTTGCTCAACTTCTCGATGTGGGTTTTGTTGAGTTCACGTTTCTTGTGCAAGACTTCGGACGCGACACTTTTCGAGCCAAAAATGGGGACCAAGTCTTTTTGGCGGAGATCATTGGCATCCATCAACGTGCGAAGGACTTCCACCGGGGAAGCATCAGGAATGGAATGATTCCGCAAGTTTCATGCTTCCGTGATTTCGATTACCTCGCGCACGGCGTGTGCGGAAAGGCCTTTTTCCGCAAGCTCGCGCTGGCACTGCAGCGCCAGTTTCAGCGCGTCCGCAAGATTCGCTTTGGCCTCTTCGATGGTTTCGCCTTGCGAAATCGCGGCAGGAATCTCCTCCACAAAGCAGGTATAGCCACCCTCTTTGGCGGGTTCAAAAACGGCTGTCAATTTCATGCCTCTAGATTATCACACCCGCCCATGGCGGATGGCCGCGCCTTAATTCCTAAAAATGCCTTTGGGTGTCCCGTCCTTCGACGCAGCGCGCATTTTGCGTCCCGGATGAGTCTTCGGGATCGAAGCGTGGGGATGCTGCATTTTCCTGCCGGGTTCTTCAGGCGCCTTTACTTTTCAACTTTCAACTGTCGACTGTTAACCTCCGCGACGGGTCTCTCTCTTATCCCTTTTCTAATTCCTATTTTCTAGTTGACCGTTGCCTTTGTCGGCGCAGGCAGGGAAGGACGGAGCTTGCCGGAGGCGAGGGCGTCGAGGGCGCGGAGGCGGGAGCTAGGAGGAACCGGGGGGGGGTTCTAATGAGCGCCTGGGACCGCAGTCTTCACAGGCGGATCCTGGGTGTATAATCTTTCTATCGGCAAGCATAGGATGCCTTGGAGTTTGGACCGATGACGATCAATCTGACGCCTGAACAGGAAAAGATCGTGAAGGAAGAGCTGGCGTCGGGCCACTTCCGCACGGCGGAAGAATTGATCTCCCAAGCTCTGCGCGCGCTCCGTGCCACCGTGCCTTCTGCCGGTGGTGGCGTGGACAATGGCAGCCGCCGCGAAGCGGTCCGCGAGATGATGGAATTCGTGGATAAGAATCGCACTTCCCTGCAGGGTATTTCCGTTAAGGAACTCATTCACGAGGGTCATCGTCTGTGAGTGATTTGGTGCTGGACGCGTCTCTGGCGCTCCAGTGGTTTCTCGTAGACGAAGCCGACCGCAAATACAGCCTCAGCGTCCTCTCAAGCCTTTCCGAAAAGCAGGCCGTGGTTCCCGTGTTGTGGTTCTATGAAGTCGGCAACGGCCTTCTGATGGCTTATTGCCGAAAGCGCATTGCACAGGACCAGATCGATGGATTCCTGACAAGGTTGAAGAATCTGCCGATTCAAGCCGCCGCGCTAGAGCCTATCGAAGTTCTTGACTTGCCCGCCCTCGCGCAAACTCACAGTCTTACGAACTATGACGCTGCTTATCTTTCGCTCGCGCTTCGGCTCGGATTGCCCCTCGCAACTAGCGATGCCGCCCTCCGCCGGGCCGCCACCGCAGCAGCCGTGCCAATTTTCTAGTCCGTTTGTTTAGCGCAGGCTGGTGGCCCATCCTTCGACGCAGCGCGTATTTTGCGTCCCGGATGATTTTTCGGGATCGAAGCGTCTTTTCTCTTGTCCCTTTCCTTGTTTCTGTTTTCCAGTTTCTATTTTCCAGTTTCAATTTTCAGAGTGGGTCTTTCTCTTGCCCCTTTCTAATTTCTATTTTCTAGTTGGCCGCTCAGCGGCGTGACGGCCCACCGTCAGCGCATCTGAGCGAGAACGGCAACGTCGAACTTTGAATAGTACTTCTTCACGTCGTTGGTCCCGTACTTGGCTCGGAATTTCTCGACCACGGACGACACCTGTGTGACGTCACTGACAACACCAACTTTGACTTCAGCCTCTGCGCCCCGCGCATTGATCCGAATCATCGGGTTGTTGAGCACGTTCTTGTACCACTGTGTATCCGACCCCTGCACCGGTAGGAGGTAAAGCTTGTCGTCCTCCAATACGAACCAAACCGGGATTGAGATGGTGCGTCCTGACTTCCTGCCGGTCACAGTGATGTTAATTTCGCGATATCGGGAAAGGTGGTCTTTTAGAGTATCGTTCCGCGCTGGCATGTGTACTCCTGCGCCTTACTGTTAGTAATGCTCCCAAGCAACTCTCCTGTGTTCATCCGGGCTAGACGACTTCACGATTACCTGTTTGCCCGAAAAGCCGTATACGCGCGTCAGGTCTTTGCCGATACGCGCAAAATCATACGGCAGATCGACTCACGAAAACAGGCCTTCACGCAGCCGCCCAGGTGGGGCGGGTCGCTTTTCTAGTTTCTATTTTCTAATTTCTATTTGGCCGCTGGCTTGGCAACCGCAGCCAAGGGAGGCCGGAGCTTGCCGGAGGCGAGGGCCTCGAGAGCGCGGAGGCGGGCGGCGAGTTCGGCGGCGTTCAAGTGGCCCTCGCGGTAGAGCCGGCGGAGAAAATCGTCGGCAGGCTTTTCTCCTTTCTGCGAGTTGCATTCTATGCAGCTCGAGACCAGGTTGCGGTAGGAATTGCACCCCGACAGCACCCGCGGCACCACGTGGTCCAGGCACTGCACCGCTGTCGAGGTCCGGCGCATACAGTAAAAGCATTGGCCGCGTTCGCGCGCGTGGATGGCCTTTCGCAGCGTCGTGTTCTGCAGAAAGTCTGCCTCCTCGATGTTAATCGCCGCGCCGGCGCCCGCCTCGGCTTCCTTCGCCCCATCTTCGTTGCCAGAGCCCCGGCTCTCGATGTCATTCTGCTTCTCAGGGTGAATCTCCTCGGGCAGCCGCACCTCCACCACGTGCCCCGTCTTGCTCCGTTGGACTAAGCGCAAAGCGCCGTGGGCCACGAGTCGGCGCACCGCCTGGCGCACCGGCCCCGAGGATAACCGGATATTGCGCGCCAGCCATCGAATCGAAAATCGCAGGCGAAGTTTTCCTTCCAGATGAGCGACAGGCCTAGCCGCGGCACGAGTTGGTCTTCCAATTGTTTCCAGACAAGTTCGGCATTCGGTTTTTTGTTTTTCATGGGTAGATCCAGAGTTGGGATTCGAGGAGTTGAAAGTCCCGACAGGGTCGGGATGTTTGATCGAAAGTTAACAGTTCACAGGCAAGAGAAGGACAAAGACTTAATGCAGGGAACACGGAAAGCACGGACGTCACCGAGAAGAAAGAACTTGCCAGCCGGCAGCTGACGGCTAGCCAAGCTGGGGCGCAGCATGCTGCGCCCCTACAAGGACTTGGGACGATCAGGACCAGCGATGTCGGGGGGGGGCAACTTCTCAGCAGGGGCGAAGCCTGCCGTGCTTGCCCGCCTGCCGCAGGCAGGCAGCGACGAGCCGGGAGAATGCGGCGCCAAAAGAAAAAGGGCGAAACCGCGGTTGAGCCACAGTTTCACCCGAGAGTTATTATAGCAAAACTAAAACGCTTTGCAAGTGCTATTTTCAGAAAATTCTATGCGGCCTGGGCGTCCCAGGCGCCTCGCGCTAGGCCACCCACTTCATGGTCAGTTTCTTGCGCTTCTTCGCGCAGTCGAGAAGATAAAGATCGATCAACTTCTGATAAGGAAGTCCTGTCTCCTCCGCCAGTCCCTTGAAATAGTCGACAACTTCCGGACTCAAATTGATTCCCACGGCCTTTTTCTTGCCGGCGTACGGGTTCTTCAGTTCTTTCAATTTGGAAAAATCATATTGCTTCTTCATAAAATCGAACCTCTTTCTTTGTTGCCTTCCGCGCGGAAATAATCCGAACCATCGAATCGGAGTCCCTGTAGCAGTGAACAACGACCAGTATTCGTGCAGCGGCGCTCACTCCAAGGAGGACGAACCGATCTTCCGCTTCGGAGTGTTCTGGGTCGTAGAATAGGCGTGCATGCGGATCGTCGAAAACGCTCTGCGCTTCTTCAAACCAAACTCCGTGCTTGGTCCGATTGCGCCTGTTTTTCCGTTCGTCCCAATCGAACCGCAGCATATCTAGATAATATCTAGATATAAGAGATCTGGCAAGGGGAATCGCACGCGACGGGGCGGCTCCGCTTGGAACACGGGCCACGGAACACGGATCACGCGCCGTCTTGCTACACCGTGGCCACAAGCCTAAACTGGAATCGATGCTTCCTGCGTCCTTGCAAATTCGTGACCTGACCATCCGCCCCGCCGCGGTCCTCGCTCCCATGGCGGGCGTGACGGACACGCTCTTCCGCCGCGTCATTCGCGGCCTTGGCGGCTGCGGCTTGCTGATGACGGAGTTCACCAGCTCCGAGGGCATCACCCGCAGCGCCAAGAAAACTCTGCGCTATCTCTACTTTCAGGAAGATGAGCATCCCATCACCGCACAGCTCTTTGGCGCGAATCCCGCCGTCATGGCCGAAGCCGCAAAGATGGTCGAAGACCTCGGCTACGACGCCGTGGACATTAATCTCGGCTGCCCCGCCAAGAAAGTCGTCAAGTGCGGCGGCTCCGGCCTGCTCCGCGATTTGCCGCTCCTCGATGATATTTTCAAAGCCGTTCGAATGGCGGTGAGAATTCCGCTGACTATCAAGCTCCGCGCCGGCTGGGACGAAAATTCCATCGTCGCCGTCGATGTTGCGAAAATGGCGGAAAGCATCGGCGTGGAAGGCATCGCGGTCCACCCTCGCACCCGCTTGCAGGGTTACACCGGCGCCGCTGACTGGACCCTCATCGCCGCCGTCAAGCAAGCCGTCAAAATTCCCGTCATCGGCAATGGCGACATCAACAAGCCCGAAGACGCCGCCCGCATGATGCGCGAAACCGGCTGCGACGCCGTCATGATCGGCCGCGCCGCCGCCACTAATCCCTGGATTTTCTCCCAGATGCTGCAATTCGCCCAAACCGGCCGCTACGACATCCCCACCGACGACGTCCGCTACCGTTTACTGATGGGCTACTATAGGCAAATTAATGCTGCCAACCTGCCCGATGGTGTAGGCAAAATGAAGCAGTTCGCTTGCTGGTTTACTCATGGCGTGGGAAACGGCAGCGAGCTTCGTCGGATTGTACATGCGGCGCGCACGCCCAGTGAAGTCCTTGAAAGTGTGGAACGCTTCTTCGAGGGCCGGGCCGCTGCGGTCACGGGAAACGTCGGCCCCGACCCAATCGGAGCCCACAGAAACGAGGACCCCGCCCATGGTCCCGCTCGCGAGCACCACCGTTTCCAAGCAACGCTCGGAACGTAGAATTTCTGTCCGCTTGCCGCTCAAAGTCCGGGGACGCGACGCCCACGGCTTGGCCTTCGAAGAAGATACTTCCAGCGAAAATCTTTGCCGCAGCGGCGCCGCCTTCCTCACTCATTTCGACGTGGCTATCGGCTCCGACCTCGAAATCCGCATCCCGTTTTCGCAGTACGCCTCGCGCCGCACGGACCC
>WNGP01016043.1_pt1 | contig 11181 bp, 13 predicted proteins | sample 5407671 | NCBI WGS metagenome assembly WNGP01 (sample SAMN13153381, study PRJNA577476) | soil metagenome | isolation source: 40 cm soil or saprolite under Garry oak tree replicate 2 | place: USA:California | collected 2016-06-15
AACAATGTCACTTGAAGGCTTCGAAGTCGCCGTAGTCGGAGCAGGCCCAGCTGGAAGCGCAGCAGCGATTACCCTTGCGAGAGAAGGAGTTCAGGTTCTGCTCGTGGAGCGAGGGACTTTTCCAGGATCAAAGAACGTGTTTGGAGGAAGAATATACTCGTATGCCCTCAAGAAACTCCTTGGGGATTCGTGGAAGAATGCCCCTATCGAACGCTTTGTGCGAAAGGAGGGCATTACTTTCATGACTTCAGACAATGCGTTCTCCATCGAATTCGAGTCTAAGGATCCAGAAGGCAGTTTTACAGCGAAGCGAGCGAAGTTCGACAAATGGCTAGCAGAGCAAGCGGAAAAGGCGGGAGCCTCCCTCATCACCGAAAGTAGAGTCGACGATCTTATCATTGATGGTGGTCGCGTAACAGGAATCGTTGCTGGCCAAGACAAGATCCCAACAGATGTGGTCATCGCATGCGACGGGACGACGACTGGGCTAGCGCGGAGAGCGGGTCTCGCATCGATGCTTGAACCGAGCCAAATCTCAATGGGAGTAAAGGACGTTATAGAGCTGCCGAGCGAGAAGATAGAGGAACGTCTCGGTCTCGAACCAGGCCAGGGAGCGGCCCATGTCTTTATCGGAGCTTGCTCGGGAGGACTGCGAGGCGGAGGTTTCCTCTACACAAACCAAGACAGCTTAGCGCTTGGCATGGTTGTTGGGGGAGACGATGTTTCCTCACAGAAGACTCAATCCTACAGCTTCATGGAGAAACTCCGAGAACACCCAAAGGTGCAGCGCTTCATCAAAGGAGGAAAGACTATCGAATATGATGCGCATATGATCCCTGAAGCCGGCCCCAAAATGCTCAACCGTCCATATACCAATGGGATGGTTGTTGCGGGAGATGCGGCGGGCCATCTCCTGAACAACGGTTACACGTTCCGAGGAGTCGACATGGCTATTCAAGCCGGGGTCGCCGCGGCTCAAACTGTTTTGGAAGCTCGAAAGAAGAAAGACTATTCAGCGAACTCCCTGAAGGTATTCGAAAGAAAATTACATGAAGACCCAGCTCTCAAAGACATGTACACCTTCCACCGTGTCCCGGCGTATCTAAGGAACAGGCGATTATACGCGGTCTATCCGGAACTTGTGTGCTCAGCCGCTGAGGCAGTCTACCGGGTGGATGGAACGGGAAAGAGAAAGATCTCCAAGGAACTGAGATTGCAGGCGAAAGGCCGAGTCTCAATATTCACTCTAATACGCGACTTGATCAGAGGAGCGAGGACTTTCTAACAATGTCCACTGAAGAATCGCTAACGCTTGACAAGAGGCTGGCGCTCGTAAGTTTTAGCAAGGACGCCGAACCATTCATCGTAGTCGAGACCGACAAATGCAATCACTGCGAATCAAAACCATGTCTCTACATATGCCCAGCCGAAGTCTACGCCTGGAAGGAGAAGCTGAACTACAACACCGAGGGATGCATGGAGACCGGTGCTTGCTTGATTGTGTGTCACAAGATCGGTGCTGGCGCGATCAGCTGGAAGTATCCCTCAGGTGGAAAAGGAGTCGCTTTCAAGCTCGGATAGGTGTCCCAAATCCTCCTAACCAACAAATAGGGCCACTCGCAGACCTCCGAGCGCGAAGTTGAATCGTCAATGGTCGAAATAGCCCATGAACCTCTGAAACGTGTTGTTGTCCGCGAACTCGTAAAGTATGACAATCCTCAGCAGCTAGTGAACTCTCTTGCAATCATCATGAAAATGGGGCAACCCATTCTTCTAAATTGGTGTGAGGGAGTAGTCTTCGTCTCTCAGCCAATCCCCCCTCCAGAGATGCCAGAAGAATACGCTAAAGGTGAACTCTACATTGCCTCGATCAGCTTCGCTCCCATGTCTGAGTTCAGCCACAATGTGAAGGCGGGTAACATGGAGATGCCCGTTATTGACGTCTCGAGAAGCCCGCTCAGCCAGGAAATCGGACGGTTTCTCAAGTCCCACATGGAATGAGAAACGCGCAGTCTCACGCCTTTCCGTAGAACGCTTTCATTTCGCGCGTAAGCGCAGGGACCACTTCGAAAACGTCCCCGACAATGCCGTAGTCTGCGAATCCGAAGATCGGAGCTTCCGGATCCTTATTGATTGCGACTATAACCTTGGAGTTTATCATTCCGACACGGTGCTGAATTGCGCCAGAAATGCCAGCGGCAATGTATAGAGTCGGAGAAACAGTCCGCCCAGTCTGTCCAACCTGGTCTGAGTGAGGCCTCCAGCCGGCATCCACGGAGGCTCTCGATGCTCCGACTACTCCTCCCATGACCTCAGCCAGATCCTCAAGAATCTTGTAATTCTGCGGTCCTCCCATTCCCCGTCCACCCGAAACTATGACGCTCGCCTCTGTGAGATCTAATTTCCTCGCTCCTTGGGTTACGAACTCCTTGACAATCATCCGTGAATCTGGTCGGTTGAACTGTATTTGCTCGATCGTCGGTTTCTTTCCAGGTACGACTTCTTTGGCTGTGAAAACATTTGGTCGGAGCGTTGCGATTGTTGGCGAGCTGTTGACTCTGACTCTGAGCAAGACCTTGCCAGCATAAGCAGGTCGGGTCGCAACTAGCTTCCCGTTTTCCAGCTCCAAATGAGTGCACTCGCTCGCAACAGCCGTACCTAGGTGAATTGCCAATCGTGGCGCCAGGTCCTTCCCCGCAGAGGTTGCTGCAGCGAGGACAACGCTAGGGTTAACTCGCTTGATCGCTTCTAGCGCTATCTGTCGATAGTAATCGGGGTGAAAGAGAGCCAATGAGGGGTCATCCGCCAAAATGACCTCGTCGGCTCCATACTTTCCCAGCTCGTTCGCACGATCCTTCAGACCGCTCCCAATTGCTAGGGCACACTCGCTCACATTGAGAAGATCCGCTAGTCTTCTTCCTTCGGTGACTGCTTCGAGCGCAGCTTTACGGAAGGCAGGTCCTGAAGACTCTGCGAGAACTAGAACTTCTCCTGTCACTGTTCAGATCACTTTGGCCTCTTCGTGGAGGAGCTTCACTAGTGTTGGAACTGCATCAACTCCTTTTCCAACGATCTTCCCGGGAGGGCGGGGCGGAGGATTCTGGATAGAAACGATTTCAATAGATGACATTGGAAGCTGGACATCCTTAACGACAATCGGCTTCTTTCTTGCGGCAACAAGCTCCCGAAGAGAAGCGTAACGCGGAACAGTCAGGTCTTTTTCTGCGGTGAACGCTGCGGGGAAGGTTGTTTCCACCGTTATCGATCCTCCTTCTACTTCCCTGTGCGCAACCGCCTTTCCGCCAGATACATCTAGTTTGACGATCTGGGTTACGCAGGGAATCCCCAACAATTCTGCGACCATCTGGCCAACCTGTTGGTTGTCATCGTCGACTCCTTTCTTTCCGAAGAGAAGGACATCAAACTCCAACCCCTCCAACTCGTTAGCGAGAGCTCTCGCAATTGAGCCGGGATCCTCCGGGTTTCTGTCGGACTTGAGATGAACCGCCTTATCAGCCCCGAGCGCTAGTGCCTTCATTATTACCTGGGTCGACTTCTCTGTACCAAGGGTAACGACTGTGACCTCGCCTCCATGCTTCTCCTTAAGCTGGACAGCCTGCTCGAGAGCATACTCTTCGTAAGGGTTGATTACGAACTCAGCATCCGAAGTATCTATCGACTTTCCATCAGAAGCTATTCTGATACCGGCTGCCGTGTCCGGGACACGACGTACACAGACGACAATTTTCAGCGGTCGACGACCTTCCAATCGAGAAATTCGAGCGATGCATAAGGTTTCGCGAGCTCAGATGATCATTTGGTAATGATTATGGTAAACAGTTAAAGCTGGGAACTGTTTCCGAGATAGCAAGGAAATCATATGGCCATCGGTGATCCGTTTCAGATACTGCTCATCTTAGGCGTACTAGCTGTGATACTGATCTGGGGACCGCAGAAAATACCGGAACTGGCGAGATCAATCGGCAAAGCTCGAAAGGAGTTCGATGACGCATCGAAAGGTCTGATGCAACCAACGTCGAGTTCCTCGACAACAGTGTCAACTCCCGACTCTCTTATTGACACAGCACAGAAACTGGGAATCAGCACTCAAGGAAAGACCCGCCAAGAAATCTCCGACGAAATCGTGAGATTGGCACAAAAGTAACTCAGAGCCAGTAAATCGTACGACTCGGCCCAGGCCCAGATTTCTACCGGTGGTAATGTTTCTCTTAATGACAATCCGAAGCAGGCACAAGGTTACTGAAAACCCAATGTTGGGACTCCTCAGAGCTTACGGGAGAAAAAACTGATCTTTGTCCGACCCTGGCGAAACCGAGAAAGTTCTCCCGTTATGGGACCATATTAACGAGCTTTCACGCCGGATCAAAATATGGATTTACGCCTTCCTCGGTGCGACACTATTTTTCCTCGTCTTTCCGGCTGACCCTGTATCAGTCTACCAGAATCCATTTCAGATCTACAAACCGCTAATCACTGCAGTCCTCCTTGGAATCAGGGAGAGATTGTTGCCTCCCCAGTATTTTCTGATCGGAGGCACCGTTACTGCTCCTTTGGAAATAATAGTGGTCGGGGCAGCGGTGTTCGGTTTTGCTGCGAGCGTTCCTGTATTGGCGTATGAGATTTACAAATTCGTTGACCCTGCAATAAAACCTAGCGAGCGCCAATCTCTCTATCCATTTGTCGCGGCTTTCTCCGTGCTCTTCGTCGCGGGAGCACTCTTCGCATTCTTTGTATTGTTGCCCTTCGTTTTCATATTCTCACTATCATTCTTCGGATTCGTCGGATTTTCCAACTACATCTACGCGGACGACTTCTACAACTTGATCTTCTTCGTTCTAGTAGTCTCTGGATTCGCGTTTACGATACCTGTCATTTTCGTCCTGTTGGTGAAACTGCATGTCGTTGGAACAAGTGTCTTGAGGAAGAACAGAAAATACGTCTGGGCGGTCACCCTAGTCGGCACTGCACTGGCCTCTCCAGACGGAGGACCATTGGCCGACATAGCGCTGTTCATTCCCATGATAATATTGATCGAGGGGGCAATGTGGTATGCGAGAAGATACGAAAAAGACGAAGTAGTGGGGGTGCGTTTTTCCACGGAAGAGACAAAATGCTCATACTGTGGAGGTGAAATGGACTCTGGCGGAGTATTTTGCGGACTCTGTGGGAAGGCAAGAGTCTGATCGACTATCATCCCTTCTGCGGTGAACATGTCGTCACACACGTTAAATCCCCGGACTAGTGTTGCCAATGGTGAATGATGAATTTCCGCTGAAATATGCCGGAGCGTTCTCAGCCAACGCGATGACGATCGACAGGGCGGGCTGACATCAATCAAGAAAAGCCCGCCCAAGCACAGTCCCTAGCAAAGCTAAGATCCTGTTCTTCATCCCGCCATTTTTCATGAAGTGCGTCGGGAACCATTATAACAGCGCAAATTAGAAAGGGGGACTTCAAAGATTCCCAGCAAACCCTCGAGAATCATATCTATGATACGAATCCCACAACTGCCTCTCAAAGTGTCGGAAGTCTTGCGCAGAACCCCCGTTCTGATCGCGGATGTCAGAGACACTCAGTCCAGCTCGCCGAATCAGGACAAATATCTCAGACGGTTGCTCTGGTATCTGCTGGGTGGCACTCGAGGCGGACCCAACAGAGCCGAAATAATCAAAATTCTCCAGAATCGTCCCTGTAATGCGAATCAGTTAGCAGAGACTCTGCAAGTGGACTACAAGACAGCCCAGCATCACGTTAGGATACTAGAGGAGAATGGTCTAGTCTCCCTTGTGAACAAAGGAAGCTACGGCGCGGTTCTCTTCCTGACAGCGAAAATGGAAGAGGCGCTTCCAATCCTTGATGAGATTTGGAGTAGAATTGGAACAAGAAAGATAAGCGCAACGGCCAAGGAGTAAATCGAAAAGAATTGTCCCTTGCATTGTGGGCTAGCGCTATCGTCAGAACGTCAACGTCAGCTCCGCAACGACTCTGGTAGACCAAGCATCGTTCTACATGCTACTGGTCAATGTTGGTGAAGCACTAGCTATTTCGAACCTTCTTCGAGTTACCTGGAAATAGGAAGCCGTTTGACTGCTCTAAGGAAGCCCGCCTCTATCTCCCAATGCAATATGGGAAAGAATCCGGCGAAATCTGGAAAAACCGTTAAGTGCGATTCTAGACAAGAACCACCAGAAATCTATTGACATCAGAAGAAAGAGTAGAGAACGAATCTGAGAATATCCAGAACAAGAAGGTTTCACGAAGAGAATTCCTGAAGTTCGGAGTAGGGGTCGCTGCCGTTGCCGCAGGAGCTACCGCGCTTATGGGCAAGATCCCCCTGCCCGAAGGGCAACCCTCGAAGAAGACACCCGCTGCAAACGAAAACTCCGAACCAATTGTCGCCACCGTCAGCGGCGACCAAGTCACCGTGATGAACGGACAGACCATCGTCAAGACAAGGGATTCCGGTCTCGCCGCATTTATCGCGGAGAAAATGAGCGCAGGGGAATAGATTCGTGACATCCCATCGAGAAGCTCCCAAGATCTCCAAAGATCCAGTTGCTGACAATACCGATCTGTACGCATTCGTCAGCCCAGACAAACCTGACACGGTCACCATCCTCGCCAACTACATTCCACTGGAAGAGCCGGCGGGCGGACCCAACTTCAACACCTTCGGAGATGACGTACTTTACGAGATAATGATTGACAACACCGGGGACGGAATCGAAGATGTCACGTATCAGTTCAAGTTCAAAACAAAGATCGGGAACCCTGACACCTTCCTGTACAACACTGGACCGATCAGTTCCCTAACAGACTCCTCATGGAACGTCAAGCAGTTCTATTCCGTTACGAAAGTCTTGGGACCAAGACGAAGCGGAACTCCAACTGTGTTGGGCACGAATCTTTCGACACCTCCCGTAAACATTGGCCCAAGATCCACCCCCAACTATACCGACCTAGCAAATGCGGCCGTTAACATTCTGAGTGACGGCTCGACGGTCTTCGCTGGACAACGAGACGAAGCATTCTACGTTGACCTGGGGTCCATTTTTGACCTGGCGACACTCAGACCCTTCCAGAACCTACACCTCATCCCTGCACCAGCCGCTCCCGGCGTTGACACGACCAAAGGGTTCAGCGTTCACACAATCGCACTTCAAATCTCGAAGAAACAATTGACAAGTGACGGTTCCAATCCAACGGATCCGTTGAATAAGAATTCAGTGGTGGGAATATGGGCCTCCGCGAGCCGTAGGAAAGCCACAATCCTAGCCGGTGACGGAGACGACGATGACAACGGTCAGTTTGACGAGGACACATCTCCCGGCATCCAAACAGGACCATTCACACAGGTGTCTCGGCTCGGAATGCCACTCATCAACGAGGTGATAATTCCACTTGGGAAGAAGGATGTGTGGAACACAGTGAACCGATCCTTTACCCTGGGATCTTCCCCAACTTAGCAGGATACAGCAAACCCAGAGCGGACCTCGTTGCTATCCTGTTGACAGGCATACCTTCGGGAATTGTGCCCGGCTTCCAAAATTTCACAGGAAGCGTCCAAGCAGATTATCTGCGGCTTAACATGGCAATACCACCCACCACAGGCAGCCCGAACCGTCTAGGACTCATAGCGGGAGACGCCGCAGGATTCCCCAACGGACGACGAGTAGGAGACGACGTAATCGACATCGAAGTTCGAGCAATAGCAGGAGTAACCCTTCCCCTAGTTGACCCAAGCTTCACACCTGACGGTGCTGCTGGCCTCGTGGGAGATGGAGTAGACTCGAACCCCATACAACCGCCCAACACAAGTCCCTTCCTGTCTGGCTTCCCATATCTGCCGCATCCCGTCCCAGGTTACGAGCACTCCCACGATCCGTAAGACTGCCCAAAAAAAGGCCGTCGCGCCGTTTTTTCCAGCGACGACCATTAATGAGCAGTCATTACTCTCTTTTGCTCCAATTCGAGAAGAAAATCATTTCCAAAAGTCTTATTCAGCCTCCATTCCATTCCTCTCGGAAATCCAATTGCCCTGTACTGTAATCGTCGGGGGTTTCTTTGGGGATGAAGGGAAAGACGATGCAAGTCGTCCCCTAGAGGCAAAATAGCTGCCTACCTGGCCCTGAAGGACAAGCCCGACATATGTGTAAGAGGAGGAAACGGACCGAACGCGGGCCATACGGTCTTCCATGATGGAAAGGAGTATCATCTTAGACTCATACCTAGCGGCTTCGTAAATCGCTCTACACGGTTGATGATCGGCCCCGGAGTGCCGGTAGAAACTGCGATTCTCCTAAATGAGATCAAGGAAACTGACTCTGAGAATAGAATCAGCGTCGACTATCAATGCGCAATGCTGGAAGAGCGGCATAAGACTCAGGAGTGCGAATCCGATCATCTCTCGAATAAGATTGGTTCGACCAAAAGTGGTGTCGGGGCATGTAATGCAGAACGAGCGCTACGCTTGGTGAAATTGGCCAGACAAGAAACTAGTTTGAGACCCTATATTACTGATACAGTTGCTGAGATTCACCAGGCAATGTCGAGTGGCCGGAATGTGATGGTTGAGGGGACTCAAGGAACATTCTTGAGTCTGTACCATGGAACGTATCCGTATGTTACGTCAAAGGACGTCACTGCATCTCAAGCATGTGCGGATGTTGGAATCGGCCCAACAGATGTCGATGATGTGATGATTATTTTTAAAGCCTACGTTACTCGAGTAGGAGAGGGACCTCTCGAAGGACAACTGGACAGGGAAGAAGTTCTGAGACGGGGCTGGATGGAACACGGCACCGTTACCGGACGAGAGAGAAGGGCTGCACCTTTCGATTTCAAACTTGCCAAAAGAGCTGTACAACTCAATGGAGGGACGCAAATCGCGCTGACGAAACTGGATGTTCTATACCCGAAGGCTAAGGGAGTACGAGACTATCTGAACCTACCGAAGGAAGCTCGTGACTTTGCGGTATCGATTGAGCGAGAAACTAATGTTCCGGTTACTCTGATAGGGACTGGACCTGACGAAAAGGACATCATCGATAAGAGACCCGCCCGTAATTCACCTCGCGTCAACGCAGCCTTAGTGTCCCGGAGAAGACGGTAAGCGATCGCAACTAGAACGAGTTGTTTCTGGACTCGTATCCTACTGAAGGCTGCCGAAAGCTCTGACCAGGTCTTAGTCGTCCGAGAAACGCTCGAAACCCCGCATTGCCGATGAGAGCCACAGTGAGAAACGCGATGATTATCATTTCCGCCCAAGCCTTTACCAATACCAATGTAGCGGCTGTTGGCCCCGAGAAGCTCCCAGGAACAAAGATCGGCACCAAGTTCACGAAATAGAACCAAGTAAGCACGGCCTCGGGAACGAAACCGATCAACACCGTTGCTATCACAATTGGAGCTCGAGGCTTTCGAATCGAGCCGATTGCCTGCGAAATCAGCCCCACAGATAATCCAGTGAGAGCTTTCCCAATGGGCAAGAAAACAGTAATAATTCCGGTGCTTCCGTAAACATATCCGAACATTACCATTGGGCCGATTCCAGCAATTAGGCCCGTTAGAGATCCAAGTCTCCAGCCCGCGAAAATCGCCACAATAACGACCGCTAGACTCGAGAAGTCCAAAGCGATTTGAGTGACCCCTGGAGTGGGAATGCGTCCTAGGAAGATCGCGACAACTCCCAAGACATTCCCGACAGCTCCCATTGACGCGACAAGAGTCAATGAACTAACAGATTGCGCTCGCTGCAATTCTGGGGAGCGACTGGATTCTACTCATAAAAGCGTTACTACCCAATATTGAGTGGGTATCCCATCCTCCCTCTAACGAATTCTTGCCGGGCTCAGGACTAGTTTGAACATTTCTGCCGCTCTTCCCGAGGCTGTTTTGCTTTCTGGATCCCGTCGCCTAAGCTCCATCACATCTGACACGGTGTCAATGTCAAAGGAAACGCGGCTGTTGGAGATCGAATAGGCATTCAGCCCACTAATCTGTGCTTGACGAAGATGCTTGGAGTAGCTCCATCTTCCATAGCTGGGGGAGATCACCCCGGGAGGCGAAGTCAACATTATATTCGTTCCCCCCTTTAAAGACGGAGTCATCACGACCTTTCTGACGGAGGGGCCTATGCTAAGGAGTTCCTTGAAATCGCCAGGGTCCACCAATGGAATGTCAGCTAGGACAGTCGTGAGGGATCGAGCGTGCTTTTGAGTCGCCAGTCTGTTCGCTTGTTCTATTGCGCGATTCAGACCGAGGCCTATTTGCTTGAGAAAAGAGACTTCTTGCGATCGAAATCGGCTGCCAACATTCTCGTCGGGGGAAATGAGCATGACTGTTCCATAAACTCTCGATCGAATTATAGATGAAAGAACATCCTCCAATAACGCTTCGACGAGAATCCTTCTATTATCCCCTTGAAGAGAGGTTGAGAGTCTTGTTTTGCTTTCTGTAAGACCCTTTACGGGGATTACTGCCCAGTTATCGGTCATGAGATGGTCTCTGCAAACTTCAACGTGTCTTCCGCTAGCTTGGACTTGGTTTCTTCAGAATCCATTACCGTCTTTGTCGTGATAACCCTCATACCAAGACTAGTGATCTTCGGGATAATCGCTCGATCTACATCGTCGATAACGTATCCTCTCATCAGTCCCTTGTAGAGCTGGGCGACGCCGTAGGGAGAGACCTCCAACCCAAGGCTCTCCATCATTTGGTCTAGTGGCCCCTTGATTGCCTTCCCTCCAACGATTGGGCTGATTCCCACGATCTTTGCACGTGTTTTTGCAATGCTGTTGCGAATCTCAGGGATCGCCAGAATTGGCCCTATGCTCAAAATGGGATTGCTGGGACATAGAATGATGAGGTCCGTCTTCTCTATCGCAGGGATCACACCCGGACCGGGTGTGGCATGTGCTGCTCCCTCGTATGTTACATCCTCAACCCTATCTTGGAATCTCCTCTTGACGAAGTATTCCTGGAATTCCAGTACGCCACTAGGCGTCTTGATCTTTGTTGCGACCATATGGTCTGTCATAGGCAGGATTTTCACTTTGACTCCGAGAGAGTTTCTGATCTTCTCGGTCACCTCGGATAGATTGAAGCCTTGCTGGAGGTATGCTGTGCGTAGAAGGTGTGTTGCAAAGTCTCGGTCTCCAA
>WNGP01007588.1_pt1 | contig 11180 bp, 9 predicted proteins | sample 5407671 | NCBI WGS metagenome assembly WNGP01 (sample SAMN13153381, study PRJNA577476) | soil metagenome | isolation source: 40 cm soil or saprolite under Garry oak tree replicate 2 | place: USA:California | collected 2016-06-15
ACGTCGGGATCGTCCGCGAGAGCCGGGAGGGACTGTACCGGAACGGAATAATGAGCGCCCTTAATCACGTCAAGTTTCGTCTTTAAGAGGCCGCCCTTGGCTTGCACTTTGGCGTGCTGGGCATCAGTCGGCGCATGGTTGAATTGAATGATGACGTCTACCGTCGCGCCTTCTGGCCCACCCTTCAGCTCTTCAAGATCTTTCGACAGCTTGTGCTTCTGGCCGCCAAAGGTGAGGCCCGGAGCCATCAGAACGAGTAGCGCAAGCAGAGCGCGGCGCGAACCCTTCCGGGTGGCTTCGCGCTTGTAAATAATCTTCATCTTAGTTTTCACCTTTAATGGCTATGTTCGTGCTTTCCACCGCGTTTTCCGTGCTGGTGCCCCAGACCGCACCGGTACCCCAAACCGCGCCAAAACCACTGACCGTACTCGTGCCCCACACGGCGCCAGTACCCCAGACCGCGCCTGCGCTGCTGACGAATTCGTTTGTGCCCCAGACGGCGCCCGTTCCCCAAACCGCACCGGTACCCCAAACCGCGCCAGAACTGAAGACCAGATAGACGCTGCCGTCACTCGAGTTGTAAGTTGCAGTGGGAGAGAGAGCGTTGCCACTCGCCACGTCCGTGCTGGCCAATGCTGCGGCCACATCCAAATAACCGGCCCCGACCGTGAAAACGTCATACTGGCTCGTGTACCCGATCCCCGTAGTCGGGTCGGTCGCGAAGCTAGTCAAGGGGAAGCTCTTGTACGCTGTCTTCATCAACCGCGCCTTCAATTGGTCCGGCGTGAGGGCGGGGTTCTGTTGCAGCAGCAACGTGGCTGCGCCAGCGACCGCGGGAGCCGCCATGCTCGTGCCGCTCAACATCAAGTATTCGTTTGAAGCAGCGGAGCTCCCCGTTTGCTCATAGTAGGTGAGCGGGATGATGGTTTGAGGATATGTCGCTGGCAACGTAGCGGTGCCGGCTAAAAGAGAAACTACACGGTTCCCGGGCGCCACGATGTCCGGTTTCACCACATGATCGATCAGCGTGGGCCCCTTGGAGCTATAACTGGCAATCAGATCATCGGTTCGCTGGGGAGTGCCCTCGGTTTTCATCGCGCCCACAGTGATCACGTACGGATCGTTGCCTGGCGCGGTGATCGTCTCGTAGCCGTAGGTGCCCATCGAATTATTTCGCCCATAGTTGCCGGCCGCGACCACTACAACGATTCCCTTTTTCCAGGCGCTCTCGACTGCCTGGCATAGCGGGTCCGCTTGGTAACTCTCAAAAACCGGACGGCCAAGCGACAAATTTATGACGCGAATGTTGTACTGTTTATGTAGACTGATGGCTTGCTGAATCGCGGAAATAACACCGCTGTCGGTTCCCTGACCGTTCTGGTCGAGCACCCGCAGGTTGATCAGGTTTGCCTGCGGAGCGATGCCGCGAAAGGCGCGCGTGCAGAATGAGCATGTAGAATCCAGTCCGTCTCCTGCGATGATACCGGCAACGTGCTCACCGTGACCGTAATGGTCGTCCGTGCCCCCGCCGACGAAATCCTGGCTGTAAACTATGCGAAGCGCGCGGGAAGGAGTTTTCAGGTCGTCGTGGTTGGAGATGCCGCTATCAATTACAGCGATACCGACGCCGGTGCCCAGCAGTTTGTAGTTGGTCCAAGCCACCGGAGCGTTTACCACTTTTCAGTGTTGCACCGTGCCTGCGAACCCTTTCGTGCTCCGCTTCGGTAGGAACGTCCTTAAATTGCACGATAACGTCCACTATGGAAGTGGGATCGGCACGCTGCAGGTCGGGGGCGATCTTGTCTTGACCGGCGAGCGCCCAGCTAGACAGGAAGGAGCTAAATAGAAAGGCAAGGATTTGCCAGCGATTCCTAGTCATTGTCATAGCCCTTTCACTCTTCGACCTTTCACGTTTTTCTTTTGCACTTCGCGTTCCTAGCCAGAAAAGTGGAGTATTCCTTTATAATGAGATAGTTATGGCTGACTGAGTCTTTCCGCGTCTGCGACAGTTTGTCACCGGCTGTAGAAGTTACATGTAAGTGCGTGCCAATGGCCAAGTTGTCTCTCGCCCAATTCAGTGGGGTGAGCCGAGATCGGGCGAACACACGGAGTGCTTGGACCAGCTATCAAATCGACGGGGATTTAGTGCAGTCGAAAAATGCAGCGAGCAAAATTTTTTGAAGGAACCGCTTCAGATTCCTCTGTTGTTTCGAGCTACCCCTTGTCCCCAACGACCAGGAAGCCGCTCTCGGCCTTCTGGCCCAAGACCTGAGTCCACATCACTATCGCCGTCCCTCCGTCGAAAGGGTGCCTGAACTGCACGCGCTGGCCGGCACTGAGTCCCACACGGTAATGGGTCGCCCGGAATCCCTCTGCACTGACATCGGACAGCACACCGCGAATCGCCGACAGCGGTTCGTCAAAGGAACACAGAACGACTTCACCCTCGCACGGATAGCGGGAGGTGCGACGCCTTTCGGTCGCTCTCCGGCTCACTCCGCGGTCGAGATTCAGTAATTTGGCTTTCATTTCTTACTCCATACGCTTTCAATTTGCGCGTCAGCGTGCGCCGGGAAATACCCAGGACTTTGGCTGTCTTCGTGTGGTGCCCTCCCGTTTGACTGAGCACTCGAAAGATCATCTCTCGCTCAATTGCTTCCAGGCTGGTGGCCTGTGGCACAGGTCTTTGCTCGGAAGATTCTTGCTGCTGGAGGCTAAGCAGGGAAGAAGGGATTTCTCTGTCCGTGGCCAGTAGCACGGCGCGCAGGATGGTGTTGCGTAACTCGCGGACGTTCCCAGGCCAGCTATAGCTTGTTAGCGCTTCTTCCGCTGAAGGGGCGAAGCGCATGCAGGGATCGTGTTGGTGGAGGAAGAACCTCGCGATGGGCAATATGTCCTCGCGCCTTTCCCGCAGCGACGGAACATGAAGGCGAATTTGGGCGAGACGATGATACAAATCGCTGCGGAATTTGCCACCCTGGATGGCTCTTTCCAGGTCCTGATTCGTAGCGGTCACAATACGCGAGTCTACGGTGACTTTGCGTACGCCGCCGAGCCGGAAATAGGGCACGCCATCGAGCACCCGTAGGAGCTTTACCTGAATTCTGGGCTCGAGTTCGCCCACTTCGTCCAAAAAAAGCGTTCCGGAATCCGCGAGCTCGAACAAACCCTGTTTGGGCCCTTGCGCCCCGCTAAAGGCTCCCTTCTCATAACCAAACAATTCGCTTTCAATCAGATGCTCGGGGAGTGCCGCGCAGTTGACGTCAACCCATGGTTTGTTGCAACGGAGAGAATGGTGGTGCAGTGCCCGCGCTATCAGTTCTTTGCCGCTGCCGCTTTCGCCCGTGATGAGAACAGCCGCGCTGCTCCGAGCAACGCGGGTAACGAGACTCAACAACTCCCGCATGGGTTCGCTGCAAAACACAGCGGGCATGCCGAGATAGGTCTCGCACGGCTCCACACGTTGTGCACTGACGGACTGCATCACTAAGCGACACTGTGAGCTTGGGAGCCTTCGGCGTCCATAGTACGAACGGTGAAAAACGGGACATGTCAGCGCCCGCTAGTCCTAGCCATATCGTTCTACCGCAAAGGCCTACATGACATGGTGACATTGTGACCCGCTCACCACCACTCGGGGACAAGATGCCCCTCAGGGCCCCCGCTCCTCGTCTTTGGCCGATGCAATTGCCTGCTAATTGCTTGCTTTCTAACGATATTTGACTGTTGCGCGAGCGAGCAAAATGGCAAAGCAAATGCACTTATCGGGAACCAGGAGTGCGAACGATGGTGAAAGGTCTATCTATTCGATCACAGCTTTTCATCGCCACGGTCATTCTTTTCGGTGCCGTCGTACTTTGGATTGGCCTCGCGCAACACGCTGCGAACGACGTGGGGCTCTTCGTCTGTTTTCTCCTGCTCGCCATTGTGGGTTCCTGCCTGAAGGTCAACCTGCCTGGCGTCACCGGAACGATGTCGGTAATTTTTCTCTTCGTGCTCGTCGGCGTCCAAGAATTGACCCTCGCCCAAGTCCTCTTGATGAGCTGTATCGGTGCGATCGTCCAATCCGTCTGGGACGCCAAGAGAAAGCCACGGATGATTCAGATAGCTTTCAACGTCGCCAATATGGCCACGGCGGCGGCAACCTGCTATTGGACCTTTCATTCTCGAGTGCCCGCGTTTCTCGGTGAGGTCACGGCGTTAAAGTTGGCGGCAGCTTCCTGTGTCTTCTTTCTTACAAATACAATTCCGGTGGCATGCGTCATTTCCCTGACGGAAAACAAGCGGCTCGAGAAGGTCTGGTCCGAGTGTTATTTTTGGTCATTCCCATATTATCTCGCCGGCGCAGCTCTTGCTGGACTTATCGCCGTGGCGGATCGCATCGGGGGCCAGCCGACCTCTCTTTTGCTCTTCCCTGTGATCTATCTTATCTATCGTTCCTATCGCCTCTACCTCACGCGACTGGAAGCGGAAAAAAATCACGTGGAGGAGATAGCTGCCCTGCACCTCCGCACCATCGAAGCCCTTGCCTTAGCGATCGAGGCTAAAGACCAAAGGACACACGACCACCTCCGCCGCGTGCAGGTATATGCGGTTGGCATCGGAAAAACAATGAAGTTGAGCGAGGCGGATATGGACGCACTACGCGCCGCGGCCATTCTGCATGACATTGGAAAGCTCGCTGTGCCAGAGCACATCATCTCGAAACCCGGCAAACTCACGCTTGAAGAATTTGAAAAGATCAAGATTCATCCCTCGGTCGGCGCCGAGATTCTCGAACGCGTGAATTTCCCCTATCCCGTTGTGCCCATCGTCCGCGCTCACCACGAGAAGTGGGATGGAACCGGTTATCCTATGGGACTCCGCGGTCCAGAGATTCCACTCGGGGCTCGTATCCTCTCGGTTGCTGACTGCTTCGACGCTCTCTCCTCGGATCGCTCTTACCGCCCCGCGCTAAGCGCCGAGGACGCGCTGAGGCACGTGGATTTGGAAGCCGGCAAGAGCTTCGATCCCGCAGTGGTTGAGTGCTTGAGACTTCATCTCCTCGAGCTGGAGAGAGAAGCTCAATTGCAAGATGGCATCAAAAAGCTAGTCTCTCTCGACGCGAGGATCGACCGAGGAATTAAACCCGCTGCAGGTTTCGAAATCGATTCGCAACCCTCGACGCCGTGCGCAAAGAACCCTGCGGATTTCCTTGTCTCGATCGCCTCTGCAAGGCAGGAGGTTCAGACGCTGTACGAATTGAGCCAGGAACTCGGCAATTCGCTGAGGCTGGATGACACGCTTTCCGCGTTGTCCGTTCGCCTGAAAGGCCTGATCCCTCACGATTCGATCGTCATTTACGTAAACAAAGAGGGGCGGCTAGTCCCTGAATACGTCAGTGGCGAGAATCACTCCCTATTCGCTTCCCTGCAGATTCCGCTTGGCGAGGGTGTATCCGGCTGGGTGGCGGCAAACCGCAAGCCAATTGTGAACGGAAATCCCTCGGTAGAATCAAGCTATGGCGCTAATTCTGCGAGATTTTCGACCCTTCGCTCCGCCCTGGCGGTCCCGCTTGAAAGTGTAAGCGGCCTCGTTGGAGTCCTCACTCTCTACCATGTTCAACAGGACGCCTTCTCCAGAGATCATGTCCGTATCCTGACGGCGATTCAGTCCAAGCTCGCGCTTTCTGTTGAAAATGCGCTGAAGTACCAGATCGCGGAGAACTCTGCCACCACGGACTACCTCACTGGCCTGCCCAATGTTCGTTCGCTCTTCTTGCACCTCGATAGCGAGTTGGCGCGGTGCAAGCGTACAAGCATGGCGCTCGCCGTTTTTGTCTGCGACCTCGATGGCTTCAAGAAGGTGAATGATCGCTTCGGCCACCTCATGGGAAATCAAGTGCTCCGGGCCCTTGCGCAGAAATTGAGGGCAACCTGCCGGGAATATGATTATGCAGCCCGCATGGGCGGAGACGAGTTTGTTCTGGTTCTGCCCGGACTGAGGCCGGAGACTGTGCAGGCCACGGTGAGTCGGCTTCACAGGCTGGCCACCGAAGTCGGTCGCGAAGTTTGTGGCGAATCCCTTCTCGCTCTGAGCGTGGGCCACGCCTCGTATCCAGCCGACGGCCGCGATGCCGAAGATCTGCTCGCCGAAGCCGACCGGCATATGTATGTCGAGAAACAAGAGCATCGTAACGAATCGTATACCAGAGTCGCTCTCTTAAGCTTGGAGTGCCCTGCGGCGAAGGTATGCTGATTCTTAGTAGAACAAATGTCCTCGAACATGTGGTACTCGAGCCTTTTGAGGCACTTGCTGACTCTGTTGCTCACCGCGCTGCTCGGTGGACTCCTCGGAGCCACTCTAGTGCGTTTCGGTCCTGGGTTCGGGGTGGATGAGCGAGAACTCGACACCCGCCTGCATGAAGACAGTATTCAAGCGCTTCGCCGGTCGCATTCGGAAGAACGCAATTTGTTCCACTTCTATGCAAGCTATCTCAACGGGGCTGTTCATGGAAATCTCGGAGTTTCCCATTCTTTTGCTCGCCCCGTGACGCAACTATTCGCGGAGCGATTGCCGGTCACTCTGCGCACTGTTGCTGTGGGTCTTGCGAGCGGGTGGCTGCTCGGTCTCCTACTCGCGTTGCCCGCTGCGACGCTACGCGGATGGCGGTTTGACTTCTTTGCGTCCTCAGCCACTAGCGCATTTTTGTGTCTTCCTTCGGCGGTCGTCGCCATTCTCTTTCTGTATTTCGGCGGACCAGTAGCCCTGGCTGTTTGCGCGGCCGTGTTCCCTCGCATCTTCCGCTATTCGCGAAATCTGCTGGTGCAGACCTACACACAGCCTCACGTCCTGACGGCACGAGCAAGAGGCCTCTCCGGCATTCGGATTCTTCTGTGGCACATATTCCCGGTCGCTGCTCCCCAACTGCTCGCGCTCGCAGGAGTTTCCGTAAGCATTTCGCTGGGCGCGGCAATTCCCATCGAGGTGATCTGCGATTCTCCAGGGATTGGTCAACTGGCTTGGCAGGCTGCACTGAGCCGCGATTTGCCTTTGCTGGTGAATATGACCTTGTTTGTGACCCTGGTGACGCTCGCTGCAAACTCGGCTGCCGATCTGACGACGAAGGCCTTCCTGAGGCACGCTGCATGAAATTCCTCCGACGAACTGCCGCCGCGTTTTTGGTCCTCATCTTCATCGCCACTCTTTTCGCGGGGATTCTTGCCCCTGCCCCCTATGCGAAGCAATTTCGGGAGTCACCTAACGCGCTGCCCTCTCGGATACACCTCCTAGGGACGGACGAATTAGGCCGCGACCTTTTTTCAAGACTGCTCTATGGCAGCCGCGTATCACTCCTCTTGGCTCCAGCAGCGTCGATGTTGGCGACGATCATCGCTGCGCTGGTGGGAGGGCTAGCCGGCTACGTGGGGGGATGGCTCGAGCGCGTCGCCCTCGCTGGCGTGGATTTGTCAATGTCCCTGCCTTGGTTATTTCTTCTCCTGACAGTGCGCGCCATACTGCCGCTCAACCTGCCCGCGGCGGCTTCGCTGCTCATTACCTTCGCACTTCTTGGGCTCTTCGGGTGGGCGGCATCCGCTCGTGTGATCTGTGCCGGAGCGCGTAGCTTGCGCAACTCTGACTTCGTCTTGCAAGCCAAGGCTTGCGGCTGTTCTTCCCAGCGTGTCTTGCTGCAGCAAGTGCTGCCCAATCTCCGCCCGGTACTGTATGCACAGTTCTTGATCTCCATCCCGATTTTCATTCTCGCGGAAGCAAATTTGGGAATTCTTGGGCTCGGCGTATCGGAACCGTTGCCCTCCTGGGGTGGCTTGCTTCGAGGACTAGAAAATTGGAGCGCGATCCAAGCGAATCCCGGGCGACTGGCGCCGCTGCTTTTGCTTTTTGTCGTTGTGAGCTGTTTTCAGCTCGTAATACCCGAGAAGGATTTTGCGTCATGAGGGGCCATAGACTCGCATTGCTAGCCGCCGGCGCCCTTCTTGCTGCTCTCCCAGCTAAACCGCAATCCGGCGGCGAATTGCGCTTCGTCTTGCGCTCGGAACCAAAAACCTTTGACCCCATGCTTGTCGATGACGAGGCCTCTGAAACCATTCGCTATTTGACTGGTGGCGTGCTGATTCGTGTGAACAGGAAGAGTCAAACGCTGGAATCAGAATTGGCAGTGTCTTGGAAGGTGTCCGAAGGCGGAAAGAAGATCAGCTTCCGCGTGCGCGAAGGCCTGTCGTTTTCCGACGGAACGCTGTTTACTGCCGAAGACGTCGCTTTCACCATGCAAAAATTGATGGATCCGGACCTCCATTCTCCAACCGGCGATTCTTTCCGTTCCTCGCAAGGCCCTGTGCGGGCGATCGCCTCCGATGCGCGCGATGTCACGATCGAGTTTCCAGCTCCCGTTGCCGGACTCGAACGGCTTTTTGACCAAGTGGCTATTGTTTCCGCGCGTTCTCCGAAGAAGGAATTGGCCGTTTTGGGACCGTTTGCCGTCGCCGAATACAAGTCTGGGTCTTATGTCTTGCTGAAACGGAATCCCTACTACTGGAAGAAGGATGCGCAGGGTCGGTCGCTTCCGCACGTCGATTCGATCCGTTTAGAGATCCAGCAGAATCGCGATCTTGAGTTGCTCCGCTTCAAGCGTGGCGAAATTCAGCTCATCAACAGCCTCGACGCTTCCTACTTTGAGAACCTCGCCAAGGAAATGCCCGCGGCCGCGCGCGACCTTGGGCCATCTCTCGATTCTGAGCAGGTTTGGTTCAATCAAGTCGCCTCTGCCCCCATTCCCGATTACAAAAAGAAATGGTTTCGCTCCACTAGCTTTCGCCGGGCCATTTCGGAAGCGATTAATCGCGACGATCTCTGCCGCGTGGTCTTTAGCGGTCACGCGCGCCCGGCAGCGGGACCCGTTTCGCCCGCAAATCTCTTGTGGTTTAACAAGTGGGTTCAGCCTCATCCCTACGATCCCCAAGCCGCACTGCGCCGTTTGCAGCAGGACGGATTCCACCTGGACGGGCACGCCTTGCACGACGCTGAGGGCCACCCGGTTGAATTTTCCGTAGTCACCAATGCCGGAAACAAATACCGCGAGCAGATGGCCGCAATGATTCAGCAGGACTTGGAACAGATTGGGGTACGGCTCAATATCGTGACCTTGGACTTTCCTTCCCTCATCGAACGCATCTCCCGCACATTCGACTACGAGCTTTGTCTGCTTGGTCTAGTCAATGTGGACCTGGATCCAAGTGCGCAGATGAGCGTTTGGCTCAGCTCCTCTAGCAATCATCAGTGGAACCCGGGACAAAAATCACCTGCCACTTCCTGGGAAGCGGAAGTTGACCGCCTCATGCAAGCCCAAGCTTCTACGAATGACCAAAAGCAGCGCAAGCGTTACTTTGATCAGGTCCAGAAAATCGTCTGGGAACAGCAGCCCTTCATTTATTTGGTGAACAAGAATGTGCTCGTGGCGATCTCTCCTGCCCTCGCAAATACTTCGCCCGTGGTGCTGCGTCCTCAAACGTTCTGGAACATCGAGAGTCTTTACTTTTTCAAAGAGGCACATGGAGCCAGCCGGTGACTCAAGCGCCTCCACTGCTTTCGCTGCGCCTTTCGGTCGATTATCCAGACAAGCCCAACGCCCTGCGTAACCTCTCCCTGGCAATGTACCCCGGTGAAATCCTTGGCCTAATCGGAGAGAGCGGGTCCGGGAAAAGCACGCTGGCGCTCGCAATTCTTCGCTTGTTGCATCTTCACAGAGGCGAGCAGCACGGCGAGATCTGGTTTCGAGGGCGCAACCTAATGGACCTCTCAGAGCGTGAGATGCGCTCTGTGCGCGGGTGCGATCTTGGGTTGGTGCTTCAAAGCCCTCTTTCCGCCCTCAACCCCGCGCTTCGAATTGGCACGCAACTGGAAGAGGCCTGGCGCGCGCACGCCAAAGGGGCGCGCGATGCGGCGCGCAAGACGATCCTCGAAACATTGTCGAATGTCAGCCTTCCTACCGAGAGCGCTTTCCTCCGGCGCTATCCTTCGCAACTGAGTGTGGGACAAGCGCAGCGGGTGCTCATCGCCATGGCCATCTTGCATCGCCCCGCTCTTCTGATCGCGGACGAGCCGACCAGCGCCCTCGATGTCATTACTCAGTCGGAAATCCTGCAGCTCTTTCAGCGGCTCAACCGTGAATTTGGAATTGCCATTTTGTATATCTCCCACGATTTGCTTTCTGTCGCTTCCCTTTGTCACAGGATTGCCATTCTTCACGACGGTGAGATTGTCGAGGTCGCAGCGACGAGCCATATCTTACGCACGCCTCGGCATCCCTACACGCAGCTCCTCATCTCTTCGCTTCCAGATCACTCGATTGCAGTTCACGATGAGCCCCTCGATACGAAAGCCCAACTCCGTATTTCCGCAGAGCGCCGCTAAGCAAGCCGCCGCCTTCCTTTAGCCGGGCGCCAAAGAGGGCATGAACGAAGCGTGGATCACGTCAACTAGTCGCATCTCGCCCTACCGGGTGCCCAACCAGCAAGACTGGCGCTTCCTCCAATGCCAGGGCCCGTTCTGTGGTAGCAACATCATCAGCGAGCGATGTTAGCGGCAGCTGCACGGCCACTACATGGAAACCTTTGTCCTCCAAATGCGCAATCACTTTTGACCAGCTCGAACCATCAGCCCAGGCTCCCTGGAACCAGGACGATATTCCTCAGCGCAGTATTCTTTAGTCTGGGCTTGTGCGCGATGATCAACGGAGAGATACCAAAGCGACAGCGAAAGAGCCGACCCCAGGAAAGCTCGCGCCGTGTGAATGTGAATTCGAGATCGCCGCTTGCGAGCCCGTGTGAATCGATCGCCGCTTGCGAGCCCGTGTGAATCGGTTTGCCTCTACGTCAGCGAGAAGGTCCTAAGATACTCCTGAACAACGCCGCGGTACCACTGAAGGCCGTTATGAAACCTAGCAGGCTTGTCAAATTGCAGACGGGCCTAGCATCTCTCTCGTGTTGAATCCAAACGGCCACAGGCGTGGTCTAATACTGGTAATTGTTTGGATCAGGGGGGGAATATGTCTTCTTTTCCAGTACCCAGTGTACTCGACGCGCGGACCCAGGCTTTTCCAGTCCTGACCCCAGCACAAATCAGTCGGATTCGAGCCTTGAGCGAGTTGCGAGATGTCAAACCAGGCGAAGTCCTATTCGCACCAG
>WNGP01009591.1_pt1 | contig 11180 bp, 6 predicted proteins | sample 5407671 | NCBI WGS metagenome assembly WNGP01 (sample SAMN13153381, study PRJNA577476) | soil metagenome | isolation source: 40 cm soil or saprolite under Garry oak tree replicate 2 | place: USA:California | collected 2016-06-15
AGAAACTCCGCCTCAGCCAGGAAGAGATAAGCCCTCGCGGTCATGCAATCGAAATGCGCCTGTACGCCGAAGACCCCGAGCAGGGCTTCCTCCCATCAACAGGTACGGTTACGCGCTTTATCAAACCTGAAGGACCCGGTATTCGCACTGACAACGGCATCGAGAGCGGCGACGAGATTACGCAGTTTTATGATCCAATGGTCGCCAAAATCATTGTTTACGGGGAAGATCGTCCAGCAGCCATAGCGCGTTCGCAAAAGGCGTTAGCACAATGCGCGGTATTGGGCGTCAAGACGAATACATCACTACTTCAGACACTTGTCACTCACCCTGCATTTCAGGAAGGTCTGACGTATACCAGCTTCCTGCAAGAACATCACCTTGCAGAGGATCGTGCTACTCAAGAGCATGTGCCTATCCCAAATGAGGCGCTGATCGCGGCGGCACTATATGACATTTCCAGCGCAGGTATAACAAATGCTGCTAACGACGGCAATATCCGGGACGCGCAGCTCGCACCTGGTAGCATCTGGAATACCCTGGGTCCATGGCGTATGATTGGGGAAGCCTATCGCGTCAATTACACATGGTCTGGTGTAGAGCATACCGTTGCTATAAGAAAAGTAGGGGATGGTGAATGGAGTATTCAGGTTGATACGCAAACAGCAGAAAACCTCACCTGCACATTTGCGAATAATGGCCTTGTTCTACTCCGGTGGAAAGCAAGCCAGACGCGAGCCTATGTACAGCGCTTCGAAGAACGGGTAGAAGTCATACTCCACGGGCGTCTTTATCAGCTGGCGCGACGTCAGCCCCCTGACGTAGACACTGCCGCGAAAAGCAGTAATATCGCCCATACGCAGAAAATACTCACGGCACCTATGGCTGGTACCATTGTCAAGATTCGGGCACACGATGGCGATGCAGTGGAACAACGCCAGGTGCTGGTAATCCTCAGTGCCATGAAGATGGAGCATGCCATCATTGCTCCCTATGCCGGCAAAGTACGGCATGTCTTTTACCGAGAAGGCGCGGTCGTCAATGGTGGAGCGACCATCGTTGAAATGGAATAAGAAAGGATCATACTATGCAAATAGGATTTATTGGTATTGGTGTCATGGGACGTCCAATGTCCCTTCACCTCTTAAAAGCTGGCCATCATGTCACCATTTTCGCGCGTCATCCAGAGAAAGCAGAAGTCCAGGAGGTGTTAAACGCTGGAGCCAAATTAGCACCTTCACCTCGCGCTGTTGCAATTGCTTCTGATATGGTGATCACCATGGTACCAAACTCCGCACAGGTCGAAGAAGTGGTGTGCGGCCCACAAGGCATCCTCGTAGGCGCTCGAAAAGGGCTGATCATCATTGACATGAGCACTATTGCCCCGAGCACGAGCCGCAAACTGGCAAGCATAGCAGCCGAACGCGGTGTGCATTTTCTCGATGCTCCCGTGAGTGGCGGCTCACAAGGAGCAGAAAATGGCGCCTTGACCATCATGGTTGGCGGCGAACGCGAGATATTTGAGCAGGCGCGACCGGTATTGGAGGCAATGGGCAAGCAAGAGAATATTTTCTACGTCGGGCCGCACGGGTCAGGAGAGGTTGTAAAGATCGTCAACAATATCCTCTGTGGCGTTATTGCTGCTGGCATTGCTGAGTCTTTCGTTCTGGGAGTCAAAGCGGGTGCCGATGTAAAGACAATGGCAGAGATTATTGGCGTGAGCGCCGGCGCCAGCTGGCAGCTTGCCAACCAGTTTCCCGCCCGTGCCTTCAATGGGAGTTTTAAGCCAGGCTTCATGACCGATCTCCTGCATAAAGACCTGGGGTTAGCACTGGATTTAGCCGCCGAGAACCAGACTCCCCTGGCTTTAACGGCACTGTCACGTCAAATGTACGAGATGGCGCGTGCGGAAGGCTTTGGCCGCGAAGATTACACTTCATTACTCAAAGTCCTGGAACAGATAGCAGGCGTAGAAGTAAGAGGCTAGTGTTCTGTACGGCTACTGCACAAATGACATAATCAAGTTATGTGAAATCGTCATTCCGAATACAAGCACAGCAGCCAGCCCAAAGTAGAGCAGACTGAGAACAATGCGTTCCCCCACCGGGACAGTATAGTATGCACGAGTGTCTGGACTATTGGGCTGGGAGCGACGCGCCCAGAACTGGGTACCTGCTATTATCACAAAGAAGAGCAGCCACGGAGAGAAGTTACCATTTATCCATGACCAGATCTGGAAAGCAACAAGACCAAGGAAACCCAGGATCCAAAGGCGCCGGTCAATCGCTGCCAGGACACGCCCACCATCAAAAGGCACAACCGGAATGAGGTTAAACAGGTTCATGAAAAAGCCAAAGTAGGCAAGAGGAGCCCATACGCTTCTTACAGGTGACTGGAGCGCCAGGAATAGACAAACCGAAGCGGCAATCGCACCGGCAATAGGGCCTGCAATTCCCACCTCTGCCTCATCTTTGGCATTTTTGGGCATCCGGCGCATGAATACAGCGGCACCAAGCAAAGGAATGAAGATCATCCCCCCAACGGGTATCCCTTTCAACTTCATCACAAGCGCATGCCCCATTTCGTGGATGAAGAGTAACGCCACCAACCCTACAGCAAACTGCCAACCAAAAATGTATGAGTAGACCACGATAGAGATAACGGCGGAAATACCAGCCCAACCAAACTTCAGGAAAATGCCGAGCATAGGGAATTTCAGGAGGAGCGCAGCAAGCGCTGCACCAATACCGCCAAGGCCAGCAAGACCCTTACGTTTATTGCTACCGGCCTCGGACTTTCCACTGGCCGCTGGCTCGTCCTGCCCGGCGCCAGTAGCATAATCATCCGCGCTCGAAGCCCCGGTAACCTCTTGATACTCCGCCATCAGCGCGGGATCATAACTATTGACCACTGTAGGACCATGCGCATAATCAGAATATGATTTCAACTGTTGTACAGGTTGAGCAGAGCGAGGTGCCTTTGACGCATCATGCTGGTAATAAGACGGGTCAGCATAATCAGTCTCTTGTGGAGATTTGCTATATTCAGAAAAGTCATCAGGATTCCAGTGCATCATTGCCCTCAATTCTGGCTATGCTCTTGTATCATTGTATATAAACATATTATACAATACAGAACGCTACCCAGTAAGCCCTGTTCATTCATGGCAGGGATGAAAGGGTCTTCCTTTTATGGTGGATAGAGTGGGGAGGAACGCGATGAGGGTTGACAGAAGACGACGAAAAGGTTAGAATACGAACAAATATTCAAAAAGGATGAAACACGGTGAAACGAGGGAAGACGCCCACCTTCTTAGTTGAATTGCCATTGGCCACGCAGCCAGACCAGGCTAAACACCTGCGCGCCCACTTGGAGGCGGCTCGCTGCCTCTATAACGCACTCCTGGGTGAGGCCATGAAACGCCTGCGCCTCTTGCGTGCTGAAAGCCGATGGCAAGAGGCACGTCGTCTCCCTAAGAAGTACAAACAACAACGCAACACCCTGTTCTCATCCCTGCGAAAGCAGTATGGCTTCTCCGAATATGCCCTGCACGACTACGCTAAAACCGCCCGCTGTAGCTGGATTGCCGACCATATTGACTCAACAATGGCTCAAGCCCTGGCATCGAGGGCATACGAAGCCGCTAATCGCGTGTGCCTGGGCAAAGCACACAAGGTTCGTTTCAAAAGTCGTGGGCGTGGACTCGATAGTGTCGAGGGCAAGCGCAACGATACAGGGCTTCGCTTCGTTTTGCAAACGCCAGAGCAAGGGAACGCAGGTCACCTCATCTGGGGTAGCTCCCTGATCCCTGCACTCATTGACTGGGATGATCCCGTCATCAAACATGGGCTAGACCACAAGATCAAGTACACCCGACTCGTTCGTCGTCGAGCCACAAGTGAACGTGCGGCAGGTGCAGACAGTGATGGCAACCGCTACTACGTTCAACTAGTAGTTGAGGGAAGCTCCCATCAGAAACAGAAGAACACAGTCGGCACTAATACCATTGGGTTAGACATTGGTCCATCCAGTCTTGCCATCGTGCCCCAACAGGGGCCAGTCCAACTCCAAACGTTTTGCGAGGAATTGCGACCCAATGCACGCAAAAAACGACGGTTGCAGCGCAAGATGGCTCGGCAACGTCGGGCAAACAACCCACAGAACTACGATACAAAAGGCCGGGTGAAAAAGGGACGACTCACCTGGAAGAACAGTCGGAAGTCTCTCTCGACACGCCGAGAGCTAGCCAACGCCGAGCGCAGGCTGGCAGCCCATCGCAAGAGCCTGCATGGAAAGCTAGTCAATGACCTGATACGTGTGGGCAATACGATTCAGATCGAAAAAACGTCATTTCGAGGGTGGCAAAAGCTGTTTGGCAAGTCGGTTACCCGATCAGCACCAGGGATGTTTTCTACGCATTTGAAACGCATAGTTGCAAAAACTGGCGGCACCCTGAGCGAAGTCGGCACCTACCACACCAAACTGAGCCAGTACTGTCATGGCTGTCAGACCTATACCAAGAAGCCGTTATCCCAGCGTTGGCACTCCTGCCCGTGTGGGATCGGCCCGGTCCAACGTGACTTGTATTCAGCCTTTTTGCTCGCCTTCCTCAAACCAGCAGATACCACTCCCTCTATCGCCCAGCAAGACTGGGAAGGTGTAGAGCCGCGCCTTTTGACTGCGGTAGAGTGTTTAAAGCAACGTGCGAATGAGGGGCAGATCTTGCCTCGAAGCATGGGCATAACCCGTGCCGGAGCGCGTCAGTCGAAAAGTCTTGCCGGTCTCCAACAAGAGCGTTCTTCCCACCTGCTCCTGGATCGGAAAGGAAGAGTCGAAGCGTTGGACGAGCTGTAAGAACCTCCCGTCTTTTAAGCGGGAGAGGTTTCAGGTAAACAGTATACAGCAGTTGCGTTATTCCCTGGGAACGCGTGCATACACGCTTCGATCAAAGCTGTATACCAAAGATTTGATTGAGCAGAAACAACAGAATCAATGCCGTAATCAGCACCACAGTTCCCCAGGCGATAATATTAAAGACAAGATTATTGACGTGACGGCCCATTAAACGGCGGTTATTAACCAGTAAGATAATGAATACCAACAGGATGGGTAACATCGCAGCATTCAAATCTTGCAAAATGACTAGCACCTGAAAGATTGGCAGTCCGGGAATGAGGGTTATAAGCACTCCCAGTATGATGAGGCCAGTGAAAATACTTTGAAAGACAGGCGCTTCCTTGAAACTGTGCGAAACTCCGCGCTCAAAACCAAAAGCCTCGCAGATAGCATATGAAGTAGAAAGTGGCAGGACAGCCGCTGCTAGTAAAGAGGCGCCGAATAACCCTATGCCAAAGAGCAGCCCCGCATATTGGCCAGCAAAGGAGCGCAGGGCCTGTGCTGCATCAATTGCTGTGATGGGCATAGGCAGAGGATGTCCCTTGTAAAGCGCAGCAGCCGAAGCAATAATAACAAAACAGGCAATAGCTACTGCAAAGATAGTTCCACTATACACATCCAGTTGCTCGTAAGCATACTCGCTAGATTGAATACCCTTGTCAGCTACAGAAGACTGGACAAAAAACTGCATATAAGGACTGATAGTCGTCCCTACAAGAGCAACGGCCGTGAGTAAATAACCGCTGCTTGTATCGATATGGGGAAAAATAAGCTCTCGTCCAACCTCGCTCCATGAAGGGTGAGCAGCAAAAGCGGCCGGTATATATGCAAGGAAACCCAGAGACATAATGAGAAAGATTTTTTCAACTCGCCGGTAGGAACCCTTGATGACAAGCCACCAGAGAGCCAGGCCAGCAACTGGAACGATGACGTATACCCAGAGAGTATGAGGATCATTTGCCAGTACCTGGACACTGGCAGCGATGCCAAGGAATTCAGAAACAGTCACACCAGTATTCGCAATGAGTAGTGCAAGCATAGCAAGCGCGGTCCAGCGGACGCCGAATTGTTCACGAATGAGATCAGCCAAACCTTTGCCAGTAATAGCTCCCATACGAGCGCACATTTCTTGCACAATCGCCAGACAAAAACCAGCAATTGCTAATGCCCACAAAAGGTTATATCCATAATTTGCGCCCGCTGAAGCGAACGTGGCAATGCCACCAGCATCGTTCCCTGCATTGGCGGCAATCAATCCAGGACCCAGTACAGTAAATAGCATAAGTAGAGGTGAAGATCGACTGAGACGAAAACGTGACCGCGCTTGTTTTTTTCGGTCAGCGCGGTCAGTAGTCCTGAGTTTTTGTGCTTTCTGGTCTGGTGTATCCATGAGGCACGCTCGCAGAATAGAGGAGGCTAAAGCCTGTTCTCAATCTGCCCTTCCCAATGTACGTTTTGTTCTTCGTAACTGATGATACCACTCTTCACTTCATGGAGCAAGATTTCTGTACTTAATGGGGGAACTATTATTCCCCCTTCTTTACTCCCTCCAGATGCAAGCGCAGCAGATTGAGAGCCGTCATGATGGCGAAGCGCTTGTTGTCCGCCCGGCCACCACGCCATCCTGGACCCATCCCTGTTACAACACCTTCTGGCCCTTCAATGGCTATATGAATGGTTCCGGGGGCTTTCCCTTCTTGTTCGTCAGGCCCGGCAACTCCAGTAATACCGAGGCCAAAGTCTGCACCAAACCGCTCGCGTATAGCATTAGCCATAGCACGGGCAGCTTCTTCACTGACCGTACCATACTGTTCAATGACTTCATGTGGGACACCCATCTGCTCTTTGACTTTGTCACTATATGCCGCCACTCCACCAATGAAGTGCTTAGAACTACTAGGAACATCTGTAATAGTACCGGACAGGAGCCCACCTGTAACAGACTCCATTACAGCAAGGGTCTGATTGCGTGCCTGGAGCAAGTTGCCCACAACGCTTTGCAGTGTTTCCTTATTTATGCCGAAGACATAATGGCCGAGTATTTGGCGCACCTGCACCTCCATCTCGGACACCTGGCGCTCGGCCTCTTCACTGGAATCAGCTTTGGCGGTAATACGCACATCTATAGCATCAGCTTTGGCGTAGGTAGCAATGGTCGGGTTATTGCTGTGAAGCAGCGAAACCAGCCGCTCTTCAACAGCGGATTCGCCCAGGCCAGACACGCGTAGAATGCGGGTGAAGATCAAGCCCCCCGTATAAGGCTTCAACCTTGGAATAACCTCCTGCTCCCACATTCGATACATCTCTCGTGGTACTCCAGGCATAGCAACAATAATGTGACCATCTTTTTCAACCCACCAGCCGGGGGCAGTTCCTACCGGGTTGGGAAGAACCTTTGCCGAAGGAATCAGTGTAGCCTGTTTGACGTTACGCTCTGGCATCCTGATACGGCGATTTGAAAAGTAATTGCGCAACTCATTTTCCAGGATGGGATCGACCTGCATCGTCTCACCTAGCAGCGCGCTAATCGACTCACGAGCGAGATCATCCTCGGTCGGTCCCAGCCCTCCCGTCATGATAATGAGGTCAGAACGTTCCCAGGCGCGCTGTAGCGTTTCGACAATACGTCCCTGGTTATCCCCCACCTGCGAGACAAAATAGAGATCTATACCCAACGCCGAAAGGCTTTGTGCAAGATAGGTAGCATTAGTATCGGTAATATGACCTAAGAGCAGTTCAGTACCACAAGAAAGAATTTCAGCGCGCATGAAACCTCCGTTAAAGAAATATGATAACAAACAAAAAGCGAAGCGAGATGCAGTGAGGGCAGTAGCTATTCCCTTTAAGGGCCGTGTACTACACATCTTGCAAGCGCAGGATATTTATCATCATATCATACCATAACAACGTACATCAATATATTGTGTTAGAAGCATTAGAAAATCAATATGTTGTGCCAAAAGCCTTGCAATTGGCGTTTTTTCTGAGTATACTGTGTTGGTAGGCTAAAAGAAAGAAGACTCGATCTCTTAAAGTGGATAGATGAATAAGTGAGGCGGGGGCATATCCATAACACCAATATTTTGAAAAGAAAGAAGGAGTGACAACACGTGTTGGAACAGCAAAAGCAGGCTTCTCAGGGAAGTGCCGGCGCGGGGAAGTATACCCAGTTAGAAGGGATTCGCCAGAAAGTTTTCATGGATAGATATTCCCTGAAGGATCCTTCAGGGCAGCCATTGGAGTTTTATCCAGAGCAATTGTGGGCAAGGGTTGCGCGAGGTATTGCCTCAGTAGAAACGACAGAGGAGAAACAGGCATACTGGGAGAAGCGGTTTTTCGAGGCGCTCGCTGACTTTCAGTTTGTGCCAGGGGGACGTATCCTGGCGGGCGCCGGGTCGGGCCACCAGGTAACATTTTATAACTGCTATGTTATATCTAGCCCTGAAGACAGTCGCCAGGGCATCCTGGACAACCTGAAGGTGATGACTGAAATTATGGCGCGTGGTGGAGGTGTCGGCATCAACCTTTCAACGCTGCGCCCGCGCGGCTCTTATATCAAGACGGTAAACGGTACAGCGTCGGGCCCATGTTCCTGGGCACAACTGTACTCAGTAGACGGGTGATGTGATCCAGCAGGGCGGAAGCCGGAGGGGCGCGTTAATGATCATGCTGGATGATAACCATCCTGATATAGAAGAGTTCATCACGGTGAAGCGCACCGCCGGGAAGATTGAACATGCCAATCTTTCGGTCTGTATCTCCGATAAGTTCATGGAAGCGGTGAAAGAGGATGCAGACTGGGATCTGATCTGGCAGAACGAGGTTAAGAAAACGGTTCGTGCCCGCCATCTATGGGACCTCATTTGCAAGTCAGCATGGGAGTCAGCAGAACCCGGCATGGTCTTCATGGATCGCTATAACAAAGAGTCTAACACATGGTATTACGAAGATATTAGATGTGTGAATCCGTGCGTTACCGGTGATACTCTTGTTTCTACTGAGCATGGATATACGTACGCACGCGACTTGCAGATAGGCATGAAAGTTCGCACGCCAGCCGGGCTAAAGCCCATCGAAAAGATGTATAACAATGGTCTTCAGCGCATCTATCGTGTGGAATTTTCCGACGGTGGCTATCTAGAAGGTACTGCCGATCACAAGCTTAAAGTTGTACGCGGCAAAAAGTATCAGTGGGTGCCCATCGCTGAGTTGGCCCAGGGCGATAAGGTTCTGGTCATAGCCAATGAAACCTTTGGCCCACGCCAGAGCCTTCCAAAGGAAGCGCTGGAGTATATCACCAAACGAGAACTCACCACCGCCAACTATTATGATCGCAAACTTGGTCTAATCGTTGGTGCTGTGCTAGGCGACGGCGTGCTGAGTGTAGTCCAATCTCGGAACAGCCACTCTAATCAATGCAAGGTAGCCTTTGACGCTCATGAAGATGGCTGGTATGATACGTTCACAAACTTGATGACGGATATGAACATCCACACGCATCGCACGCTCGTTGAAAAAGTGTTTGTCGGTGAAGGGGGCGTGGCCGTCAAGCATGCAGCCGTGCGGCTCGAATGCTATAAATTGGCATCTTTGCTGGTGCGCATTGGTATGACACCCAACATCAAGGCGCCGCACAAAACCATTCCTGCTGCTTTCATGCGCATGGAAAAAGAATTCCTGGCAGGAATCCTCGATGGCCTCTTTTCGACGGACGGCAGTGTGCTCATGAAACAGGATAACCCGATGCTGCGCTTCCATACGTCATCATATGAACTGGCGCAGCAGGTACGTTTAATCCTGCTTCAGTTCGGCATCCACGGACGCATCTATCGCGCAACCCGCGATGAAGATCTAATGTACGATGGCCGTTCGATGTATGGCACGGGTGAGAAGTACGATATCCTCATCATGAACCAGGGTATTGCACGCTTTCACGCAGAGATTGGTCTAAGTCACCCAGAGAAAGCAGCACGCCTGAAAGAGATCGCCGAAGATTGGCATTGCATCGGCGGCACATGGACAGCATCGGTTGTCTCCGTTCAGGATACTGAGCGCGAGGAAGAGGTCTATGACCTCTACGAACCTGACACGCTCACCTGGGTCACGAATGGGTACTGCTCGCTAGATTGTGGTGAACAAGGCCTGCCGCCTTGGGGCGTTTGCAATCTGGGAGCCCTCAATCTATCAGCATTTGTCAAAGATGGGCAGATGGACTGGGAACGGCTTGCCGAAACCAGCAAAGTTGCGATGCGCTTCCTGGACAACGTGATCGATTCCAACGAGTACTTTATCGAAGAGAACAAACAGGCTCAGCTCGGTACACGCCGCACGGGACTGGGAACGATGGGCCTTGCTGATGCGCTGATCAAGATGAGAGTCGCTTATGGCAGCGAGGCATCGGTCCCGTTGATCGAGCGTATCTATACGACTATTCGTGACGCATCTTATGAGGCATCCTCTGACATCGCGGTAGAGAAGGGTTCATTCCCCCATTTCGATCAGGATAAGTACCTGCAAGGGCAGTTCATTAAGCGTCTACCCAAAGCGATACAGAAAAAGATCAAGGAGCAAGGTATTCGCAACGCGGTGCTTTTAACCCAGGCTCCGACAGGTACAACGAGCCTGCTATCGGGCGTCAGTTCGGGTATCGAGCCGGTATACGACTTCGCGATGGTGCGGCGTGACCGCACAGGTGAACATATACTCTATCATCCGCTGCTCCAGGCATGGCGGGATGAGCACCCCAACGAGCCGACGCCAGGCTATTTCGTTGCATCCAACGATCTCACGCCGGAAGAGCATGTACGAGTGCAGGCTACAGTTCAACGCTATACCGATTCTAGCATCAGCAAAACCGTCAATGCACCCAACAACCACACGGTGGAGCAAGTGCAGACACTCTACCGCCTGGCTTATGAGATGGGCTGTAAAGGTATCACCTATTACCGCGATGGGTCGCGTGATGCAGTTCTGACTCGCGTGGAGGACGAGAAGAAGGCCGCTGCCCAGCAAGAACCAGAGATGGAGCCGGTTGTATCAATTCAGCAGGGTATCAAGGCAAGGCCAGCGGTTGTGCAGGGTTACACCCGCCAGGTGAGTGCGCCTGAAGGGAAGATCAATGTCACGATCAATAGCGACGATCATGGACCATTGGAGGTATTCGTCAACGTTGGTAAAGCCGGGAGTGACATTGCTGCCCTTGCTGAAGCGTTGGGCCGCCTGATCTCACTGAACCTGCGTGTGCTCAGTCCACTCTCCCAGACTGATCGCGCAAAGGAGATTGC
>WNGP01011704.1_pt1 | contig 11180 bp, 8 predicted proteins | sample 5407671 | NCBI WGS metagenome assembly WNGP01 (sample SAMN13153381, study PRJNA577476) | soil metagenome | isolation source: 40 cm soil or saprolite under Garry oak tree replicate 2 | place: USA:California | collected 2016-06-15
AATCAGTCCTTGATCAGGGCACCAGTCACGAAGACCGCACCGGCGTCGGCACGATTTCTCATTTCGGCTATCAAACGCGTTTTGATTTGCGAGAAGGGTTCCCGATCGTCACGACCAAGAGAGTCCCCTTTCGCTGGATCGCGGAAGAGTTGTTTTGGTTTCTCTCAGGCGACACCAACGAAGCAAACCTGCGCGCGCGCGGCGTAGATATTTGGAAGGAATGGGCAGACGAACAGCATACGCGACGATTTGGTCGCGAGCCGGGCGACCTGGGCCCGATCTACGGATATCTTTGGCGATCGTTTGGCGGTCAATATCCGCAACGCGATGGGGTCGATCAGATTTCTCGCTTAATTAATGAAATCGAAAACAATCCGAACTCACGCCGCCTGATCGTCAGCGGCTGGGACCCGCGCGAGTGTGATAACGTCGACCTGCCGCCGTGTCATACGATCTTTCAGTTCAAGATCGAGCAAGCCCACCCCGCCCGACCTGAGGGCCGGGCTTCTGAAACTGGTCGCACGGCCGCGCCCGTGCTGCATTGTCAGCTTTATCAGCGGTCGGCAGATGCGTTTCTCGGTGTACCCTTTAACATCAGCTCGTACGCGCTGCTGACTCACATCGTGGCGCACGTTTGCGATTTGAATGTCGGCGAATTCGTCTACACACTCGGCGATTATCACATCTATAAAAACCATCTCGCACAGGTCAAGCAACTGCTTTCGCGTGAACCCTTACCCTTGCCAGGACTCGAAATCAGAGACGACCAGCGGCGGCTGCGGGGGTTGGAAGGCTTATTGAATTTCCGTTTTGAGCACCTGAATCTCATCGGTTACGAATCGCACGCGAAGATAGCAGCGCCGGTCGCGGTGTGAATGAAAAATTCTTCAGTTCGAGCTTGTACGTCTTAGATTTAGCCGGAAATACTAAAGGTCCCGCGCTCATGTATTGTGAAGGGACGATGATCTTGATGCTGGGAACGCGGACGTCCTCGTCCGCATCCAGCACGAAAAAGAGAAAGACAGATGTTAGCGCGCTAACGCGCTTTGCGGACGTGGACGTCCGCACTCCCAGCGCTTACTTGAACTAATTACTTTAATTTTCAAGACTTGAAACCAATGATCATCGGCATCGTCGCAGTAGATCGAAACCTGGCAATCGGCAAAGGCGGCCGCTTGCCATGGCATTACTCTGCCGACATGAAATTCTTCAAAGAGACAACCATCGGCAACTCGGTAGTGATGGGACGCCATACCTGGGCGACCTTGAAGGAACCGCTCAAGGACCGTCAGAATATTGTGCTTACTCGCGAGACTGATATCGAATCACGGAATTCGCTGATCGTCTTTCGCGATATCGAATCCGTGCTTTCCTTCGGCAGGGAGATTCAAACTCACCTGTTCGTAATCGGAGGCGCGAAAGTATATAAATCCTTTCTGCCACACATTGACCGGTGGATAGTTACTGAAGTGCCTCTAACAGTGGAAGACGCCGACACTTTCATGCCGCCGGACTTTCTCAACGGATTCGAGATGTATCAATTGAGACAACTCGAGGAAGGTCTGCGGGTAAAATTCTATGAACGCGAGAAAGAGTTAGGAGTACCGCCTTCAGGCGGAATGCTTTCCTGAAATCATTTCCGGCTAAAGCCGGTACTCCGAACCCTAAGGCTCCGGCTAAAGCCGGTACTCCGAGCCTTAAGTCTCCTTCTTAACCGCAGAGCCTTGAGAATCAGTTCCCGTCGCTCCCACTACTATCCAGAAGGTCGTGGCGCGTAATGATTCCGGTGATGCGGCCATACTCTTCAATCAAGACCGCCGGGCTGGTTCGCAGTTTCCGGCTGACCACATTCACATCGTCATCAACGTCAACGATGGGAAAACTCTTGTCCATTACTTTTCTGACCGGCGCTTCCATCAGATCGCGGTCGTTGAAAACTTTCGAGAGCAGATGATTTTCTCTGAGCGAGCCAACCGACTCTCCATCATCAAGCACCGGGATCTGCGTCAGGCCCAGCTCGTTCATCTTTGCCAGCGCATCCGCGACTCGATCAGCCGGCGCCACAGTCACCAGGTTTTTGGGCGAATGGCTTCCTTTAGTTTCGCTAATCAAGCCAGCCGTGATCTTCTGCGGCTCCAGCAACCGCTTCTCCTTCATCCATTCATCTGAATGAAACTTGGAGAGGTAGTGCTCGCCCGTGTCGCAGACGATGAAAACAACCACCGCGTCCTCATCCAAATCGCGCGCTACCCGCAGAGCAGCAGCGCAATTGGTGCCGGTCGACCCGCCGCAAAAAATCCCTTCTATTCGTCCGAGTTGTCGCGCGAAATCAAACGACTCGCGATCGGTGATGTTCATCACTTCGTCGACATACTGCATCTGCGCATTGCCCGGCAGAACTTCCTGGCCGATGCCCTCAACCAGGTACGGAGTCGTTTCGGGAATCTTTCCCGTCTCTTTGTAAGTCTTGTAAATCGAGCCGACGGGATCGGCGCCGATCACTTTGATGTCCGGATTTTTTTCTTTAAGAAATCGTCCGGTGCCGGAAATCGTGCCGCCGGTGCCAATGCCCGATACAAAGTGAGTGAGCTTCCCTTCAGTTTGCTCCCACAGTTCCGGCCCCGTGGTGCGATAGTGCGCTTCGGGATTGGCAGGATGCGAATATTGATCGGGATAAAAAGAATTCGGAGTTTCAGAAGCGATACGCCGCGCGGTTGAAACGTAGTGATCCGGCGTACCGGGCTTGGCAGAAACAGGTGTGATGACGACGTCAGCGCCGAGTGCCTTCAGATAGCGCGCCTTCTCTGCGGACGCTTTATCGGTCATCACAAAGATGCATTTGTAACCTTTTACCGACGCGGCGATCGCCAGACCGATTCCTGTATTGCCGGAAGTGGCCTCGACAATTGTGCCGCCCGGCTTGAGGAGTCCTTCGCGTTCGGCCGCCTCGATCATTGAGACGCCAATTCGATCTTTAACGGAAAATCCCGGGTTAAGGTTTTCCATCTTCGCCAGGATCAGCGGCTTCAATCCTTTGTTCAGCCGATTAAGTTTTATTAAAGGCGTGCGGCCGATTAGAGCCAGCACGTTGTCGTAGTAATTCATCGGTCTCCATTGATCGAGAAAATTACGCAGCCAGGGATTCGGCCAAACAAAAACGGTATTTCAGGACTGGGAATGTTATTTTGCTCAAATTCTTCGATTTTTCCAAATCGCGTGCGAACTTCCTATGACGACGGAAGCCTGCTTAGGGCGTGGAATTCATCAGGAAGTCACATAACTTTTCGGCTGTTAGCTCGGCGGCAAGCCGATGCCCATTAATATTCCAGTGACCATTGCCAGGGTCCGCGCCAAAACCATGCAGGAAAATCCTTTTCTCGTCGGCGTACTTCTGCATCGCGGGCGCCAAAATGTCCACGGGAACCTGCTGACTAACACAGAAGTCGCGAAAACGATTATCGGGATAGAAGATATCTCTGCCCCCGACGCCCTGCAAAAACGTCGCGCGCGCCGCCGGATCGGGCCAAACCTGAATTCCATTGCTCAGGGTTACGACAAAGAATTTTGCTCCCTTGCTCTGGACCTCGCGGTTCATTACGGTTATTAATTGCTCAGTCACCTTCCAGGCATCATTCCAAACGGCATCTGCGGGTTCACGATAAACCAGGTTGTCGACTCCCAACTCTTCGGCCGCGCGAACACCGTCGGGACGCACTGGGCGCGGTGTTTGCTCAGGAGAAGGTGACGATGAACCAGCGTTTTGGCCTTGCCCGCTGCCGCCCTGAGCGCCCGCCGTTTTCCGCTGAGCCAGGTATATCCTGAAACCATGCGCCGCCTGATTAATCAATTGAATCACTCGCAAATGATCTCGAAACCAGCCGCCCACGCGATTAAGCGCGGAGTTTCGCCAGCGAAATGTCCTGGTTTGCTGAAATGAATCGTCCTCGATCAGTCGCCCGTCGCGCCAGACAAAATAAGGAATCTCGTCAGTCTTTTTCAGGGCCCGCGCATTGTCGCTGACATCGTTGTTTGTGGTAATCGCAAGCAGGACAATGTCCGGCGAATATTGCCAGACATGATCGCGCAACGTGATCCAAAGTTAATAACTTCAACGTTCCGCCCCGAAGTGGCCGAGCATTCCTTCAGCTTGCGCTCGAGTACCGCACAGAAACTCTCTTCAAACGGAACCTGAAGAGCTTCGATAAACGAATCGCCCAACACGGCCACACGCAGCGTATTCGCAGGCTTATCTTTTGTGTGTTCTCGATCGCGAAGCCCGTCGCTGTTGACGTGCACAAAGGCCGCGCCTTCCTTGCGGTACCAGCCTTCCATCTCCGGGCGCAAAGCGTATCCGCGACGCAGATCGGCGACATAAAATTCGGGATAGGAGTAACCGGCAAGGCGCAGGCCTGTCTCAACAATCGCCAGGCTCACGAGCAGGCTGCCGATAAGCAGCAGAAACTTGATCCGCCGTTCGCGACGCTTTCCTTTCCTGACCGAGTCTTGTGGATCCATACCCAGACGACTTTCGGGCGCGGCGTGATAGTGTAGCAAGAAGGTGAAAGTTTACTGAGCGATTTCTTGACAGTCGCAGGCCCGGGCGTATAATTTTCACTTCGCTGTGGGCCGTTAGCTCAGTTGGTAGAGCAGCTGACTCTTAATCAGCGGGTCGGAGGTTCGAGCCCTCCACGGCTCACCATTATTTTCAATGACTTGCGGCAGGTTGAAGAGCCTGCCGCTTTTCGTTTGTGACCAACTTGTGACCATGTAGCCATGCATGGCACGTATCATCGCGGACAAATAGCTGCCGCGTTGCGTGCTGCTGATATCACTCCTCCCAACACAGACTTCATCACCTTTGTACGTGAGACGGCGTAACTACTGACCTCATGCCACCGCGTCCACCTATAATCGACTTCATTTGAAGTTTTCGATCAACATAATTTCCTGGGTGGGTAGTCCAACTGTATAAGCCAGGTTCTTCCCGTCTAATGACCACGCAAGGTTTTGCAGTATGGCATCTTCAAATCCCCGGACGGGTGTTGCTTCTTCACTCTCGAGGTCTTGCCGCCAAAGTCCTTTGGGGTCGACCCTGTAAATGATTCCCTTACTGTCAGGTGTCCAGCGAAATACGAGTCTTCCGATTAGACCTCCCTCCGCGACGGCAAACGTTTTTACGGGCTCGCCTCCCGCGAACGTCATGATTGCCAGACGGCGGCTCTTTGATTCAGAAGCTTCCACGTAGGCTATGTATTTGCCGTCGTGAGACACCTGCGGCCATTTGGAAGGTTTGTTCGTAAGCTGTTTTTGATCGCTGCCGTCAATTGAGATTCGCCAAAGGGTTGATTTACCGTCTCGAACCGATGTGTAAATTACCCAGTGACCATCAGGCGACAGACTTGGCTGCAGATTGTTGCCACCGTGCGTTAACTGTCTCAGGTCCCCTCCATCAACATTTGCTCTCCAGATTTCAAGCTCCCCGGAAAGATTTGACTGGAAGGTTAAGAAGCGACCATCAACTGTTGCGGAGACGTAGCTATCACTCGTATTAGGTTTGCCCTTTGTCAATTGCCTTAGATTGCTGCCGTCTCGGTCCATAGACCAAATTACGAGACTGTTGCCTACATAGACCGTGTAGAGTAAGCGCTGATCTGGGGTCCACGTTAGCCCGTCAACTCCTTCATATCTGGGAACTACTCCCTGCAGAACTCGTCGTGCGTGCCGTGCTTCACCGTCGGGCGCGATCCAGATCTCGGAGGCTATGTGACCGTGCATAGCGATCAACCGGCCGTTCGCGGACACACTCAACTGCGGTAGCAGAAAGATGTTTTGATCATTGGTGATTTGTCGTGGCTCACCCGATGTGGTGACGAGCCAAATCTCGCGTCGCCGTTCGCCGACGTTTTGGTTTGCCACCGCGAGTAGGCTGCCGTCAGAGAGCCACAGCAGATCGTCTACTGTGGCCCAATTACGACTGCCGATTCTGCTAATACTTCGGTCCGCTAGTTTTACTGCGAGAATTTCATCTCGAGTACCTTCTTTGTGCGCGCTGAAGCCGATTCGCTGGCCATCCGGTGACCATGTCAGACTATCAATCGTAAAATCGTCCGGCCATGTTCTCGTTACCAGCGTCTGCTGATTTCTGCCGTCAGCCGCATCGCACGTGACGATTGAGGTTTGTTTCAGCTCGGAATCACGCAGGAGCATCGCGATGTGCCGGCCATCAGCTGAAAGCGCGACTGGCGTTTGAACATTCGGAATCAAATCAATTACATCGCCGCCTAAGACTGACATTCGCTTCAACATGCCGTTCGGGTGCTGTTCGCCGGCCGTTAGGAAATAGATGCTATTGCCATCGGGCGCGAAGGTTGGCTCGACCACCTCAAGATCTGCTTGCTGATAGAGTGGTGAACTGATGTTCGTATCGACTTCACCAAGCCACAACGAATTCTTGTTGTTGAGCCGCTGTATATACACCAGCGACCGGCCATCAGGGGAAATCACTGCTCTTAGAGGCAACCCCCCGTAGGTAGTGAACCGACGAACTGTCATTTGGCTCGGGTGGACAACGGTGGAGGACTGTCCGCGTTGTTCACGATAACGATAGAGTCGATAACCTCCAACTAACAGTAACGAGCTCATTAAACCGATAAGTAGAATTAAGAACCCCTTCGATCTTTGTCTTTTGTTTCCCGTAAAACTCGCGACTTGAGGCATTAACTCCGGTTTCAGTTTTATTTCGCGAAGATCCGTGAGTAACTCAGCCATCGAGTGGTAGCGATTCGTCCGATCTTTAGCGATGGCTTTTTCAATCAATCTCTTAAGTGCCGTCCACCCCGGAGTTTCCGGCAGAAGCAATGGAGTAGGCTCGGATTTCAGAATGTTTGCGATAACGTCGCCTGACGTTTCGCCTTCGAACGGACCCTTACCAGCAAGCATTTCATATAGCACTACGCCAAGACTCCAGACGTCGGTGCGTTCATCTACCTCAAGTGCTCGAACTTGCTCGGGCGACATGTAACAAACAGTACCTACCGTTACTCCTCTTTCAGTTTTGAAAGCAGTTGGCTCATTGTCGTCAGTAGTTTGCTTCTCGATAAGTTTGGCAACGCCGAAGTCGACGATCTTGATGTAACCATCAGGACGCGCCATGACGTTCTCAGGCTTAATGTCGCGGTGAACAATACCCGCTGAGTGAGCGGTCAATAATGCCGAAGCGATCTGATTGGCGATATCGAGTATCTGTCCGACGTTCAACTGGCCAGAGCTCATCACTTCCCGGAGTGTGCGCCCTTCGACGAATTCAGTGGCGATGAACTGCAGGCCTTCGAATTCACCAGCCTCATAGATGGTAAGAATATTAGGGTGGTTCAGGGCTGAAGCAGCGCGGGCCTCCTGGTTGAAGCGATGCAACCTCGGTTTGTCAGCGGTAAGATCATCGCGCAGAAATTTAAGGGCGACTTTGCGATGTAGGACTTTGTCAAATGCAAGGTAGATATCACCCATGCCGCCCCGGCCCAATTCGCTAATTACGTCGTAGGAGCACAAAGTTTTTCCCACGAGGGTTTGAGAAGATCGTTCGGCACCGACAATCGACTGCGCTTCGATCCCGTAAGCAGGTAACTCCATGAAATCTTCTGCCTGTTGGTGATGGGTAAGCATTGATTCAAGTTCATGGAGCAATTCGTCGTCACGATCACAAGCAGCGGCGAGAAACGCTACTCTCGCATCACCCTGATGCTCCAGCGCCGAGTGAAACAGTTCATCGAGTTTCTGCCATCGTTCAGGATTCATGACGCAGTTCCCGGTGAAGCCATGCTTTTGCCAGCTTCCAATCGCGCATGACGGTCGTCTGAGAGATCTTCAGAAATGCGGCTGTCTCATCAACTTCCAGCCCGCCGAAAAACCTCAACTCAACGATTCGTGCTTTGCGTTCATCGATGCGGGCCAGCTTGTTGAGCGCCTCGTCAATCGCAATGACATCCACTGCCGGTTCTGACATCGCGAGACTCTGATCGAGCGTAATCGCTGTGGCGCCGCCTCCTCGTTTAACTCGGCGACGGCGGCGAGCCCGGTCAACAATGATTCGGCGCATCAGTTCCGCGGCGATGCCAAAAAAGTGGGCACGGTTTTGCCAATTAACATCACGCTGATCAACCAGCCGCAAATAGGCCTCGTGCACCAAATCAGATGTCTGAATAGTGCAACTCTTTCCCTCCTTTCGAAGGTACTGATGGGCGAGTCGCCTGAGTCCCTGGTAGACCAACGGCATAAGCCGCTCAAGGGCCGCCTGATTTCCGTCGCTCCATCCAGATAGAAGCTGAGTGAGATCGTCAGATGAGATTGGCAGACTGCTCATGAGCCTCCTGCCGGGGTGGGTGGCGAATTCGAACGTTTGAGTGCCCGGAATTATAGCATTTTTTGCTCCGAAGGCTTTAAGAGCTTCATATCAGCGGGTTATGGGTGACTTTGAGAATGAGAGAAGCGTTCAAAGTAAAAACCGACCGCCTGATAAAACTCGATCCTTACCTGACAAAAAGTAGATGGCAGCTCTCAGCACAAAGTGACGCGTTAAGAAATAGGAGCAGCTGAACGAATCATAAGTAGGTCTATTCAAACCTGCGACAGCTTTATTGATTCTCAGAACGCTCGGTGCAGTCGAACTGTGTAAGGAGAAACCAATCTGTCCTCCTGAGGAGAACGTAATGAAAGTAAGAGTCACTGTTGGCGGACTAATTCTCACGTGTGTTGCCTTGAGTTTGCTCATTGCTCCAAAGGCCTCTACCGCGCCGCCAGGAGCGCCTACTTTCTCAACCATCGACGTACCGGGTGGTACTCAATCAGCCGTTGCCGGTATTGCCAACAACGGAAAAATGGTGGGGTACTACACCGGGAGTGACAACAACGCTCATGGCTTCCTTCTAGCGAACAATATTTTCACTCAGATCGATTTCCCTGGCGCACTCAGCACTGATGGATTCGGTATCGACGAGACTGGGAAGATCGTAGGCAGCTACTATGACGACGGGACCGGCAGCCAACACGGTTACCTGTTGGAAGATGGCGCCTTCACGACAATAAGTTTTCCTGCCGCCACTAACACACTCAGCGGTGGTCGCAACAACGTGGGGCAGATTGTCGGTCTCTACGACGATGTCGGAGGAAGTACACACGGATATTTGCTTGATCTGTTTGGTTTCACCCCGATCGATTTTCCAGGTGCGATATCAACTGTAGTGCCCAAACTCAACAATTCAGGCAGGCTTGTGGGCATTTACAAATCCGCGGAGGCCGTGACGCATGGATTCTCGTTCAACGAAGGGAGTTTTGCGTCGATCGATTTTCCTGGGGCCAGTAGTACGGAAGCATTTGGGATCAATGATGCCGGGGTCATCGTTGGGCGTTACGCTCTGAATGGACAGGATCCAGTCGTTTCAGGACACGGTTTCCTCTTAGACAAGGGTGCCTTCACATCGTTTGACTACCCGGAGTCTTTTGAGACCACACCTTTAGATATAAACACCCGTGGACAAATTGTTGGATTCTACACCGATGCTAACGGACACGATCACGGATTCGTTGCTTCGGGTCTTCACTAAAGGACTTGAGGTGAGAAATTCATCTCGCTCCATCGAGGAGTTTTCCCATGAAGACCCAAAGATATGCAGTTAGGAGGACCTATCTTGCTCAACAACGCCTACCAGCATGTAGGTGCACAGCAAATGAACGTGTACGCAGATCCTGGCACCGTGGTGGGCTGCGAACTGAACCACAGCGATTCCTCCACATTCATCCAACGGCCGCATGCACGATCTCAGGCTACTTTGTAAAGGTGCCTTCAGATGATTTCAAACTACAAGGAGAATAGTAATGAAGCCAGCTCGACGTCTCACAAAAACTTTAGCTCGAACATTTTTTCTAGCGTTAACCGGGTCCATCCTTGCTTATGTGTGCGTTTTTGCCGTCGACCAGACCAATGAGAAAGTTGCCGACATCATTGGTATCATCAAGGGCCAAACTGCACGCTTGAACCTCGTAAACATCGGCGTTGCGTCTGAAATTCCGCCTGGTCCATGCAAGGCTTCTTTGATTTTCTCCAATGTTTTTGGAAATCTGCTCGATTCGAAGCAGGATGTGAGTCTCAATAGCGGTGAAGCGACATTCCTCGATCTAAACGCAGATCGCCAGAGTTTCCGGGGCCGTTTGTTACTAAAAAGTATAGTTCGTTTCGCTCCTCACGATCCGGCGCTTTCTGATCCCTAAATAAATCTCCTTCTCACCAAGATCGCAGTTTCCGTGCACCAAATCTGACCGGAAGCTGCATCGAGCGCATTGAAAAGTGAGGGCGGATTTGAGCCCCGACCTGATCGTCTACCTAAAAAGATGAGGGGAAGATGAGAGGTATACGTGTTCGGACCAAGCGAGACGTAGCTTGCTTTGATGGCTGAAACGGCGGTAAATACTATTTGTCATGCGCAGTAGGGATAGGTCAGTAAGTCCGAAACGGGCTTAAAATACGTTGACACCACAAGGTCGACTTGGACCAAGCTTTGATGCGATATTCCTGCCACATGATGAATGAATGGCTTTCCGCGCGAGACGAGGAATTGGTTTGTGACCAACTTGTGACCAGAATACCGATAAAGAGGGAGTAATAGGTATTAACAGTTGGACTCGCTGGCGGTTGCAACCCGTAACGAATGTTAGTAAATCGTAAGAGCCATAACCTGCTGGAGTGCCTGTGACCGCACTCTTAATCAGCGGGTCGGAGGTTCGAGCCCTCCACGGCTCACCATTAAACTTCAATTCAAGAGCCACCGCCCGGGTGGCTCTCGATGTGTAGGGGTACTCTTCAAGGACATCCGGTCGTGTCCTTGCCATAGATCTGGTCCGTATGCCTGAACAGATTACCAATCACAGCCGCATACTCGACGCGATTCGCAGCGTCAAGCTCATCGATCAATTAGTGGAAAAGACCAACGGTCATTTCACCTATGAATTAGATCTCGAGGTGATTGCGTACGGCCGCAATTACACGGGAAAGAAAGTTGGTCCGTACGTGCGTTTGTTCGTCTATGGACCCGGCGAGGAAATCATTCGCGAAGGTGATTGGGGCGGAAACGCTTTCTTTATTCTGGTTGACGGAGACCTGGACGTTTACATCCGCGAAGATGAAACCA